>Ga0187893_10001226_pt1 | contig 63280 bp, 60 predicted proteins | sample MA1701074metaG_FD_139574 | JGI IMG/M metagenome (GOLD analysis project Ga0187893, IMG submission 139574) | White microbial mat communities from a basaltic lava cave in the Kipuka Kanohina Cave System on the Island of Hawaii, USA - MA170107-4 metaG ... | reverse complement strand
TCGTTATCGCCGCCGTCAACGTCGTCTTCCCATGATCCACATGCCCTATCGTCCCTATGTTCAAATGCGGCTTCCCCCTCTCAAATCTCTGCTTTGACATCTCTCCTTACCTCCTTACCTCCTTGGATAATTATCGGACCAATAAAAGAAATAAACAAATGAGCCCACGGGCGGACTCGAACCGCCGACCACATCCTTACCAAGGATGTGCTCTACCGCCTGAGCTACGTGGGCCTGGCAGTACAAGAGCGGGAGACGGGACTCGAACCCGCGACCCTCAGCTTGGAAGGCTGACGCTCTAGCCAACTGAGCTACTCCCGCAGCTTTGATTGCGGATTGCGGATTACGGACAGCAAAGGAAAACAGCTTTTTTGACCCGAAATCCGAAATGCATAATCCAGCATAGCTGTGGGGAGGGAAGGATTCGAACCTACGTAGGCTTGCGCCGGCAGATTTACAGTCTGCTGCCTTTGTCCACTCGGCCACCTCCCCCTTATTCAAAACGACGCACGAAGTATCTTCCATTTCCCCGGAATTTCGCATCCTGCATCCTGTATCCTGCATCTTGAGGATGGAGCTGGCGAAGGGAGTTGAACCCCCGACCTGCTGATTACAAGTCAGCTGCTCTACCACTGAGCTACGCCAGCTTGTGTAACTAAGCGAAGTTAGTCTAGTATCTTGCATCAAGTCGGATTAGAATCGGTAAGGGTTTATAATATAAACGTTTAATAGTAATTAAAACCTTTGGGTTTGTCAAATTTTTATATTCTACTTGCTTAAAACCAATTTTCATTGATTAAAACAATGAAGCTAGTATCTCAGCCTCAGAAACCAACGCTTCTTCTACAAATGCTTCTCCCTTCATTTTCCACATTTGCGTCCTTTTTTTTATAATTTGCACGTGGAGTTTAACACGGTCTGAAGGAAGAACCGGCTTTCTGAATCTGACATTTTCAAGCCCAACCAGCGCAGGACGCTTACCTTTGAACTCTTCTTCCTGAGACGCATAAACCAGAATAGCTCCTGCCTGGGCAAGAGATTCTACGATGATAACACCGGGAACTATAGGATTTTCCGGAAAGTGCCCCTTAAAGAACCCCTCATCGGGTTCAAAACTCTTCAAGGCCAAAATCCACGCCCCGGGTTCCATCTCAAGAACCCTGTCGACAAAAAGGAAAGGCTCTCTGTGCGGAATGAAATTTTTAATTTCTTCCCTATTCATTAACATTAATTGAATGCCTCTTGAGCCATAAGGATTTTTTTCTCAGGGATGCTCTATTTCTTCGCCCCGGTTTTCTTGCTATCATACGCTTGTATAAGTTTATCGGTCAAATCCACACCCTTTCCAGCATAAACAATTCCGCCCTCGGTTTTCTCGAAAATCAAAGAGTACCCATCAGAATCACCTATCTGTTTCATCACACTTTCAAGTTCAGACAATATCTTTTGAGTAAGCTCTAGGTCGCGTTTCTGGAGTTCATCTCTAAAATCGTCTCGCGTCCTATTGTACTCTTTTTCAAGCTTGTCAATCTCTTCAGCTTTACCCTTCCTTGCCTGTTCATTCTTTATAGACGATTGACTGAGAAACTCTTGTTTCATGTTGTCTAGACGTTGCTTCTTCTGCTCTATTATATTTCTTTTCTCCTGAAATTCTCTCTCAAATGCAGACCTAGCATTTTTGCCAGCTTGCGATTCCCTTATAACACGCTGAAGGTCGATATACCCTATCTTCTCCGTCGATTGGGCATATGCGAACCCTGAAGCCAATACAACTAAGCTAATTGCAATTAAAAACAGTTTCATTTTTACCTCCTTGATTACTTAAAATAAAGTACCTATTGTAAATTGAATTTCATAGGGATTCTCTCCAGAAAGCCTGTTTCCAATGGGAAAACCGAATTCGAGCCTCAGCGGCCCCAAAGGAGATATCCACCGAAAGCCTAAACCCACATCCCTTCTTAAATCACGTGGATCAAAACTTAAGTTTTCATTATCGTTAAAGGCATTGCCCATATCAAAAAATACCACTCCTTTAAGACCAGCCTGGGGTAATAATGGAATCAAATACTCTGCGGTAAAGAGAACCTGCTGTGTTCCGCCGATAATAACAAAATCACCATCATCAGTCGGAACGCGTGGCCCTACTCTTCTAAACTTGAATCCTCTCAAAGAATTCGGACCTCCGAGGAAGAATCTTTCACTCACCACCAGGTCATCTCCGACATCCCTGAGAGAAATTATTCCATACTCTCCGACAAGTGAAAATACCGTGTCAAACCACAAAGGAAAGAAGAATCTTGTCGATAAAGTATATTTTATAAAATCAGTATTGCCGCCAAAAGGCCCGGCAAACTCAACAAAAGTTCTTGTAATATTGCCTTTCGACGGGTCCACTAAATTATCCCTGGAATCCCATATCAGTCCGAGCCCTATACTGCTTATCTGCCTCTTAGAATCCCTAATCAAGAGCTCTGCATCCCCGGATACGTCACCTATGTCCACATTCTCATATCTATAAGTAACCCTGCCGCCTAAGTTGCTAAATAACCCCCGGCCCAGGGTTACGGTGCCTCCGTATGATTGTCTGTCAAAATCCCTGAATTCCCTGTCAGTGTTGAACGCAGTAACATCGAATGTCCAAGGACTGTCGAAAAAGGCGGGATCTTGGTAGTTTAGGAAGAATAGTTGTGTAACTCCGCCAATCTGGGCTGAAAGGGACAGAGTTTTACCATACCCAAAAAGATTTGATTCTTGAATTTGAGCGGCAAAAATGAAAGTTTCTACAGAGCTGAACCCACCCGCAACGCTAAAAAACCCTGTCGGTTTTTCTTTGAGCTTGACTGTAACATCAAGCTGATCGTCCTTATCTGGGACGCGTTCCGTGGCAACTTCAATGTTGTCCTCAAAATATCCGAGCCTAAAAGCACGAGGTTTAATTGCCTGAATCTTTGAAGAGCTAAAACGCTCCTGCTCTCCAATCTGAATCTCCCTCCTAACTACTTTGTCGCGAGTCCTCGTATTTCCAATTATATCTATGTTCCTCACATACACCTCTTGTCCTTTCTCTATCTTAAAGCTAAGGTCAACTGTGAGGTTTTCCCTGTTCGGCTTGAAATTGGGCTCGACATTTGCAAAAGCATACCCTTTGTCGCCATAATATGTCGTGAGCTTTGCGATATCAGCTGCAAGATCGGCTCGGCTAAACACTTTTCCACTTTTTAGTTTAAGAAGCCTATCTAATTCCTGTTCATCGGCGATCAAATCTCCCTCGAATTTAATATCTCCGATCTTATACTGTTTTCCCTCGTTGATTCTGAATGTAACAACAAAACCCTCCTTCTTGTCATTGTATTCCATTTCTGGTTTGCTCACGCTGGCATCCAGGTATCCTTTATCAAGATAAAGCAGTCTTATCCGGTCAGTATCGTTTTCAATCTCTTCACGTTTGAACAAACCCCTCTTAGTGACAAAAGAAAAGAAATATTTAGGCTTGGAGAATATCACTTTTTTTATCTCTTTTGCCTTGAGTTCTTTGTTGCCGATAAAATTTACTTCTTCGATATATGCCTCTTTTCCCTCTTTTATCTCATAAGTAACCCCGACAGTTCCCTCGCCCTTGGGCTCTATGCTGAAATCCACAGTAGTTCCGAAAAAGCCCTTTCCCGAATACAGTTTTTGGATTGTCTCAACATTCTTTTTTACTTTTTCAAGCTCGATTATTCGACCCTCTTTAAGGTCGATAACATCCAGAATGTCGTCGCTCTTAACCTCTTTATTCCCAATCACCCTCAGGTCAACAACTACTGGCTTCTCTTTGACTGTATAAACAAGCACCAAACCTTCTGCCGTTTTATCCGTCTCGGCAGATACTTCATCAAAAAAACCCAGCTTATAAATCCTTTTTATATCTTCTCTTACAGTCTCTGTGGAAACCGGTTCGCCCACTTTTGATGAAATATTAATCCTGACAAGCTCCGTTTCGATTCTCCTGTTTCCGGCAATGTCAATTCTCTCGATAATCACCTGTCCAAACACAAGCTCGGGGAAAAAATTCAAAAACAAGAGAACAAAAATAAAGTTCAATAAAAACGCCGGGCAATAAACACATTTAGCTTTCATCTACTATTCTTCCGTCCAAGAGTTTGATTATTCTTCTAAGTCGCACGGCAATCGATGGATTATGAGTAACGAGAATCAGGGTAAGCTCTTCATCCCTGTTGAGTTTGAGGAAGAGATCGAGAACAGATTCCCCGGTCTCTAAGTCAAGATTACCAGTTGGTTCGTCGGCTAAAATCACCTTGGGCTTCAACACTACCGCCCTCGCAATCGCAACTCGTTGCTGTTCTCCTCCCGACATCTCACCCGGTCTATGAGTCAGTCTTTTCCCGAGTCCAACTCTTTCGAGGACTTCACTTGCTGATTCCTTTGCTTGTCTGGGATCTACCCCTTGTATCAGGGGTGGCATCATCACGTTCTCAATAGCGCTGAACTCAGGTAGCAAGTAATGAAATTGGAAAACAAACCCGATCTCCCGGTTTCTAAAAACGGCGAGCTCTGTTTCAGTCTTGCAAAATATATTTTCGCCTTCGTAAAACACTTCACCTTCGGTCGGATGATCTAGAGTGCCCAGTATATGCAGAAGAGTACTTTTCCCAGACCCTGAAACACCAACTACGGCAAGGGTCTCACCCCTCTTAATTCGGAGATCAATCCCATTAAGAGCGTTCACAGTACTACCGTTTGTCGTAAACTTCTTCGCGAGAGATCTTACCTTTATTATCTCATCGGTCATTCATACCTCAATGCCTCTACCGGGTCTTTCCTCGATGCCTGATACGAAGGATACAAGGTTGCCAAAAAACATATCAACAAGCTGAAAAATGCCACAGACAAAAAATACAGCGGCTCAATTTTAACTGGAAACTCTGAAACTGGATAGACTTGAGTATCAAAAGGGATGAGCTGTTTTACAAGATCGCTGGTCTTCACTAAATAACATATCCCAAGCCCGCCTACCGTCCCCAAAAAAGTTCCTATAAAACCGATAATCATTCCGTCTGTGATGAATATTCTCATAATCCCTCCGCGTGTAGCACCCATTGCGCGGAGGATTGCTATATCTTTTCCCTTCTCCATTACAACCATTGTCAGTGTGCTCACGATATCCAAAGCCGCAACCAAGATAATAAAACCAAGAAAAACTCCAATCGCAATTCTCTCAAGACGAAGAGCACGAAACAGACTTCTGTTTACCTCTTCCCAGTTCCTAGTGTAAAACGGGAACCCCAAGCTGGCTGTTATTTCCTCACCTATATCTTTTGCCCGATATATATCGCTTACTTTGACCTCGACCCCGGTAACTCTATCATTCATTTCAAAAAAATCCATGGCATCTTTCAATGAAACGTAAGCTATGGAAGAATCATATTCAATCATTCCGTAATCAGAGACCCCAATAATTTCAAACCTTTTTATCTTTGCCTGAGGACCGAATGGACCGACTTTGCCAAAAGGAGATACCAGGCTTATAACATCACCAATCGAGACGCCCAGCGTGCCGGCGAGCTCTTTCCCAATTATCAAAGGTGGCTTCTCCGATTTAGTTTTATTATCCAGCTTTAGGATAATTTCCTTGCCGATTTCCGCGAGCTTGTCGTCTTTAATTTTTTCACCCCTGCCAACAACCCCTCTCCCTATAGCTTCATCGATGTTGGTTACAGTACCAGCGCTATGAGTGTCAATTCCCCTGACAACAGCCCCACTGACATTTGTCTCACCCACGAGCATTCCCTGGCCATATATGAACGGGCTTGCACCGACTACTCTGGGAAAATTCAAGAGCTGCTCTTTTAGGCTGTTAAAATTTCCCAGAGGACCGTCATAACTCAGCACAACAAGGTGCGAATTAACTCCCAGTATTTTATCTCTCAGTTCCTCTTCAAACCCCCTCATTACCCCGAGGACAACGTTCAACGCCATAACACCGATGAATACACCGAGAATAGAAATCAGTCCTATGACGGATATAAACGCATATCTTCTTTTCGACCTCAGATACCTGAGTCCTATGAAAAATTCGTATTTCATTCGGGTTTGAGATGGGGAAAGAAAATCACTTCCCTGATTGAGGGTGAATTTGTGAGGAACATAACCAGACGATCGACACCGATCCCGGCGCCGGCTGTAGGAGGCATCCCATGCTCTAGTGCCATTATATAGTCCTCATCCATCTCGTGAACCTCTTCCTCTCCTTTGGCTTTTAGCTCGAGTTGTTTCTTGAACCTCTCATTTTGATCTATCGGGTCGTTTAGCTCGGAAAAGGCGTTCGCAACCTCGCGTCCTGCAATGTAAAGCTCAAACCTGTCTGCTATTTCAGGTATCCGGTCGTTCTTTCTCGCAAGTGGAGAAACATCCAAAGGAAACCCGTAAACAAAAGTTGGATGGATTATTTCAGGCACGATTGAGTGCTCGAAAATCTCCAAGATGGCTTTTCCTCTTATTCGTTTATGACTTATACCGAATGAGTCTGCTCTTTCAAAGAGCTTTTCGTCATTCTGAAAAATTTCATCACCGAACTTGTGTCCAAGAGATTCGAGAATGTTAATCCTCTTCCACGGACGCTTCACGTTTATCACAATATCCCCATATTTAAACTCATGAACACCCAAAATGGTTTCTGTAACTGATGAAATCATCTCTTCGGTCAAGTCCATAAGTTCTTCATATGTCGCGTACGCTTGATAAAACTCTAACATCGTAAATTCAGGATTGTGCTGAGTGGATATACCCTCGTTTCTGAACATCCTTCCTATCTCATAAACCCTCTCAATTCCCCCGACTACGAGTCTTTTAAGATAAAGCTCGGGAGCGATTCTCAAGAAAAGCTCCATATCAAGGCTGTTGTGATGAGTTTTAAAAGGACGCGCCGCTGCTCCGCCGGCTACTGCGTGAAGGATAGGCGTCTCAACTTCAATAAATTCCCTTTCGTCAAGAAACCTTCTTATGAGTTTTATTATTCTCGATCTTTTAAGGAATATATCTTTTATCTCTGGGTTTGAAATTAAGTCGAGGTAGCGTTGTCTGTACCTTATTTCGACGTCTCTTAAACCGTGCCATTTTTCAGGAAGAGGGCGGAGCGACTTGGTAATTAGCTTAAGCTCTTTTACGCTCAACGTTAACTCACCGGTTTTTGTCTTGAAGAGGTCTCCTTTAATTCCAACGAAATCGCCGATATCTATATAATCTTTGAAAAACTTGAAATTCTCGTCTCCCGCAACGTCCTTACGGATGTATGCCTGAACCTTCCCGGTTCGATCCATGACATGTAAAAAACTGCTTTTCCCAAAATCCCTTATAGCAACTACTCGCCCTGAAATTGCAAATTCATCGTTTAAGTTTTTCAGGTCTTCTTCCGAGAATCGTGAGTATGAAGACAGTATATTGGCTGCTTGGTGAAGAGGCTTGAAATCATTGGGAAAAGGATTTAAACCTATATCTCTTATTTCATACAACTTCTTTTTTCTCTGCTCTATGAGTTCATTTTCCATGATTTGAGCTATTTGTATTACCTAAAAAAGGGGATTATTCAAGGGACTCTGAGGATAAGTAGGTCGTTATTTTTTAACATCGTCCAGAATTATATACGTTGCGATGGCTTTTGCAACATGCTTATCGCAGTTGAAAATATCAATCTCTGAAGGAACCACTCTACCCCGCCTAAGAATTTTTGCATGGGCTTCAATCGATCCGTAATCTACCGGAGCCAGATAGTTTATCTTCATCTCTATCGTAAGTAGTTTCTTGCCCGGTTCTACCACTGAAGCTAAGGCAACGGCGGCGGCAGAATCTGCCAGGGAAAATAAAGCTCCGCCGTGGACTATGCCATACGGTTGGGTGAGTTTTTCATGAAACGGCATAATCAACTTAGCATAACCATCCTCCATACCGACAACCTCTATTCCAAGCAGTTTCCAAAACGGCGGAGTGGGAAAAGGGAGTTTTATTTCTTTTTTCTTTAACATCTCATCTACAAGCTCTCTTTTGTAGCGATTTGAGACTATAATCTAAAGAAATAATAACCGATTCACAAGTAGCAACCTGCATTCACGAACTATCCCTTCCAAAAACGGTAAATACCAGAAACCCAATCAAACAAACACCACCAGCTGTCATATACATTACGTTAAATCCCAGATGCTCGGCTACAACACCGTAGATAAAACAACCAACCATCCCTCCCAAAGTAAATGAGACGCTGCATATAGCGAACGCCTTTCCCCTATCTGCCTCCGGCGAAAGGTCAATGACAAGCGCATAAATTGAAGGATAGACAAGTCCATGACTCAGCCCGAAGAGAATTCCGGTTTCTATAAAATTTGTCGCATTTGAAGCAAAACCTATCCCGATGATGCTCAAAGCAAAAAAGAAAAGCGATGGGACTGCAACCTTTTTTTTCCCAAATCTATCTGGTATCCACCCGCCAAAAATCCTGATGAAAAGGGCAGAAATAGTGTAAGCAATGAAAAAAAGGTCAAACGACTCGATTTTTATGTGCTGTGCAAATACGGGAATAAAAGTGAGCGAAGGAATAAAACCGGAACCCGAGACCATCAACGTGAATGCCGCTACAAATACCCCCTTTTGAAAAAGAGTACTAACTATTCCATTTTCAGTTACGACTCGAACCGTTTTCTTGCTTGACTCCTTCACCAAGAGCGCAATCAAGAAGGACAGCAATCCAAAAATAAAAACCACTTCAAAGAATAGATTAAAACCGAACGCTTCGACGACCCGCTTTCCGAGAAAAGGAGCTAGAGCGTAGTTCACGATCGTAAACACCCCGAAGAGACCCAGCGCCTGACTTCTCTTTGTTACAGGAGCGACATCCGCTGTGAGTGTCCCTGCCGATATGAAACAAAGAGAAAAAGCAGCCCCGTGAATCATCCTCAAAAGCGGAAACAAAAAGCTCAAACTATCGACGTATGCGAACGGAAGTGTGGTGAGCGACATGAGAAGCCCTCCGAGCGCCAGAAACCATTTCCTCTGGTATCTATCCACCAGGATTCCAACAGCGGGAGTGGTAAAAATGGTGCTAAACCCGGTAGCGCCCATTATAAACCCTATGTCCGATTCACTACCGCCGAGGTCTTTGATGAGAATAGGGAGGAGAAGAAAAGCGTGAAAGTTAAAAAAGAAAATAAATCCTGATAGGGTTACCAGGATAAATTCACGGTTTAAGAGGGGTTCACTTGTCTCTGAGAAAACTCGCACCGGTTCATTTTCAGGTTTGTCCATCAAGGGATATTTGTATAAACGAGCGTACTGCCGACGTCAAGGAAACCGCGAAACATCTTTAGATGATGGTCAAATGTCGCAAGAACCGGCTTCGACCAATAATGCCCGCCCTACATGAATATCAAAATCTTATCCAGTGCTCTCCCCAATCGATGTTAGCAAAGGGCAGTGAAGGATTTGGCAGATAACACATGTCATCTATAACAAACGTCTTATGGATCAAAAAACCACTATAAATAGATAACAGCTCCGAGTGAACTCCAAACTGTAAACAGAGCCTGACAGATTTGGTTGCTGTGCTCTCGAGCTATGGTACGGGCCAAATGGCAAACTCAGATTGTTCAGTAATTTTGTCAAACAGTCGATGCGAACCTACAAAGATGGATAAACTGACTAACTTCCTAAAACCACATCCATATTAGCCGCTATTGCACGCCCAAACTCTGAGCATTTGAGGAGAGTGGCGCCTTCGAGTTGACGCTCAAGGTCGTAAGTGACCTTCTTCTCCGCAACAGTCTTTTCCATAGCCTTCACTACGAGATTTGCCGCTTCCTTCCATCCAATGTATTCAAACATCATAACCCCGGAGAGTATCACTGAACCTGGGTTCACTTTATCCTGCCCCGCGTATTTGGGAGCAGTCCCGTGAGTCGCTTCAAACACGGCATAAAAATCCCCTATGTTTCCACCGGGAGCCATTCCGAGACCGCCTACCTGAGCAGCACAAGCGTCGGATAGATAATCCCCGTTCAGATTCGGAGTAGCAATTACGTCATACTCGCTTGTTCTAGTTAAAATCTGCTGTAGCATATTGTCAGCTATTCTATCTTTTATAATAACCTTCCCTCGAGGAGCCTTGCCGTTGTGTCTATCCCAAAGTTCGTCCTCTGTTATAGTTACATTGCCAAATTCCTCTCTTGCTACCTCATAACCCCACTCCCTGAAGGCGCCCTCGGTGTACTTCATAATGTTCCCCTTGTGTACTATTGTGACACTGCTCCTTCCGTTTTCAACGGCATATTTAATGGCTTTTCTTACGAGCCTCTTCGTCCCAAACCTACTTATAGGCTTAATCCCTATTCCTGAATCTTCACGTATGTTGGTCTTGAAGTTTTCCTTCATGAAGGCAATCAGTTTTTTGGCTTCAGGGGAACCGCATTCCCATTCGATCCCGGCATATACATCCTCGGTATTTTCTCTAAAAATCACTACATCCATGAGTTCCGGCATTCTAACGGGAGATGGGGTTCCTTTTATATCCTTGACCGGACGGACGCAAGCATAAAGGTCGAGTATCTGTCTAAGCGCCACATTCAAACTTCTGATGCCGCCTCCAACCGGTGTTGTAAGGGGTCCTTTTATTGCGACGATATACTCCTTTATTGTCGCCAAGGTCTCTTCAGGAAGCCAATTTTTAGTCTTATTATAAGCTTTCTCACCCGCCAAAACTTCAAGCCAATCTATTTTTCTTCTCCCCTTGTAAGCCTTCTCCACTGCGGCGTCGAATACGATTTGCGAAGCGTGCCAGATATCAGGGCCTGTCCCATCACCCTCTATGAAGGGGATCACGGGATTGTCAGGAACGTCAATTGTCCCCTTTTGTTGGTCTACAGTTATCTTCTGTCCTTGACTAGGCATAATCAAAACTCCTCTAATATTTTTGTATGGAATGGAAATATAAATCAAAAAAAACTACATTTCAATCAAAGAGACTATCCCGCAATCATTTGTCTGAGCACTGTCTGAAGAATCCCGCCGTTTCTATAGTATTCAATCTCAATCTGGCTATCCAGGCGGCAGACCGCATTAAAGACCTTTTCATCGCCATCCTCACTTTTAGCTCGAACCATAACCTCTTTATGGGGACTCAGCTCATTGGAAACCCCTTCGATCTCATATTCCTCGAATCCGGTAAGTCCCAGGGTTTTCCAGCTCTCACCGGGCTTAAACACAAGAGGGAGAACTCCCATGCCAACCAGATTGCTTCTGTGTATCCTTTCATAGCTCTCGGCAATCACGGCTTTTACCCCGAGGAGCATAGTGCCCTTTGCAGCCCAGTCGCGAGAGCTGCCGCTCCCGTACTCTTTTCCGGCAATAACAACAAGACTAGTTTCTTCATTTTTATATCTCATAGCGGCATCGTAGATCGAACTCTTTTCGTTTGTCGGAATATAAACTGTCCATCCTCCCTCAGTGCCTGGGACCATCTGGTTCTTCAACCTGATATTGGCAAATGTCCCACGGATCATCACTTCATGATTACCCCGACGCGAGCCATAGCTGTTGAAGTCTTTGGGCTCTACGCCGTTCTCGACCAAAAATCTTCCTGCAGGACTATCTTTGGCAATGTTTCCAGCCGGGGATATATGGTCTGTTGTTATCGAGTCTTCAAGTAGAGCCAATACCCGTGCCTTGCTAATATCGCTTAATGGTGCCGGCTCGAGTGAAAAACCGATAAAGTATGGCGGCTGCTGTATGTAGGTCGATTGCCGTTCCCATTGATATAGGTTGCCTTCGGGAATGGATAAATTCTTCCATTCGTCATCACCATCAAAAACATGTGCATAACGACCTCGGAAGATCTCCGGATTTAACGTCTTTTTAATTGTCTTTTGTATCTCTTTTTGAGAGGGCCATATATCCTTTAAGAACACTGGTTTACCCTCGGGATTTATTCCCAATGGTTCGTTTGCCATATCTATATTTACCGTGCCGGCGAGTGCATAGGCCACTACTAGAGGCGGCGAAGCCAGATACGCCAGCCTAGCCTGAGGATGTACCCTACCCTCGAAGTTCCTATTCCCGCTCAATACTGCGGCGACGGTTAGGTCGTTTTCTTTAATAGCCTGGGCTATGGGCTCCGGCAAGGGACCGCTATTTCCTATACAGGTCGTACAGCCGAATCCAACCAAGTGAAACCCCAACTTTTCTAGATATGGCATCAGGTCAGCTCCATACAAGTAGTCCATGACAACACGTGAGCCGGGTGCCAAACTTGTCTTGACTGTAGGATTGACTTTTAAACCGCGTTCGACTGCCTTTTTAGCCAAGAGCCCTGCCCCGACCATTACCGATGGGTTGGACGTATTAGTACAACTGGTTATGGCGGAAATCACAACCGACCCATCGGTTAGAGTCGTTTTATGTCCGTCGATCGACACTTCGACTTCTTTAGAGTCACCGATATTTTTCTTGGCTTTGGTTTCCATGTAAGTATGGAAAGATCTCTTCATTTCACCCAAGGCTATACGATCTTGGGGACGCGAGGGGCCAGCCAATGAGGGCTCGACTGTGCTCAGGTCGAGTTCTAGATGATCGCTGTAAACCGGGTCTTCAGAATCATCGGTGCGGAATAGTCCTTGAGCTTTAGTGTATTTTTCCACAAGGTCAACCAGCTTTTTATCCCGCCCAGTTCCCCGCAGATATATGAGTGTCTCTTCATCTACCGGGAAAAATCCCATTGTGGCTCCGTATTCCGGCGACATATTGGAAACGGTCGCCCTATCGGCAAGGCTCAAATGACTTAGACCCGGACCATAAAATTCGACGAACTTTTCCACAACACCTCTTTTCCTTAGCATCTGCGTCACTATAAGGACTAAATCAGTAGCCGTTGCCCCCTCTGGCAATTCACCGTAAAGCTTCAATCCGACCACTTCAGGGATTAGCATGTAAAGTGGCTGCCCAAGCATGCACGCCTCTGCTTCTATCCCGCCGACGCCCCATCCCATCACACTTAGTCCATTAATCATCGTGGTATGCGAATCGGTTCCAACTAACGTGTCGGGATAAGCGATAGTATCACCGCCTGTTTCCGCAGTCTGCACCACATTGGCCAAGTACTCCAGATTGACCTGATGAACTATTCCCGTGCCTGGTGGAACTACCCGAAATTTGTCAAAAGACCTCTGCGCCCAGCGAAGAAAAGTGTAACGCTCCTGGTTCCTATCAAACTCGATTTCTACGTTCCTCTGGAATGCATTGGCCGAGCCGAAGTAATCGACCTGTACAGAATGGTCGATTACCAGGTCAACAGGCACTATGGGGTTTATTCGTTTGGTGTCTCCCCCTAAATTCTTCACTGCACTACGCATCGCCGCTAAATCGGCCACACAAGGCACTCCGGTGAAATCCTGTAGTATCACCCGGGCTGGCATGTAGGGAATCTCCTTGGCCTCGGGCTTCTCTGGTTTCCATTTAGCAAGCGCATGGACATCCTCTTCCTTGGCAATCTTGCTGTCGCAATGGCGGAGTATGTTTTCAAGAAGGATTTTAATGGAAAAAGGAAGCCGAGAAGTATCAACGCCTATTGCACCATCAAGCCGGTTGAGAGAATAGTACTTTATCGTCTTGCGACCGACCTTGAGAGACGAAACTGTATTAAAAGGATTGTTCATGGACATTTTTATCTCCTGCTTTTTAATCTTGATTGATATCCTGTATTATATCCGAGGCTGGAAAATTGGAAAGCTAATTTAGGTGAGCTTTTGTTTCAATACTTCGGGTTCAAATTTGCTTGCTGAACTTAGTTCAGTATCAGGCCCACCCTGACTTTATTCAAGGGACCGGTGACCCATCCCCTTTCCTCATCCTTTCTATTCAAACGTAGGGAACGCAGATCTGCGTTCCTTACAACGTGGCTGACTTACAGCTGTTGGAAACTTTTGACTGTTAAACAATTGGAGCTAAACAGATTGAGAGCTAAGGCGTTCAATTTTCAAACCTAAAGGTAGCTTGGTGCTTGCTCAACTAACCAGCATAGTATCTGTTTTGGTGATCCCAAACCCAAATTGCATCCGGTGTAGAGTAGAGACATGATTAATCGCGTCTCTACTTGCGGTTACATATTTGGCTGGCAAATTAAAAAAGTATCATGATTTCCTACGCTTAATCTCTTTTTCTATCTCTTCTATCTTCTTGAGCCTTCTCTCGTGCCTACCCCCTTCAAACGGGGTTTCGAGCCATGCTTTAACGATCTCTTTGGCTAAATCGTTTCCGGTAACCCTTCCGGCAAGAGCGAGCACATTTGTATCGTTGTGTTTCCTGCTCATTATAGCGGTATATATGTCATTTACCTGAACCGCACGCACTTTCGGAAATTTGTTGGCGACAATAGCCATCCCTACGCCGGAGCCACAGAACAAAATTCCTCGTTCGTATTCTCCACTCGATATTTTTTCAGCTGCCAATCTTGCGCAATCAGGATAATCAACCGGTTCGGAGCCATCGACGCCAAGATCATCAAAAGAGTAGCCGACCTCGACGAGGAACTTCTTTAGCTGTTCCTTCAATTCAGAACCCGCATGGTCGGAAGCTAAAGCCAGTTTAGGGCTATTCATCAAATTTTTTAAAAGCCAGGGTCACGTTCGTACCGCCAAATCCAAAAGAGTTACTGAGAGCAATCTTTATGGGAACCTCCCTTGCCTCATGCGGAATGTAGTCCAGGTCGCACTCAGGCTCAGGGTTGTCGAGATTAATGGTAGGTGGAAGAATTCCATGATATAAAGCAAGAGACGTAAACGCGGCCTCAATGCCCCCCGCCGCTCCAAGAAGATGCCCGGTCATAGATTTTGTCGAACTCACGGGAATTTTGTGTGCGTATTTGTCAAACACCTCTTTTATTCCCCGTGTTTCATTGATGTCGTTTTGAGGAGTTGAAGTGCCGTGGGCGTTTATGTAATGCACATCCCCGAGGTTTAGCTCAGCATCTCTCAAAGCGCTTTTCATACACCTGACGGGCCCGTCGAGCGAGGGAGAGGTTATGTGATGAGCGTCACTGCTCATACCGCACCCTATTATCTCTGCATAAATCCTGGCACCGCGCTTCTTTGCAAATTCGAGCTCTTCAAGAATCAAAATACCCGAGCCCTCGGCTATTATGAATCCATCTCGATCCCTATCAAACGGACGAGAAGCTTGCTCCGGGTCTTCGTTTCTTGTTGAAATTGCACGCATTACATTAAACCCAGCTATGGTCATGGGTATAATCGGCGCTTCGGTTCCCCCGGCAATCATCGCGTCTGCGTCGCCTCTTTGAATCGCCATGACCGAATACGCTATTGCATGCGCTCCCGCAGCGCAGGCAGTAGTCGTGCAGCTATTCGGTCCGCGTGCGTTGAAGAATATAGATACGTATCCGGCAGCCATATTCGCTATAATGTTGGGGACAAAAAACGGTGATACCCGAGTCGGTCCCCTTTCTTCCATCACTAATACCGTCTTATAATACGTATCCATACCGCCTATTCCAGAGCCTATTATCGTCCCGATATTTGGCGACAGTTCGTCAGTAATTTGGAGACCGGCATCGTCTAAAGCGAGCTTCGTAGCGGCAACTGCGAACTGGATAAAGGGGTCGCTTCTTCGTATGTCCTTGGAATCCATAAAAGACGCCGAATCAAAATCCAATACCTCACCCGCAATCTGGGTTTTGAGTGGGGAGGGGTCAAATCTCTTTATGCGGCCGACACCTGAACGCCCCTCGCATAAAGACTCCCAGGTCTTTTTATTCCCGGTGCCAAGGGGAGTTACAAGACCCACCCCTGTCACAGCAACCCTTCTTTTCATTACTTTTTACGCTCCGTTATATAGTTTATTGCATCCTGAACCGTTAATATTCCTTCCGCATCCTCGTCGGATATTTCAAGACCAAACTCATCCTCCATAGACATGATGAGCTCCACAAGATCGAGAGAATCAGCTCCCAGATCCTCGATAAATGAAGATTCTGGAGTTACTTCATTCTCAGGCTTGCCAAGCTGGATCGCTATCATTTTCTTTACCTTAGAGACAACTTCCTGATCAACCTGCGTTGCCATGTTCTGTTCCTCCCAAAGTTTTTTTCAAGTGTAAAGCCCGCCGTTTACTCTCACAACGTCCCCGGTTATGTAGGAGGCGTCATCAGACGCAAGGAAAGCCACAACCTTTGCCACATCAAGAGGGTTCCCGAATCTCCCAAGTGGAATAGCCTCTAAATATTTTTCCTTCACATTTTGCGAAAGGCCGCTCGTTATGTCCGTATCTATAAAGCCAGGACTCACGGCGTTTACCGTAATTCCTCTCGATGCTAACTCCTTTGCCGTCGCCTTGGTAAAACCGATAATTCCGGCCTTTGCAGCTGAATAATTCCCCTGACCCGCATTTCCCATCTCACCAACAACAGAAGTAATGTTTACAATCCTTCCGTATTTCTGTTTCACCATGATCTTAGCAGCGGCTCTGGTACAGTTAAACACGCCTTTTAAATCGACTGATAGGACTTGATCCCAATCTTCGTCCTTCATTCTCAAGATTAGTCCATCTTTAGTAATGCCTGCATTATTAACGAGTATATGCAGCCCTCCACACTGTTCACCGATTCTCGAAATTTCATCTTGAACCCTCGAAGAGTCGGCAACATCAAAATGAGAAAGTTGACATTTTCCGCCTGAAGCCTCTATCTCCTTAATAGTTTCATTGGCGGCAGATTCATTGGTGGCGTAATTAACTACCACATGGGCGCCATGGAGCGCAAGGTCAACTGCTACCGCCCTGCCAATACCCCTCGATGCGCCGGTTACAAGCGCAACTCTATCTTTAAACAGCATCTTCCTTCAACGACTCCAGTTGGCTTAGCTTTTCAAAATTTTTGACAGAAACATCGGAAACAGTTCGCTTTATAAGACCAGATAGTACGTTTCCCGGTCCTATTTCAAAGAATTTTCTCGCTCCCATCTCATATAGATTCTTGATCGATTCGTACCACCTTACCGGACTCATGACCTGGTCTATTAAAATATCTCTTATTTTGGCCGGGTCTATATTTATTTTTGCATCCAGGTTTGTTATTAGCGGAATCTTAATCTCTGAGAATTTGATTTTATCGAGCACCTGAGCCAGCTTCTCCGCCGCCGGAGCCATAAGTGCGCAGTGAAAAGGCGCGCTTATATCAAGAATCACAACCCTCTTAGCACCCCTATCCTTTGATATGGAAGCGGCTTTTTCGATCGCCTCTTTGTTTCCTGAAATTACAGTCTGACCCGGTGCATTAAAATTAGCAGGACTCACAACAAATCCATCAGTTGATGCTTCAGCACAAATCTCCTCGACTTCTTCCTTCTCAAGTCCTAGCACGGCAGCCATAGCTCCCACGCCCACCGGAACAGCCTCCTGAGTGAATTTTCCCCTCTTCCTCACTATCCACACCGCGTCCTTAAAATCCAATGTCTCGCTTGCAACCAAAGCTGAATACTCTCCGAGACTATGGCCTGCAACATAATCGGGTATAATACCGGTTTCCTCTTTGAACACCCTGAGCGCAGCAACGCTTGTCGTAAGAATAGCGGGCTGGGCATTTACGGTAAGATTTAGCTCATTGCCATCATCAAAACACATTTTGGGTAGATCTAGACCCAGTGTATCACTCGCTTCGTCAAAAGTGGAGCGAGCTGCTCGAAAATTATTATAAAGCTCTTTGCCCATGCCCACATACTGAGCACCCTGTCCGGGGAAAACGAACGTCTTTTTCATAATTTATTGCTCCTTGGGTTCTTTCTTGTAAGTCCTTCCTTTGTAATAGCCGCAACTCGGACATGCTCTGTGAGGGGGTTTGAGTTCGTTGCAATTTTGACAAAGAGAAAGGCCTGGAGGTGAAATTTTATAGTGAGTTCTCCGTTTTCTAGATTTAGAGCTAGATGTTTTTCTCTTGGGCAGTGCCATTAATATTCTCTCCTTAGTCTACCAAATTTTTAAATCCCTTAGAACTGTAAACCTTGAATCAACCCAATCATCCTTGCAGGAACAGTTCTTCAGGTTTAAGTTCGCCCCACAATTTGAACAGAGCCCCTTGCAGTCTTCACTACAGATCAGCTTAACAGGTAAAGACATCGCGATAGTCTCACGAAGATAATTACCGAGGTCAAATTCCTCGCCGTTATATGTTTCGTAATCAATATCTTCATCCCCTTCCCGAGCGGTGCTAACTTGTGAAAGCACGAGGTTTACCGGGGGAGAAAGAGGCAACCCCACCTGACCGAGGCATCTTGCACATAAAGACTCTATCGTGAACTTAATAGTACCTGAGACATTAACTTCCCTTAAGACTTTTGCGAGTTGAAGATCAAAAACGATATCCGAAGAAAGGCGGGTATCGCCTGTCCCCTTCATGAGCTCAGGAATATTTGTCAGCCACTCTGGCTTCCTAAACGTCTGGACATGCAGCCCTTCACTGCCAATATCCGCTAATCTGACTTTCATAATCGATCCCAGGTAATCCTAAGATTATGGAGCTACATAATAATATAACATTCGACTTTTGCAAGTTTATAAGATTTCAACACTTCATGCCAGATGGCATGCTACCATATGCCCTCCTCCGATGTCTCTTAACTGAGGCTCATCTTCTTTGCATCTCTCGACTGCTACAGGGCATCTGGGATGGAATCTGCAGCCTGAAGGAGGATCAACCGGGCTTGGCACGTCCCCGGAAAGCATTATCCTCTTTCTTTTAACGTTCGGATTTGGGACGGGTACGGCGGAGAGGAGCACCTGTGTATAGGGATGGAGAGGCTTTCCATAGAGCTCGTCATTATCCGCAAGCTCAACTATTTTTCCAAGGTACATTACTGCAACCCTGTTGCTAATATGTCTCACTACACGAAGGTCGTGAGAGATAAAAAGATAAGTCAGCTTAAACTCGTCCTGCAGTGAAATGAGAAGGTTTATAATCTGTGCCTGAACTGACACATCCAGGGCAGAAACCGGCTCGTCGCAAACTATGAACCTCGGTTTTACTGCAAGCGCTCTGGCTATAGCAACCCTCTGTCGCTGACCTCCGCTAAATTCATGCGGATAGCGGGAAAGTGCGTTCTCCCTGAGACCGACGGTTTCAAGAAGGCTTTTGACTTCCTCTTTGATTTCCTTTCTCGGAACCGTATTGTGAATCGTAATACCCTCTCCTACTATGCTTTGAATTTTCATCCTGGGATTGAGCGACCCGTAAGGGTCCTGAAAAATTATCTGCATCTCTCGTCTGAGACATCTCATTCTACGCGAATCTAGATTTGTAATATCCTGTCCGTCGAAAAAAATGGAGCCTTCAGTGGGTTCAACAAGTTTTATGGTTGTTTTTCCGAGCGTGGTCTTACCGCATCCGCTTTCCCCTACCAGTCCAACTGTCTCTCCTTCGAATATGGATAGGTCAACTCCGTCTACGGCTCTCACGAAATTGCTTGTTCTCGCAAAAACACCAGATTTTATCACGAAATACTTTTTTAATCTTTGGATCTCAATGAGTTCTTTACGTGCCATTTATTACTTCATAGTCGTCATTGCGAGCCTTTGTGAAGCAATCTTTTAGTTTTTTGAGATTGTTTCTGGCTTAGTCCCCGCAATGACGATAAATTATATATTTCCTTGCGTCAAATTATAAACCTCAAAGTTCACTTCGTCCGACCTGAAGCACGCAGACTGGTGTCCGTCAATCCCCTCAAGAGTCGGTTCATAAATCCTACATTTATCTATAGCCAGCGGACACCTGTCTTGAAACCTGCACCCAACGGGAAAATCCTTTGGGCTTGGAATGATCCCCGGAATTGCGCTTAATCTTTCCCTCTTTTCGTTTAATCCCGGGATTGAGTTCATAAGCCCTACGGTATAAGGGTGACGGGGATTTTCGAAAAGATTCTGTGTAGAAGCGTGCTCGACGATTTTACCCGCATACATGACATAAACTTCATCCGCAACCTCGGCGACAATACCAAGATCATGGGTTATAAGAAAAACAGACATTCCGAATTTTTCTCTGAGTTCATTTATCAACTCCAGAATCCCGGCTTGAATCGTTACGTCAAGCGCCGTTGTAGGCTCATCGGCGATAAGAAGCTCGGGATTACATGCAAGCGCCATCGCAATCATTATTCTTTGACACATCCCACCGCTCAGTTCGTGGGGATAACTATTCATTCGTGTTTCGGGCGATGGGATTCCGACCAGCTTGAGTAGCTCTACCGTGCGTTCCTTTTCCTCTTTCTTTGAAACACTGAGGTGCGTCCTTATTGTTTCTCCGATCTGTTCTCCAACCGAGAACACCGGATTGAGAGAGCTCAAGGGCTCTTGAAATATCATTGATATCCTATTGCCTCGAATAGCCCTTATGTCTCTTTCAGAAAGCCTCAGCAAGTTTGCACCGTCGAATATTATCTCTCCCCCGTCAATCCTTCCCGGAGGCTCAGGAATAAGACGCATAATCGAGAGCGCTGTTACAGTTTTTCCGCATCCGCTCTCTCCCACTACCCCGATGATTTTACCCTCGGGAATTGAGAGAGTAACACCGCTCAAGACCTCGACTCTGTCTTCATCTTTGCCAAAAGACAATCTCAGGTTTTTTATATCAAGCACGTTTCTCATTCGATAATTCACCTTTTAGCCACGAATGAACACAAATTTACTCGAAGGATAAAGCTACTTCGAGTAATTGTAAGAGCACGATCCCTTCGTCAATCTCAGAGCAGGCTCTTGCGTGAACGATCGCGGCTGGAAGCCACTCCTACAAAATATTGAACCATATTTTGCACCAAAATTTTTTCATTCGTGTCTATTAGTGCCATTTCGTGGCTTGATAAATCTTAAAACTTCCTTTTTCTAAGCCTCGGATCAACTGCCGTTTTAAAACCGTCTCCGACCAGGTTGAACGCAGTCACTGTGAGAAATATAGCCGCCCCAGGAAATAGAACAAGCCACCAAGCAAAGTCAACATATTTTTGAGATTGAGAAAGCACATCTCCCCAACTCGGCTGCGGCGGAGGAACGCCAAATCCGAGAAAGCTTAGACCAGACTCGACAAGTACTGCCCCGGCAATCCCAAACGTGGCGGAGACTAAAACCGGGGCAAGTGCATTCGGGAGCATGTGTTTCATCATAACCCTGAAATCGCTTCCCCCAAGAGCTATAGCGGCATCAATATAATCGTATTCCCTAAGCCTTAAAAATTCACCCCTTACGAGTCTCGCTATACCAGTCCAGCCAGTTGCCCCGATAACTATCATAATGTTGTAAATACTGGGGTCCCTGAATGCCAGAATTGTTAGGATTAGAAAAAAAACCGGAAAGGTCATCATAATCTCAAACAGCCTTGAAACGACGAAGTCAATAGCTCCGCCATAATATCCCGCTATTCCTCCTAAAACTATCCCTATGAGCGAGGCGATCCCGACAGCGATAAAACCAATAGAGAGTGAAATCCCGCTTCCGTGAATCATCCGGCTAAGCACGTCCCTTCCTCTGTCGTCGGTTCCAAAAAGGTGTAATCCCGAAGGAGGAGTTAGCACCGACAAAAGATCATTCTCGGTGGGGCTATACCTTACCAGAGGAAACACAGCAAAGTCGGGTTTCTCAAGATTCGCGCCCACTTCCTTGAAATCAACGCCAATTAACTCCTGATAGTTAAACACCGCGGGGAAGTAGTACTTTCCGTCGAGTTTAAGGACGATCGGCCTGCTGCCGGCAAGGAGGTTATCAAACACTGCTACACCGAAAAGAAAGTTGATAACTATAAAGCCCGCCAGTGCAAGCCTGTCTTTTTTAAACTCTTTCCAAACCGTAGCCCAGTAGCCTCGGCTCTCCTCAGAGCTCATCTCCTACCCTCAAAACTTATTCTAGGATCAACTAAAACGTAGAGTATATCTGCAATCAAAATACCAACGAGGGTGAGTAAAGCCGAAATAGTGGCAATCGCCATAATGACCGGATAATCCCTCGAGAGCACAGCTTCAAAACCCAACTGTCCGATTCCCGGAATCGAAAATATACTCTCAATTATCACGCTTCCCCCTATCATTGCAGGCAGGATCGAAGCTATAATCGTAATTATCGGGATAAGTGCATTTCTAAGGGCATGCTTGAACACGACTTTTGATTCCGGAAGTCCCTTTGCCTTAGCAGTTCTGATGAAATCCTCTCTCAAGACCTCTACTAAACTCCCTCTCTGATACCGCGACAAATATGCGAGGTCGCCGTATGTCAGGCAAACAACTGGAAGAGTAATATGCCAGAGAAAATCTAGGGCTTTTTTAGAAAATGAAAAAGTCTCCGCCCCGGGCGAAAGTATTCCGTAAACCGGAAAGAGGTTCCAAAAATCCCCGCCCCCCAAAAAATAGATCAGAACCATTGCCAGCCAGAAGCTGGGAACCGAATATAACGCAAAAAGCAGGAATGTTACCGTACGTTCCGAAAAGTCCCCCTCCTTCACGGCAGAGCAAACTCCTATGGGAATTGAAATAAAATACGCAAGCAGTATTGAAATTATGTTTAATGAAAGTGTTACCGGAATCCTCTCAGTGATCTTATCGATGACTGGACGGTGGTCCTTGTAAGAACTGCCGAAATCCAGAGTGGCAATCTGTTTCAACCATATCCAGTAACGTATATGAATCGGCTTATCGAGCCCATAGAGCTTCTTGGTCTGCTCCACAATGTCCTTTGTGATAGCTTCCGCTCTTATACCCTGTTCGATATTCAGCTTCCTCTCAACAGGGCTCCCGGGCGCGAGCTGAATAACGAAAAAAGTGATGAGAGTAATGCCGAAAAAGGTTGGAATCAAGAGGAGCAGACGTTTTAATATATATTCTCTCATTTCATAATTACTTCCCTAGTAATGGACCTAAGGTTATCTCAATAATGAAACCATGCATGATTCAGGATGCATGATCATAATCCGTATTTTATGCTCTATTATCCTGCATCTTGTATCCCGTACCACATATATGTTCAGTAGAGTTTTACGCGGCCAAATTCCGTTAATCGTGTCCTTATGGATTGGATGCGGTCAGGCCGTACCTTTGGAGAGGAACCGGGACAAACCACTCAAGCTGGTCAAGCCCAAGCGGGTATACCTTAATTGCTTTAAACCTTTTATGTATGGCAACCGTAGATTTGCGGCAGAAAAGAAAGGTATACGGCTGCTCCTGATTCACGATTCCGGCAAATTTCCTATACATCTCTATTCTCTTTTCTCTATTGAATTCCGTCCTAGCTTGTTCTAACAACCTATCCGACTCCTGGTTTACAAACCCGACGAAATTTGAACCCTGCTCGGCTTGTGAGGAGTGCCAGAGCTGATAGGGGTCGCTCTCCACACCCATCGACCATGCAAGAGTAACCGCATCGTACTTCCTCTCGTTAAGCCGCTGTGTAAACACAGCCCATTCGGTCTTCCGTATCTCCATTTTTATTCCAACCTTATCGAGCTCCTCTTTCAAGATTGTGGCAATTTTCTCGCCGGTTTCCGAGCCTGCAGGTATGAGGAATTCAAACTCAAATTTAACCCCATCCTTATCACGAATCCCATCTCTATCATGGTCTATCCAGCCGGCTTCCTCAAGGAGCTTTTTCGCCCGTTCCGGGTCGTAGGGGTATGGTTGTATGGATTTATCGTATTCAGGACTGTTAATATAAAATGGGTTGGTGACTACTTCCCCTAGGTCGTACAGGATTTCTTTGAGGATTAGTTGTCTGTTTACAAGTTGAGTCATTGCAGTCCTAACACGACTGTCCGAGAAATAAGCCTTTTTCATGTTCCATCCAATATAGCTGTAGTTTGGTGTGAAATAGCCGAGCTTGTCGTAATTTCTCTCAAAAGCCTCGGACTGAGTCTGCCTTTCCCATTGTATAGGAGTGAGTCCTGTAAGGTCTAGGTCTTCACGTTTAAGCACCTGAAACGCCACCGAGGGGTCATTTATTATCTTGAAAACTATTCTTTTAATATGGGGCTTCTTTCCCCAATAGTCTTCATTCTTCTCAAGAATAATTTCGCTTCCCGTATTCCATTTTGCAAACTTGTAGGGACCCGTACCAACTGGACTCCTTCCCGCAGGATTGGTATTGAAATCACCCTTCTCGAAAATATGCCCTGGAACAATAGGCATCCCTCCGCAGAATTCAAGCGCGAGGAAGTAAGGCCTAGCGTAAGTAAACCTAACTGTATAGTCGTCAAGAGCCTCAACTTTTCTTATGTCCTGGTAGTAGTTTCTGAGCTGAGGAGAATCAACCTTGGGGTCTATTATCTTGTTGTAGGAAAAGACTACGTCTTGAGAGGTAAAAGGGATGCCGTCGTGCCATTTTATTCCTTTTTTAATGTAAAAAGTGTATACGAGCTTATCCTCTGAAATCTCCCAAGAGTCAGCTAGTAGCGGAACTATCTCAAGAGTCTTATTATCTCTCCTGACCAGAGTCTCGTAAACGTTTCCACTGTTTACGGTTGTTTCATATGCGTCTGTCGCTGTAATCGGGTTTAGGTTTGCCGGTTCGGCGCTGAGATTATATATGAGCCAATCTCCATCTACTGGCTCTGCATCGGAATACTTAGAGTAATCATCCCGACCAGTTTCAGACTTGTTCTCTGATGATTTACAGGAAAAAAGGTTTATCGAGAACACTAGAAGAAGTATTAATACAAAGCGCAGCATTGACATTTAGGTTTTATTATAACGGCAGTTAATGATAAAACAACTTAAAATCATAGTAGAGACGCCGTTAATGATGTCCCTACAGCGTGTCCTCAATCACTTTGCGACTTTCTCAAGAAAAAGCTTTAGTAAATCAATCGGAATCGGAAATACAATTGTGGAATTTTTTTCGGAAGATACTTCTACAAGAGTCTGAAGAAACCTGAGCTGAAGCGACATTGGATTTTGAGAAAGAATCTCGGATGCCTCTGAAAGTTTTGCAGCAGCCTGAAATTCTCCCTCAGCATTTATGACCTTTGCTCTTCTTTCTCTTTCGGCCTCAGCCTGGCGAGCCATTGCGCGCTGCATCTCCTGAGGGAGGTCGACAAACTTAATCTCTACAAGAGAAACCTTAATTCCCCACGGGTCCGTATGTTTGTCTAAGACCTCCTGAATGCGAAGATTTAGCTTGTCTCTCTCTGAAAGAAGGTCATCGAGTTCAACCTGTCCCAGAATGCTTCTCAGGGTTGTTTGGGCAAGCTGAGAGGTCGCGTAAAGATAGTTCTCTACCTGGATTACAGCCTTTACAGGATCAACCACACGAAAATAAACGACGGCGTTAACCTTAACTGAAACGTTATCCTTTGTTATAACGTCCTGCGGAGGCACGTCTAAAGTGATTAAGCGAAGGCCAATCTTTAACATCTTATCAATTCCAGGAATGATAAACCTGATCCCCGGCCCTTTTGGCTCCACTATTCTTCCAAGTCTAAATACCACCCCGCGTTCGTATTCATTCAATACTTTAATCCCGGAAAGGATAAACAGTACTACAAAACCGACAAATATTATTACAGGTGTTGACATAAATTAATCCTCCTTTTATGACTCAAACCTTCTTATTTTTAATCTAAAGCCGCTTTTAACCTCAACCACCTTTATTTTATCTCCTTGATTGATCTTCTCATCGCTTTCTGCGTCCCAGTACTCACCGTGAATAAAAATCTTACCTCCATTCTCTATATCGGTAACAGCCACCCCTTCCTCTCCCATGAGTCCTTCGAATCCCACAAATCCCCGAGAGCGCTGAGCTTTTACAAGATAATATGCAATAAATAGAAAGAAAAGCCCAATCGCCAGAGTAGCGGCGATGACCACATCAAAACCAACTCTTACATCGGACTGCGGGGTATCAAAAAGAAGTAGCGCTCCAAATATAAAACTTATCAAGCCGCCGACACCAAGAATCCCGAAGCTCGTTACATAAATCTCAAGAATCAAAAGCAAGATAGAAAGAACGAGCAGAGCAAGTCCCGCGTAGTTGAAAGAGAGTATTTGAAGCGAGACCATTCCAAGTAGGAGGCATATTGCCCCCGCCACGCCGGGAAAGATTAAACCAGGGTTATAAAATTCCAAAAGAAGCCCGAGTGAGCCGAGAGAAATTAAAAGGAATGCGATGTCGGGGACGCTCAGGGTGTCAATCAACTTCTGTTTAAAATTCATGTCAAGACTCTCAACAATTGCACCCTTTGTTTTAAGAACCTTTTTACCTTCTGGAAGCTCAACCACGCGTCCGTCAATCTCATTGAGAAGCTCTGTTATACCGGGCGAAATAACATCAATCACGTTTATTTTTAATGCCTCAGTGGAAGTAATAGAAGCGCTGCTCCTTACCGCTTCTATAGCCCATTTAGTATTCCTTTTTCTTTTCTCAGCAATACTCTCTATGAATGAAGAGGCAAAGTTTTCAACCTTTTCATTAAACTTTTCTTGGTCACCACTTTTTTTCTCATCGTTAGTGTCTTCCTGCGGATTACCACCCGGAGAAATCAAAACCGGATGTGCAGCCCCGATACTCGTTCCGGGTGCCATTGCGGCAATGTTAGCAGAAAGAGTTATGAACACTCCGGCTGAAGTGGCAGTGGCACCGCTAGGATATACGTAGATTACTACTGGTATGGAAGAATTAAGTATTAGCTGCACTATTTCTTTTGTGGAAGAGAGAAGGCCGCCGGGTGTGTCGAGAAGGATTACCAGAGCCTCAGCCGAGTTTTCTTTGGCTTTGTCCATTCCCGTCCTTATGTAATCAAATGTGGCCGGATTTATTGTGCTGCGAATTTCTATAAGGACTATTTTTTTATCTGCACTATTATCAGATCCCGCAAGGGAAGCCATAATAGCAGATAAAAAAATCAAAGCAACCCAAAATTGAAATATGTTTTTTTTCATATGTATATACTCAAAAATATTGTAGCTTTCTTATGGGAAAACCGCAAGCACAGTCGCCGCCGATGAGTTTCAGGTTAAAGACTTCAAGCTCGAAGCTTGTGACGAGAAACCAGAAACTTTAGGCTCGAAGTTAACTTGTATTTTCTGTAGTCAATATTATAATTCCGACATGTCAAAAAAGGTGAAATTCACTCAAAAGGAATTAAAAAGCCCGGATAGGTTTAGAGAGGCAATTTCAAACGCCATCGTTTTTATATCGGAGAACTATAAGAAACTCTTAATAGCCCTGGGCGGATTCATAATCATTGTCATAGCAGCTTTTATTGTAGCTACCATTTTCGAAAAGCAAAAAGCCGAAGCGAGCTCAAAATTCAAATCGGCAATCGATAGCTACAATGATGGAAAACTATCGGAATCGCTGGAGAAGTTCTTAGCTACCAAAAACGAATACCCAGATGCAGAGATATCCAAAATCGCACTTTACTACGCCGCAACAGTTAACTACGATATGGGAAAATACGACGAATCTAAAAAACTCCTGAACGATTTCCTTAGCAGCGACGTAAAGGACAAGACAGTGAGAGACGCAGCGTATCTTACGCTTGGGTTATCCAGTTTCAACGAGGGAAAATGGCAGGAGGCTATCGACAATTTATCGAAACTCGACAAAAGTGGAAGCCCTTACGAGAAACAGGCAAAGCTCCACATTGGTCTATCCAACGAGAAGCTCGGCAGGTACAGCGAAGCGGAGAATATATACAGAGAGATACTGAGGGAACAGTCAGACGGAAATCAAGGATTGAGAGTACAGTAGATTGTGCTTGTTTAATTATTGAATGACCAAACCCAAACGACCAATAATTGTGTAAGCCCGGCCTTGTACGTTTGTATATTTATCCAATCTTTCAAAACTCGCCAATTTATACTATAGTTCATCTAAAATACTATTTGAAATCTCACTTTTCAGGAGGTTTTATCAATGTTTGCAGTCGGCTCTATCCTCATAGGTCTTTTTGCAGGAGTTGCTAGCGGTTTTTTTGGAATAGGAGGCGGGCTCGTTATGATTCCAGCAATGGTTTATTTTTTTAACCTTACTCAACATCAGGCTCAGGGAACTTCTCTTGCAGTTCTTACTCCCCCTCTCGTGCTATTTGCAGCAATAAGGTATTACAATGAAGGAAACGTTAATTTGCATATGGCAGTATTCATTGCTTTGGGTTTTGTCGGCGGCGCTTATTTAGGAGCAACATTTGTTCACTATGTTTCAGACCCAATGCTGAAGAGGATATTCGGAGTGTTACTCCTCGTTGTCTCAATTAAGATGATATTGGAAAAATGATTAATGTAGTTTTAAAATAAAAATGAAGTGCTGACAAATTAATGTTCTTTGACTCCTAACTCTCAACCCATAAATGCTCATTCAAAAAATGCATAAGCCTCTTTCAATACCGTTTCAAAATCCTCAGGGAGATGATACCACTTGATATCCCGGTCGGCTCTAAGCCAAGTCATCTGGCGTTTAGCCAGACGCTTTGTATCCCGCTTTATGAGATCTATTGCAACTTCGAGTTCAATTTCTCCATCAATGTAACGGTTTACCTGCTTATAACCTATAGATTGCATGGGCTTTAATTCCTTACCGAATCCCATTTTACGCAGCTTCTTTACCTCGTAAACGAGTCCTTTCTGTATCATCTTGTCAACTCTTTCGTCAATCTTTCTTCTGAGAACCTCCCTGTCCTCAGAAATGCCAATTTTTAGAACCTCATACTCGTTCTCGCCAAAGCCGTGTTTCTCCTGAAGCTCAGAGATCCTTTTACCAGTTAGATAATAGGTTTCCAGAGCACGCTCGATTCTTACATAATCGTTTGCATGGATGCGAGAGGCTGAATCGGGATCGAGCGATTTCAATTTTTCATACAGGTAACGAACTCCGAAATTTGATTTAACATCCTTAAGGTTGTCTCGGATCTCCTTATCCTTGGGGATCCCATCAATAATCCCGTAAAGAAGAACCCTAACATAAAGATACGCCCCCCCCACGACTATAGTCTTGGCTGATTTTCTAGAAAGCTCTTCGATTAGCTGAGAAGCTAATTTTCTGAGAATTCCCGCATTAAATTCCTCACCCGGATCAACGACATCAATTAGATGATGAGTGACCTGATTCAGTTCGTCTTCGGAAGGTTTTGCCGTGCCGATATCAAGGTATCTATAAACCTGTAGAGAATCGGCATTTACTATATCTCCGCCTATTCGCTTTGCTATTTCAATTCCTAGTTTGCTCTTTCCTGAAGCAGTGGGGCCTAAGATGACGAGTAATTTGGGTTTATCCTTTGCCACTGAATCAAAAGTAAGTCTTGAGTTAAAGATATTTAATGTACATCCTACTTCACTTCATTAGGGAACGCATATCCTTCGACTAAGCTCAGGACAAGTATGCGTTCCCTACATTTAATCTGAATGCCGATGACTGAAGGCTTTGGATGGGTAATTCCTAATTCTTTCTATAATCCTCTATATTCTCTCCTAACGCTTCTTTCCTGCTAAGCCTTATCTTGCCATCGTTCTCAATACTAAGACATTTCACGAGTACTTCGTCGCCTTCGTTTAGAATATCAGACACTGTTCTAACTCTGTTTGGTGCCAGTTCGGATATATGGACGAGACCGTCGGTACGTGGGAATACCTCGACGATTGCACCGAAATCAAGTATTCTTTTGACCCTCCCAAGATATACTTTGCCGACTTCGATCTCCTGAACGATCTCTCCTACGATCGCCATTGCCTTGTCACATGCCTCTTTACTAGGAGATGCAATTTTTACCCTTCCCGTCTCATCAATGTCTATTTGGACTCCGGTCTCTTCGATTATCTTCTTTATCGTTCTTCCGCTTGGCCCAATTACGTCTTTGATTTTCTCCGGTTTTACCTGCATCGTAATTATTTTAGGAGCAAAGTCGGAAATCTCTGCTCTTGGTTCTTGAATTATTTCATTCATTCTGTCTAGCACAAAAAGTCTCGCATCTCGCGCCTGCTCAAGAGCATCTGAAAATATCTCTTTTGTAACACCTTTAACCTTAATATCCATTTGAAGGGCCGTAATACCGGCTTTAGTTCCAGCAACTTTAAAATCCATATCCCCAAGCTGGTCTTCGTCTCCGAGAATATCGGTGAGAATAACAAACTGATTTTCTTCTTTAATAAGCCCCATAGCAATACCCGCAACCGGTGCTTTTATAAAAACACCTGCATCCATCAGTGAAAGAGTGGCGCCGCAAACTGTAGCCATCGAAGACGAACCGTTCGATTCGAGTACGTCTGAAACCACTCGAATCGTATATGGGAAATTATCCTTAGAAGGAAGGACTGCGGATATAGCCCTCTCTGCAAGGGCGCCGTGACCGATCTCTCTTCTCCCAGGACCGAGCCGGTTTCCGACCTCACCAACGGAAAAAGGGGGAAAGTTGTAGTGAAGCATGAACCTTTTTGTCAGCTCTCCTTCGAGCGAGTCTATTCTTTGCTCATCATAAGTAGTTCCCAAAGTGCTAACCACAGCAACCTGAGTTTCTCCTCTCGTAAAAAGCGCAGAACCGTGAGTTCGTGGGAGAAAGCCCACCTCGCCGCTGATGGGTCTTATATCGGTATAACCCCTCCCATCGATTCTTCTTTTCTCGCGAACTATAAGCTCCCGAACTAATTCCTTCTTTAACTTGTCGAATGCTTTGACAACATTAGCTTCGAGCCCCGTAAATCTTGGAGCCAAGGACTGGATTGTCTCTTGGAATGCAGCTTGAATTTGCTCCCTTCTTTCAACCTTAGACGATATTTTAACGGCCGCGCTGAGCCTTTCTTTGGCGAATGAAACTACGCTTTCAGAAAGAGACGGGTCGTCGACCAACGTCTTTATATCTCTTTTTTCTGTGTTAAAAGCGGCGGCAAGCTCTTCTTGCAGCTTGACAAACTCCTGTATACAACCTTGCGCAAATATGATAGCCTCAACCATTGCCTCTTCGGGAACTTCATTTGCGCTGCCCTCCACCATGACTATCGCCTCTTTCGTCCCTGCTACGACGATATCTATATCGGTCTTTTCCAGCTCAGATCTTGTAGGGTTACAAATAAACTGTCCGTTTATACGCCCTACCCTTACTGCTGCCGCAGGACCTTCAAACGGAATATCGGATACGAGCAGTGCAGCCGATGCCGCCATGACAGATACCACATCCGGGTCGTTATCCTGGTCAGCCGAAAGAACCGTGACGATAATCTGCGTTGCATAGGTGAAATCCTTTGGAATTAGTGGTCTTATCGGTCTGTCAATAAGCCTTGAAGTGAGAATCTCCTTTTCGGTCGGACGTCCTTCTCTCTTGAAATACCCGCCGGGAATTCTTCCTGCAGCATAAGCCTTTTCCTGGTAATTGACGGTTAATGGAAGAAAATCCTCCCCTTCGGCTTTTTCTTTCTCTGCTACAACGGTTGCCAGAACCGCCGTGCCCTCGCAGCGTGCCATTACTGCCCCGTGTGCTTGCCTTGCAAGTCTTCCTGTCTCTATCTCAAAATCTTTTCCGAAGATTTGGGTTTTTATGCGTCTTGATTCATTAGCCAAACTAATGCTACCTCCTTAATATACTTTATATTATTTTCGAAGTCCCAGTTTATCCAAAAGACTCGTATACCTTTCCGTGCTCTCGTTTTTAAGGTATTTGAGAAGCCTTCTTCGTTTTGCTACAAGTGAAAGAAGTCCTCTTTTGGAGTGAAAATCCTTAGGCGACGCCTGCATGTGTCTCGAAAGTTCCTGGATACGTCTTGTGATGATTGCAATCTGAACTTCAGGTGAACCGACGTCCTTATCATGTATTTTGAAATCCCCGATCAACTGACCCTTTTCTTCACTCTCAAGCACCATTTAATTCCCTCCTTTATAGTTTTAGTGAATCGTGAAACCGTTCGACATCTTCCAAGAAGGAGTCATGAAATCCGAACCACGATTATTAACAATTGAAAACCCTCAGAAGCCTTAGAACTGCTGTTTTATCATCTAATTTATCCAAATCCGAGAAACTTACAAGTGCCTCGGCAACACAAACCAGCTCGGAATTTAGACAAATTTTGAGTTTGTCCCCCACTTCAAAACCGGGAACGTTTACTGGATCTAAATAGGATTTTTTGAACTGCTTTCCGCTTTTTATCTGCGTGGCAGCCTCTTTTTCAACATTTAAAGTCTTAATGTGAGAAATGGCTTCACCTATTGGAATCAAGCTTATGTTTTCTTTCTTAAGATTCAGTATAGAGATTGTATCCTCTAATCCGAACCTTCCGCTTTTAACCCTTCTAAGCTCTACGAGATGTCCGCCACAGCCAAGCGCATCGGCTAAATCAGAGCCTAAAACCCTGATGTAAGTTCCCCTCGAACAGCTCGCAAAAAACCTTATGAACGGCAAATTTAATTCGATCAGCTCAAGCTCCTTAATAATTACGTTACGGGGTTCTCTTTCTACAGATTTACCCTGTCTTGCAAGCCTGTACAGTCTGACTCCGTCTTTCTTGAGGGCCGAAAACATTGGAGGGATCTGCTTAATGGCTCCCCTAAATTCAGAAAAAACTTCTCTAACTCTCTCTTTTGTCAGCCAGCCAACTTTTCTTTCGCTTACGACTGTCCCAGTGGCATCCATTGTATCCGTTGTGACCCCGAGCCTCAGCAGCGCTTCATACTCTTTGAAGTCCTCGTCTAAAAAAGGAATGACCTTTGTAGCTTCACCTATGCATACCGGGAGAACACCAGTTGCAAAAGGGTCGAGCGTGCCAGTGTGCCCTGCGCGCTCGGTTTTAAGAACCGTCTTTACCCTGCTAACCACCCCATATGAAGTCATCCCCTTGGGTTTGTCCAATACAACTATTCCGTCCATCAGAGCGCCTCATTTATCGAGCTAAACAAACGGTGCTTTACTTCTGCCAAACTGCCCGGGAGCAGACACCCTGCCGCCCTTTTATGCCCTCCTCCTCCGAACCTCTCAGCTATCGTAGAAACGTTAACTTCTCCATTCGACCTCAGGCTTACCTTCCACCTCGTTCCATTATTGTCGCCGGGTTCTTCTTCTCTGAAAAGCAATGCGACCTCGACGCCTCTGATCGACCTGGGAAAATTCACAAATCCCTCGGTATCTTCTCTACTCGTTGAAGTTACTTTGAACATTTCTCTGTTAACAAAAACCCAAGCGATCCGCCCGTCCTCGCTGACTTCCAGAGTCGGAAGAACAATTCCGAGCAGCTTTAGCTTTGCAAGCGGTTCGGTCTCATAAATAGCTCGAGATGTTTCCCAAGGATCCGCTCCCAGTTCCACTAGGTCTGCAGCAACCCTGAAGGTTTCCTTTGTAGTGTTCGAGTAAGCAAACGAGCCCGTATCTACGACTATCGTTGTATACAGGTTTTTCGCTATATCAGGGGTAATGTTCAGTGAAAGGGTTTTCAAAAGGAAGTAGATTATCATTCCCGTCGATGACGCTTCGGAATCGAGAAGATATAGATCAGCAGACGGTTTGTTTGTTTGATGGTGGTCTATTATGACCTTGGTACCGCATCTGCCGGTATCTACGAACCGCACGAACTCTCTGCCAACTCTACCTGTGTCTGTGCAATCAACTATTAATGTGCAATCGAAGCTCCCATTTATTGAGTTCAAAGACGGTTTGACCTTATCCGAGCCCCTAAGGAATCTTAAACTCCCAGGAGTTCCGTCTCTATTATAAAAAACAACCTCTTTCCCGTTCATCTCAAGGGCTAATCCCAGAGCGAGCATCGAGCCTATCGCATCGCCGTCGGGGTTCTCGTGAGAAGCGATTAAAAATCTCTTTCTTTCTGTTATTATTTCTACAATTTTTTCGAGGTCACTCAACTTTTAACCCTCTCAAAAGATCATCCACTCTATAGGCTTCCTCAAGAACTGTATCGAATTTAAATTCCAGACTCGGGATTCTTCTCATCCTGATCCTTTTTGAAAGCTCTCTTTTGATGAATCCAGATGCGCTCTGAAGCCCATGGAGGATATCTTTTTTATCCACTTCATCATTCATAAAAGTAAAGTAGACCCGCGCCAAGCTTAAGTCGTCTGTAATTTTGATACCGGTAAGCACGACGAATTGTACTCTGGGATCTCTAATATCCTCTTTCAGAATCATCTGGGAGATTTCTTTGAGTATTAAATCCCCAACCCTATCTGCACGCTTAAATCCTATACCCAATTTTTCTCCTAGAAGTGAAAAATCTCCCTCTCTCGTTGCACTATGTCTACGATACCCATAGAGTCTATGAACCTTAAAACCTGGTCTAATATGGAATTCACGAATGGTTTTTCGTTACTCACAAAAGAAATTCCGAGGGTTGCTTTTTGCCAGAGGTCGTTGGAGTCAACCTCAGATATCGAAACGTTGCTATATCTTGATTTAATTCTTTGAATCAGGCTTCTCAACACTTGTCTTTTTTCTTTTAGGGATCTGTTCCCGTTCATATACAGTTCGATTTTAAGCACTCCTATAACCATATTTTCAAATAGCGCTATAGTTTTTGCCTAATTTCTTCAAAAGTATAGATTTCAAAAGTATCTCCGACTTTTATATCATTAAAATTTTCAATTCCTATTCCACATTCGTAGCCGTTCTGAACTTCTCTAGCATCATCTTTGAAACGTTTAAGAGATGAAATTTTACCTTTAAAAATCACAACCCCATCCCTTACTACCCTAATATCGTGTCCTCTGATTACCTTACCGCTGGTAACAAGACATCCCGCAATGGTACCCATCTTTGAAACATGAAAAGTAGCTCTGACCTCAGCAGTACCCACAATCTTTTCTTTCATCACAGGCTCGAGGAGCCCTTCCATAGCCTTTTTGATCCGGTCGACGGCATCATATATAATCGTATGTAGTTCGAGCGAAACGCTCTCCCTCTCGGACGCTTCAAGAGCATTTGCATCAGGCCTGACATTGAATCCTACAACAACTGCGTTAGAAGCGCTTGCCAGTGTTATGTCGGTCTCGTTAACAGCTCCCACTCCTGCATGAATCACTTTGACACGACACTTTTCCGAGCTCAACTTGGTAATAGCCTCTTTTAGAGCTTCGACAGAACCCTGTGTATCGGCCTTTATTATTAGAGGCAGTTCCTTTATCTCTCCCTTCTCGAGGGATTGAAATAAATCCTCGAGTGAAATCTTCGTCTCTTTTGCTGCGAGTCTTTCTCTTTCCTTAGTCTCTCTGTGGCTCACTATTTCTTTTGCAGTTCTTTCACCTTTCACGGCATAAAAATGCTCCCCTGCGTTGGGCACTCCAGATATACCCATAATCTCCACTGGAATTGATGGGCCGGCTTCATTTACCCTATTTCCTTTATCATCTATGAGCGCCCTAACCCTTCCATAAGTTCTCTCCGCAACCACATAATCACCGATCCTAAGAGTTCCCTCTTTGACGACCACAGTGACGACCGGACCTCTTCCCTTATCCAGCTCCGCCTCAATCACAAACCCATTGGCTCTCTTATGCGGGTTTGCCTTGAGTTCAAGTATGTCGGCTTGAAGGAGTGTCAGTTCTAGTAACTCACTAATACCAGTTTTTTTCTTTGCAGAAATCTCGGCAAACAGTGTATCTCCACCCCACTCTTCAGAGATCAGTCCCAGCTCAGAGAGTTGTCTTCTGACCCTATCTATGTTGGCTTCAGGCTTGTCTATCTTGTTTACCGCGACAATAATCGGAACTTCTGCAGCTCTTGCGTGGTTTACCGCCTCTGCGGTCTGAGGCATCATTCCGTCGTCAGCCGCAACAACCAGTATCACTATATCAGTTACCTGAGCTCCCCTAGCTCTCATGGCGGTAAAGGCTTCATGGCCGGGGGTGTCTATAAACACTATTTTCCTATCTTTTATAGATACGATATAGGCACCAATATGTTGTGTAATTCCGCCAGCCTCATGCTCAACGACATTTGTCTCCCTTATAGTATCGAGAAGAGTCGTCTTTCCATGGTCAACATGTCCCATTACTGTGACAACAGGGGGTCTTGGAAAAAGCTGATCGACAACCTCTGAATTTTTCTCGAACAGGACTTCGGCTTCTTCGTATATATCGACCGAAACTTCAAACCCGAACTCTTGGGCCAATATAGCGGCCGTCTCATTGTCTATAGATTGATTCACTGTCACCTGTGCTCCGAGCGACATCAGTTTCTTAATAACCTCTCCTGCTTTAACTCCCATCCTCTTTGCTAACTCACCCACATTTATGAACTCGGCAACTTTCACAACCTTCTTCTGTACTTTCGTTGGAAATTGAATTACCTGACCCGATTCGCTCTCTCTTACTTGAACGCCTTCGCTCTTGAAAGAATGTCTTTTTGAGGAATAATCCGAATTCTTTTTAAAACCGACGGTATCAGTTGAAGATTTGCTTCTTGACCGTCGGTCCTCCACAAGATACTCTCTTTTTCTGGCAGGAAGTTTAGTTCTAAAAGCCCTTCGCAGCTCTTCTAGGGTTTCTTCATCTATGATCTCTTCCCTTTTGGGTTTTACTTTTCTGACTTTTTTCTTTAAACCTTTAGCGTCTGCTTCTTTTTGGTCTTCTTTTTCAGTTATTAAATCCTTGGAAACTTCATTTGTAACCGTTTGTTTTTCTCTTATTTGTTCGGAACCTGCCCTAATTGCTTTATCATCAAACTTTGAAAGTTCAATCTCCGGACCCTCGCTCGACAAGACGTTGTGCTCGTCATGAAATTGAGGCTCGCTCTGTTCTTGCAAGTCCGCTAGTGGAGGTTTTTCCGGCACTTCGGGCTTTTTCAAACCGGTGTGCAATGAATCAGATTGTTGAGTCACAGTTTGCATGGATTCCTTTGTTTCATCCTCAGTTACAGAGGTTTCATCCACCTCTGTTTCTTCGACTTTTTTCTTCCTCCTTATTACAGTGCTTCCTTTTCTCCTCTCCACCACCTCTTCGCCACTTTCAGAACGAAACACCTTTACCTCTTCTTTGGTTTCTTTTAATTCTTCTTGCGCGTGCAACTGCCCGTGATTTCTAGTCGTCTTCAGCTTGTCTTTTATCTTGTTCGCTTCATCCGAAGATACAGAGCTTGCGTGACTGCGCAGAGATATCCCCACGAGACCTGCTGTCTCTATGATCTCTTTATTCGAAACACCCAATTCTTTTGAGAGTTCATAGACCCTTATATTTGTCATTCTCTCCACAACTCTACAATTTTTATTAAGGAACTCCAAAGCTTAGTTTGAGCAAGTTATGTTACCCAAAACTTCTCTATTATGCAAAACATAAGAAATGAAGCTATCTCTTCAAGAAACGAGACAGTTATTCAGCTTTCCTTTGTATTTTCGGCATTTGTATCCTCAGACTGAATCGGAGTTGGATCAGGGACTGACATCTTTTCAAGCCTGTACTTTAGTGCAATTCTCGCAGCTACCTGCACTTTCTGTGCATCTTCCTGAGTTTTAAACCCTGCAGCTTTTACCAAAGCTTCCGAGTCGGAAAAAGCAATATCCTCTAATGAATTAAATCCCTCGTTATATAAAAGATTGGCTGTAACCTCCCCGACGTTTGGAAGAGTCATGAGTAGAGAAACAACTTCCTGTTGTTCACGCTTAACCTGAGATTCGGTCTTTATATCTATTTTCCAATCTGAGAGTTGAGATGCAAGCCTTACATTCTGTCCTCTCCTTCCAATAGCGAGAGAAAGCTGATCATCGTCTACAATTACCTCCATAGACCTGTTATTTTCATCAATTATCACCTTGCTTACCCGAGCCGGAGATAGAGCGTTACACACGAATCTCGCCGGATCTGTCGACCATGGAACGATATCAATCTTTTCACCGCGAAGCTCTTGAATGATGTTCTGCACCCTCGAACCTCTCATCCCAACACATGCTCCGATAGGGTCTACGTCTGAGTCTTTGGAAGCGACGGCGATTTTAGTCCGGCTGCCAGGGTCTCTGGAAAGGGATTTCACCTCTACAATTCCTTCTGTGATCTCAGGCACTTCTGCTTCAAAAAGCCTTTTTACAAAATCGGCATGCGCCCTGGATAAAATAAGCTGTGGCCCGCGTTTAGTTTCTCTTATGTCAAAAAGAATCGCCCGAACCCTGTCCTTGATTTTGTAATACTCCTTGGGAACCTGCTGAACAGGCGGGAGAACTGCCTCAGTCCTGCCAAGGTCTACTATCACGTTCTTTCTTTCAATCCTCCTGACAATCCCGCTCACAAGCTCGCCCTTGCGACTCTTAAAGTCTTCATATATCACTTTGCCCTCAGCTTCTTTGAGTTTCTGGAGTATTTTCTGTTTCGCATTCTGAATGGCAATCCTGGTAAAATCCGGGCTAATCTTCACTCCGATTAAATCGCCAATCTCAGTTTCAGGGTCGAGTTCTGAGGCTTGTTCTAGGTTTATTTCCACATCTGGGTCGTTTACATCTCGAACAACCGTCTTGAATTCAAAGAGCTCAATCTCTCCTTCATCCTCGTTGAAATGCACTTCAAGTTCTCTGTTCTTCTCCTCCATACGAAATAATTTTTGTGCCGCAGAAAGAACAGCCTCTTCGATGGCTGAAATGATGGCCTCTTTCTCGACACCTTTATCTTTGCTCACAGAATCTATCACACGTACCAGTTCCATAGCCATATCTTTACCCTCCTAAAAATCCAACTGCAAATTGGCTTTCTCTATCTCACTATATGGGATAAGATATGTTCGTCCGTCAACCTCGACTGAAGCAATCCCGTTCATGAAATCAAGAAGCCTCCCTACAAATACTCTTCTTTCCTGAATATCTCTATCTGTTCTTATCTTAACCATCTTGCCCTTGAATCTTTCAAAATCTCCAGGCTTTTTTAACGGTCTATCAAGTCCCGGTGAGGAGACCTCGAGCGTGTATGGGCCAGGAACTATATCGTGTACGTCTAAAAGAGTACTCAATTCACGGCTTATTTTAGTGCAATCTCCAATCGTTACCCCTCCTTGCTTATCTATAAAAATTCTCAGAATCTTTCCCCTGCCCTCTCTTCTATACTGAATATCGAAAAGCTCAAGACCTTCTTCCATGAGAAGAAGATTCAATATTTTACTAACATCATCGATTATCTTTTCGTCAAACACATTCGCTCACCAGCACTCAACAAAAAAGCGGGTTCCTAACCCGCTTTTTATGTAAGCAATTCTACCTAAATAAAATCCAGAGGGCAAATAAAATATTGGTATTTGGGCGTCCGAACCGTAGTCGATATATTTTAGAGATTATTCTAATAATATTAGTTAAAATGTGTTCGACTTTTTTCCCTCATACAGAAAGAGGAGATTTCAGACGTGACTAAAGATGTTGAAATAAAAATTGTCAGGAAAGAACGACAAACCTGGGGCTTCCCATAATTTTACGAGTGAGCACCAAGAAGCTTGGGGAAATAGAGTAATTAAATACAAACCTATTTAGGAGAATTAGAATGCATTTGATCTACAAAATGATAAGGGCCGCAAAGCTTGATATTCAACTCTACGAAGAAGTGGAAAAAGACCAGAACGCTACAAGAGAAGCTTTCCTGGTAGTAATAGTAGCCGGAATCTGCAGCGGAATCGGTACAAGCGGACTAGAAGGAGCGGGGTTAATAAGAGGACTCATTTCTGATGTAATAGGATGGCTCCTGTGGAGCGGCATAATATTCCTTACCGCAATATTGCTCGACCGAAGATTGGAGATTGGCGAGCTCGTCAGATGTTTGGGATTTGCATATTCTCCGCACGCTTTGAACCTTCTCGGGGTCATTCCGATCATCGGTTTTTTAATTTTTATAGCGGCATTTCTCTGGGGACTTGCAACTTTTGTTATCGCCGTAAGACAGGCGCTGGACTGTGAAACAAGAAGAGCAATATTAATCGTAATTCTAAGCTCTATACCATACCTTATCATAAGGCTCGCATTTACTGTCTAAATGGACAATTACCACTTTCAAGATATCCAGGAAATTCAGATTAGAGCTGAAGCCGGCTAATTAACGTAAAGGTTTCTTCTACATAGAACTCTCAAATCAAAACAATCTTATTTGAGCTCTTTCTTTATTTTATCCAACAGCCTTTCTAATTCCCCAAGCTCGTGCTTTATATCGCTGCCGCCAAACCTCAAATCCAGGTATCTCTCCGTAAATTCGTGAAATGTATTAACTTGGGTCTCCCTATTTCTCATCACAAGCTGAGCAAACTCTCTCGGAGTCGCAAAGTCGGACTTTCTCAACCCTTGTTTCGACAAAACCGAAAGCCCTTTTTTGTAAATAATGGAAGCCCTTTCATCAGGATTTTTTCTTCTATGACCTAAAAAGCGCTTTAAATCCGAGTTCGTATAAATTGTCCAAGTCACCAAAATCAAAAGAGCAAAAGCGACAAACCACTTTTTGTTCCGACTTGCGATTTTGAAACCTACCTCACTTTGCAACCTACTTTTCTGCCAAGACCAATTGTTGCTGATTCCACGAAGTATACGAACCTGATCCCTCTGAGTGAAATCCACGACGTATCTGTTCCATCTATACCTCAAATAGTCGGCGTAGGAGCTGAGGAAGAAAGAGCCCTTTGCCGACGAAAACTCGCCTTCAGTAGCAGGGGTTGGGTCGAAAAGCACCCATCCGTGCTCGGGAAAAAACACTTCAACCCACGAGTGAGCGTTGCTTTCCCTCACAAGAAAGAACTCTCCGTATTCGTTCCATTCTCCACCATGAAATCCGTTCACGATCCTGGCAGGAACTCCAATTTCTCTGAGAAGCACCACCATTGCGGTCGCAAAATATTCGCAATGACCCGCCTTGCTTTGAAAAAGAAAATCTTCGATCGGGAAATCGTTTGTTCCTTTCTTAAGGGTCCTGGTGTAATTCATGTTGACGGCCAGATACCTTCTAATCGATACCGCTTTGTCATAGGCATTCGAGTCTAACCTTGTTATCGTATTCGATAGAGCTTTGATTTTCCCATCCAGAACTGGGAGTTTGAGGTAGCGTCTTTTTATGGAAATAGGATAGTTTTCATTCTCAACTCTCAGATCCTTTGCATATGGAGCACTCATATCCGAATAAGCTGTGTATTTCAGCCTGTAAGAACCACTGGATGACAAGATGTACGAGTCATTGACTTCCTCTAATCTTCCTCCTGAAACTCCCTGAAACCCTACCGGGAGACTCGCAGCAAACAGTATTTCCGTATCGAGCGGTTCGGTTATTATCTCCTGAGAAAAAACTTTATCGGCTTTTTCCCTAACTTTTATGACTCCCTCTTTATTGTTTTTGTATATCCTGTAATCTGCATCACCTATCCTCCAGGTGGTTCCGTCAAACTCGTCGAGGGCTATCCCTCTCCAGTAAAGGGATTCTGCTAAAGGCTCCATGCCCTCGTTTAAAACCCTCACCCTCATAACGGGAGAGCTGTCGAGTTTGATCTCTCCCACTTGACCGAGCTTGACCTCATCTGAAAAGCCGCTCTTCAGCACTTGAGGCTTGACAAAGCTACCGACTATAAAGCCGCTCGATATTCTTGGAATCGAAACAAAAATCAATGCCGTGAGCATAAAAATACCAAAGCTTATGATTACGGTGGTACTCAGGAATAGAGGGGTTACCAGCTCAGGATCGTCCTTGCTCGACGCCTCGATGGATTCCTTTTTCATGCTAAAAACCATGATTGCCCAGAGCGCAACTGAAACATAAGCGACAAAAGCCACTCCGTAGGAAAAATCAACCGTTAGAATAGTTCCCGAGAGGAAATGAAAGAAGCTGAGTATATAAACCTGAATTAAGTCCCTCATGTCCTTTCTTCCGAGAAGCTTGAGCACCTGTGTGTATATGAGAAAACCCAAGATTACGCTGAAGACCTCGGCAGAAAAAAGAACCACGCTCAGAAAAACGTAGACAAGAAGCAAGAATGCAAGTGTCGTCACCATTCTCTGGCTCAGGTAATAATCCTTCTGAAACCTCTCATTTATGAAGCTTAGAACTAGAGAAAACATAAACACGGATATGCATATCGGTCCGACTTGTCCTGTAAAGCAAATAGCTAAAAAACCTATAAGCGCTATTAGATGTGTAAAAACGCTGAGGGCATCCGAGATTCTCATTAAATTTCACCAAAAATAGTCTAGCTCTGGCTTACACCGAGCTTCGAGTCCATATCCGAGCGGATATTCCTTTTCGAGTCCCGGCTCGTTCGAACGGTATTTCATTTCTACTAAATTTTTTACAATATAATTGAGTTCTAATTCATGGAGAGCTAAGTTTGTTTTGGGGGTTAGTGCCTTGCACACAACCCAGTAAAGTTTAATTCAACTTCTCGTCCTGTAAACGGATTGACAAAAACTAATGCAGGTATTCTCAGATTCAAGCATGCAAAGATATTGTCGAGTTATTGAGTATTCCAAAAACCTATTTCTTGTATCTTGATTTGATTTGTTGAAGTTTCTCCCTCTGCTCAGGGGTGAGAAGAGTTCTTATTTCAAGGAACATATCCACCTTAAGCCTGCTCAATCTCGTCCTAATTTCTTCTACATCGTTGTACAAGCTTTCTATTTCGGCACTTGACGAATTTGGGTCTTTATTCCTTTTTCTGTACTCAGTCTCTTTCTGCTTTAGTTTAGATTCTAGGTCTATTATCTGTCCTTTGTAACGGGAAAATATTCTCTCAATATTGTTCACTTGTTCGCCACTTAGTCCTAGCTCATTCACGATCTTTGGCTCCTTCCACCACTTTATTCCCCTTTCGCCAGAATGAGCATACTCGCAAACACAAAGCGCAAAAATGAGCATAAAAAATACAACCCATGTTCTTTTCAATTTTTACCCTCCCTTATTTATCTCTTCAGGTATTTCATCCCAAGTTCCATAAATTTCAAGAGATTTTGCTGTTTCTCTTGAAATTGCTCTATCTACCTGAATTAAAAGCTCTTCATCTGCTTTGTCGATCTCGGTAAACACAACCTTTGTTCGTTGAAACTCAAGAAGATTGAACGATACAACGGTAATAATAAGAATCAGAGCAATGGCTAAACCATACGACCAGTTGTAATTGAAATTCTTCAAATAATCAAACAGGCCTTTCCGCTTGACGCCCTCCTCTGAAATCCTCTTCCAAAACTCGGTTGCGATATTCTTTTTTGGCTCGACGACGTCCCATTGATCCAACAGCTCCCACACCTGATTAGACTGCATGAAAAAACGGCTGCATTCTTTGCACTCATTGAGATGCGATTCAACTCTGGTCTTTTCGCTTTGATCCAGCCTGCCAACAGTATGTTCAAGGATTAACTCCTTAAGTTCATCACAGCTCATAATTCCCCTCCCTCTTTAAATAGGGTCTTAACTTTTCGACTAGCTTCATTCTTCCCCTGTAGACATGGGTCTTAACCGCTCCGACCGTGCAACCCAAAACCTCGGCAACCTCATCATAGGGGATCTCTTCATATTTACATAAGATAATAGATACCCTCTCTTTCTCTGGTAATGTCTCCAAAGCTCTAAAAATCGCATCTTTAATCTCACCTCTGTAAACGACGTTATCGGCGTTTTCCGACTTCGAATCCTCGAATCCCCCCGCATTCTCTTCCATCTCATCCAAACTCAAGTTCTGTTCTTTTCGTTTGGTTTTAAAGTTAGTGAGGCACAAATTAGTCGCAATTTTATAAAGCCAAGTTGAAAACTTTGCATCTGGTTTGTATCTACTCGCCGAGCGGTAAACCCTCAGGAAAACCTCCTGGGCTAGGTCTTCTGAGCTTTCCCTGTTATTCGTGAATCTGTATATATAGTTCACCAATCCTTTATAATGCCTTTTCATGAGGTCGGTAAAAGCAGAGTCATCCCCGGACTTAGCCCTCATCATAAGCTCGACGTCGCTTTCCATCTGCATTCCAATTATTTTCTATAATAAATAACTACTTAGCAAGAAAAAGGTTACGAATTTTATTAACTAAAGATTTGAGTATAATAATCCGTCCTAAGAACTCATTCTGACCATATCGGTTTACATCTATTTTAAAATAAATCAATTGCAATCGCTGAAATTAAAATAGATTGGGAAAAAGGTCAAAGAAAAATAAACGCAGACGAAGTTAGTTATGCCGATACCCGGTATTTTCCCAAAGGATCAACGGTGACAACATCAAACCTCTCCCAAGCTGGACAGCTGTTTTTAACAATAGGGTTAATGGTAGGAATGTTTCTAAGCGCGCTGGAGGCAACTGCCGTAAGCACCGCGATGCCCACTGTCGTATCGAGCTTAGGCGGGCTAAGCATATATAGCTGGGTTTTTTCCGCATACTTCCTTACCTCCACCGTATCGCTTCCTCTTTGGGGAAAACTATCAGACCTCTATGGGAGGAGGAACTTCTACGTCCTCGGCGTAACGATCTTCCTGCTTGGATCCGCCCTTTCGGGTCAATCAGGATCCATGCTGGAGCTAATTATTTTTAGAGCTATCCAAGGTGTCGGCGGCGGTGCGCTGATCACTCTGGGAATGATAATTATTGGTGAAATCTTTTCCCTCAGAGAGAGAGCGAGGGTACAGGGACTTTTCGGAGGAGTATGGGGATTCGCGAGCATTGTCGGCCCGCTTATAGGCGGGTTCATCACAGATCACTTCTCCTGGCGATGGGTGTTTTATCTCAACATTCCCTTCGGTCTTATAGCCGCCGCGTTGGTAGGCTTTCAACTAAAAGAACCGGCTAGAAACAAAGAAGTGTTTCTAGATTATAAAGGAGCAATTCTCATTGCAATGTTTATCACGATGGCTCTTGTCGGGCTCACAGAGATAAGCAGAGAGAATAGCTGGAAATCACCCTCGGCTCTTGGATTGCTGATAGCTTGCATCCCAATTCTTTTGATTTTTATCAACACAGAAAAGAGAGCTAAAGACCCAATTCTCCCGCTTGATCTATTCTCAAATTCCTTTTTCAAAACATCTGCCATAACGGGTTTCCTTGTCGGGATGGCTATGTTTGGGTCAATCTCTTTCATCCCTCTATTCGTCCAGGGAGTAATTGGAACAACCGCAACAAGGGCAGGAACCATTCTTGCACCGCTTTTACTTACCTGGGTATTTTTCTCAAGCATATCAGGAAAACTTATGCTGCGCTTCGGTTACCGTCCACTTATGCTTGTCGGGACTCTACTTGTGACAATAGGTTTTTTACTTCTTAGCCAGATGAGTGAAAATACCACCCAGGGCAGCGCTATCACAAACATGTTATTTCTTGGGTGCGGAATGGGTATGATCTTTGTCCCGCTTGTTCTTGCAGTTCAGAATTCTGTCCCGAAGAATCGTTTTGGAATCGCAACCTCCGCCACTCAGTTTTTTCGACTGGTTGGCGGCACGGTGGGGGTGAGTGTAATGGGAGTAGTGATGAACCTTCACATGCACATGGGGTTTGATTCACTCCCCAATAACATTTTGCATTCAGACTACCTCAAAAACCAAGACCTCATATTGAACCCTGTTGCAAGACAAGCATTATCCCCGGAAGTTCTCGGTTTTCTGAGGGGAGTGCTCGCTAACTCGCTTCACTATGTTTTCATAACGGGATTTGCTATTGCAATATTTTCATTCCTTTCTGCATTCCTTGTTCCCAAAGAAAAGGTGATAGATCGAAGAGATAAAGAAGAATATAACAATATAAAAGAGATATGAAATAATAATGAGGCTCACCATAAACAATCTTAGCTTTGCTATTATCAGCAATTGGAAAAGAATAATGAATTGCCATATGCTAAACTATAATATATTGCCATATGCTAAACTATAATATATGGAGTTAAGCTTGATAACGGAGAGCAACCAAGATGAAAACGATCATTTTTATATGTGGATTGATATTTCTTTCGGGATGCGGAGGAGAAAGTTATCACGCGCGCAACAGTGATCGCGTTTTTAAGCCTGATGTTTGCTTGAACATACCGGTCGGTATTGAAAAGTTTCAGTACCTGGACCCGTCCGTAAAACATCTGAAAATAAGCTGCGCCGACGTGGCAAGATGCGCAGCTCAAACCGGCCAAGGGGCTCCTCTCAACGTTCCTTGCGAGTAGAAAGCTTGACGCTAAAACAAAATTATTGACAATATCCTTGCCCTTCGGTTTTCTTTTATTAATACTATGGACAAAAAAGGGGTAGTTTATCTGATCGGCGCCGGTCCTGGCGACCCTGGACTCCTAACGATTAAGGGCAAAGAGTGTCTGCAAAGAGCCAATGTAATAGTCTACGACTATCTCGTTAACGCATCGCTCCTAAAATACGGACAAGAAGGAACAGAGAAAATATATGTGGGAAAGGAGAGAAAAAGCAAAGAAATACCACAAGAGCAGATTAACCAACTCCTAATAAATAAAGCCAAACAAGGCAATGTAGTCGCCCGGCTCAAAGGCGGAGACCCTTTCATATTCGGAAGAGGCGGAGAAGAAGCAGAAGCTCTTGCAAAAGCAGGCGTTCTTTTTGAGATAGTCCCAGGGATAACATCGGTATCCGCAGTTCCCGCTTATGCCGGAATTCCGCTCACCCATAGAGATTTTACCTCTTCTTTCATAGTCGCAACCGGACACGAAGACCCTAATAAACTGGCATCCAACCTCTCGTGGGAAGCGCTTGCTAAAACGGGAACGGTGGTCTTCCTCATGGGAATTAGAAACATAGAAGAAAATATGGAAAAGCTGATGGAGTTTGAAAAATCCCCTGAAACTCCGGTCGCCGTGATTTCATGGGGAACGCTGGGAAAGCAAAAGACAGTCAAGGGAAAAGTAGGAGACATTGGAAAGATCGTCAAGGCACAAAAGGTAAAGCCCCCTGCGGTCGTAGTTGTCGGTGATGTCGTAGCTCTAAGAGACTCGATAAACTGGTTTGAGACAAGACCTCTTTTCGGAAAGAAGATACTGGTAACAAGATCCAGAAGCCAGGCAAGAGAGTTTGTAAAGCTCCTCGAGGAGCAAGGAGCGGAGGCCATTGAATTCCCAACAATAGAAATAGTTCCACCCAAAAGCTGGGTTGAATTAGATAGCGCCATAGAAAAGCTAAGCTCATATAACTGGATAATTTTTACGAGTGTGAACGGCGTTTACTTTTTCTTCCAAAGAATTAAAAGTATGCGAAAGGATTTGAGAGAACTTAAAGGAATAAGAATCGCAACAATAGGAGGACAGACAGCCAAGTCTGTTGAAGACCTTGGACTCTTGGTAGATATAATTCCCGACGATTTTAGGGCAGAGGGACTCATTGAGAGTTTCAGAAACGCCGACATAAAAGGGAAACGGATTCTAATCCCAAGAGCAATGGAGGCGAGAGAAATACTTCCAACTGAGCTTCGTAAAATGGGCGCTGAAGTTAATGTAGTCACCGCTTACGAAACTAAAAAACCAAACATAAAAGAGATAGAAGACATGAGGGAAATGTTGAATGACGGCAAGATCGATGTTACGACATTCGCCAGTTCTTCCACCGCTAGAAATTTTCATTCCATTTTCGGGAGCGATAAAAAAATTCTCTCTGAGACGATAGTTGCCTGCCTTGGCCCCGTGACTGCAGAAGAGATTAGAGACCTGGGAAAAGAACCTGAGATAATTTGCCAGAGATACACTATAGAAGAACTCACTTATGAAATAGTTTCGTACTTTCAAAATAATAAAAATAAAAAGCCTTAACTCAGCAGTTAACGGGTTGTTGCTCAAACACAGAAATAGTCTGTCATGACATTTTTGGATTTGGGCAACCGCCCATTAAGTTCCGATCCTGATTCCCAAAATATAATTAACCTACAGGCAAAACTGTAAAAAATTTTGACTAAATATCTAATTGGCTTAAGCCTAGGGCCAGAATCGAAAAAAACTCAAGGCCGAATTTTCCACAAATCTTAAAGCAAATTTCTAAGTTTTCCAGAATTGTCCACAATCTTTAAAACTCAGTCTCAGAATACCTAATGCATTGTTCAAAGATGAATAAAGCATTATATTGACTATTGCAAGCTTAACCCATAAAATTATTCGACAAATCAAATTTAAAATACAAATGATGAACCGATGCAATTAACTCGCTTATATTAAAATCAAACTACAACGGATGGACAGTTCTTTAGAAATTTCTAGAGTAGAAATTCATAAAATCAAAACTCGAACTTGTTTTTAAGGTGTAAAATACACAAGAATATCAGTGAATTACAATTAGCACTGCGAAGCTTCTTTTGAATTTGTTTAATGTTAAACCATTTCTAAGATTGAAGCTGAGGTTTTATCAAAAAGTGTAGAATCTCCTTGAAATTCGACATCAATATGAGCATCGGTCGCTAAAACTACAGTCATAAATTATCTATTGAACAATGGTGAAATTATGGCCTTTAGCAATAAGCAGATGTTATCGCTGTCTCAAGACCTGCAAAATGACTCATTAAATAAAACTATTCTCATCAATTGCATGAACGGTTATATTAAATCGTAATCCTAATATTCTTGAATTAATATTACGCTCAGTTCTCAAATCTGCCATTCTAAAACGATTTGAACATATTGAAAATAATATTGAAACGAAAAATAAGCCAGAGATGAATTTCATCCATCATAGATTTCAATTGATTCAGAAATGAAAGTATCCAAGTCTAAAACTGTAACAAAAGTCGAGAGGCGTTGATTAATATGCGGAGATTTCCAGTCAATCATAGCAAGATAATTGATAATCAAGTAAATATATCAGGCTCAGATTACAATCATATAGTCAAGGTTTTAAGGCTCAAACAAGGAGATGAGGTCGGCCTGTTTGATGAAACGGGCAGAGAGTACTTGGGAGAAATAACTCAGATTAACTCCAGGGAAGTTATAATATCGATATCAGCAACAAAGTCTATTGAAACAGAATCGAAATTAAGCATAACTCTACTCCAAGGAATTCCTAAAGGAGATAAAATGGATTTGATTATTGAAAAAGCAACCGAGCTAGGAGTCAAGCAAATTGTGCCGGTTGTGACCGAAAGGTCCCAAATAAGATATACTCATAAAATTCAACGATGGCGAAGAATTGCAGCTGAATCCCTGAAGCAGTGTAGGAGGTTTAATGCACCCAAAATTAATGAAGTTGTAAACTTTGACCAAGCACTAAAAAACAATATTAATAGTCAGTTATCTTTAATAGTTTATGAAAAAAGTCAAGTTAACTTAAAATATAAAATCAGAAATGCATCACAATGTATTGATAATATTAGTATTATAGTAGGACCTGAGGGTGGATTTTCTGGGGAAGAGGTGACTATAGCAGAGGAGAGTGGATTCATTCAAATCGGTTTAGGCCCAAGAATACTCAGAACTGAGACAGCAGCTATAGCCATGATCTCTATTTTACAATTTGAGTTCGGGGATATTTAGTTCTGTAAAGCCCAGGAGCTACTTTCACTTCTTTTTTATCTTTTTTGTAATCTCTAATAACTTCTCTTTTCTCCAGAAACGTTCCTTTCTATAGTCTTCCTCTTTAATTTCTTTAGCGTGAAAACTGTCATCCAGTTGTGCAATCAGTCTGACAAGGTTTTTTCTCGCCTTTTCTAAATCTTCAGCTTCTGATGTTTTACCCTCACCCTTTTTATGTAACTTAATTCCATCTCTCAATATAAGAGAATACAAAACAGCTGCACCCAACAGCATTAGAACAATCCCCAACGCAAGCCATTTCGTCCAATTCTCAGTAAGAAAGGGTTTGCTGATCTCAATCGTTATTTTGGTCTCTGGTTTAAAATCGCTACCGATCCAACGGAGAAATCTTTCATTGTTTATATCTACTGTATCACCTCCTCTAAGTTCATCCACTGATACACTCGCTTCCGAATCCGAAACGAGAAGAACAAATCCATCCGTCCTATATCTTAGGTACTTTTCAATAATATTTTTACCGGTTTTGTAAGAAAGTGTATAAGCATAAACCACTCTTCTAATTCCGGGAGGAAACCCAGAAGTGTCAATAAAACCGCCAGCGCTCTGAATAACGTTCTCTGTTAAAAGTCCATCTAAAAACTGGACATTACTCGCCCCATCAGGAAGATCAAATCTCAGAGTTTCTCTCCCGCCATTTTTGCCTTCTTTACCAAGGTAAATTTCCTGGCTGTCGTTATGTAAGACCATTATCTCGGCGACGGAAATCTGCTTCTCTGAAATTTGAATAACCATATGGTCAGCCTTGACGCTTATATCTCTATCGCTTTCGGTAGGCTCATAAATCGGCAAATTAATCGTCTTTGTTTCCTCTTCAGGGCTGAAAACCATTTTGTCTGTCACATACTCAGCTCCTCTGTAATTGAGGGAGATGGTGTAACCGCGATCCCAACCAAGGTTGTTAAAGACAAACGACCCGTCTTTCATTGCTCTAACGCTCTTCTCATCCGTTGCTCGGTCACCCAAATACACCTTGAGGATTAACTCTACATTCTCGGTCAGCTCACCGCCTGCCGCTTTAAATACCCTTCCCTTTATCTTGCCACCCTCAGCTTTTGAAATCGAAGGAATCTTGAAGGTCAGAAGGTAATCGGCAATTAATTCCGCCTCTCCAGGCGGAACACTTAAAGGAGGCATCGGAGGGTACCCTTCATTCACAGGCATCCTTCCTTTAGATTCATAAATCAACTGAGGGTTTTCCATCCATCTGACTATATCATCACGGCTGTATCTAGTTGCAATGCCCGACAAATCAGGCCCTACAAATCTGCCTCTGCCGATTGTGTGACAATTTACACAGCGGTTCTTTAAAAAAAGTTCTTTACCGCTGAGAGGTGTTTCATGGCTATCCTGAGAGTAGGCTTTGAAGCAAAAAATAAAACCGCTAGATAAAAGAAAAAGAAATATAGAGATGGACAATAAATTGATAATTTTGAACTTACTGATTAACTTTCTGCTCCACATCTTCATTTAATCTTATCCCACAGTCAGAACAGAATTTGTCGTCGTGCCCTGATTCTTTGCCGCAACTCCCGCAAATTAGGCCGACTTCATTTACTACGCCATAATTTCTGGCCATTAGAATTTCTTTCTCGATCTCTTCTTCATCAGTTAATTCGGCCCGCCTCATGAGACTTATCTCTTTTTCCAGTGCGCCCTCCATATCAATCACATCTGCTTCAATTCTAATTTTGTCGATTTCCTTCAGTATCGATGCGGCTTGCAATTTATATTTTTTCTGGAGCTCATCGTAATCATCCTTAGAGAGCTTTCCAAGGTCGTAATCGAAATCAATCTCTTTAATCGCTGTGAAAATGGACTCCTTCTCTAGGTTGAGTTTTCTGAGTTTATCTTCTAAGTGGTCTTCAATCTCCGCTGCCTTTGATTGCGCTCGAGAGGAGAACTCATCAAGCCTATTCCTAAGAAAGGGGAGTGCGATGAAAATTACAACCGCTAGAGAAAGAATTAAGATAAATGCCTTTTCCAATTTTTTAGTCCTAAGTTTCGATGAAAATTAGCCGCAGAAATCACAGGAAACATAGAAAAGAGAAAGAGTTGCAATTTATACTATTATTTTCCTTGTCCTCTTTAGCTAAAAGGTTTTTAACCCGAAGCTGAGCTTTCCTTCGATATGCCTATGCTATACCTCACGGCAGCTTCTTCCGTTCCTTTCTTTGGATTCGGCCACATAGTTATTATTGCCCCCAAAAGTAGCACTACACCCCCGGCCCATATCCAGCTTACCATTGGATTTACAATGGCTCTAAAGCTTGCAGTCCCACTGTTATCATAATTTGTGAGAATCACATAAAGATCGTCTTTAAAAGTTGAGCGAAGTGCCACCTCCGTTTCCTGGTTAATCTCCCGATTTCCCTCATATTTGTAAACATTTTTCTCAGGAATCATTAGGCCGACCCTTTTCTCTTCTTTGAAGACGGCTAGCCGGGCCGCAGTTGCATCCTTAGCATCCGTAGTGTAGTGAGTGAGTTCGTCAAATCTTAGAGTGTATCCACGGACAGTCATCATCTCACCTTTTGTGAGGGTCGCTTCTTTCTGTGTAACAAACGCAGATGATGCTGTTATGCCGATTACGATAAGAACAACCCCCAGATGAACTATGTATCCGCCGTATCTCCTCCTGTCTTTGGAAACCAGATAATATAATGCGAGTAGATAACTTTCTCCCCTCCCGCTTCTCACCCTTACTCCTTTATAAAACTCTATAAGCACAGTTGCAGTAACAAAACCACAAAGCGCAAAAGAAATGAGCGCAATTTTTTCTCTGACCCCATACGCAAATAAAATAACTGCTGTTAGCACCCCGATGATAGAAGGATAAAGGAAATTTCTAATTAGATTTTGCCTTGACGCTTTTCGCCACGATATTAAAGGCCCGACTCCCATGAGAAGAATCAGCACTAGCCCCATCGGGACGTTCACTCGGTTGAAATAAGGTGGACCGACAAGAATCTTTTCTCCCTTTATCGCTTCGGTGATTATGGGGAAAATAGTGCCCAAAAACACCGAGAAGGCCGCCCCCAGAAAAATAAGATTGTTGAACAAAAAAGCGCTTTCTCTCGAAAGCATAGACTCAAAACGGTTTTCACTCTCTAGGTCATCAAGTCTGAACAAAAAAATCCCGAAGGAGAAAAGCAGTGTAAACCCAATAAAACCCAGAAAATACGGGCCTATATCAGATTGAGCGAAAGAATGAACAGAAGAGATGATACCGCTCCGAGTGATAAACGTTCCGAATATCGCAAGAAAAAAAGTGAGTATGATAAGAGACATATTCCATTTCTTAAGCATTCCCCTTTTTTCTTGAATCATCACCGAATGAACAAATGCTGTCCCCACTAGCCAGGGCATAAACGCTGCATTCTCTACCGGGTCCCAAGCCCAGTATCCACCCCATCCGAGCTCAAGGTAAGCCCATCGTGCTCCGAGAAGAAGCCCTATGCCTAAAAACGTCCAGCAAAATAGCGTCCACTTTCTCGAACTTCTTATCCATTCATCGCCCAATTTCCCGCTGATAAGAGCTCCCATCGCAAACGCAAAAGGAACTGTAACCCCTACATAACCCACGTATAGGGTTACGGGATGAATTGCCATGTATGGATTTTGAAGAATGGGATTGAGTCCATTCCCATCTGCTGCGACAAAAGGGAGTTTTTCAAACGGGCTCTCGACAAATGCAATCAGATAAATAAAAAAGGACGAGACCGCCACAAGAGTCACTAGAACAAACGGCATGAGCTGCTTACTCTTTCCCCGGTTGAAAAGCACAACTAAAACCGTATAAGCGGAAAGTATCCACGACCAGAGGAGAAGCGACCCCGCTTGACCGGCCCACAGAGCAGTAATCGTATAGATAGTCGAAAGATCGCGGCTTGTATTGGAAGCAACGTACTTAAGGCTGAAATCACGGGTAAGGAGAGAATGAATAAGACACCCAGATGCAACAGTCAAGAGAAAAAACACGGCTAGCGCGCCGTGCTCCGCGCTTCTTATAAACTCGGGTTTTCTCGACTTCCCCCCAACAAAAGAGGCAATTAACGTATATACCGATATAATAAAAGCAAGGAATATAGAGATGCTTCCGGTCTCAACCATTCTATTACGCCGCCAATCTAATTTTGTTAGGAATCACACTGAGAAGCACGACAATCGACAACCCCGTCGTGAGCGTAGTAGAACGTCTCGGGCTGAACGGTATTACAACCAATTCGTTCGTGGTGAGTGCTGAGCCTGAAGAAGGGTCGAACCATAAACTGCTGCTCTTTGTGAAGCTCAAATAGCCGAAATTATACTGCTTCCACACTAGGTGTTTTCCCCTTTTTTTAGCGAATCGATTGATTCGTATTTAGTCGGACATTTCGCAAGAAGAACATTCGCATTGAATACATTCGCTGGGGTGTATAGACCCTCCACCACAGCTTCCACGCCATCTTTGAATATGTCTGGGATTATACCTTTATACCGGACGTCTATTGTCTGATTTCCATTAGTGATCCGGAACTCAAGGCTTCCGTCTATCTCTTTTTTTATCGTTCCAGGAACAACTTTGCCTGATACTCTGACCTTTTCTTTGTATATAGACGGTGCTCTATCTTTCAATTCTTCGACAGTAAGATAATAAACTTTGGCTTCCTTCACTCCCCCATAAACAAGGTAGCTAAGAGCAAGACCTACTATTCCAATTGCAACAATGAATTTGATCCTCGTTCTACTCACCTTTATTGCTTTACCTCCTGCTTTAACCAGACTGTCTTATCCGCCGTGGAGTTTTCAAAAGAGCTTTGTAGAGCGTCAATCTCCTTTTTCAGGTTGTTGTTTTTTGTAATCAAGCTGTAAATATAGATAAACAGTCCAGCCCAGCAAACTATGTGCGCCCAAAAAAGAAAAGACATATCTATTATGCGACCTCTTCAAGCTTTATCCGCGAAATTTCATCTTTCATTTTTTCAATATCCATTCTCTCTTTCAGAAGCAGAATGAACAAGAAGATAAACCCGATCAGGGTTACCAGTAAAGCGACCATCATCTCGGGAGCGATTCCGCCTCCTTTTCCCCCGAAAACCACCGGAGAAATCCCCCGCATAAGCCTTGCGGATGCATAAACCAGTGGGAGGTCTAAAAAAGCGATTATCCCAAAAACAGCGGCGTATTTTGCTTTCTTTGTGTCACTTCCGGCAGAAGAACGCAGTACAAGATACACAATATATAGAATCCATAGAATAAAAGTGGTTGTAAGCTGTGGCTCCCATGTCCACCAAGTGCCCCAAACCGGTTTTGCCCATATACTTCCTGTAATCACTGTGAGCGTTATGAACAAAACGCCTATTTCGGCAGAAGATAAAGCAAGAATATCCCAAAAACGACTTTCTGTCCTCAGATACTGAATACTCGATATAAAAACTATTATAAAGCATATCGTAGCAACTAAGACCGTCCCCATGTGAAAATAAAAGATCCTCTGGATAGGGCCCATTACCGCTTCTGTAGGAGCATAGATGAAAGCCGCGTATACAGATGCTATTATCCCGACGAAGGTCAAACCTAGCAGTAGTTTCATCAAGTTAGACAAGGTGTTTCTATACATTATTTGTACAAATCAAGATTTAAACAAACGGACAATGTCGTGTTGAGTCCTAATCAATAAGGATGTTGCCATCCTCAAATTGTCACCCTGAGAGAATCTATAACATTATCTGATGCGCAGTTCGCATCAAATGGAAATAAAAAGGCTCTTGTATTTTCTCCAGATTCCTCACGTTCTTTCGGAATGACAGTCCTTGAAATTTTCTCTAAAAAGGAAAGTTTTCCTGACACTGTCTGACAAAACAAATCTTGATCATTACATATTACTCATCGAGCACATATTCAAAAACAACGGCACAAATGACGAAAAAGATTATATCGAATGAAACGACAACTTGCAAAGCAGCGCCCGCTTGGCTAATCGGATTGCCGCTCAGTACCGCGGCGGTGAGTTTAATTGAGCTCACCATGACTGGGATAATTATTGGGAAAATTAAAATGGGGAGAAGCACTTCGCGTAGCCTTGTGCTTGAAGCCATGGCTGAAAAAAGCGTACCTACCGAAACAAACCCGAACGTGCCGAGAAAAATCACAAGCAATAGTGGGAAAAGAGTATTGCCCAAGTCGTAATTAAAAAATAGAACAAAGAGCGGAATCATAATCAGCTCGACTACAAACACAAAAACTGCATTGCTGATCATCTTTCCCAAGAAAATGAGACTCCTATCCATTGGACTAACCAGAAGCCCTAAAATCGAATTCCCTTCTTTCTCCAGGGCAAACGATCGACTGAGTCCAAGAACCCCGGCAAATGTAAACGCCACCCACAGAATAGCCGGAGCCGCGACGGGAATCAGTTCAGAGGAGAAATCAAAAGCAAAATTAAAGATAACTATGATCAACAAGGCAAGTGTGAACATCGAGGAAAAAAGCTCCTTTGTTCTCAGCTCCGTTATTATGTCTTTCAATACGATCGCCCAGACTTTTTCCATTTGACTTTCTAGCCACAAATTAACAAGGATGTACGCGAAAAAAGAAATTGAATGTCAAAATCTTTGTTTTTAATTCATGCAACTTTGTGTTCATTTACGGCTAAACTCGCACCTTCTCAAAGTAAATCTCCTTGAATCTCTCGATCTCAACTCCCCTAGGGTCGCATTCGTAGACGATTCTGCCTCCGCTTAGAATCGCCACGCTATCGCTTATGCCAAGTCCTTCCTCTATTTTGTGGGTAGTCATTAATATCGTTCGAGTTTGGGATTTAAGCAATTTTAATATCTCTCCAAAAATCCTGCTCCCATGCTGGTCCAAACCCGTATAAGGTTCATCAAGAAGGAGTATATTAGGGTCATGAACGATCGCTCTCGCCACTGCAAGCCGCTGCTTCATACCGCGTGATAACGTCCTCACCAGGTCGTGCATCCTGCTTTCAAGTCCGACCTGTTTAATCATCTCTATCGCTTTTTCTTCGGCTTGAGGAATCCCGTATAAAGAAGCAAAGAATTTAAGGTTCTCTATCGCGCTCAGGTTTTCATACAGATATGGGTCGTGAGAAATTACACCAATCAGACTCCTAACTTTATCCGGTTCTTTTTTTATATCATGATTGGCTAAAGTGATCTTACCGGAAGTCGGCTTAGTGAGCGTAGAGAGCAATTTTATTAAAGTAGTTTTCCCTGCTCCATTTGTGCCGAAAACAGTTAGAAACTCCCCTCTTTTTACTCTTAAATCCACTCCCTGCAAGGCCTGAAAGTTTCCGTAGGATTTGGCTACGCTCTCGACGATGATATCTAACTCGACAGCTTGCACTCAGATGCGTCCTTAGCTATAAGCTTTTTACTTCGGTGGAGTCAGCCGCTCACTCGCATACAGCCAGGATGATAGTCCATGGTTATAAAGCGTTGCGAGATTAATCAGAGCAGGTCATTGGATATGGATGCCATATCTAAGTTTTCTAAACTTATGATTAAAAGTCTATGGTACCAATTATCTTTGTTAAAATACTTTCCAAGCCAGACGAAGTTTTTGTATCAATTTGTTACGCTAAATGTCACTCACCAACTGCGACGGCCGCCGCCCCTGCTCCCTCCGCCTCCGCTTCCACCTCTACCTCCGCCACCCATACCTCCACCGCCTCCTCTCCTACCTCCGCCACCCATACCTCCACCGCCTCCTCTCCTACCTCCGCCACCCATACCTCCACCGCCTTCACGGCGTTCGGTTCGCGGACGGGCTTCGTTAACGTTCAAAGACCTTCCCTTAAACTCCTTTCCATTCAACCCGTCGATTGCCGCTTGACCTTTATCTTTTTCCGGCATCTCAACGAATCCGAACCCTCTAGATTCGCCGCTAAATTTATCTTTAATAATGTTTACAGCCGTTATCTGTCCGAAACCCTCAAAAAGCTGTCGCAAGTCGTCTTCGGTGACATCACGCGACAAATTACCAATATAGATGTTCATTCAACTAACCTCCTGTATTATTAACTAAACAACCAATCAAGATACAAAAACCCCGCCTAACCCTTCTTTCAATCTGGCTTAAAACCCTGAATTCTCATGCATTATACACGAAGAATTTCAGATATACACGTCCAAGATAAAAATTATTTTGTTTTGACTTTTTTGTGTTTTTAGCCGTGAACTCGAAAACTCATTAGCTCAACATATGAGAAATCTACTGAATCAATATCAATCAATCATTCAATCACCAACGACTCCTCTATTTCATCGCCCACTGTGATGATACCTTCGATAATTATGGTAGCTCTGAGGCCGCCTCTATGCATCAACCCATGTTTAACCCCTATCTTGGTAAGCTTCTCAAGATGGGAACACGGTTCGCAGAGCTTAATTCCACGAAGGGTAACCTTACCTATGCAAAACTCACGACCCACAAGGTGGTTCAACTGAACGCCTTTTGTTAAGATATTTCTACGACTTTCTCCGGGCTTTAGTTCGATGCCATAGTCATACCTTAGCGCATCGATAGCCTCAACCTCAATCAAGGACAGTTCCCGATCCGGTCTGTCTTTTTTTGAAAAAGTCCCGGTCCTTTTGAAGTAACGATCGCCCTCCAGTCCTCTACCGGGAACCGCGCGGACATTATTCACAGACTGCATAGGCATTTCTCTTTCAGGAGCAATGTATATCGCTAAGACTATTCCATTTGCCATTTTTATTTATTCTCTATACCATTCCTCAGACAGAACACGCACGGCTATAAGCTCTGCACGAACGCGCTCTTCTTCTTTCGAAAACAAAGAACATTCGACAATCGTTTTTCTCCCCTTGACCTCTTTGACCCTTGCTCGAAGTGTAACCGGATGCCCTATCGGCGTCGGCCGGAGATAATCTACCTTCAAAGACCCTGTGACGTACCAGATGAATGGTTCCGTGTTTAACCCCCGCCCTTCCCTTTTATAGGCATCAGCAATGGCGGTGCAGATAGAGTGACAATCTATTATCGTAGCGATAATACCGCCATTCAGAAAATGCTTAGGACCAGCCATGTGATACTCTCTCGGCTGCCATATGCAAACCGATTCATCACCCGAGAGATAACTTTTTAAATGAAGCCCATACTCATTGCCACTTCCGCAGCCCCAGCACTTGTTTTTTTTCATATAATCCTGAATCGGCGTTTGGTCCATGAATTTACCTCCCGTCCCGAATCTAAATTAATTTGCTGCGTTCCATCTTATATAGTTTCAACTAATTACTTGAACAAATCACTCAGCCCAAATATTTATCATAAACTTCCTTGGCCCAGAAGATTTCCGTACCGGAAGAAAGGAGCGCTGTCATCATTATGGCCTCCCCTATTTCCTCTTTAGTTATTCCCAACGCTATCGCCTTCTTTATGCGTGATTCAGTGCAATGTGGACATCTCCCATGCACGGCGACCGACACGGCGATGAGTGCCTTTGTTTTTTTATCTAAAACTGTTTCTCCTTCGACCGAATTATAAAAACTCCACCACCCCTCGGCCATCTTCGGCGCCCTTTTTTCAAACCATCTTTTATCTTCTGCCATTTTCATGTTCCTCCTTTCTATAGTTTTATTGTTTTAAAGTTTATCATATTTACCGAAACGTACGAACAGATGCCGTAAGGAAAGAAAGACTGTAATTTCAGACAGTCATGTAGTGAGTCATTTAACGCCTAGAATCAGTCTCACAAAGGGTAGGCAACGAGTCTTGCTCGTTGCCTTAGCTCACCAGTAAGCCTGTCCTGAGGAATCGAAGGGACTGGTGGATTACCATTAATATTCACTTGCTATTTATGAGACCGCTTCTAATGTCTACAATTTGAAAAAAAACAAATTGACTCACTACCAACACTCAAGTTCTTTGACATCTTTTTAGGTGTATGATACTTTCTCGTATAAACGAATTTGGAGGTCCAAATGCAGTATTTACACACAATGATAAGAGTGGGAAACCTCGAAAAATCTATAAAATTTTATACCGAAGTTTTAGGATTCACGCTTCATAGAAAACAAGACTACCCGGGAGGTAAATTTACGCTCGCATTCCTGGGCAGTGGAGGAAATGCCGAGCCTTTCCTAGAACTGACATACAACTGGGACACCGACAAATACGACCTGGGCAGCGGTTACGGACACATGGCATTCGGCGTCAAGGATATTTACGCAGCTTGCAAGAAGATAGAGGAGCACGGGGGGAAAATCGTGAGGCCTCCAGGACCGATGAAACATGGGCAGACGGTAATCGCTTTTGTAGAAGACCCAGATTCGTACAGGATTGAACTGATTGAGCGGACAAGTACAGTTTCTAATTACTAACCGAAGTTACGCCTGAGGCGTTCGAACAGTTGAAAAGGCGGGAATCCAGTATTTACACACCAATGGATTCAAGAATAATGTATTTCATTCCCATTTGATGCACACTGAGCATCAAATAATGCCGGACATGGCAAAACAGAAACGCTTAACTTCAGTTGCTAAATCTCGCGCCGCTTCTTCCAAATCTTTTCTAGGTATTTTTTTAGATTTGCCTCTTTGCCTATATCAGTAGGCTCGTAGTAGATTCTATCCTTAAGCTCATCCGGTAGATAGTTTTGTTCGACAAAATGTTCTTCAAAACTGTGCGCGTATTTGTAATCCTTGCCGTAGCCAATATCCTTCATCAACTTTGTTGGAGCGTTTCTCAAGTGAAGAGGAATTTGGACATATGGCTTTTCCTGCACATCTGCTGATGCTTTTCCGATGGCAACGTATGAGGCATTACTTTTGGGGCACGATGCTAGAAAAGTAGTCGCCTGCGACAAGATTATCCGAGACTCGGGCATTCCGATATAAGTCACGGCTGTAAAACATGCGGTTGAGAGAGTGAGAGCATAGGGCTCTGCGTTACCGATGTCTTCGGATGCGAGAATAATGAGCCGGCGTGCGATAAACTTTGGGTCCTCTCCCGCCTCTAGCATTCGGGCGAGATAATAGACCGCCGCGTCTGGGTCGCTCCCTCTCACGCTCTTAATGAACGCTGAGATTGTGTTGTAATGTTCTTCTCCGCTCTGGTCGTATTTGTAGTGTTGTGCCTGATAAGCTTCACGTATTACTGCCTTGTCAATTTTAATCGAGGATTCTTCTCCTTTTAAAATAATTGCAGCTTCGAGTGCGTTCAACATAACTCTTGCATCACTTCCAGACATCCTGATAAGCTCATCCCTCGCATCGGCAGTTAGCTCAACGCCCTTTATCAGCTCGTCCTCATTCAAAGCTCTGTTTAAAATCGCGTCAAGTTCCGAATCCGATAACGGATTCAATACATAAACCTGACACCTGGAAAGAAGCGGAGATATGACCTCGAATGACGGATTTTCTGTCGTAGCACCTATTAGAATAAGCGTGCCGTTTTCCACGTTTTTAAGCAGGACAGCTTGCTGGGCCTTGTTGAAACGATGAATCTCATCAATAAACAAAATGGTTCGCTTACCTATCTCAAGAGAGTTCTCGGCATGCTCTATGATGTCACGAAGTTCTTTAATGCCCGATGAAATTGCATTCACCTGAAAAAATTCAGCGTCCAGCTTCGATGAAATAAGCCTGGCAAGGGTAGTTTTCCCAGTACCGGGAGGTCCCCACAAAATCATCGAGCGAATATTCCCGCTTTTGACCATCTTTAGGATCGTTGCTCCGGCGCCCAATAAATGGTCTTGGCCTATGAATTCGTCAAAATCCTTCGGGCGCATCCTTTCTGCGAGGGGAACCGCAGATTTTGGCGGCTTAAAAAGAGGAGTATTACTCTCGCTCGACTTCGGACTTCTCTTAGTCATTCAAAAAGATTAGAACGATACTGATAAGAAATCAATTAAATCTACATTTGGCAGTTGGTCAATTTTACTTTTTCAAAATATATATTGAGCATTACAATTAGCTACATTACTTCTCGTAACTGTCATTGCGAACACATTCGCTTCACTCAGTGTAAACTCCGTGAAGCAATCAGACACACGATGTCATTCTGAGCCGAAGGCGAAGAATCTAATAGATTGCTTCGTCGCTGCGCTTCTCGCAATGACACCGAATTACGAATTGTCTTGCGGGATAACATAAATGACTCACTGCTTTACATTCTCGCAACCTAGGAACCATTCAAGGCGTTGCTTCGATTATGTGGAAAATTCCGAGAAATTTACGGCTCACGGAGATTGGCTTTAGCCCTGCAAGTTGGACAAGATCAAGCGGTTCACGGGTCCAGTGACAGCAAAGCTTTTTTGCATGCGCATCGGCTCTACGGTCTTGAAAGCGTCCCACCCATTCTCTGTCACTTCGTCCATGCTCTAAAAGTAGAATGCGTCCTCCTTTCCTACAAACCCGGGACATCTCTATAAGAGCCGCAACAGGGTCGGGAAATGTACATAAACTCAGTGAATCAACAACTGTATCAAAACTCATATCAGGAAACTCAAGACTCTCCGCATCCATAACCACGAAAGAGACGTTTATCCCTAGTCCGCTCGCCCGCTTGCGTGCGATTTCCAACATTTTGGGACTCAAGTCAACCGCTGTAACCTGAGAGTCTTTTGGATAGTATTTGAGGTTCTTGCCCGTTCCTATTGCGATTTCCAAAATCCTACCGGATGCGCGATTTAATAGATTGCGACGGAGTTTACTCAATCCCAAAAGCTCAGGTATGCCTTCAGCCAGGTCGTACCACCTGGCGAACCCGTCGTATTTATCTTGTATCTCTTTTTTGACGGAATTTTGATCCCGGTCGCTATTTTTATTTTTGCTCATTGTCTTATTTTCTTTTTAACTATACCAGCTAGAATTTTATGCCGTCGCTTATCAGGCTGTATGTGGAGTTTTTTGAAATGAAAAAACGCGCTTGGCTCGCTGGAATTGCATTGGTTCTTTATTGCGGGTTTATATTTTTTCTATCTTCTCTTCCCGCAAGCTCTATAAGCTCTTATCCATTCTCAGACAAAGCAAAACATTTTTTTCTCTACTTGGGCTTGGGTTTCATCTTTTCATATTTCTTAAAAAACTTGAAATGGGACATCTCATGGTTTGCAATATGTACCGCTGCGTTATTTTTCTCTTTTATTTATGGACTAAGCGATGAGATTCATCAGCTCTTTGTCCCGGGAAGGACATTTGACTTGATAGACCTAATTGCCGATTCGGTTGGAGGAATTTCAGGAGGGATAATGATTTTCTTTTTGTTTGAAATTAATCGCAGCTACGCTAGAAGGTTGACTAACAATAAATGAAGAAGTCTGATTCGATAATTCTGTATTGCTCCGACTGTAAAAACATAATTTGTAATAATCAGGATTTGTTTTGCCAGACAAAGTCGGTATAAATTGTATCCAGATATGAAACTTCTAAAACTGTCATTCTGGCCCCTTCGACTTCACTCAGGGCAAGCTCCGGCGAAGAATCTATGAGAAAAATTAGACCCTTCGCTTCACTCAGGGTGACAATCGGTGAGCAAAAGCTTCCTTTTGAGCACAACCTAACACGACATTTCCTGTTAGTTTGAATCCTGATTTGTACGCATAGTTATCAACCAGTTCGATAAAGTTTAGTTGTCTCTAAACTTGGGCTTTCTTGCATTTTGCCTGACAGTTAAACGGTTTGATCCTTTCGAAGTCATTTTCCTCATTCTTCTTAGGTTTACGATCCGGCTAATTTCCGTGGAATTGGTTTTCTTATTTATGTGAATCAGATTTGAAAAATTTAGTTTTATTTAAGGGTCATGACTATCATAGTGGATGATTTCTAAAGAATTTAAGTAACATTTTATAAATATCTTTGTTTCTATAATTATATCTAAACTCACACTCTTTTAGGTGCAAGTAGAAAGT
>Ga0187893_10001225_pt1 | contig 63309 bp, 47 predicted proteins | sample MA1701074metaG_FD_139574 | JGI IMG/M metagenome (GOLD analysis project Ga0187893, IMG submission 139574) | White microbial mat communities from a basaltic lava cave in the Kipuka Kanohina Cave System on the Island of Hawaii, USA - MA170107-4 metaG ... | reverse complement strand
TGAAGATTCACACCATCGCCGGAGCGCAGATTCTCGGTCGAGTCGAATTCCCTTACCCGATAGTTCCCATAGTTCGACATCATCACGAGCGATGGGACGGGCAGGGATACCCGGACGGTCTCAAAGGCAGTGAGGTGCCGCTCACTGCTCGAATACTTTCAGTCGTAGATTGCTTCGACGCCGTGAGAGAAGACCGACAGTATCGCAAAGGGCTATCGAGAGAAGAAGCCATCGCGTTGATACTCAAGGGAAGCGCGACTCAGTACGATCCGAAAGTGGTCTCGACGTTCATCGCGCATCTGTCTGAATTCGAAGTCGAGATAGAAGCGCGCCGACAACTGCCTCCGCCGACCTTTGGAATAGAGCCGATAGAGCGGCTTTCGGAAGCGGCCCGACTGGTTCCACCAGCATCAGGGCTTGCTGAAGACCCCGGAGAAAAGAGCTCTCCCGTGAGCGCGATTGAGGATCAGGCGAAAGCTATAAGCGAACTGGCGAAAGCGATCATCTCTGAGCGCGACCGCGACACAATGTTCGAGGCATTTGCTGACAAGCTCAAATCCATAGTCGATTACGACACTTGCGCGATCACACTCGTCACTCCCGAAACCGGGTTCAATGTTGTTTCTCATGCAGCGGGCCGACACGCCGACGCGCTCAAGGGGCGTCGCATCGCGCTCGGCGAGGGAGTGACCGGCTGGGTGATAGCCAACAAGAAACCTTTCTGCAACACCGACCCGAAACTCGACCTCCCGCCGCAACTCGCGGATCATTTCTCGGCTTATCGCACGCTTGCTGTTTTTCCAATAATGAGGGACGGCTCGATCTATGGAGCAGTCACGCTCTACTCCGCCTCGCTACTGTGCTACACCGTCGAGCATCACCGCAGATTGGAAGAAGCGACGAGCCTGATGGCCGCTGCGCTTTCTGTAGATGAAGAGTTTTCCGCCATCTGGCCCCGCGAAAGATCGCTCATCAAGAGAAAAAGAACAGAGCCGGATATCGAATCGGAACTTGCGTCCTGATTCACTCGTGACAGAATCCGCGCCGGGAGTTTCGCGCAAAATCGATCATCTCTCGGACTAACGGATTTTCAATCTCGCTCATACGCTCCAGGGCTTCTTCGAGGCGGAGACCTGAGCGAAGGAGCAGGCGATAAGCCTGTTTGAGTTGTTGAATCTCTGCCAGATTCAATCCCGCGCGACGCAGGCCGACCGTATTCAATCCGCAGGCGCGACCCGGCACTCCGTCCGTGATGACAAACGGCAGACAGTCCTGAACTATTTTCGAGTTCCCGCCTATCATCGCCAGTCGCCCGATGCGACAGAACTGATGCACGACCACGCCGCCCGAAATGAACGCCTGATCGCCGATGCGAATGTGACCTGCGAGCGCGACATTGTTGGCGAGGATGACGCGGTTTCCGAGATGGCAGTTATGAGCCACGTGCGAGCAAACCATCAGAAAACAGTTCGAACCGATGACCGTCTCCGATCCCGGCTCGGTGCCGCGATGAACCGTCACACCTTCGCGTATTTGATTAGCGTCGCCGATGCGGACATAGCTTTCGCACTCGCGGAAGGCGATGTCCTGCGGCTCGCCGCCGATGATCGCGCCTTCGTGAATGGTATTTGATCGTCCCAGCGTGGTGAATCTCTTGATCGATGCGTGAGCGCGAATCTCCGAGTCATCGCCTATGCGGGTGTCGCTCTCGATTATTGCATACGGGCCGATGCGGACGCCTTCGCCCAAACCTGCGCCCGATTCGATGATTGAAGTCGGATGAATGCTCATAGCAGGGGACAGGTTACAGGGGACAGGTTACAGGCATCAAGGAAGAGGCTCCGCTCTCACGTTATCGACTCTTTCCTGTTCCCTGTAACCTGTCCCCTGACTCTTGTTAGTTGCTTGCTGAGTTGGAACGCTCGCGTTTGAAGGGTTGAGCCTTGTATTTCTCGACCGCCTTTTGCGCGCCGTTGTAGTCGTTGCCGTTTTCCTGCGCTTTATCGTACTCGGCGACTGCGCGCTCGCGCTGACCTTCGGCGTCGTAGCAGTTGCCGCGATAGATGTACGACCACACTTCCAGCCACGCAGGTTCGAGGTCGCCGCTGAGGGCTGAACCGAACCAGTTGCGCGCTTCCTGCCAGTTGCGCTGCTCCATAAAAAGCACAGCCAGATTGTAGGCGGCCCACGATGAGCGCGGGCTGAGTTTGAGCGCAGCGCGGAATTGCTCCTGAGCCTCGGCATATTCTTCGCGCTGAAAATGCTGGATGCCGCGGCGCACGACGACAGACGCGCGCAGAGATTCCGATATTCGCAGGTAACGATTTTCCGGGTCGATTATGACATCGAGCGGTTTGCCCTCCGAAGATATCTCGAAATCAGCCGATGTGCCTCTCAGGTCAATGGTCGTCTTCGTTTCTTTGCTGCCCTCGGCTTCGAGCGCCAGCGTGACCGGCCCGCGGAATGAATCCAGATTCTGGCGCACGGTGCCGCGCACTTTGAATTTGCCCTCTTTGGTTCGGATGATCGCGTAATCGACTTTGAATTCAGGCACGCCGGTCGAATCGACCCAGAGGCCGAAAAATCCGCGCAGATTCGCGCCCGCTGTTTTTTCCGCCAGAGATTCGAAATCGTCTATCCCGGCATTCTTGCCTTTGAACGCGCTGTAATAGTTTCTGATGAGATTGAAAAACTTCTCGTCTCCGATAGTGCCGCGCAGCATGTTGAAAACGTAAGCGCCCTTGTAAAAAATCACCGAGCGAAAGGCTGGCGACTGGTCGTTGAGTTGCGCAGGGGCGCGCGAAATCGATGACTCCTGCTCGAAGGCGAGCGCAAGCTCGATTATCTCCGCAAGAGTCCCCTGAAACTCAGCCTGAGATTGCTGCGATTCGCGATAAAGCACCGCCGAATACTGGGCCAGCCCCTGCGAAAGCCAAACATCATCAAAGCTCTTCAGACCCACGGCCTGACCCCACCACTGATAAGCCACTTCGCGGGCGATGTCATCTACGGGCAAACCCTTTTCCGACACTAGCTGATAATGCGGAAGAAAGAGTATGCCTGTTCCGCTATAGGAATCGAGCGATTCATCATCGATTTCAGCGACCGAGTAACGCGGGCCATAAGGATAAGGCGAGAAGCGTGTGCTGTAGAACTGAAGCATCTGAGCGATCTCGCTACCGAATTCTTCTATGCGAGCTTCGCTTCCGGGCAGTACGTTGAGATCGATTTGGAATCCGCCTGAACTGATCGTGCGAGTGATGAACGGCCCTGCGGCGAACGATCCGGTGAGGACGGGTTCGGTTTCGACGAAAGTAAAAGTTTTGCGATTGTCTTTCGCAGCGGCAGGTTTTGGCTGAGCCGTCTGAGAGCCAGCAGGTTTTGTTGGAGTGGTCGCAGTCGGAGCGGGCAGGCTCGCGGGCGTGCCGATAGCGACGGGCGCTGCGCTGTGGCCCGTGACAGTCCAGTTGTTGGGAACGGTGAAAGTTATTTCGCTCATAGCGCGATCAGCAGCGTAGCCGTGAAAGGGAAACCATCGGGCGGCGTAAAAGAGATAGCATCCTTCAGGGCCGACATAGGCCAGCTTTCGATCAGGAATGGGGCCGCCTTCGGGGGTGGCGAGCGGGCCTGCGTATTCGAAGGTCAAGGTTATCTCCGCGCCCGCCTCGTACAACTGGCCGAGGTTCACTCTGACGTTGAGATCGTTGACGCGATCCTGAATGAACTGAAGCGCGGTTTTGCCATCCGGCCCTCTGACCGCCGATATTATGAGCGAGCCGTTCATCTCGAAGACAGCCGATTGAGTCTGCTTGAGAGCTTTGAACGTAACCTGGGTTTGAGCTTTCAGCGTGTGCGAATCGGGGAGTAATTCGGCGTTGATCTTATAGCGTATTACGTCGAGGTTTGCGCCTTCTTCCGATTGACCGAGGGCGCCGGAGGCAAACGTCAGCAGGACGATTGTCGCGAGGATGAGAGTTTTTCTATTGGCCATTCTGCACCGAATCCTTTTTGTGTAATATGTCCAGAATAATATAGCACCGCGCTGGTCGGCATTCTATAGCGTCCGTGCCGATGGCGATGCATACACGGGGCGAATGATTGGGGCCGCTTTTCTTGCGCTTATACTGGCGAATCGCTCATACTTCCCGACATGGCGAAATCGAAAGGCCCAAGAACGGTTTATGTCTGTCAGCAGTGCGGAGCACAACAGCCGCGCTGGGTGGGCAAATGCCCGGACTGCGGCGAGTGGAATTCGATGGCTGAAGAGAAAGCCATTTCTTCGGCGCAGGATTCTTCGCCGCGCGGCGGCATGTTTCGCCTGCGACGAGTCGCGCCGCTTGCCTTTCACGAAATCGAAAGTCAGGAGGACGCGCGCCAGTCTTCAGGCATAGCGGAATTCGACCGCGTGCTTGGCGGCGGCATCGTCCCCGGCTCGCTCGTTCTGATCGGCGGCGACCCCGGAATCGGAAAATCGACGCTGCTCACTCAGGTCGCCGACCGCCTCACTCAAACCTGGGGCAAAGTCCTATACATTTCAGGCGAGGAGAGCGAACGACAAATCAAATTGCGCGGCGAGCGATTGCGAATCAATCCGCGAGAGCTTTATCTGCTGTCTGAAACATGCCTTGAACGCATATTCGAGGAAATCGATAGACTCGATCCGCAGGCGATCATAGTCGATTCCGTGCAGACGGTTTTTTCCATGAAGATGGAATCCGCGCCCGGATCAGTCTCGCAGGTGCGCGAAGTGGCGGGTCAGTTTTTAGTGCTTGCGAAAAATCGCACCGTCCCGGTTTTTCTCATCGGCCACGTCACGAAGGAAGGAATGATCGCAGGCCCCAAAGCTCTCGAACACATAGTCGATACGGTTCTCTACTTCGAGGGGGAACGCCATCACAACCATCGCATCATCCGCGCGGTGAAAAATCGCTTCGGCGCGGCAAACGAGCTTGGCGTATTCGAGATGACTTCCGCCGGACTCGTGCCTGTGCTGAATCCTTCGGGGCTGTTTTTGAGCGAGCGACCGACGGGCGTATCCGGCTCGGTCGTGACTGCGTGCATGGAAGGGACTCGCCCGATGCTCGTCGAGGTTCAGGCGCTCGTGACTTCGACGAAGTATGGGACGGGACGGAGGATGACTCAGGGCGTAGATCAGAATCGCGTGGCGCTGCTTATGGCTATGTTAGAGAAGCGCGCAGGGATGAATATTTTAGGCGATGATGTTTTCGTCAACGTCGCAGGAGGGATGGCCATCGATGAGCCTGCGGCTGATCTTGGAATAGTGGCGGCGATAGCATCGAGTTTTCGCAACATCGCCGTCGATGAGCGCGCGGCGGTCTTTGGAGAAGTCGGGCTTGCCGGTGAAGTGCGAGCTACGAATCAGGCATCGGTTCGCGTGCGTGAAGCATACGCGATGGGATTTCGCCGTTGCGTCCTGCCTCAAGGCAATCTCGCGGGACTCGAATATGATGATGGTATGGAAGTCATAGGCGCGCGAAACGTGATGGATGCTCTCGAAGCGATTTTCTAAAATCGGCTCTTCGAAACGACAAAAACAAAAAAGGATGACGCAGCCCCCGTTGCCTCATCCCTTTTTGTTTTTTTACTACTGTCTGTCTGTCGCTACTTTTTATAGTTTGCGATGACCGACGCAGCCCCCGTTGCCTCGGCCATCGCGTAACTTTTCAAGCTACGTCGTATGATTTGGCAATGCGCGTGCCACGCCCGCTGGCCTGCACAGGTAGCCCTAAGTTGCGTATTTATGTCGAAGCCGCGCGATGATTTGCTTTCGAGTTACAAAATCTGTCAGCAAGAGGATGACATATCGCGTGAGGCGGGTTTTGAAAAATCTGCCGACCCTTGAAATTGAATAGCAAATCCGGGGAGTTGGGATATAATGAAGGCCGATCAGACTGATTCGGCCTGATCTGATCGGAAGTCGGGCGCGTTTCAGACCTATAAATTTTATACATCTGGAAATCGCCTCCGAGGTCGCCTGCTCTTTTGATTCGGGCGATGAGTTTTATGCAGAGATAAGGCAGCGGGAAATTTTATTCGATTCGGGTGGGTCTGCACTCTTCTCTGTCGCTTCCGGTCGCCTTCGCATCAGTGCGAATGGATCTTTTACAAATGATCGCAGCGTCGTATAGCAGGAACGGCTTACGCGATAGAGTGAGACGAACGGAGGTCCTATGCGATTCGATGTGACTTTGATTCGTATCGTCTTCATTGCGGCGCTCGTAGGTGCGGCCTATTACCTCAGACCTGTCAGCACAAAACCTCTCCTTTCGGCAGGGCTGGGGCTGGTTGTTGCTGTCACAGTCATCTTCTTCGAGACGCGAATACGCAAGGCCAGCCTTAAAACTCTCATAGGCGGAGCCGTAGGCTCCATACTTGGAATCGCGGGCGCTACTCTGATCGGATGGATCATCTCGAAGCAGTACGGAACATCTACAGAACAATTCGGCATACCGGAAAATTTCAAATCATTCCTGACGCTTTCGCTGCTTGCAGTGATGGCCTACATCGGTTTGATAGTCGGAGCGGTTAAGGGAGATTACCTCGACCTCAGCGCCTTGGGCGGCATCTTCATAGAAAAATCCGCCGGTAAAACTCCTCCCCTGATACTCGACACGTCAGTCATCATCGACGGACGCATCGCCGATATTGCTGAAACCGGCTTCCTCGCAGGCACGCTGGTCATCCCGCAGTTCGTGCTGCGCGAGCTTCAACAGATCGCCGACAGCGCCGATTCGATAAAACGCAACCGGGGCCGTCGCGGATTGGACATTCTTCAGAAGCTTCAAAAGAATAAGGGAAGCTACGAGATAGTAATCAGCGAAGCTGACTTTCCCGATGTGCGCGAGGTCGATCATAAGCTCATCGAACTGGGCCGTCAGATCGAAGGCAAGATCGTGACCAACGATTTCAACCTCAACAAAGTCGCGCAACTTCGCGGGGTTTCCGTCCTCAATATCAACGAACTGGCCAACGCGCTCAAGCCTGTAGTCCTTCCCGGCGAGATCATGCGCGTCTTCGTACTCAAAGAAGGCAAGGAATACAATCAGGGAGTCGCTTATCTTGACGACGGCACGATGGTCGTCGTCGATAACGCGCGAAGGATGATAGGCAAAAACGTGGATGTCTCCGTCACGTCGGTTTTGCAGACTACGGCGGGCAAGATGATATTCGGGCGATACTCTGAGGATGGGCGCACGCCCGTCGCTCCGCGACACAATTCAGCCTCACAGTGACCGAGTCGAAATCGAACATAGCTATTATCGCCGCAGCCGGAATAGGCGCGCGCATGCACGCAGACCGTGCCAAGCAGATGCTTGAGCTTGGCGGCGTGCCTCTGTTCGTTCATACGCTCCGCCGCTTTGAGCAATGCCCCGACATAGATCAGGTCATACTCGTCCTTCAGCCCAATCTGACGAGCGAGGTGCTGGCGCTTCTGCCTCGTTACAACCTGACGAAAATAGTCCGCGTGGTTGCGGGCGGAGCCGAGCGTCAGGACTCGATTTATCGCGGGCTTCAGGTCATTCGCCCTGAAACGACCCGCATCGTGGCCATTCACGATGCTGTTCGTCCCTTCGTCAGACCCGAAGAGATTAGCGCGGTCATCCGTCGCGCCGAAGCTAAGGGAGCGGCGTTGATGGCGATGGCCGCAATCGATACGATCAAGCAGGTCAAGAAGGGCCACGTTCAAAAAACTTTCGACCGCCGACTGGTTTATCACGCGCAAACTCCGCAGGCTTTTCGTTACGAGATACTGCGCGAAGCCTATGAGCGAGCCTACAAGGAAGGCTTCCTCGCTACGGACGATTCGCAGCTTGTCGAGCGAGCGGGCCATCGCGTGTGGATAGTTGAAGGCTCGCACATCAATATAAAAATAACCCGCCCGTTCGACCTCCGCATCGCCGAAGTGATACACTCAGAATTCTTCTCCGAGTAAATGAAGATGTTAGATATTAGAGGTTAGATTTTAGTGAAAACGGACGTTGGGTTATCACCATAAATACCAACCTCTAATATCTAACATCTAACATCTTCATTATGAGTGAGTTTCGCACAGGCACGGGTTACGACATTCACCCTTTGGTGGAAGGTCGTCGGCTTATTTTGGGCGGCGTCGAGATTCCGTTTGAAAAAGGCTTGCTCGGCCATTCGGATTCGGACGCGCTCACACATGCCGTCTGCGACGCTTTGTTGGGCGCGGCGGCTCTGGGCGACATAGGCCGTCACTTCCCCGACAGCGACGAAAGGTGGAAAGGCGCGTCGAGCCTCGACCTGCTTGCGCGCGTGGTCGAACTGATAAAGGAACGAGGTTTTCGAGTGGGAAACATAGATGCCGTCGTTGTGGCCGAGCGACCGAGGCTTGCGCCTTTCATCGAACAGATGCGAAGCCGTTTAGCTTCGGTTCTCGAAGTCGATATGGAACACGTCAGCGTGAAGGCGAAGACCAACGAAGGGCTTGACTCGGTGGGCCGGGGCGAAGCGATGGCCGCGCATGCTGTGGCGATGATTGTCGCCCGATAGAAAATATCGCTCGATGCATTTTGATGGAGAGTCTTTGATGTGACGCAATCTTTCAGATTGCGCTGCGCTCTGAAGGTACGAAATCGGGGGCTACGCAAGCTGACAGCTTGCGCCACGATTCTGAGGGTCGGTGATGATGAAAAAATTCGCGTGGCAGACAGCATCGATATCGCTCATCCTTTTCATATGCGCCTGCCCGACTGCGGCTCAATCGCGCGCCGACGCGGAGAAAGCTATTCGCCGCTCTGCCTATGAAACGACGAAAGCTTTTCTTTCGGCGAATGTCCGCGTCTTCAAACAAAACGTCACGGAGCGTTCGATCAGCGTGTTTCGCTCCACATTCGACCTGTTTCGACAGGATGCAAAATACAGGGATGATTTGCAGCGCGCGGGCGTTAGCTCATTCGATCAGTTCCTCGAATACATAATGCTCGGAATGTCGCCGCGCCTCGCGGGGCCGCTCGCGCCCGCGAAGGCGGCGGAAAAAATATCGAACGAATCTCAAATGTCTTTCATCAATAACGCGGAAGCGAAAATTCTTTTCAACAACTCCGAATTCGCTCGCGCCCTCCTGTCCCGCGGGCAGTGGAAAATCGATCTCACCCAGACGATCAAAAGAATTCTGCTCGAAGAAGTCGGAGACCCGCAGATGAAAGCGAAGATAAAAAATTTTTAAGTCTGGAGTCCGAACGCGGACTCTCGACTTCAGACTCCTTGATCTTATGCGAACCGTAGATATCATTGCCGGAAAACGAGACAACCTCCGACTCACGCGCGATGAGATTCGCTTCATCGTGCGCGGCTACACCGAAGGCCTGGTGCCTGACTATCAGATGTCCGCGCTTCTGATGGCCATCTATTTTCGCGGCATGGATGAGGAAGAAACCCGCGCGCTGGCCGAAGAGATGCTCTATTCGGGCGAGATAGTCGACCTCTCGGATCTCGGCAAACCTACGGTCGATAAACACTCGACCGGCGGCGTGGGCGATAAAACGTCTCTGGTCATCGCGCCTGTCGTAGCTGCCGCCGGAGTCGCCGTGCCTATGATATCGGGCCGCGCGCTCTCTCATTCGGGCGGCACGCTCGACAAGCTCGAATCGATTCCGGGCTTTCGCACCGATCTTTCGCTCGCGGAGTTTCGCGCGACTCTCGAACGTATCGGAGTCGCGCTCATAGGCCAGACTGCTGAGATCGCGCCCGCAGACAAAAAGCTCTACGCGCTCAGAGACGTGACAGCGACTGTTGCGTGTCTGCCGCTGATGGCCGCTTCGATTATGAGCAAGAAGATGGCTGAAGGCATCACAGGGCTTGTGCTGGATGTGAAGACCGGGAGCGGAGCGTTTCTGAAAGATCAACGAGAATGCGAGAAGCTCGCGCGACTGATGATCGATATCGCACGCGGACTTGGCAAACAATGCGTCGCTCTCGTGACGGATATGAATCAGCCGTTAGGTCGAATGGTGGGCAATTCGCTCGAAGTGATCGAGGCGTTCGATACTCTGCGCGGGCGCGGGCCGGAGGACTTCACCGATTTATGTCGCGAGCTTTCGGCTCATATGCTCCTTCTCGGCGACGCGGTCGACACACTCGAAGAGGGGCATAACCTGTATGACCGCATGATAGAAAGCGGCGCGGCGATTGAAAAGATGGGCCGAATCATCGAGGCTCAGGGCGGCAATCCTGAAGTCATCGAGTACCCTTCAATGCTTCCGGGAGCCGGATACGCTCGCGCCGTAGTCGCTCGTCAGGCAGGTTACGTTCGGGCAATCGATACGGAGGCCATCGGGCGCGCTTCCATGATTTTAGGCGCGGGCCGCTTGCGCCTCGACACCCGCATAGATTATGGTGTCGGACTCCGCATCGATGCGAAGCTGGGCGACAGAATCGAGCCGGACTCTCCGCTCGCGACCTTGTATTTCAATGATGCGACTCGCGCTGATGAGGCGGCAGGCGCGGTCGAGCAAGCGTACTCAATCGGACAGACCGAAGCCGAACCGCCTCAATTGATAAAAGCTGCTTTCTGATGGGTGATGGGTTCAGATAAGTAATGAGTGATGAGTGATGAGTGATGAGTCATAAGATGTAACTGCTTTTTTACTATCTTATCTCTTTACTTCTTCACCTGTTGTTCGTCGCTCACTCATCACTCATCACTCATCACTTTGATATGTTGGAGGATACCATGAAAAGAAAAATCACCCGCCGCGGTTTCATCGGCAGCGGTGCCGCCGCAGGTCTCGCCGCCGGAGTCGCGGGCCGCACCGCCTTTGCGCGATCACAGGGAACTCGCCCGCTAGTCATATCAAGCCCCAACGGGCTGCGCGCGACTGAAAAAGCGATGGAGATGCTCCGCGAGGGCGCAGACACTCTCGACGCCGTTATAGCCGGAGTCAACATAGTCGAAGACGATCCGAAAGACATGAGCGTGGGCTATGGCGGATTGCCCAATGAAGAAGGCGATGTCGAACTCGACGCAAGCGTTATGCACGGCCCGACTCGTCGCGCGGGCGCGGTCGCTGCGATCAGGCACATCAAGAATCCGTCGAAAGTGGCGAAGCTGGTGATGGAGCGCACGGATCATCTGTTGATCGTGGGCGAAGGCGCGCTTCGATTCGCGCTTGCGCATGGCTTCAAAAAAGAAGATTTGATGACCGAAGAAACGCGCGTCATCTGGCTGCGCTGGAAAGAAAACGTGAGCAATCGCGACGCCTGGGGGCCGGGACTCGCCGCTCCTGATCCGGGGCCGAACGGACTCAACCTCAAACCCGATATGAAGCGGGAAGAACTCATCGCGCTCGCCGACTGGATAATCGCTCATCCGCCGACTGGTACGATCAATTGTCTGGCTCTCAACGAGCGCGGAGATATTTCAGGCACGACGACCACTAGCGGACTTGCTTTCAAAATTCCGGGTCGCGTGGGCGATAGCCCTCTGATCGGCAGCGGGCTTTACCTCGATAACGACATCGGGGCCGCAGGCTCGACGGGGCGCGGCGAAGAGTGCATAAAAATAAACGGCGCGCACACCATCGTTGAAATGATGCGTCAGGGAATGCACCCGAAAGACGCCTGCCTCGAAGCCCTCAAGCGCGTGGCCAGAAACTACAACAACGATATGAAGAAGCTGCGCCAGTTCGCGCTCAATTTTTACGCGCTCAACAAGAAGGGCGAACACGGCTCGGCGTCGCTGTGGAGTTCGCGCGAAGCGGAAAACAACCGGCGCACACGCGGAGTGTATTCCGTAAACGACGGGCGCGAAAACAAATTTCACGACATGGCTTACCTCTACGAATGGCGAGAGAGGTAGTTTTCAGTTTTCAGTTTTCACTTTTCAGTTGTGCAGTCTGGAGACAGGAAACTGAAAACTGAACTGAAAACTGAACTATGAAAAAATCGCTTTCCTCTTTTCTCGTCATCGCAATCGCGATGGCTGCTTCGTTGAATATGGCCGAAGCTCAAAACAAACCGCGAGCGCGCGATCTCGGCGTCCCCTTCGAAGGCGTGTCGGGGCCGCTCAACGCTATAACAGATGTCGCAGGCGTCGAGGTCGGACACAGCACCATCATCACGGGCGAAGGAGCTTTGAAGGTCGGCTCCGGCCCTGTGCGAACGGGTGTGACAGCAGTGCTGCCGCGCGGACGCCTGAGCGCAAATGCTCCCGTATTCGCCGGATGGTTTTCTCTCAACGGCAACGGCGAGATGACCGGCACCACCTGGGTCGAAGAGTCAGGCTTTCTCGAAGGCCCTGTGATGATCACAAACACGCACAGCGTCGGGGTGGTGCGCGATGCGGTCGTGCAATGGAGAGTCAAACAGGGCGGGGCGGATCAGACAGGCTACTGGTGGTCGCTGCCCGTCGTCGCTGAAACCTATGACGGATACCTCAACGACATCAACGGATTTCATGTAAAAGAAAAACACGCCTTCGAAGCTCTCTCCGGCGCGCGACCGGGCGCGGTGCAGGAAGGAAACGTAGGCGGCGGGACGGGGATGATCTGCTATGGATTCAAAGGCGGCATCGGCACAGCTTCGAGAAAGCTCGGCGAGCAGGCGGGCGGATACACCGTGGGGGTGCTGGTTCAGGCGAATTTCGGATCGCGTCGTCAGCTTCGCGTCGCGGGCGCTCCCGTCGGGCAGGAGATAACCGATAATCAACCGGTCGGCAGAATCTTCGATACTATGTCTGGCGATGTCGGCTCGATCATCATAGTCGTTGCGACCGACGCTCCGCTCATTGCTCATCAACTCAAACGGATCGCGCGGCGCGCGGCTTTGGGATTGGCAAGGACGGGAAGCGCATCGGGCAACGGGTCGGGCGATATCTTTATAGCCTTCTCGACTGCGAACCCGGACGCCGCGAAAACGGAAGGACTCACGCAACTCACCATGCTTCCCAATGACCGCATCTCACCGCTCTTCGAAGCTACGGTGCAGGCTACGGAAGAAGCGATCATCAACGCGCTCGTTGCTGCTGAGACGATGACCGGAGCGGATAATCACAAAGTCGTCGCTCTGCCGCATGATCGCTTGAAAGAAGTTTTGAAGAAATACAACAGGCTCGCGGACGGAAAGAAATGAAAAAGTTCTCGCTTGCAATCGCGCTCATATTCGCGCTCGCGCTTGCGGGCTGCGTCGGCGCTCGTGATGACGGGGGAGGGCGGCTCAGAGTAGGCATAGTTTTCGACATCGGTGGTAAGGATGATAAATCATTCAACGCCGCCGCTTGGGAAGGCGTGCGCCGCGCCGCCGAGGATTTCCCCATTCACCTGCGCGATGTGGAACCGGGCGACCCTACTTCGATAGAACCCTGCATGCGAGCCTTCGCCGAGCGCGGCTATGATTTGATCATAGGAGTCGGTTTCGCTCAGGCTCCGATCATGGATCAGGTGGCGAGAGATTACCCCGATCTGAAATTCGCCATCATCGATGGAGTGATCGATTCGCCCAATGTCGCGTCGCTCAATTTCAAAGAACACGAAGGCTCTTTCCTCGTCGGGATGATCGCGGGCATTTTGACCAAGACAGGCAAGATAGGATTCGTCGGCGGGATGGATATTCCGCTCATCCACAGATTCAGAACCGGTTATGAAGAAGGCGCGAAGTACGCAAACCCCAACGTGGAGGTTTTCGCGAACTACGTCGGCGTAACCGATGCCGCGTGGAACAATCCGGGCAAGGGGAAAGAGCTTGCATCGGCTCAGATAGACCGCGGAGCGGACATACTTTTTCAGGCCGCGGGAAATTCCGGTCTCGGAGTGTTCGACGCCGCCGAAGAGACGAACCATCTGGCGATAGGCGTAGACTCGAATCAAAACTGGGTCAAGCCCGGATTCATACTGACGAGCATGATCAAGCGCGTAGACGTTTCGGTTTATAACACCGTGCGCGATTTGATTGATGGCCGCTTCATCGGCGGCATCCACATATTCGGGCTAGAGAACGACGGCGTCGGCTACGCGCTCGATGAGTACAATGAAAAGCTCATACCCAAATCGGTGCTTGATGAAGTCGAGCGAGCAAAGCGTGAAATCATAGCGGGCCGAATCAAAGTCACCGACGCGATGGCGGAAAAGTGAGACATGCTAAACTGAGCGGTTGTATTCCATCTTGCTAATGTGATGTGTGTTTATGATAGAATTGCGACCTCACACGAAGACCTCTGTGGAGGTTACTCTGTGTCAAAACGAAAGACTCCAGCCGAACTGAAAGCCGAAATCCGTGTTTTACGTCAAACTCATATATCGCAGTCTGTTGCATCTGTATTTAATACGTTTATCCGATGGGGAGCGGTTACTCTTTGGTTTTATTTTGGCTATCTAGCAATTGATTCTCTTTCTGGCCAGGAAACACAGGCAAATATATTCGTGAGATTCATCGGCAACCTTACAATTAGTCAAGGTCTAGCATATGCGCTGGCTGGGGGATGTGCGATATGGGGTTTTGCTGAACGGAGACTGAGGAAAAAGACTGTTGAACGAATCCACCCACGAGTGCAACAATTGGAGAAGACGCGCGATCCGGGTCGCACGTCCAGCAAGCTAACTCCTACGGGTGAGACAAACCCGAAGGATGTTGAATAGGAGGGTAGAAGCAATGAACTCTCAAATAGGTTTAACGGCTCTGTCGTCAATAGTGTCTTTGACAGGTCTAACTTATCTTTTCTTTTGGAGATACAGACAGTATCGAATTGACCTGTTTCGTCAAGAAATGTTTAAGCTCCGCGATGAATTATTCGATGAGGCTGATTCGGGACTCATTGAGTTCGATCATCCGGCTTATGGAGTGCTAAGAAGCACAATGAACGGTTTTATAGAGTTTGGGCATCGCCTGACCTTTTGGCATTTTGTCTTTTACGGCATTATGGTGAGGGAAAAGGACAATCGTACAGAAGCATCCTTCGAACATGCTTGGGAAGAGGCATCTGGAAATCTCGATGGAAAAACCAAAGAGCGATTATTGGTATATCGAAAGAAAATGGAATTGTTAGCTGTGAAGCACGTAATGTTTGGAACGCCGGAAGCCCATATTATTCTGGCCCCGCTTGCTCTGTTACTTGTTTTAGCAGGATTGCTTGTTTTTCTGTTTTCACGAGGGGAACGAACAATAGACGCATTAGATGAAGTGCAAAAAAGGTTCGGCGGCATTGATGACGCAGCATTCATGAATGGCGGGCATCGTTCTGTAGAAGCATAGGGAAAAATCGCTACCTAACCGGACAGTCTAACCCGCAAGGCGCAGCCTCACTTGAACGACCGCGCCGCCCTCCTCTCGATTGCCGAGAATGATTCCTCCCTGATGTTCTTCGACGATTCGCTGCACTATCGAAAGCCCAAGCCCTGTGCCTCCGCGGCGGCGCGTGAAGAAGGGCTTGAATATGTTCGACATATCTTCCGCGCGAAATCCCGGCCCTGAATCCGAAATAAGGCATTCGATCCATCGGTCGCCATCACCGCCTGCCTCTCTCGCTTCGATTCTCACAACCCCGCCGCGAGGCGAATGCTGAATGGCATTGTCGATCAGATTTTGAAATACCTGAATCATTCGCTCGCTGTCGATTAGGACTCGCGCCGCTCCGTTTTCGATCCGGTTTTCCACTCTGACGCCGAGTCTCTCGGCTATGGCGTGCGAGTTTTCGACTGCCGCAGCGACCGTCTCCGAGAGCGATTCTTCGGCGAGCTTCAGGCTATGAGGCTTGCCGTATTCGAGAAGCTCGCGCATCAGCGAATTCAATCGCTCGGCCTCGGCGCGAAGCACGCCGAGATAATTCTGATATTCCTTTCTTTCTCCGAATCTCGTCTCGAAAGCGTCGAGCGTGGCCGATATGCCGAATAGCGGATTGCGGACTTCGTGAGCCACGCCCGCGACGAGTTGCCCCATAGCGGCCATAGTCTCGCTGCGGCGAAGCGATTCCTGAAGATCGAATATCGTAGTCACGTCGCGCGCCACGATGATGACCGCTTCGCCCGCTTCGAGCATCGAGGCACGGCTTGCAGTCAGGTCCCATATCTTGGAGGTCGACAAATCCTTCACCTGACAGGACTGCTGAGCGCTGTATTCATCAATCGCTGTGGCGATATCAGCCGCCTTCTGCCACGGCTCGTTTCGATTGATGAGGCGAATGTCCCGACCTATGATTTCCCCATAGTCTCTGCCGATCATCTCTTTGGCCACGCGGTTCAATCGTTTGACCGTGCCGCGGGAATCGAGTATTACGATGGGAGAGCGGATGGCGTCGAAGGTCTGTCGCCATTCGATGACCGCGCTCTGAAGAGCCGTTTGCAAGGCAGCCTGCTCTGCTTCCACCTGCTTGCGGTCGCTGATATCGCGATTGATGCTCAGTATGGCCACTCGCCCGCCGTATTCGATGACCGAGCCGTTGACCATCAAGTGAATAGGGCTGCCATCGCGTCTTATATGCACAGTCTCAAATCCTGTGCGAGAGCGGTCTCTGAGGGTTTGATATATGAACTGCTCGCCGCGAACCACATCTCTCGAAAAACTTTTCAGGCTCATCCCTACAAGTTCATCCTTGCTGAAGCCGTAGAAGTCGCACGCCCGGCTGTTGGCTTCGAGTATGGTCTCGTCGCGGGGTTCGAATATGATGATGGCATCGTTGGCGCTTTCGAAGAGATTACGGTATTCGAGTTCGGATTTGCGCACGGCTTCTTCGGCGCGCTTGCGTTCGGTGATGTCGTTGGTCGTCGTCAGCAGACAGGGCTTGCCGTCAAGCTCTATGACTTCAGCCGAAAAGAGGGCGTCGCGCTCCTCGCCCGATTTGGTCTTATAGCGCAACTCCAGATTGTGAATTCTCCCCTCCTCGTCGAGCGCGCGCCTCATGCGGTTGCGGTCAGCGGAATTGACCCAGAGGCCGATTTCGCCCGGAGAGCGGCCTATCATCTCCTCGCGCGTGTAGCCGGTCTTTTCAATCGCGCTTTCGTTGACGCTGATATAACGGCTGTCGCTGAGTGTGGCTATGCTCATCGGGTGCGGGCTGAGATTGAAAGCCTTGAAGAATCTCTCTTCCGAAATGCGCAGAGCTTCCTCAGTACGCCTTCGTTCGGTGACATCTCTTTGCGTACCCCACACTCTGAGCAGGCAGCCGTTTTCTATGATGCCGACGGTATTGTTGAGAAAGTAGAGAATGTTTCCTTCCCGGTCATACTCCCGCGTTTCCAGATCGATCCGACGATGTCCCGACTCGACCCAATCTCTCATCCATTCGGTCTGCTCTTCCTCCGAGGCTGCCCAGAAATCGTCTATCCTTCGCCCGATCAAAGGAGCGGCGTTGTCGTATCCGTACATTCGGGCGAAAGCCTCGTTGCATTCGGCGAGGTAGGCGCGACGGAGGAATAATTCGGCCTGTTCTTTTACGGAAAGGTCTATAGCGATGGGCTGATCCAACTCGATGCGATAAATGCCTTCCGTGCTGTTTGCGACGAATGCGCGGTAACGCTCTTCGCTCGCGCGCAGGGCCTCTTCTGCGCGCTTGGGTTCGGTTATATCGAACGAAGTCGCCAGCACTGCCTGCTCTCCCTTATAGCTGATGACGTTCGCGCTGACGTACACCCAACGCTGCTCGCCGATTTTGGTGACAAGTTTCGCTTCGTAATGCGAAGGGGCATCCGCTCCGCTTTGTCGTGCAATCGCCCGCTGGCGAATGGTGTCGCGGAAGTCCGGGTGAAAAGGCTCCCAGACGTTCATCTCCAGCAACTCGTCGCGCGTGTAGCCCGTGATTTTTTCTGCCGCCGAGTTCGCGTAGATGTATCGCGCGCCGCGGTATATGAAGAGTCCTGTTGATATGGTTTCAGCCAGAGTTCTGAATAGAGATTCGCTTTCGCGCAGCGCGCTTTCGGCCCTCTTGCGCTCGGTGATATCTTCGGTCGTGGTGAGCAGACATCGTTCGCCATCGATTTCGATCATCTCAGCCGAGAAGAGTCCTTCTCGCGCTTCTCCTGAACGAGTTCGAAACCCGATTTCAACAGCAGAGATTCTGTCTTCTTTTTCCAGCAACCGCCGCACATTGAGGCGATCTTTTTCGTCCGTCCAGAAATTCAACTCCTGCGGCGTGCGTCCTATTATCTCGTCGCGCGAGTAGCCGGTCATTCGCGTGACGCTTTCATTGACATCGATGAAGCAGCGGTCTTTCACGCGCAGTATGCTCATGGGGCGAGGGCTTGCATTGAAGGCTTTCGAGAATCTCTCTTCTGAAGCGCGCAGAGCTTCTTCCGTCTGCTTGCGTTCGGTTACGTCCTGCGCCGCTCCGATCACGCGCACGGCCCGTCCGTTTTCGTCGCGAAAAGTAGCCCCCCGCGAGGCCAGCCATCGAGGGCCGCCTTCGAGCACTATTCGAAACTCAAGATCGAAGAGCGCGCTCTCTTTGATGGCTCGCTCGGCAGCAGCCTCGACCGCCGCGCGATCATCCGGGTGAACGACGTTGAGAAATTCCTGATAGGTATCAAGCGGCGGCCCCACCTGAGCGTACCGGCCCGAAGTCTGTCTCCCGGTCTCGACATCGATTTCCCAGATATCCAGGTTGGCGGCAGAAGCGGCCAGACGCAGTTGCTGCTCGCTCGCTCGCAGCGCGTCAGATGCTCGAAGGACGTTTTCTCTCTCTTCATCGAGAAGCCATATCACAAGGCCCAGACCTATGGCCGATTGCAGCGGAAAATCGAACAGCAGCCCGTAGTGCAGTCGAACGAATAATTGCGTTTTGAAAATCACATCGACGGCAGCCAGAGAAAAATAAGCTATCTCATAAAGCCCTGACACCGCCATGGCCAGTCCCGCCAGCCTTCGCCCCAGACTCTTTTTCTTCGCCCGCCCGCGAAACAAAGCGTAAGCTCCCAGGCAAAAAGCTGCTCCCGTTATCAGCCATTCCTCGCCGACGCCGAGCAGATGGCGAGTCTCATCTCCAAGCCAATTGCTTCTGACTATCAGAACAGCAGCGAGAGCCGCCGTCAGCGAACCGAAGAGGACGACTCTCATGGATCGTTGAGAGAAGCTTTTGCCCGTCGCCATCTCATAGGCTCCGAACAAAAGCCACGAAACCTGAAAATAACTGGAGGTGACGAGGATACATGTGAGCGCGAAATTAGCAGGTTTGTTGAAGAACAGCGAAGGGGAAAAAAACGCCATCGCCGAGATCAGAAGATGAACCGACGAGGCCAGCCAGCTTTTCGACCACAACAGCAAATATCTTCGACCGTACAGACGGTGGAAATAACCGAGTATGCTCGCAAGCAGAACAGCGCCGCCGCATTGCAGCAACAACATCACCACTACGATATGCCTTGTGTTCATACTGACCGCAGCCTTTCTTGCAGCGTCTGGATTTAATCAGGGGGCGCGTGCCAATATACTCCTTTGGTCGTGGCGAGCAAATACATTTCAAATACCACCTCGCGGCTCCAGTGTGGTAGACTTCGCCCTCGCTCGTCAGGCATCTGGCCTCTTTTCAAGGTCGCTAGCGCGCGACACCCGGAAATCATCAAAGCCTGTAGCCGTCGCGCTACCCGGCGGGAGGGGAAACCGTGAAGACTGTTATCGTTTCGGGCGACCTGCTCTGGGATTATAACCTCGCCCAGCATCCGCTCTCTCAGGCGACCTATCGCCGAGACCCGCTGCAACGCTCCCGGCTCTCCAATCGCGCGGGCGGGGCATGGTATGTGGAAGATATGATAAGGCTGGCCTGCGCAGATATCGACGCAGATATCTGCGGTCATCGCCGTCCCGAAAACCCTTTCGGTCAGGAGACGGCCCGGATAAGTCGAGCCTACTCTCTATGGTCTCTGCACGAACGCAACCTCGAAAGCAAAAAGAAAAATGATCGGGTATGGCGCATCAGCCAGTTCCTCGGCTGCGAAACTCCCGACCAGCCGCAGGCTATAGCTATCGACAAAGATTCGCCCGCGCCCGACCTGCTCGTTATCGAAGACCTCGGACTCGGCTTCAGGTCTGATGATCGTTTATGGCCCGCCGCGCTAGGCCACGAGGGCCGTCCGAAAAGAGTCATACTCAAAACCACTTCGCCCGTCGAAGGTCAGCTATGGGAACCTCTCTGGGAACGGTTGCTCAAGACCTGTTACAAAATCACCGCAAAGACGATTGAAGACCTGCGAGCAGACGGACTTACTTCGCCGGTCATCGACAAACTCCGCTCGCTCGACAACTCTTTGTTTCAGGGAGAAGAGAGATTCCTCTCGACCATCAGACAGGCGATAGGCGCGGAGGAAGCCGCGCGTTATGAAAAAGCGATTCTCCGTAGCGCCTTTTTCACTGACAGCCTCGCCGACCGCCTCATAGTCGTGATGCCCGCGACGGTGCTGCGAGCGACGGGCGCGAATATATCCGAAGCGTTAAGCTGGGATCGCACTATCGAAGAGACTGTCTGCGAATTCCAAAGCGGCAACTCCGCGCATTATCTCCGACGTTGTCGCCGCGTGATAGTTCATTTCGGCGACGCGGGCGCGGCCAGCTTCACTCGCTGCCGACCTCGGCCCGACGGCCCGGAGCCGCTCTTCGACTGCCTGCATTTCGAGCGGTTCCTCTATCATCCCGACTCGCTCGAAGGAGCGTGGGTGGTCAAACGCCCCGGCAAAAGTTTCGGCATCACCTCGATACTCACGGCTGCCGTCGTGCGTCACGAACTCGATCCTGAAAGCTATCCTCTCTACCTCGCGCTCTGCCACGGACTAGCCGCAGCCAAGATCAATCACGAACTCGGCGGCGGATCGCGCGACCTCGACACCGAATCGGCTAAAGAGCATATACGCCAGATGCTTCTTCCGCCCGCGCCTCCGAGTGCGGAGAGGAAGGATCATTTGATAAAAGACATCGCGCTTCCCGAATCCGTCTACTGCACGGCTTATCCTTCGACGCTGCTCGACGAAACTCTGCTGAAATCCGGCGCGGCTAAAGAAAATTTCAAATCCGATCTGCTTCAGGATATCACGGGCGAAGGATTGGAATACGTCGCGGCTAAAGCCCTGGACGTCGCGCTCAGAGGCCCGCGAGAAGTGCTGCACGCCGCGCCCGAAGCTCACTATGGAAGTTATCACACCGCAGACCGCGAAGAGGTAGAACGCATCAACTCTATCCGCAGCCTGATAGTCGCCTATCAGGAAAATCCGAAAGACGCGCGCCCGCTATCTATTGCCGTCTTCGGCCCTCCGGGATCGGGCAAATCGTTCGCCATCAAACAACTCGCCTCGGAACTGTTCGGCGAACAAAAAGCCATACTCGAATTCAACCTCTCGCAGTTCGCCGAGATTCAAAATCTTCAGGACGCCTTTCATCAGATAGTCGATGCGTCAGTTCAGGGACAGACGCCCCTGATATTCTGGGACGAATTCGACACGGCGAGAGAAGGCCGCTCGCTCGGATGGCTCAAGGAATTCCTCGCTCCTATGCAGGACGCACGATTTCAAACGGGAAATCTCTCGCACCTTCTCGGCAAAGCCATCTTCGTTTTCGCCGGAGGCACGAAATCAGAGTTCGACAAATTCGACCTCTCGAATAGCGAAAAAAAGAAGGAGCGCGAATACTTCATAGAGGTGAAAGGGCCGGATTTCGTGAGCCGCCTTCGCGGGTTCGTCAACATCAAGGGGCCGAACCGCGCGAACGAAGGCGGAGACGTAGCCTACCTGATTCGTCGCGCAGTTCTTCTGCGCTCGATCATCGAGAGGTCTTTCCCTCACTTAATCGATGAGAAAACTCGCGTCGCAGCCATCAGCACGAGCGTCATAAAAGGATTCCTCCGGGTTGAAAGATATCTACACGGCGCGCGTTCGCTCGAAGCCCTCGTCAATATGAGCGGGCTTGCTCACGCGCAGTATTTCGGCCCGGCGCAGTTGCCTTCCGAATCTCTGCTCCGTCTGCACGTGACCGAGGATTTTCTCCATCTCGTCGAAGAAGGACAACTGGAAGCCAATGTGATCGAGGCTCTCGCACGCGACATACATGAAAGATGGCGCAGGAATCGGCTCTCGCACGGCTGGAAGTGCGGAAGTCCGCGCGACGATATTACGTTGACGCATCCGATGCTGCGGCCTTACGAAGAGCTTTCGGAATCCGAGAAAGAAAGAAATCGCCTGCCCGCCCGTCTGACTCAGGCGAAACTCAATGATGCGGGTTATCAGATAGTGCGTCGCTCGAAAGACGATCCTTCAGGCCCGCATCGCTTCACTGCCGAAGAATATGAAAGGCTGATGAGGATCGAGCACGACATCTGGCTGCGCGAATATCTCATCAACGGATTCGAGTGGTCTGAAGAGACGAAAGATCATTTGCGACTTCATCGCGACGTTGTGCCTTTTGAAAAAGTACCGGCTGAGGATCAGGAACTGGATCGGGAAAATGTCGATTCCATACCCGTTACGCTGTGGGAAAACGGCTACACGATTGTGAAGGCGAGTCAATCGCGCGACTCAGATTGACGCGCGCTGATAAATCCTTTCGGAGACAAACGCGAAACTATGACAGACGGGGAACTGCTTTACCCGGACATTCCATTCCGCCTTCGATTGGGCGTGGTGGGCGACGGCTCGCTCGATGAAAAAAATTTTGCTGAGAAGATAAGAGATATTCTCAGCCTCATCCGCACGCTCTTCGACGACGATTCGCGAAAAACACTCGACGAGTGCAAACGCACCCGTCTGGCTTTTTCCGTTTTGACCTCCCTCGCGAAAAATGCCGAGCGGAGGATCGCGCGTGAAATTTTAAGCCACCCTCGCTCGTCCATAGAAGTGATTCTTCCTCTGGGCAAAGAGGATTGCCTTCAATCACTTGATTCAGACGACGCGCGAAAGGAATTCGAAGAGTTGCTGGGCAAAGCCGCGCGGCCCGTTTGGCTGAAAAGCAAACCTGTCAGTGAAGAATCTTCTCACGCCGACCTCGCGCATGCGCGCGAGCGCGCGACGAGGGAAGCCGCTCGCTACATAGTCGATCACTGCGACCTGTTGATCGCAGTTTCCGACGACGCGCAGGCGAGCGAAGCCATACACTATGCGAAAAAGAAGAACCGGCCCGTGATAGAAATTTCGGCTCCCTCATCGTTTTCTATCAGTCGCGGCCATGGGTTGAGCGCGAAATCGCTTCCCGGCATAGAGCGATTCAATTCTGCCTCAGTCCCCCGCGCGATGATGCAGAGGTACATCGAAAATGTGAGCCGCGAGTTGTTTGCAAAAGGCGACCTCATACCGGAAGAGGCCAAACGCGAAGCGCGCGAAAAGATTCTGCCGTTTTATGTCTGGGCGTCCGCGCTGGCCAAGCGCAATCAGAAGCTTTATCGTCGGGCAGGCGTTTTCGTTTACATATTTTCAGCCGTCTCAGTCGCCGCCGTCGCGCTTGCCACTCAAATTCATAGCCTTTCGCTTGCAGCCTTTTCGATGGAATTTTTTCTGCTTGCGACTATACTCGTCATAATCTGGCTGGCGAATCGCAGGCGGACGCACAAGAACTGGATCGAGAATCGATATCTGGCCGAGCGGGTGAGATCGGCCACATTCCTCGCCGTGTGCGGGGCCGAGTGTTCGACCATTTACGTTCCGCCTTTCATGGGCGCAGCCGATCAATCGGACGATTGGGTTGCTATGACCTTCAACGAAATATGGCGGGGCGTGCGGGTGAGCGCGCCCGGTCGCGAGTCGTGCCGAGATTATGTCGCTTTCATTCGCAGGCGATGGATCAGAGATCAGATCAAATATCACAGAATGAAATGGAAGAGGGCCGAACGGATAAGCCATCTTCTGGAGCGAACGGGTCACGCGATATTCGCCACGGCGATTGTCGCGGCTCTCGTTCATATACTCCTCGGACTACAACATCGCTGGCACGCGGAAGGGCTTGAGAAGGCGCTGACCTTTCTGGCAATCGCGCTGCCCGCTGTCGGAGCTTCGATAGGAGGGATACGGGCGCACCGCGAGTATTCGCGCCTTGCAAAGCGAAGCCGGAACATGACGGCGAATCTCAAGCGGTTGAATCTGAGATTGACAAGCGTGAGCGATTTCGAAGAGTTGCATTACCTGCTGCGAGAGACTGAAGAGTTGATGATGGAAGAGACTCAGGACTGGATGATGACTATGAGCTTTGCCAAACTTGAGCCTCCCGGATGATCCATTCGGTCGAAGAGAAGGCCCGCCGCCCGCGATCTAAAGTAAAAGGTAAAAGGCAAAAAAATGCGGATTGCAACTCCTTCTGGTTGCTACAGCTTTCTCACTTTTTCATTTCGCCTTTTTACTTTTGCCTTACTGATTGCTTTCGCCTTCACGCGGAATATAGAATGTCGGCAAGCGAGAGGTGAAAGATGTCAGAGATGCAATTTCCGATAGTGATGGAAGAAGTGACCGACCCGGAAGAGCTTGCCAGAGCGCGGGCGCAGCGCGAGCGATTCGACCGCAATGAGGCCTGGTTGCAGGCGCACGTCAAAGAGGTCTATACGCGCTATCGAGGCAAATGTATTTGTGTGGCAGGCGAAGAACTCTTCGTTGCGGACACCCCGCAGGAAGTAATCGCTTTGGCCCGCGCAGCGCATCCCGATGATGACGGCAGTTTGATACGCTACATACCGAGAGAAAAGGTAGCTCGAATATATGAGAATTGACGGGGCGTGGTTGCTGTGCGATGACCAGGTAGTGCGGCCTCTGATCATCGGCGAGATTCTGACCACCGATGGTTCCTGGGAGTCGGCTGAATTCCTTGTTGATACGGGCGCAGATCGAACTGTGTTCAGCGCGCCTATCCTCAACAAACTGGGACTCCAATCAATCGCTTCTCACGAGTACGTCAGCGGCTTGGGTGGGGTAGCCGAGTCGGTAGTTGTGGAAACTCAAATCAGGTTCACTCGCGAAGACGCCCAGAAGGTTTTGTTTCGAGGTCAATATGCAGCCGTCATCCAACTCGAATCGCTCGACATCAGCGTGCTGGGCCGCGACATCACAGGTCTGTTTTCAGTCATCGTCGACCAATCAGGCGATGTCGTCTGCCTGCTCGGACAGCGGCATCGCTACCGGATAGAGCAAACTTGAAACAGGATCGAACACAGTGGCAATCATCGGAGTTACCGGACACAGAATCCTTGCGGAGATAGAAAAGATAGAAGCAGGCATAGAGCGGGCGATTGAGCGAATCGAAAAAACTTTTCCGCGACACCCGCTCATCTGTCTCTCGGCTCTGGCTGAAGGCGCTGACACGATTGTGGCGAAAAAAGTGATGGCCCGTTCGCTTGCGCGACTCACGGCCATACTCCCGCTGCCGGAAAATGATTACATCACAGATTTCTGCTCACGCGAGTCGAGAGAAGAATTCCTCCGTCTGTTGAATCAATCCATCGAAGTGATTCGACTGCCCGCGCTCGCTAGTCGCGATGAAGCATACGAGGCGGCGGGAGTTTATGTGCTTGATCACTCCGACGCGCTCATCGCCGTATGGGACGGGCAGGACGCGCAGGGGCAGGGCGGAACAGGAGAGATAGTCGCCCGCGCTCGCCTGCGTCATCTCCCCATCGCGTGGGTGAAGGCGGGCAATCGCAAACCCGGAACCGAAGAGCCGACTTCGCTTGGAGAAGATCAGGGAAAAGTCGTGTTCGAGAATTTCTGATCGCGTCACAGCCGTCAGGCTCAATGTAGTCAAACTCAACAGAGTCAAACTCAACAGGACGAAACTCAACTGCCCGATCAAACTCAACTCACACGCTGGCCGTGAGTCTCTCTACTTCTCGAAAAACAGCCGACAGCGTCAAATTGAATTCATCAGCCACTTCGTCTTTCCAGTATGAAAGCGCTATCTGAAAGTCTTTCTGAAGCAGGCTGTGAAAATAAGAGAGCTTGCCCTTTAGTTGGTTGACTACAGAAAACGTCACTTCGCTTCCGAACAGAAGCGGACGCATGCATAAAACCTCGACCTCGCGCAATCGATCTCCGAGCGTCGCTGCGGCTGATCGGATGCTGGCCTCATCAGGCTTCTTTTCTCCAAGCGTCGGACTCATCGCCACCTTGATTGCCCGAACCGCTTCATCGACTCGCCTGAGATGACGCAGACACTCGACCCTGTGCAGTTTGATTTCCTGCTCGGCTGCCGAAGCCCTCTCCGCGCCGCGTGACTGCCCTTGCAGTTGAAAGACCGCGTGAAGATGCTCCGCAGTCAGCCCGTCGCCTCCGAACAGTGTGTAGATGCTCATCAGAACCGCCCTGAGCTCTCTGGCATTGCCGGGCCATCGATACAACTTGAGATGGTCGAGAACATCAGCGGGCGGCTCGCTCGCCGTGCCTGCGGCGATTCGCGCCCAGAAATGTTTTGCCAGCGTCGGAATATCTTCGGGGTGATTGCGAAGCGCGGGCGAGCGGATCATAAATGCCCTCAGGCGATAGTATAAATCTTCGCGGAACTGGCCGGTTTGAACCATCGAGAAGAGATCGCGATTGGTAGCCGCCACGACTCTTGCGTTGACTTTGATCTCTTTCGATTCGCCAATCGGGCGTATCTTTTTTTCATCGAGCGCGCGAAGAATTTTCACCTGATGATCCAAAGAGAGGTCGCCTATTTCATCCAGAAAAAGAGTGCCGTTGCCGGTGATTTCCCACAATCCTTTCTTGTCGAATCTGGCGTCGGTGAAGACGAATTTTTTATGGCCGAACAACTCGGATTCGAGCAGTTCGCGCGGAATGGCTCCGCAGTTCACGGGGACGAATTTTTCCGTCGAGCGTGCGGAATACTTGTGAATCGAGCGCGCGATGACTTCCTTGCCAGTCCCCGTATCGCCGAGTATCAGCACCGCTTCATCGTGATTAGCCGCGCGCAAAATCAACTGACGGACAAGCTCGGCTTCAGCAGAGCGGCCCACATAGCTTTGCAGCAAATCTTCAGGCACATCGCGCGGCTGAAGCATATCGAGAAGCAATCGGGGCGAAATCTCGTCGCGCGCAGCTTGCCGTGAAGGCGCGACTCTCCGCGACATTCTCGGCAGGCTCTCAGTCATTCCAGCTTTCTCCCATAGCTCTTCGAATACTTTTTCGGCTGCTCCGATGATGTAAGCGTTGCGGTCTCTGCGGCGCGCAGCGTTTTCAAGAAGCGCGCGGATGCTTCTCACCAGTTGCCCCGCAGACGTATAACTTCCGCTGATGAGAGGAATCTTTTCATGGCCGAGCATAAGCTTTGAAAGCGGTCTGGCCAGATGTTTGCCGCCGCGATCCATAACCGCATCTTCCAGCGTGCAAAGCAGGGAGAGGTCTCTGATGGCAACGATGTAAGCCGCAGGTTTTGCCAGTGACCTGATCCTTTGCGGATCGATCTCGCTTTGAATGGCCTCTGAGCCGGATGAAAATCTCAACGCTCGAAGAGTCATAGCTGCCTCCCCTAATTTGTATCCTCATCAGGGAGCGCAAACTGTTAGTTTGCGCCACAAGATAAGGTTGAGTTTCTGCAATCTAATATCAAAAATCAGCCTTTAACTCAACCCGCGAAACAAAACTCAACCTGATAACTCAACCGCGTCGCTTCTATTGACGCTCTGAGCAGATAAAATCAAGGGAAGAGATCGCGGCGTGCGCACGCTCGTAACGAGCGGGGGCGGCGCAGAAGCGAAAGATTTCGCCACGCAGAATCTCGCGTTGTTTTGGAAACTCGATTGTTGAAATGCTGCCTCTTCAGTTATCGGATCGGCCCCAGTGACGCCAGTTGAAGCGAGTTGAGTTTGTCAGCCACTCCGTTTCGAGTCGCTCGACGACGGGTTGAGTTTGATCCCAGTTGATTATGGCCACTCCGCCCTCGGTGAGAGGCCATCGGCCCGAACGCTCGTAGCTGCATTTGCCTAAACCGTATACTGCGGTCGCTCCGATCTTCCACTCATCTCTCCGGTCGTAATGAGCGAAGAAGGCATATCGCGGTTGAGTTTCTTCTATGACGAATCGCAGCGAAAGGCTGCCCGACATGCCGCGATAGTCTTCCACCGCGAGTCCGTCCGGGCAGTCATGCGATATGAGTATATCGAACGATTCCGGCCCTTCAGCGGCAAGTTCGAGCGCGTCTTCATCCGACAGATGATAGCGCGCAGGGCGACCTTTTTTGTGGCGGCGATTGGCCACGCCTGAAATGCCCGCCACTCGCACGCGCCCCTCGTCGGTTGCAAACGTCCAGATGCGACCCGATTTCAGCGCGCTTATGCGACCATCCTCGGAGACCGAATATATTGATTCACCTTCGGGCGATGCAGCTTCACGCTCGTCGAGAAAAAGAAAGTCTTCGTGATTGCCGGGAATGAATAGGAGCGGAGGGCGCGGATCGATGAGAGTCGCGGGCGGACGCGATCCGATAAATTGGGCGAAGCCAAGTTCATCGGGATCATCTTCGGTCCAACGCTCGGTCGCCTGATCAAGCTGCGAGTGATCCGTGAAAGCGCCCATATCACCACACTGAAGTATCAGGTCGATTGCGCGACCCGATTCCTTCTGCCAGCGTCCGAGGACTGCGTACATCAGAGCCAGATGGCCATGCACATCTCCAACTATGGCTATGTTCATAGTATCCTCAATACTTGCGTCAACCTTCCGCTATCAGCGGCGCGAATTTTTGCCTTTTTCGCCGATAGTCCCCTACGCGTGATCAGATAATCAGTACCGATCCCGATTGTCGAGGATGAATGGATTGAATGTGACAGGCCGATGACAGTGGAGACATTGCGACCGCAGCCTCGGTTCTTCCCATGCGCGGTGAGGGAGCTTCAAGCAGGGTGATTCTCCAGCCGACAGGGATGCGTCTCTGACAATCGAGCGGATCGTATCAAGGACTTCGCGTTCCGGAACAAAACGTCTTCCGCATCCCTCACACTTCGCCGTAGGATCGCTATCCCATTGCCCGTCGTCCAAATGGTAGAGATGAACAGCCGTCAGTATCGTTGGTTCGAACCCAAGCCCGAAAGCGCGCAGAAAATACGGCGGCCCGCTCCTGTCTGCGGCAGCGGCGAATTGCCCGCCGAGACCGATGGCCAGAGCATTGACTGCGCTTCGGGTTGGGAAATGCGCCAACACTCTGCCAGAGTCGAGGTCGCATATCCTGACTGTTTCGTCTTCTCCTGCCGACACGAGGCGTCTTCCATCTCCCGAATAAAAACATCCGGTTATCACTTTGTCATGTATAGCCAGTTTCCTGACCTCGACCAGCCTCACTTCACCGCACGATTCGATCTGCCAAACGGTCAGCTTGGAATCCTCTAAGGCCGAAGCCACCTCTCGCCCGTCCGGTGATAGAGCAGATGCGGCGTGAAAAACTATCTTCTCTTCCTGATCCCCGCCAGACAGTAGGCTTCCCGTCCACGCATCCCAAATCCTGATGCTTCCGTCGCTCCCGGCTGAGAGTATCCACTCGCCGTCGGGCGAATAGAAACACACCTTTACGCTTCGGCTGTGGCCCCAGATCGCCGCGATCTCGCCGCCAGTCTTCGCATCGTATGCAAGAATCGTGTTATGCACGCCGGTTGCTATTGCGCGGCCATCGGGCGAGAATGCGCAGCAATAACCGCCTTCCAGCGTCCGGACTTCCTCCAACGTCTCATCGCTCAGAATTTTGAGTCCGTCCAGTCCGACGGCGATGTGGCGACCATCAGGCGAGTAGGCCCAACTCTGATAAAGACGGCTGGAACCATGCGCCCCCTGCGAGTTTTCTATGCCGTATCCGTTTTCGACGCGCCATAACCGGATTTCTCCTCTCGACCCCGACACCGCTCGCCGCCCGTCTGGCGAATAGGCCAGTGCCACCACCTGCGCTACTTTGGCGTCGGTTTCCCTGCGGCCACCCGCCTGCTGCATATCCCAGACCCTGACTACTCCGTCAGCCGAAACCGATACTGCGCGGCTCCCATCTGACGAATAGGCACAGCCCGTTACCGGGCCATTGTGCTGCCCAAACTCCGCGAATCGTTCGCCTGTCACTGAATCCCAAAGGCTCATCCCTCCGACCAGAGGCTCATTGGAGTATTGAGCATAGAGTCCGCTTCCCGTAATGATCCGTTCGTTATCGGGTGAAAAGCTGCCGGAGTACAAGGGATGCTCAGACCTCCCGCTCATCAGAATCATCTGCCTCTGATCCATATCCCAGACGGCGAATTCTCCCTCCAGAGGGTCTTGTATGAAATCTCGATCCGCGATGCCGGCGCTGACTAAACGCCGCCCATCCGAGGAAAAGGCGAGAGCCAACACCGGCCCTTGATGTCCGTCCAACCTGCCTGTTTGTTGGCCAGTGTCCGCATCCCATATCTTGAGCGAGTAGCCTATCGGCACCGTAACTTGCGTGCCTTTGTAGTAAACCCCTTTCGCGCCATCGGCTGACGCCGAGATCACCCATTTTCCATCGGGCGACATCGCGCAGGCCGATATCTCCTGATCGTGCCTGACTGAGACCGCGCTCGCCGTGTCGGTTCTTACGTCCCACACTTTCAGCATTCCGTCGCAGATGGTCACAAAGCGTTGGGTATCCGCCGAGCAGCCGCACAAGTGACCCTCGACGCCATCGATTCTGTTTAACTTGGCTCCGGTTTCTGCGTCCCACATCATTATGCTCGCTCCCGATTGAGTGATGATCCAACGCCCGTCTGCCGAGTATGCGCAGAAGTTCCGGCCATAAAGTGTCATCAACTCCCGGCCCGTTTCGGCCTCGTATACCTTTATGCTCTCATCGCCGCCCGCCACGATTCGGCGTCCGTCAGGCGAAAACGCACAGCAGCCCGTGCCTTCGAGAATCATCAGGCAGCAGCCCGTCCGCTGCGGTTTATTTCCCCATTCGAGCCACGGTCGAGTTTCTGACCCTCCTTGCCATCTCTGTTCTGCCGCTCGCGCAACGACCGAAGCGTTGGGCTGATTGGCTGCCTGCTGGAAGAACAACTGCGGGTACTCTTTGAGGATGTGACTTTCACTGCGAACGAAGCGCAGCCAGTCTCTCATCTCTTCCCGGAGTGTGTTATGTGAAGCGGGCATATTCTTTTCCTGCCTGTCACGCGCACGCCTACTCTGAGGGGAACTTCTCAAGCGCGCGGCGATAATCTTCCTGAAGTTCGTACACTCCGCCGTAGATTGTTTTCACATCATCGCCTTTCCCCGATATCACAACCGCGACGTGCGCGCATTTCGCTTCGAGAAAATCAAAATCCGTAAGCGTCGCGTGAAGTTCGTCCCACTGCTCGCCAAGGGTCTGCTGATAAGGCAACTCCGACAGCTTGCGGATGTTGGCAGCCCGCTTATCCTTATCGAACAAATCCTGACTGGCGAAATACCGGGCAAGATGACTGTGACGCGCACGCCTGTCATCGCCCGCCATATACTTCTGCTCCGCGACCTCGCGAAGCTGCCGATGATAAAAACTCATAAGCGAAGCCCCGTCCGCGCTCCGTTCCGAAAGATAAGGCTCAAGGTCGAAAAACAGGCGCGACCACACGACCACAGGCAAACGCGCTTCGGGCGGAGTGTGTCGGGCGCGCTCTTTGAAATCTCTCATCACATCATCATCACGCGACAACACATCGAGCAATTCATCCTCGCTCAACCCGTTCTTCGCCGCCGCCACGTACCCCAGGCTGCGCGACACGACGACCGCGCCGTGGCTGGCATCTAGCGATAGCCTGACGAACAACTGATCGATGATGCCCGGAATACCCTGCGCAAGCTCGACCCCTGGAGTGTAGGACTTCCACCGCCGCGCCTCTTCGAAAGCAAGCTTCAGATACAGCGGCATCCCGCCCTCCGTGCCTGCATCCGCCGCGGTCGAAGAGGACAGGAACTTCCTCAACACTTCCTCCCTTTGAGCGGGCTGCAAGGTTCTGCCCGATTCCCTCAACCATGATTCCAGCAACTCACTTGCTTCTTCTTCCGGCATCGCTTCGAGTTCGACCAGACTCTCGCGAGGAAGTTTTTTATCGAGCGCCGCCCTGCACTCATCGGGCAGCGTCGAGACAACGAGGCGAACATGCTCAGGAAGCTCAGCCGGCAGCCAGGTCAGATTGCGCGCGCGGTCCGTATCTGAAAGCTGATCGAGCGCGTCGAGAAACAAGACGAGCGGCTTGTCTCCAGTGGCGAGTTTCAATCGTTCGCCGAACTCTTTCACCAACTCTTTGTATTCGGTAGGCACACTCGCCTCGTCTGCACCGTAGGCCCGCGACACCTCGCGGCAGAGGCTATCGAGCAGAGCGCGACCATCACTTGATGCAGGAGTCGCGCCTATGAATCGCGAAACAATAAAACATTCCGCATTCCGCGCTCCGCATTCCGCAATCGCCCGCGCCATCAGCGCAGACTTGCCCGAACCCGATTCGCCCCATACGGCGAGCGGATGATGATCCGACCCCCGGAGATAATCGCCCACCGACTGCAACATTCGATCGCGACCCGTGAACAGACGCGAGCGGTCACGAGCGAATAAGCGATGATCCGCAATTTCTTTTTCGAGAGGGTCGAGCTTTTCGATTCGCCCGATCTCATCTTCGATCACAGCGGCGAGCCGCTTCCAAACGTCTACACACAGCGTCCTCGGAGCATCAGGGTCGCGTATGAGCGCGCGGCACGTTTCAATATCTTCGGGCAGACTTCCGATGTGATCGACTGATGCGCCTTCGCCTGTCCAACTCGCCTCGTAGGAGCGAATGTTTTCCGGCAGTTTCTTTTCGAGAAGATTCTTCAACCTCGTGAGTCTGGCTTTCGCCTGCGCGTCCGGCCTTCCGCCCTCGTCGAGATCGATGAAATCCCTCGCGCTCTCGTTCTGAGGGAGATTGGCGACGGTGCGGAAGAAACCGAACACGTGTTCGCCTGCATCGGGCGCGTCGAGAGCGCCAGCGGCAATCTCCTGCTCGGTGGCCGATGCCTCATACTTTCGACGATCCTCCTCGGTCAACTCCATACGGTCGATTGCTCGAACCAGAATCGCGCGAAGAGGCCGCTCGACTTCCTGCTCCCATACCTGAAAATCAGTGAAGCGGTCGCTGCGAGGCTGAAGCCAGTAGACCGGCTGCGGCTCTGAATCGTCATCTTGTTTATGAAGCGCGTTGTCGTCTCTCGCGTACCAGGCGTCGAGCAATTCTCGCGCGGGCGTGTCAGTAGCAGCCTCGTGTATGCGCTCGAACTCGCGCGCAGGAATTTCCGAAGGGATAGGACGCCATCCGTACCGGTCGCCGAGCAGTATGATGAAGTTCGGTCTGGGAGAGGCGCGCTGCGAACGCACAACTTCGTCCAGACATATTTTCATCGTCTGCTGATCGAGTCCGGCTTCGTCGCGCACGCCCCAGCGAAGGTCGATTGCCTGAAATCGACAGCCGTGCTGAGTGCAAAGCTGGCGCAATCGGGGAAAGACTTCGCGCTGAAGGGCGTTTCGTTCTTCCTTCAGATCGCTGAAAGTGGAACTGACGAATATGCGAAATGTTCTCGTCGTTTGGGCCATGACGACCTTCCTTCGGAGTCATGCAAATAATTCCAGAGACGGAGTTTGTAGCTGCGTGGTCGAATTTCTATTTCTTTCCTTCAATCATCTGCTTCAACCGGGAAAACAGCCTTCTGACGGTCGACTCCGATTGATGCCCGCTGTCGGCTCCGTCAAATCGTTGCGCGGCTCTTGAATCCTGCGCAACGCCTTGAGCCTGTTTTTTATCATTTACGGATTGCGCTGCTGGTAAAGGCTGAGCCTCTTCCTGCTCGATTTCAGCAACAGGCTTGCGTGCAGCCTCTTTCGGCAAATTCTTTTTCGCTTTGGAAGGAGATGTTCGGCCTCCTTCGGCAACGCGCTTTTTGCTTCGCGCGCGACTGGCTTTGCCAGTAATCGCTCGCCAATCCGCATCAATCGTGAATGGATTGATTCTCAATTCGATTCCGCACCCCGCGCATGAAGTTTTCGATCCCAGAGTTGAAGACGAAATCTCGATCCATTTCGCGCAGGCCGGACAATTGAACGCGCAATCGAAAGCCCGGTCGGGCGCGGCTTCTTCCGATGTTTGGCTTCCTCTTCGTTTACGACTATAAGCGGATACTACTGGCGGGCCGACGATAAGATTTTCTATTTTCAGGAGATGATGGCTGAACAAATTCGACTTGAGCAGTATTCGCCTTCCATCAGGTGGAACCTCAAAAGCCCTCACCCAGTCGAAAGCCCATCCCGTCGACAAATGAAATGCGCATAGCAGAGCCGCGCTTGCCTTGTCCCATATTTTCAAAGAGCCTTCTTCGGAGCATGAAATAATGCGATTGCCGTCGAGTGAAAAGCGTGCCGTCGATATTTGGCTGTGGCCCCTCCACGCTTTTATCCTGTTCCCGCTACCGACATCATAGATTTGCACAGTCCCTTCATCACAAGCGCCTAAAATCAATTTGCCATCGGGAGAAAACACGAGGCTTTCAAGAGACGCGGTCTCAGAGCCGGGAAACTCTTTAAGCTGCCTTCCCGTAGCTGCATCCCAAATCGTGAGCGTCCCGTCGGGTTCGTCCGCAACGATCAGTTTTGAATCGGGCGAGAACGCCAGATTGTGTGCCGCTACCTCGTGTCCTCCAAGATCAGCGATCTGCTTGAGGGTCTCCGCATTCAACAGCCTCCGCGAGCCGTGTTGAAACCAGCAGATAATGCGCCTCCCATCGGGGGAGTACTCATACTGACGAGGCGAGTCACGGACTGAACCCAAACCCGCGAGCGATGCCCGCTCGACATGACTAACAGCATCCCAGACCTTCACTTCATTACTCGACCAGGCGATTATGTTTTTCGCAGTCGGCGAGAAGGCGCATCCTCTGATTTCCATACTGAAGCCGGTGGCTGTCTCTATCAGCGAGCCGGTCGCCATTTCATATCGTTTCAGGATTGCGCCGCTCGATCCGCATATCATCCATTTTCCATCAGGCGAAAATGCCGGTTCGCCCGTGCAGGAGAGAGAGGCCCTTTCGGTCACGGTCGCCCACTCCCATACTTTCAAATCATTCTTATAGCCGAGTGAAATCACAAACCGTCCATCGGGCGAGAATCTGCACTCACGCACGCCATCGTCGTGTCCGGCCCATGAGGCTGCTCTTGCTCCTGTCGCCGCGTCGCGAATCTCAATCGAGCCATCGTCGAGTCCGCAGGCTAGAAGGCTGCCATCGAATGAATGATTGGATGTGTATACGCTTCGAATTTGATCATCGCCCTGATCAACGGATGTATGATTTGCATCCCATATTTTTAGAGTGTGGTCATCGGAAGCGGAAACAATCCGGCTGCCGTCGGGCGATAAAGCGAAGGCGGTTATATGCCCTGAATGCCCCTTAAAATATGCCAGTTCGTTTCCTGTCGAGAGGTCTAACATCTTCATGGTTGAGCGGTGAGAAATCAGCGCCTTTTTACCATCGTGAGAAAAGGCAAGGTCATTGATTTCAGCTTTAGTGTCAAATGATTTCAACTCGGCCAGACTCTCAGTATCCCATAATTTCAGAACACCATCCTTCGAGCCGGAAGCAAACCGAGTCCCGTCAGGCGAAAAAGCGCACACCGTTACATCATCAGCATGGCCAACATGCTCGGTTTGCTCATCGCCACTCTCCGCGCTCCATATCCTCAGGTCTCTGTTTCTTCCGATTGTATGCACACAAGTTCCATCGGCGGAAAAAGAACAAAAAGCCAGATTACCTTCTGTGTTGATAGTTGATATCTGCTTTCCGAATCTCACATCCCAAATCTTTATCTCGCCGTGGAATCTGTTGTATGAAAGCGCGCGCTCTCCGTCAGGCGAAAACGCGCAATGATCAGGGGCGTGATCATGTTCCCTCCAGGTTAATAATGACTGTTTTGTTTTAACATCCCACAACTTCATTGTGCGGTCTTTTGAAGCAGAGAGTACTTTCCTGCCGTCGGGATGAAAAGCGCAGTCGGTCACCTCATCGCTATGCCCTTCGAGTGTGGCCAGTTCCAGCCCGGAAGCGGCGTCCCACAATTTCAAAGTATGATCCATCGAGGCAGACAAAACCTGATTGCCGTTTGGTGAGAACGAGCAGGCCATGATCCAGTTCTGATGGCCCCTCATGCAGGCAATTTCCCTTGCCCTCTTCCAATCCAACACTCTTAAAGTTTCTTCAGCGGCAACCACAACGTAATCGGCATCGGGCGAAAACGCGCACGCTCTCACACCGCCAATTCCCGTAAACACTTGAAGAGAGGCAAGAAGAACGCCTGTATCAGCATCCCAGACCTTGACTGTTTTATCGCCTGAGACAGAGGCGATAAAATTTCCGTCCTGAGAAAAACAGCAATCGTATACCGCAGCATTGTGTCCCTTGAAGCTTGCCAGAATGAAGCCCGTCAGAGGGTCGATGAGGTTGACAGCAGGCCCGCCCCAGGCAAGGATTCGCGAACAATCGGGTGAGTAGATGCCACTGTGAATATCTATCTTGCATTTTCCGATGACGGCTAAAGATGCGCCCGTCATCGCATCCCATAGCCGAACAGTTCTGTCGCTGGATGCCGACACTATTAATTTACCGTCGGATGAGAATCTGCAATCGCTGACGCCGCCGTCGTGTCCCTTCAATGATAGTCTGAGAGTTTCGGATTCCAGGTCCCAAATATTCAGGCTCGAAAAGGAAGCGGAAAGCAGGCTCCTGCCATCGGGCGAGAAAGCGCACAAACCCACACCGTCAGCTTGCAAAGCCGCCATCTCGCTTCCGGTTTCTGCGTCCCGGATACTCAACACACCTTTGCCATATCCACTCAGGCCGAAAATGATTCGAGCGCCATCCGGAGATACATCGCAGGAAACAACCCTTTCATCCTGCTCAATCGACATGTGCTCTGCGCCGGTGAGAGCGTCCCATATCTTTAATCGCTTATCATTGGACGCGGAGAGAATCTTTGCCCCATCCGGCGAGAAGGCGCAATCGGCTACCGCGCTCTCGTGGCCGGTCAGTGTCAACAAACAGGGCGATTGCTCCTGCCTTTTACTTGTCCACCTCACCCACACGCGGGTTTCCAGTCCGGCGTCAACCCTTCTCTGCGCCGAACGAGCAGGGGCAGTAGAGTCAGGTTGATTAGCTGCCTGCTGAAATAATAGCTGCGGTTGCTCGCGCAGGATATGGCTCTCACTGCGCAGGAACCGCAGCCAATCTTCAAGCTCATTGCGATGTAGCGAAATTTCCTCTTTCATCCGAGCGAACTCCGGGAAAGATCAATCAGCGCCTACCTCCGCCACACCTTCACTTCATTCGGCAGATCGGATAACTCTATTCGCCACGGCGCGAGGCGAAGCACGCCGTAATCCGCGTGATCGAGGCTGTGAAAAATAGGCGTGGGATCATAACCGAGAGGGGGAGGCAGGGAAGAAAACTTTTCCCAGACATACTGTTTGCTCTCCGCGCTGTCATCCCACTCCGCGATGCAATCGACATAAACGGGCCGCGCGATGTCGGCGATGTAAGCGAGCGAGGCGTAAGGGCTGTGCGCGAGGTGCTTCGCTTTGAGCGAGCCTCGGCGCGTAGCGATCCACCCGACCGCGCCCTCCCAAAATGGATGCATAATGCGCGACCGCAATCGATTCCGGGTGTCGCGGGTCGCCATGCTGCACCACACCGCAGCATGAGCGCGCTTTATAAACTCTTCTTCAATTTCGTCAAACGAGGAAACCAGTATTCGATTCATGATGCGCTCGCTTTCGTTATGGATAAAGAACCGGACGCGCCGCGTCGAGGCGCATTCTAAGTCCGCTTCGGCGCGAAGGCAAGAGCATCAAATCTCGGACTGGCGGAAAGAAGAAGCTGACGCGCGAAGGTAGTAAGAACTCAACTCTGTCTCTCCTGCAAGCAAAGCTCTGGCCGCCGCCGTATCGAGCAGCGCAATCGCCTTTGCGGGCAATCGTCCTGCAAGCGGGAGCGAGTAATCAATCGCCGATAGCGCCACATCGTCTTCTATCTCAACACAGTGATGAAGCGCGATTGAATCCTTGAGAGACAGTATAACTTTCTCAGATTCCGACAAACTCAACTCGCCAAGCTCGATCACCTGTAATCGCCTAGCGAGCGTCGCCGTCTCAAGCCTCGATGCAAGACCGGGCAGCGTAGTGCCGATGAGTTTCGCTCCGCGATCAATCGCGCGACCGAGAAGCAAAGCGCCCTGCGGCGCGAGCGAGACGGCAAGCTCGATATGCTCTAAAGCCAGAACGCGAATCGGGTCTTCCATCGCTTCATCCAACAATTTCGAGAGCAGGTTTTCTCTTTCGGAATCGAACAGCGTTCCTGCAAACAAGACACCCACATCGACACACACAACTCGAAACCCGCACGGCAAAGCTCGCAGGCGGCGCGCGACTTCATAAAGAAGGTTCGTCTTACCCATACCCGCTTCGCCCACTATCAAAGCCAAGCGACGCTGCCACGCAATCGCGCACGATATTGCAAGCTCGGCCTGCTCTTCGCGCCCCGCCGTCGGCTCGCCCGTTCCTTCGGACAGATCGATGCCGAATATGTCGAGAAGACTTTCTCTGCTTTCTTCTTTCGGAGAGAGCAGACAAGGCGCGCGACCGTCGAAGCCGAGCGCGACAAGGGCCTCTTCGATCGCGCGGCGCGAATCTTTGTCTGCGCGGACATAAAGCGCGCGCCAGCCCCGCTCCGTCTTCGCTCCGGCGAATGCGCGCGCAAGCGAAACATCCGAGCCTCTGTAGCTGAGGTCTTCATCGACGCATACTACATAAGGCATTCCTTCGCGCGGTCGCTTGATGAGCAGATTCGTGCGCGGCTTGTTGAAGAAGTCCTCGTTTGTCGGCACATCGCGCATCAGTATTGTGTCGCCATCAGGCGCTTCAACTCTCACGCGAAGCTCGCGCAGCTTCTTCGAAAGATTTTTTTCAAGCTCAATCATAAGGAAGAAGACAGAAGTCAGGAGTCAGGAGTCAGAATGAAAGCGGAGGCGCAAAGCGCCGACTTCCCTATTCATTCTGTCTTCTGACTTCTGACTCCTGACTCCTGCTCACTTTGGCATCGCCGTCCATCGCTCGCGCGTTTCGAAGGGGTCTGAGAGGTCGAGGTATCGTTCTATGTCGAAATCCCAGATGCCTGACCAGTCGCATTTGTAACGGCTGTTGTCTCCGCTCAATCGCTTTATCGCCTGACCTCGGACGCGGGCGCGATGGCGCGGAGGGGGATCGCTCACAGCTTCATCGATACGGTCGACGCCTTCGATGTGATGAGTGAGAACGCCTGTCCGATCAAGCTCCGAGAAAATCCCTTTGCCTCCAAGCTGGCTGAATCGAGTGTCGATCTCGAATAGCTCCTGACGCAGAGCGAGTATCGAGTTGAGTTCGTCCCAACTCAACCCGCGATCTTTCAGAAAAGGAGTGAGCAGGTTGATTTCCTCCCGCACGGGACTATCGCTGCCGAGGAGGAACTCAACCGTGAAATCGCGATAATGATGCTTCTCTTCGAGGGCGCGACTCATCTTTCGAAGCGCGCAGTTCCAGTGCGGAAACCTCTCCCAGTCAACCCCGCGCGAGCGCGCATGGTTTTTGTAAAGCGACAGCTTGATGGCCCAGTCCAGAGTCGTATCCATCCCTACAGGGTCATCCAGCAGATGGTTCAACACCCTTCGCCACTCCCGGCACACGTCTTCGGCCCATGCGGGCATGAATTTTTCGCCTGCATATTTTTCTGCCAGATCGAGGTAATAACATTGTATCTCAAGGGCGGTCAGATATTTACCGTCGGTCGTCATCACCGTCCTTGCGCATCCCGTGTCGCTGGAAAAAGATTGGAGCGCGTCGAGAGGAGAGGAGAGCTCGACCGCTTCGCCGGGGCTCAGACCTGCTTCGGCCATCGCCACGATGAGCGCGGTCGTTCCGGCTTTTAGAAACATCGCCGTCTCCGAACAGAGGCTCTCGCCGCAAAGCAGATGAAGGCGATGATAACCTTCGCGGCTCAGAGATTCGTCCTTCGTGTGAAAAATGCCGCGATACGAAGTTGAGTTGTCGGACATAACCGCTGTCATATGCGGCGTGCGCGGCGAGATAGTAAACTCAACTCCGGGGGCCAGCGAGTTGAATCCGCCCGCCCCCGTGTAAATCACCCGCGAGACGAGATGAGGAATTATCTGCTTCGACAACTGCATAGTCGCCATTCGATGGAGATGAGATTCATGGCAACCCCAGGTTGAGTTAGTGCCGCTATAATCGACGTTGCATTTGAAAATCAACGGCTCGATATTTTTTTCTCTGCCCGTCTGATCGACAGCGGAAGCGAGTATGCGCTCCCCGGCCAGAATGTAGCGAACCAGATCGCGCGGGTCGTCGCATTCGGGCGTACTCAGTTCAGGGTGCAGCCCGTAATCGACGTAAAGCCGCGAACTGTTTTCGAGAAAAAAGCCCTCGCCCATATCGGGCAGAGCGCGATGGCGGGAAGCCGTCAGGTCGATTATTCGATACACGAAGTCTTCGGGATTGAACTCGAAATACTCCAGCGAACCCCTGCTGACTGCGTATTCGGTTTCGACTCCCATAAGACGAGCCTGCATCATTGGCCTCCCTGTTGTTTAACCGATTCGAGAAACGCGCGGCTGTTCGCCGAAAGCGCGCGGTTGATTGCGTCAGCGCCCGCGCGAATCAGATTGCTTCCGGTCTCGCGGACGCGATTGAGATTCGAGATCGCAGGCGATTCCGGCTTTTCGTCGTCGTCACTGGTTAATTCGCGAATCCTCATAATCATTGCCTCCTGTTCAAACAAATCTTTCCAAATTTCACTCACTGCACCGTCACTGCGCCAACTGCGCCGGACTCTCTTCTTGTGTTTCGAGCGCGTCGAGCAGTTCATCAAGCGTTTCACTCCGCTCGAATGCGCTTTCCGCCACCGCTCTGGTCATTCCGAGAGGGTTCGACATTTCGAGCCTGCGATACTTTGCGCGAAACCTCTGCGCCTCGACGCGAAACCTGATCTCATCCCAATCGACATCCGCGATAGCATCGCGCTCGACCGCGCGGAGCAGCATCGCCCGTGTCCACGCCCGCGTGTCTTCGGGCGGACTCGCCGTGAAATGCTCTATGCGCTCATCCGCGACGACGCGCTCCACGAGTCCGCCGCGCTCGTAAACCCAGTAAAGTCCCTCTTCCTCGTCGAGACTCGAATAGAGATGATCGAGGTGTTTTATTTCGGGCGAATCCCAACTCAACTCCGGTCGCTCATTGATGACCTGCTGAAGAATCGCCAGCTTCAACACCCAGTCGAGCCGCGATGCCAGCGCGTCAAAATCTTTCGCCGCGAGTTTGAGCAAAGTGTCTTCCCAAAGAGCGATGATTTCTTCTGCGCGCGGAACCGCTCCACAGCAAGCGCCGCTTTGGACAAACTCTTTGGCTTCTTCGAGGAAGAGCATCTGAAGCTCGACCGCCGTGATATGCTTTCCTGAAGTCATCGCCGCGCGGGTTTCAAGCTGCGGATCGTGACTCCAACGGGTGAGCGATTCGACCGGATCATCGAGTATCAGATTCACATTAACCCGTCCGGCTTCGATCATCGCTAAAATGATCTGCATCACGCCGACTTTCAGAAGCGTTGCCGCGTGGCAGAGCGTGTTATCGAAAAAGATCACGTGCAATCGGGCCATCTCTTCCGTATCGCCGCAAAGCGATTCATCGCGGCTGTTGATGATCGGGCGATTCGTCGTCGTCTGCGATCCTACGAGCCGCTCGAAGAAATCGGCGCGCTGCGACAATTGAAATTCGACATCCGCCACGTCGTTTTCGCTTCCGACTTTGCCCTGACCCGTGTAGACGATGCTCGACGCTTGAAACGAAGCGAGATAGAGCATCTGGTGAATCCGGCGATGAAAGATGTTGTCCCACGCGCGGCGGCTGATGAGAAAATTCAAATGGCTTCCATAGGAATTGCCTCTGCCGTCGCTGTTGTTGGCAAGCAGTTGAAGCTTCTGCCCGCGCGGCATTTTTTCATTGGCCGCCCGCATCGCCCGCTGCGATATCCTGATCATCGCCTGCCAGCACGCAACCCAGTCCCACGCGCTCACTACTTCGGGCAGACACAATTCCAGATGCTCAAGATCGATGTAAACGCAGCCGCCGTTTGCGGGCAGATACTTTCGCCCCCAGTCCTGCGGGTTGAACCCGACCCTCGATTCGCTGATCGACGTCCTGCCGTTTGCGCCGAGCGTGCGGGAGCGTTGGCACATCTCGCAATCGCACGCGGTCGAGCGCGAACGCTCCTCACCGGGAAGCCCATCGATTTCGCTGAGCGCGGCGCGCGAGGCTTCAAAGCTCGTGCTGCCTCGCGCTTTCCTGCCGAGTATGAAATTGCCAAGCTCGATGTCTCCGCCGCAAAGCTTCGGAATCACTCCGCTCGCTTCTTTTCTTTTTCCGTTCTTCTTCATGGGTTTCTTCTCAGAAAGAGTGGCGCAAGCCGTTAGTGCGTTGGAAACTAAAAAACCCGACTTTTATTCAATAAGCCAGCGCTGTTGAAGCAACTTTTCTGCGATATGAAATTGGAAATCTCAAATCGCAGAAAAGTTTAGCAATCTGGTTTCCGTGTATTAGCTTGCGCGGCTCCAAGTTTCGTACTTTCCGTAACCCATCATGCGGCGTTGAGGTGGAGATACGGCCTTGCAACTTTGCGTTGAACCGGCTCGACACTGACAACGCCGACGCTTCGCGGCAATGTGGTCAGATGAGCGTGACAATTTTCAGGAGCGAGCGCGCCCGCGAGGCTTTCGAATTCGCTCTCTATCGCCGTCATCAAGTCGGACAGGTGCAAACCTGAATCGCCTTCTTCGACTTCGCGCTCGCCCGCGAGATTGCCAGCCGCTTCGACTATGTTTTCGATAGAGGCTCCGCTGATGAGGTCGGAAGCGCGCACCGCGCGGCGATTCCCATCGCGAAAAATGATCGTGGCAAGTTCGTTGTCGCTGTTGGGCGAATAAATTTTCGCCACCGCCGCTTCGATCATTTCCTGTCGCGCCGACTGCTGGCTTTGCCCGTGGCGAGTGTAAACCTCGCGCCCGTTTATGTGCTTCGTGAATATCTCTCGCGCGGCTTTCGCTTCGGGTCTCGGAACTTCAAGCACCAGATCGCCGAGCCTGCCCGGTCTGAGCAGAGCCGGATCGATTGTGTCGCGGCGATTGGTCGCGGCTACGACCATTATGTTGCCGCGATCCTCCATCCCGTCCAATTCGGCCATAAGCGCGGGCATCACGCGATCATCGATGTTGTTGATCGAAGAGCCGCGCACCGCGCCAATCGAGTCGACTTCGTCGAAGAACATCACCACAGGCACTTCCGGGTCTTCGCGGCCCATCTCGCGCGCTATGCGGAATGCTTCGCGATACTGCCGTTCGCTTTCGCCATACCACATGCTTCTGAGGCTGCCGGGAGTGATGTTCATAAAGCGCACGCGACCGGAGCGCGACACATCCTTTAGCCAGTTGGCCAGAGCTTTGGCGATCATCGTCTTGCCCGTGCCGGGAGGCCCGACGAGCAGCACCGAGCGTTTCCGGCGCAGGGTGTACTTGCGCGCTATCTCAGAGTGATGGATGTGAAGCTTGAGCGAGCGCAGCAAACTTCTGATCTGGCTGCTCAGTCCGCCGATGTCGTCGAACGTTAAGTCGGGAATCTCTTCGAGCAGGAGCGAACTGTTTTGCGCCTGCTCGATTTTTTCAAAAGCGACAAGCGCGCTGTGATTCCATCTGACCAAATCGCCCTGCTTCAACTCTGTGCGGGCGAGTTGGCCGGACGCCCACACGACTTTTTCTTCATCGCGATGGCGTATGACCATTCGCCCGTCTGCGGTACGGCGATCAAAGGAGGCGACTTCTCCCGCGTCATGAAAACGCGCGGACTTGCCTATCACGGCATTGCGCTCGCCGTTGAGCAGAACCTCATCGCCCGTTTGAAGTGAATAGGGATCGACTTCGTCGCCGATCCTGACGACGCTCCACGCGCTGCCCTGCGCTACCATAGCCGCCTGCGACTCTCCCACGGGAGCCAGACCCAGAAAGACAGCCGGATACCACGGGGGCGAAGTCAGCTTCTCGAACATCGCTTCGAGTCGCTGCTGATGTTCGCGCGCTTCATCAACGTTTGCGCGCCACGCGGTTATCTGCTCGATCAGAAACCGGTCGAGTTGTTCGGCGGTCTCCACCGCATGAGAGCGGATATAATGAGCGAGGCGCATCTTCTCTTCGATAGTTTCAGCGCCCTCGCCCACAGCGACTATCCTCTCTAACAGGTAAGGGATATCGGTTTCCAGTCTTGATGATCTCGACATAGTTTCGACTCCTCTGAAAACAGTTTTCAGTTTCTCATCATCCAAGGGCGTCATTGAAAACAACACGGGTGACACCTCAGAAAAGTGGCGCAAGCTGTTAGCTTGCGATGTCCCCGGTTCTCCTGATTTCAACGAACTCTGTAAACTCCGCGCGGCTCGACGACTCCGTGCCGCCATCCGAAAGCTGAAAAAGTTATGTCATCAGTCGCCGTGTCGTTTGCAACGAGCGCGATTGAATGAGCGCCGGGAAAAACCGTTCTGTGAAGATGGCGATCATGCGCGCTGAAGAACTCGCTTGCCATCGCGCACTTCTGCTGTCTTTCGACGGGACACTCCCTGCACCACTCGCGCACGGGATGCGAATGCCACCAGCCCAGCATGATTTCTCCGCGCCGACGAAGCTCGATGGCCGCTCTCACCTCAGTCCATACTTCAGGAGTGAACTTGAGCGAAGTCAGATCGGCTTCAGCATCGCGCGCTGGTATCTGCGCGGTGACTTCGAGGAATATCTCCGAGGCTTCCCGGTCGCGACGCAGATGGCCGATCAAAATTCCGCCCGTCTCTTTCGCTCCGGCCTGACGAGTGATCGCGGCGGCTTCTTCGAAGACCGGGCGCGGGATGAAAACCGGCGCGTCTTCTTTGTGAATCCCGCTCAAAGGATCGGAGTTTTCCATAAACAGTCCGAGCGAAGATTCTGTGATATTCAAAACAGGCGCGACTTCTTCGACAGTGAATTGAAACCGGGAATCAGACGGCTGCTCGATTTGTTTCTGAGGAAACGCCGCGGCGACATAATGAATGTTTTCTCCCTTCGCGAGCTTGCCCTTCTCGACGAAGGCCGTCGATGCCTGAAGCGCAAGCCGGTGAAAGTAATCAAGGGTGAAATCCGTAGCCGTGCGGCTCGAACCGTTGATCGCCAGATTGACGCGGAAGCCTTCGAGCATAGGCTCGCCGATTTCGCTATGCCAGCGGGGATCGATTGAAAGCACGCGGGCCGTTTCGCCGTCGGAAAGTCGTCCGCTTCTGAGCGCGTCGAACCTTGCCCACTCCTCGGCAGGCTCCCAATCGACGAGAATCTCAGCCCGTCCGACAAGGCTCTTGTCTTCGCGGAACAACTCAAGCACATACTGATACTCATTCGACATGATTCATCCTCCGGCGGTGGTCGGTGGTCAGGGGTCGGTTTTCATAATTTCAGGGCATCATCGAAAACGACACAAATGACCCCTCAAAAAATCCAGAGTTGGAAATCAAGGTCAATACTTACAATGAAGCAACCGACCACTGACCACCGGCCACTGACCACTGCTCACTGTCCGGCATCGATATTGGGTTGCAGCACTACGTTGTCGCCGTTTTGAAGCGCGTCGCCTATTCGTTCGGAAGAGTGCAGGTGACGGCCCTCGCGTTCGAGCCGCGCCTGATAGGTCAGCGGCCTTCCGCCTACATCGTTTTTCGGCAGGCTCATTTGCGAGAGCAATCCCTGAATCAATTCTCCAACTGTCGCGTCCGTCGGCACGTTCGTGACGTTGTGAGTCTTCTGACCTGAAACGTCGCTCACCTGTAGGCCGATTCCATTTTGCTTTTCCATCGTCTTCAACCTCCCTGTGTTTTCACGAAGCATAAGCTTCAAGTTCTTCCCTTTGCTCCGGGAATCCTCCGACTGCCAGATAACGGCGAGCGAGGGAATCCTGTTCGAGCGCGCGGGTCTCACGGGCGCACAGCGCGCAGGCAAGCGAGAGAGCCGCAAGCGCGCGATCAATCTCTATTGATCCGGGCGCGGAATCGAATCTCGCTTCGAATCGAATCGCGAATTGATCGTCGTCTTCTTCAACCGCTGCGCGAGCCATTCTCAACTCGGCGGATGCTCTGAGCAGCAACGCGCCCATAGATTGACGCGAGTGTTGCGAGAGATTCTTTGCGCGCATGATCTCGGTCGAGATCGAAACGCCTCCGCGCGACCTTTCGATCAATGCCTGATGAAATCCGTTGCGCGCTTCGAGATTGACGGCCAGTTTGCCGCCGTCGCGTTCCGTAAAAGCCCATCCCGATTGACTGCACAGCGAGGGGAGGCTTGCGCGATTGTCTTTCGACGTGATCGAAAGACTGTGGGGGCCTTCATCGCGCAAGCCTTCTGCGAGGGAGAGGGCTTCCTTCAACGCGGCACAGGTCTCAGTCAATCGAGCGGTCGCATCGATTTCATCCGTGAGCGCGATCTCGGCGCGCAGTCGCGTATGCGGGCCTGTGAGGGCGAATTTCGCGCCGCCGCTGAGTTGCGCGTTGAGCGCGAGCAGACGCCAGAGGTCGCGGCCATCATCTATCCCGCGAAGCGGCGCGTCAAAGAGCAGCCAGTCGTTTGTCACACGCGCGCTTGCCGGGATTTGCCTGCCATTTGCGAGCGCGAATTTCCATCGATGATTGCCCGAAGGCTCGACGAAATCAGCGACCGTGCGAAGCGATTCGAGAATGAATTTTTCCTGCAATTTCGTCATCCCGCTTTCTCGATTTGGAATTCGATCTCGCGCCGCTTGAGCGGGCGGCTGTCAATCGGGAATCTGTGCTGATTCATTCGCGCCCACGCGCAGGCATCCGGGTTGAGCGCGTCGTCTTCGCGCATCGTCACCTTGTTGTAGGTGATGATCTCGAAGCACTGATACAAAATATCGACGAGCGACGCGCCCGGATCGAGTCGGCCCACGCAGATGACAGGAAACGAATCGCTGATATTGGGATGAAACACATTGCGCGGCCCCAACCATGTGAGCACCTCGAAGGGATTCGCCCGCCGCAGATAATCAGACGGGAACCATATTCCGACTTCGAAGAAATCCGATTCTCTGACGGCTCCGTCTCTGTCGCGAACCAATCCCCTGCATCGAAACTCGGCGATGTACCGCTGCACACGCGGCCAGCCTATCGGACACAACCTGATGAGATCGCTCGAATCTGCCAGCGCCATTCCTTCTTCGTACTGGCGACGGAGAAATGCTTCGAAGACCGGATCGCGCTCGGCTTCAATTATTTTCTGCGTTGCTTCCTGCATACTTGTTTCCTCTGAAGTCAGGAGTCATTCGAATGCGGAATGTGGAATTGGGAATGCGGAATTGATCGACTCCGCATTTCGCACTCTGCATTCCGCACTCGGCCCGCTGACCGCTGCGCGTTTATGACAACACACTTTCAAACTGTTTTTTCCTTCTCTCTCATCATCACCTGCGACGCGAGGGATTAATCCTTTTTTCGGCTCACTTGCGACGCCCGTTTTGTTTTCGATCACACTCGATCACCGCTGATTTCATAATGATTTTCTCTTCCAATACTGCCGATGCTGACCACATCGCCGATTCTCAATCCGAGACTGCCGAGCGTGCGGCGAAGATCGATTGGCCTCAAATCATGAGATTCGAGTTTTTCCGCGAGATCGAAACCTGCTGCCATCATTCTTCGCCCGCAGGAGCATCTTCGCGCCCATGCGCTTAACGAGCATTCGAGATGGAGCAACTTCTTTGCGCGCCCGCACCCGCAGATCAATCTCTTCACGAAAGGTTTGCTCTCAAGTCGCGCATAAGCCGAATCACGGCCCGTCGAAAGATTGAAGAGATCGCCTGTCGTGTGTTCGAGGCGAAGCGCCGGTTTTTCGATACGCCACATGCGATGGTCGAAGCGACAGCGCGGATTGCGAAGGAACCGCGTGAGGTAATGCCTGTGATGCGCGGCATCGATCAACGCTTGATGATCTGAAAAACTCACATCGCCCGCGAGTGCCTTCCGGCACTCTATTGCCTGAAGCGATGCGGCCATCGCGCCCAGGCTCGAAGGAGCGTTGGTCGGCGCAATCTTTTGCGCCTGACACGGATAAGTCTGTTCGAGCAATGAGTAATCGCTGTCATCCCACGCGCATTCCAGACACGCCGCATCCGCGCCCGGAACATACAGATTGATCCGAGCGAGCAATCCGTCCGCCTGCACGCCTGCATCGATGAGCGGCACGCCGAGCCGCCACGCAAACTGGTTGACGCTCTGCCGCGCGATGCGCGAATCGAGACACGCAAGAATCACATCCCCTCGCAGCGCGCTCGCAGGTACGCGCTCAACCGCGTCGGCGAAGAACCGGACTTCGAGCGAGGGATTTATTCTTTTCAACCTTCGAGCCTGAACCGCGGCTTTGCTTTTTCCCACATCGCGCGCGGTGATATCCTGCGAGCGGAGATTCGTCGCTTCATAAAAATCCTTATCGATCAAAGTCACTCGCCCGACTTCCCGCATGCGCGCCAGATGCGGCGCGAGGTGCGATCCGATGTTGCCGCCCGCGCCGACGACGATCACTGTCGAAGCTTTTCTTTCCATCCCGCAGTTCCTCAGAAGCGGCGCAATCTGACAGATTGCGCCACATCAAAACTCATCCGGCGTCCATCTGTAGCCTGTGTCGAGATCGGTCGGCTGAGGGCAGAGCGCGCAATGCTTCGTATAAATCCAGCACTCCATCTCCGTATGCTGATGATGCCACCTTGAGCATTGAGGGCATTTGACCGCCGCGCGACCCTTTTCAATTTCGAGCTTGCAGCGCGGGCAGAAAATTTTTTGCTCCGCGCCCGGAAATGGTTCGACCGCGGCAAGCGTCTCGGTCGAAAAAAAGAATGTGCCTACGTTGCTGACCCAAATGCGGTCTCTGTCCGAAAGTACGCGGATTCCCAACGCGAGAGGAAATTCGTTTACGTGAACCGTTCGATCCGCTCCCGCGACGATCACCCACATCGCGCCATCCGGGTTTTCCACTCGCAGAAGCGAGACCCCATTGAGCGCGTCTTTACTCGAGGGCGCACAGATGCGACGCGGCGGATGAGTGGAGAGCGAAAACGCCTCGCCCGTGAGCGGAAAGACCGCCCGTTGATCTTCAACACTGAGCCACAGATGAGCCATGATTCCTCTCAGAAGTCAGAAGTCAGAAGTCAGAAGTCAGAAGTCAGAAGTCAGAAGTCAGAAGTCAGAAGTCAGAAGTCAGAAGTCAGAAGTCAGAAGTCAGAAGTCAGAAGTCAGAAGTCAGAAGGTAACAGGTTACATTCCGGAGATTTCCCCTCTGTCACCTGTTCCCTGTCACCTGTTCCCTACACCGGCCACTACCTGTGTTCTGCGCCTGAGAGCGAAGCGAAATCCCAATCGACGATTGGTCTGAATCAGAAAGGGATTCGCTCCTCCCCGGCGGCGAAGTTCGTTGCGAAGACGAAAGATGTTCTGTGTTACCGAGCGACGAGTGAATTCCTTGCCCGCTTTTTTGTGAAGCAGTATCGTCACCTCCGCGAGCGTCTTGAATCCGACAAGATCATCCGTCGTGCGCCCCGAATCAATCGCCAGAACATAAAGCAGGTCTGCAAGCACGGGGGGCAGCGCGAAAACTTTTCCTCCCTCTATGCGAACGTCGGCCAGCCCGTCCGAGCGCGGCTTTATCTCAAGCCAGGAGACTCCCTCTTCGGCCATATCGCGAAGGAGACGGAAGTCTTCCTGTTTTTCGCGCTTCGGCGGACGGGAAGATGGCAGAGTACAGTCGCCCGCCAACTCGTCGAGTTCCTGAGCTATGGAATCGGCCTCGACTTCGATCCGGTTGATGCGATTGATGAGCGCCTTTTGCCGCTCGACCAGTTGGCGAAGCCGATTGTCGAGTTTTCTTTCCGTCTCCCGATTTTCCTGCATCGCTCGTTCCTCCCTGCTTCTTCTATTACGACACAGGCAAGTGCAATTCGCATGCCTGAAAAATTGGCGCGAAAAAGCTTGGGTTTACAGGGAATCGTCTCTGTCGAGTTGAGTTTGGCGGTTGAGTTATGATCAGATTTTATAACTCAACTCGCAGATTCAAACTCAACCTGGGGTCGGCGAGCGCGGGCAGAATTATTTCATTCTGAATGATCGAAGAAACGCAGACGGAGTTGATCGAATCGCTTCAGGCGGGCGAGACAAATTGAATGCCTGTCAGTATGTTGATCCCGGCATCGCTATGCGTAAAACATACGCCGCGAATCATCACTGTGCGGCGCATCTTTACTTCCTCCCGTTCCGGGTATCGGGCCGGATGCCACTCAGTTTCAAGGTAGAAAAATTACTTGCGTATTTTCGGAACACTTGTAGTAGAATACGGGGGCTGTAAAGACAGACAAACCCCCGTACCGCCAGAGCAGGCAGTGGCAAATCGGTAAAGCAGATTCAGTTACTGGACGAGAAACTTTATGCCCGAAATCGAATCCAGAGAAAAACGAGCAGTGCCGTCAGCAAAATGCCTGACTCGAGATCCGAATCCGAAGGCAGTTCGCTTTCAGGAGCATCGCTTTGAGGAATGTCCTTCGAGAAGCCGCCGCTTCCGCTGTCCGATGTCGCAAGCCGCGTGTGCATGCACTCAGGACATTCGCACTCGCACCACCCAAAGCCGCCTATAGCATGGCCTGCAAAAGCGGTGCTGCTATAGGGCGTGGCGCTGATCGAGTCGCTGACTTTGAGCGACGAGTTGAACAAGGGGAGCATAAGCATGAAACAAACAGCGACGACGAGTTTCGATCTCATTTCTTTCTCCTCCAGATATGGTTTGACCGATTCGCAACTGAGAATCAGCCTTGCGGGATTATCTCTAGGAATCGTTACAAAGCAAGCTCTTTTCGATTATGGAAGACGACTCGTGTCTCTGGTCGAAAATGTTCAATCTCTCAGACAGGTGGAAGTGCTTGAAAAAATCAGCGAAAGGCTGACGGCCCTTTCTCTGCCTCAGTTTGAAAATATCGGCGATTATTACAAAGGGCTTTGTCTCAGGCTGAACAGACGGACGGAGGAATCCCGCGCTTTGTTTGAGAAGGCGTCAGGCGAGGCATATTCCCCTTATCGCGCGAGGGCGATACAGGCTCTCGGAGCAACTTATTTGGACAAGAACGACTATACTTCAGCACAAAAGCTTTTCATCGAAGCCGGACGTTTAGCCTGCTACAGCCAGCAGGCAAATCGGCTCGCTTTCCTTCAATCGCAGTGGGGTCTCGGAATACTTCAGAGCATAGATGGAGATCATTATTCATCGTTGGCCGCTTTGGAGGATTTGCGCTCTCTTGTCAAAATCGTCGCATCGAAACATCCCTCCGTATGGTTTGAATATCAAAACAGCCTCGCCGTGGAATTGATGAACGTCGGGCGGATCGAGGAAGCTCAACAGGCTTGCCGGATAGCTCTTGATTCTCCCTTCGCGCATCTCTACCCGGAATGGCGCGAGACGGCCCGCGACCTCGCTCAAAAGAGCAGGCGCGCTTCTCCCTCGTTCGTCTCCCTGAGCACAGCGCGTCAAAAACAATCGAAGCCAGTCTCGCATTCAAACGAAGAGGCCGCCACGAGCGAGTCAGGCGAAAATATAATCAGGCTCAAGACCACGGCGCACTCGATTGCTTCCGATGATCGCGCGCAATCGTCGGCCAGAATTTTGGCATTCCGTAATAAATCAGAGATCGCAGAGCGCGAGGCTGTCCTTAACGACGTCGATTATCTTGAGAAAAGATACCGCATACTCGTCACCGCAGCCGAAACGATGGATCATCAGCTTCTCGATGAAATGTACGAACCTTTGCGCAGAAGAGATTCGTCCGGCCACAGAACAGATCACTGACGCCGACTCACACAGCCTGCCGCATCTCGAATATATTTCACATCGCCAATCGAAAATCGATTCGCCTCTTCGCGGTCTGACAGGTTCGGCCCGTCTTGACACGGCGATCATCCCGTCATACTTTTGGCTCGTTGAAAGAGCAGAACGCACAACTCGCACAACGGCAAAGATGCGCGTGCGGAAAGCCGTTGCCCGACGCTCAATCCCTTCACGTCTACAAATGCCTTTGCGGAAGATTGTGGCTCCGCGCGGATTGCTCTGAGGTCTGCGCGCCGTGGGAGCAGTACTGACAAGTCGCTTCCTCCGTCGTCCGCCAGACACAAAAAACGAACGGCCAGTCCAGCCAGAGTATCGGCTGATCTTATACCGATGCGTGCATTGACTTCCCTATCGGAACGCACTACATTGACATCCGTCATCAAAGCCCATCAGATGGCTCTCTCGAAGCAGGCACAACCTTCACAGGCCGGAGTTCGGTGGGTTGATATGTCGAGTGAAATAAAACTGATTCAATGCTCATCGTGCGGCGCGAAGAATCGCATCGCGCCTGTAGGACTCGATAAACAGCCTGTCTGCGGGCGATGCGGGACTCCTCTCCAACGCGATCATCCCCTAACAGTCACGGATGAAAACTTTTCAGAGCAGGTCGAGCGATCTTCGCTGCCAGTACTCGTTGATGTGTGGGCGCCGTGGTGCGCGCCTTGCCGCATAATCGCTCCCGTGATCGAAGAGATCGCCTCGGAACTCGCCGGTCGATTGCTTGTGGCAAAACTCAACTCGGATGAAAACCCGCATACGGCTTCGCGCTTCGATGTGCGGGGCATCCCGACATTGCTCTTGCTCAAAGACGGGCGCGAGCTTACACGGCTTGTTGGCGCGTATCCTAAAGCCAACATACTTCGCGCCATCAGTCCTTTCATCTGAGTCTTGAGAGTCCCGGCGATTTTTCGGGCAACGTGAGTGGCATCTTTCGGACATCTCAGTTTTTGCAACGGGCAGAATTTCAAATGACAAAAGCGAGTAATGAATTGGCTGTGCGCTCGAATCCAGCCGCGCGAATGCGTAAGACCAGCAGGCAATCGGCCTGCGCTCCCAGGAATCAGCTTGTTTCACCGCGCACGAGGTGATTAGAATTTTCGTGGAGATGAAAATCCCCGCCCGCTTTTCGAGAGGTGATGTAGTATGAAAAAACTTTTCCTTCTGACAACCGTTCTGATTCTGTCAGGCATCGAGGCGAGAGCGCAGGACTGGGACAAAGCAGTTTCGCTCTTCAATCAGAAACAGTTTCGTCCGGCCATCCGCGAATTTCACGCCGTGCTGAAAGCCACTCCTGAATACTATCAGGCGTGGTACTACATCGGCGCTTCGCACTTCCAGCTTCAGGGCTATGAGGACACGATAGACGCTTTTCAGAATTACCTGCGCAGCGCGGAAAAAGATGAAAAAGCTCAGGCCACCGGGAGTTATTTCATCGGAATGTCTCACTATCAACTCAAACACTACGATCAATCGATCCCGCTGCTCGCCCGGTACATTTCGCTCGCTGAAAAGCTGCAACAGAAACCCGATGTATCAGCCCGCGCCGCGCTCGGTCGCGCTTACATCTACACAGAGCGATTCGCCGAAGCGATCCCGGTTTTGACCGCCTCGACTGCCGAGATAAAAACCGATGCGAACAATTACTATTACATCGGATACGCTCATCAGAAACTCGGTCAGACGGATAAGGCCATCAACGCGCTCAATCAGGGATTGGCGGTCAATCCCAAAGACCCGGACATGCTGCAACTGCTCGGCAGCCTCTATCTCGGCCAGATCAGACAAAATCCCGCGGCGGCAAAGCAGGCTATCTCCGTGGGAGAGCGACTTCTCGGCGTCCGCGATGATGAGCGCGCGTGGAATCTTTTAGGTCAGGCTTATCTCTTCGATCAGCAGTTCGCCAAAGCCGCGCCGCTTCTGAACAGGTATGCGCAGGCTCATGCAGACTCGACCGCCGCCTGGTACAACGCGGGGTTGGCTTACTCGCGTTCATCTCAATGGAAACCGGCAGCCGAAGCTCTGGAAAAATCAGCCGCGCTCGCCCCGACCAACGCCACGGCCCTTATGGAACTCGGCTACGTTTACGAGAGCGACAAGCAATACGATAAAGCTCTAACGTCTTACGAGCGAGCTTATGAAGCGTCGGGCCGCAAGGACGAAACCGCGCGACAGTCCATAGAGAGAGTCAAACAGCACAAACCTTGAGCAGTGGTCGGTGTAGGGAACAGGTTACAGGGTACAGGTGACAGGCGGGAAATCTCCGGAACTGTCGCCTGTAACCTGTTCCCTGTCACCTCCTGACTTCTGACTCCTGACTTCTGACTCCTGACTCCTGACTTCTGACTCCTGACTTCTGACTCCTGACTTCTGACTCCTGACTTCTGACTCCTGACTTCTGACTCCTGACTTCTGACTCCTGACTTCTGACTCCTGACTTCTGACTCCTGACTTCTGGCTACCAGACCACCGTTCCATCCGCGCTCACGCTCGTGACGCGAGTTGCTCCTTCGAATGCCGCGGCGATCAGATTTATTTCGCGGCTCTCGCCGGGATTGAGATTTAGGGCCAGGCCTTGCTCGGCTGCGCGGGCCAAAACGGGGAGAGTCGCGCACGGTTCGAGCGCGACATTGTAGGTCGCCGACCAGAATGGATAATCTCTCGCGCCTCTGTAAACCTGCCAGTACCAAAGCACGCGGAAAACATCTGCCGGATAGCGAAGCGCGAATCCCACGCGCGTCCGGGTGTTCGTCACCGCGTACCAGCCTTCCTCAATGCCTTCGAGAAAAACCATGTCGTGCGCTTCGACTTGAGGGCCGGGTATCGTGGATAAATCAACGCTCTCACCGCCGAGTCCTTCGGCGAAAGGCCAATCAGTGAGTTGATCCGCTTTCAGGCGCGAAGTCGCGGGAGTGTATTCCGAAAGAGTGCGAATGCGACACGCGGGCAAATCGACGCGACAGTTTTCATCAAGGAAAGGCCAGCCCAGCGCAGGATGATGGCCCCAGGTGAAATCCACCGCCTGCCCGCTTTCGTTCGTGACCCTTTCATGGATGCGAAGCACGGACGAGTTGCGACGAAGCGAAAGAGTTTTTACCAGATGAAAAGGAGTGCGGACGGTGCGCACATCTAAGCGGATTTCGATTTCGTCGATGTCGTCTTTCGTGACCGTATATCGCCACGGCAGAAGGGACACTTCGCCGTGCTGGCCCACTTCCGCGCCCTGATGAAGAGAGAGAGAGCCGCAGTTTGGAAAGAGTTCCTGCCATCCGCCTTCGTAATAATCCGTGTGCGGCCCCTCGGAGCGCGGGCTTGTCGCGATGAAATGAGAGCGAAGCCCCGTCCGCGTGCGCCACATAAAATCGGTGTCGCTCGGCTTGTAGAGAAATTCGTAGATGTTCGCGCCTTTGTCGGCCAGTACGGTGACGCGAAGTTTTTCGTTTTCCATCGCGACCGCCCGCCAGCCCGCCAGCGTCATCTCGGTTATGCGGCAGCCGTAGTTGCGCGTGTGATGATAGGTCTGGTAGTCATTCGTCATTCGTCCTCCGTCCTTCGCTTTTTCTTTCGGAAAACTCGCCTGCCATCAGAGCGATTATGATAGTTCAACAAAAACAAATGACCAATGACAAAGGACAAGAGATAACTTGAATGCGCTTGGCAGGGTGTGCGATAACTCCGAAGGATGAGCGAAAAGAAAAAAGCTGTCGTACTTCTGAGCGGCGGGCTTGATTCGGCGACTGTACTCGCTTTTGTAAAATCGGAAGGCTTCGAAATTTATGCCCTGTCGTTTCGCTACGGCCAGCGTCATAAAATCGAGATCGAAAGCGCGCGACGTGTGGCCGAGGCGATGGGAGTGGAGAAGCATTTGATCTGCGACATCGATCTTCGCTCGATAGGAGGATCGGCGCTCACGGATGAGTTGGAAGTGCCGAAAGCGAGATCGAGCGAAGAGATGGCCGAGGAGATTCCTGTGACTTATGTGCCTGCGCGAAACACCATCTTTCTTTCTTTCGCGCTCGCGTGGGCCGAGGTCGTCGAAGCAGAGGATATTTTCATCGGCGTCAATGCGCTCGACTACTCAGGCTACCCCGATTGTCGTCCCGAATTCATCGAAGCATTCGAGCGGATGGCTAACCTGGCGACGAAAGCGAGCGTCGAAGGCCGCCTTCGTTTGAAGATTCACACGCCGCTCGTAAGAATGACCAAAGCGGAAATCATAAGGGCGGGGATTGGACTCGGCGTAGATTATTCGCTCACTCACAGTTGTTATGATCCTATGGACGGCATTGCGTGCGGCAGGTGTGATAGCTGCCAGCTAAGACTGAAAGGATTTCGCGAAGCGGGCGCAACAGACCCTCTGCCCTACAGTGATTAGTCGATGAATCAATCAAATACTTTTCAAGTCATTCGTCGCTTTTACGGCGCGCTGTTTGTCGCGCTCATCGTCGGCGCGCTCGCGCTTGCGCAGCAACCTTCACCGCAACAACCGCCGGATACGATTGACGCGCTCAGAGAACGACTCGCGGCTCATCTCTCTCAACCGCGCTTCGCTTCAGTTTCGTGGGGAGTGAAAATCGTTTCGATTGATACGGGAGTGACCGTATTCGAGCAGAATGCCGAAAAGTATTTCAATCCGGCGTCGAACGCAAAGCTCTACACTGCGGCTCTCGCCTTCGAGAAGTTGGGAGGCGATTTTCGCGTAAAGACATCTCTCTACACGGCGGCGCGGGCGGATGAATCGGGCGCGATCAAAAGCGATCTCATCGTCTACGGACGAGGCGACCCGAGTTTTGCGGCGCGATGGAACGGGGGCGATTATTACAAAGGGCTTGAGCGAATCGTTTCGGCTATAGAATCTGCCGGAGTCAAACGCATCGAGGGCGATCTCGTGGGAGATGAGAGTTATTTCACAGGCCCGCCTTACGGGTCAGGGTGGGAGTGGGATGATTTGCAGTGGTACTACGGCGCGGCGGCGACTGCGCTATCCATCAACGATAACTCCATCGATTTGTTCGTCACTCCCTCGGAGCGCGCCGGTCTTCCATGTCGAATAGCGACCGGCCCGCCTACCCCTTTCATCACGATCATGAATCGCACGCGGACGGTCGCGAAGGGCGCGCAGTCGCGCATCAGCGTCTATCGCCCGGTGGGAGAAAACATAATTTACGTTTCAGGCAATCTGGCCATAGGCGACAGGGGCTTTACCGGATACGTCGCGGTGCATAATCCATCATTGCTGTTTGTGATGATGCTCAAAGACGCGCTCGAAAAGCGGGGCATAGCCGTGAAAGGCCGCGCCCGCGTCATCGATTGGAAATATCGCGAGGTCACCCCGCTCGACGCGGCAAGGATGATCGAGTTGGCCTCGATTGAATCTCCCTCGGTAAAAGACATCGTGCGCGAGACGCTCAAGCCTTCGAACAATCTCTATGCTCAGTTGTTGCTGCTCACGGTCGGCGCGCAATCTCAAAGTGTGAATCTCAAATCTCAAATCTCAAATCTCAAATCCGACACGGAGTCGGCGGGCGTCGAAGCGATGAACGCGCTGCTGGCCCAAGTCGGAATCAAAAAAGGCGATGCGATGCTCGAAGAAGGATCGGGCCTCTCGCGCCGCAACATCATCACGCCCGCTGCGACCGTCGAGTTGCTCAAATTCATGAGTCGCCACCAGTGGGCCGATGCTTTTCGCGACGCTTTGCCGATAGCTTCAATCGACGGCACGCTCGAGAAACGAATGAAGGAGACGGCGGCTGCCGGAAATGTGCGGGCCAAGACCGGGACGCTCAGGTACGTTCACACACTTTCGGGCTATGCGACGACCGCGGCAGGCGAGCGGCTCGCTTTCGCGATAATGCTCAACAACTCCAACACGCCTGATCGAACGATCTCTCCGCGCGATGATCTCGATGCGATTGCGGTGATGCTTGCGGGCTTTACCGGTCGGAGTCGGTAAGCGACGATACCCAGCTTACGCTCGCTCGCCGCTTGCAAGGCATGGGGGGGTTATCTGAAATTGCTGATCAGCACGACATCGCTGACTCTTGAGCCGCGAGCGACGGCTAATTCAGCGCCGTCTGGCGACCAGGCAAAGCGCCATACGGAATCGGATTGAAGGTCAATCAACTCCTTTGCAGGACTGCCATCCAACGCCTGCATCCAAATCTTCGTCGTGTTCCGACCGCTGCAGGTCAGCGCCTGTCCGTCTGGCGTCCATTGAATCAGACCATCCAGCGAAATACGCGGTGGAACATCGAACAGCCTCACTGGCGGCCCGCCGCTAAAGGGGACGAGGGCGATTTTGCTGTGCCAATTCGAGGTCTGACCCCGATAGCCGCAGGCGATAAGCGTACCGTCGGGTGAGATGGCATTGCCAAAGGTAAACTCATCGTGCAACTGCACCGCCTCGCCGCCCTCGATTGGAACTTTCCATAAGGTTGGCCTGCCCGGAGTAACCCTGTGCGTATAGACGACCCACTTCCCTTCAGGCGAACACTGTGGCCGCACATCGTGGCCGCCGCGCGTCAACTGTTTCGGGTTGCCGCCATCGATGTCGATCCGCCAGATGTTTGCGCTCAGATCGTCAGGCGCGCGCGCCGAGTACACGATGTAGCGTCCATCAGCTGACGCCGCCGGTTCCTCATGCGCGCCTGATCCGGTCGTCAAAGGCTTCTGATTGCCGCCGTCCGCGTCCATGATCCAGAGGCCCAGATCATTGCCGCCGCTCGCTTTCGAGGTGTAGACGATCCTGCCGTCCGGCGTCCACGTCAGGCCGTCCTGCCCGTCAGAATCGCCAGAGGTGAGCGGTCTGGCTTGCTCGACTTTTGCCCCGGGGACGATCCACATATTGGAGAAGTCCGTCTCCTGAACGGTCAGCATCGTCGTGGCGTCGGCGGTCAGGCTCAATCCTACATACCCGCTCAAATCGTTGGTGATGCGTCGCGCTTCGCCGTCAGGATAGGCAATCTGCCATATCTGTCGGACATCCCATCCCGCCGGATGGTCGGATGCGCTCAGAAACAGCCCGCTGCTATCTCCCAGCCACGCCAAGCCGCCAATCCACTTCCATCTTTTGGACGTGATCGGCTTTTCCAAACCGTCTTCTACCTGCACCCCGACTACATTGCGGTAATATCCGCCGTCGTCCGTGCCTCCGGCGTGGCAGGCAATAGTCCGGCCATCGGGCGACCAGGCGACCCCGTCCTGATGAGGGTAGAAGAAGTCCGGCGCGCGGCGCACAGCCAGCATCCGCTCGCCGGAGCCATCGGCGTTTGCCACGATCAAGGCGGATTCCTGCTCATTCGCTGCTTCCCGCACGTAGGCAAACTGTTTGCCGTCAGGAGAGACCGCAAACGGCGTATTAGCAGTTTCTATCAACTTCTTAACAGCGCCGCCTATGACTGCGACCTGATGGATTGCTGGCTTGCTCTTGCCATCCGCCCTCACGAAGTAGATATGATCGCCATCGGGCGAAAAGGTCAGTCCCCAATACAGGACACTGGCAGGCGGGACGATCTCCAGATTAGCGGCGGTCGCAACCTGCTTCACCCAGAGGCTCTGCTTATCCGTGTGCCACGTCACATAAGCGACGTATTTTCCATCAGGCGAAATGGCTGCCCGCCAGACTTTGCCAGTATGGGTCAGTCTGGTTAGCCTCATCGCCTGCGAATGCTCGGTCGGCCTCGTCTGCAACGCCTTGTAAGATACGAAGACGAGGGCGGCCAGCACAAGGGCGGCAATCGCAGCGATAACCGGTTTCCGGTATCTACCGAACGCTCTATCGAGACGCCCCCTCACTGCAAGGGCCGAGCCTCCGCTCGACGACAATGCGTCGATCTCTATCGTCGCGACCTTTTCCAGAGTTTCAATCTCGTCGCTTGCCTCGCGCTCTTCAATCGTGATCTCAGTCAGGCTGAACTCACGCACGATGAGTTGTTCCGCCTCCACTCGTAGCTCTCTTACGGACGCGCTGAATTTATATCCGCGTCGAGGGATAGTCTCGATGTACGATTCGCCCGCGGCGCTTTGCCCCAAAGCCTTTCTCAACTGCGAGATGTTGACCGCCAGATTCGCTTCCTCCACGTGACTGTCCGGCCACAGCCGATCCATCAACTCTTCCTTTTTCACCAGCCGTCCGTTGACTTCGATCAAGGCGATGAGCGTCTCGACCACTTTGGGTTTGAGCGCGACCGCTTCATCGCGCCGCGACAAACGACACTCTTCGACATCGACGCGAAAATCATCGAATTCGTAAACCAGCTTTGTTTTCAAGCTCATAGCGGTCCAGCAGCGTCCGTTTAGGGTTTGTTTAGAAAAAATTTAGAGGGCGTTTAAGACTCCTGCGCCAACCTGAAAGTATCCTCCGCCCCGCCACCGAGCAAGTCATCGGCATTCGCCGGGTGACCCATTGGAGCGCGCCAATTCTAATCAATCGCGTTGGCGCATTCAACACACTTTCAACCCATAGGACGCCCATAAACTGAACGATGGAAACCAAACGAACTGAAATCACTGTCAGGACTTCCCGCCTGCTGGTGATGAACAAAGTGAGATCTATGACAGCGTGGTGTGAAGAGTGCGGGAAGCAGTCTTACTGGCTCACAGTAGATGACACGGCCCTGCTGCTCGGTCTCACTTCCCGAACGATCTTTCGACAAGCCGAGGCGGGCGCGTTGCACTCCACAGAGACCCGCGAAGGGTTGTTGCTGGTATGCCTCGGCTCGCTACGCACAGAAGCCGATTCGCCTGATCCTCAGATTCGGCAGATTGAGGAAGACTCACATCACACGAGGCTTTCTCTCAACGAACCTCCTTGCTCTTCAGAGGAGTAAAACTTTTGATAGGGGAACCAACCATGCGCAGATATTTTCTCAATCGAATAATTTCAACCGCTCTTTTGCTCCTGTTCATTTCTAACCTGTTCGGCTACGGGTTGACCTCGACTCGCGCCTTTGCGCGTGACGAAGCCATCCCGACCGCGCGGCTCGCGGACGAATCTCTTGCGCTCGAAGGCAATCGGGCGATTGATTACCTCAAAGAGCAAGGCGTTTATGATAGGGTGCGCCAGCAGGTTCGCACGGCAAGTCATACTTCGAGCGTGACGCCCGGTTTAATGGCAGGCGCAGTGCAGTCGCAACCGTCGTCGTGCCTCAACTGGGTTGAAGAAACGCAAGCCGTCGGCTCGGACGGCGAAGCCAACGATCAATTCGGCACGTCGGTCTCGATCAGCGGCGATACGATGGTCATCGGCGCATTTGCGGATGATGTCGGCGGCAACCAGGATCAAGGCTCGGCTTATATCTTCGAGCGCAATCAGGGCGGGGCAGACAATTGGGGGTTAGTCAAACAAATCACCGCCTCAGACGGCGCAACCTTTGACATATTCGGCATATCAGTTGCCATCAGCGGCGATACCGTAGTCGTCGGCGCATTTGCCGATACAGTCGGCGGCAATAATGAGCAAGGCTCAGCCTACATATTCGAGCGCAACGCAGGCGGCCCAAACAACTGGGGCGAAATCAAACATCTCATCGCCTCAGACGGCGCGGCGGATGACAATTTTGGCAACGCGGTCGCTATCAGCAGCGATACGATTGTCGTGGGCGCTGATAAAGATACAGTCGGCGGCAACAGCAATCAAGGCTCGGCCTACATATTCGAGCGCAACGCGGGCGGCGCAAATAACTGGGGCGAAGTCAAACACCTCGCTGCCTCAGACGGCGCGCAGAGTGACCTGTTCGGAGACTCAGTCGCCCTAAGCGGCGATACGATTGTCGTCGGCGCGTCGTTTGATAATGTCGGCAGCAACCTCGCTCAAGGCTCGGCCTACATATTCGAGCGCAACGCGGGAGGAGCGAACAATTGGGGTGAGGTCATTCAACTCATCGCTTCCGATGGCGCAGCGGGTGACCGATTCGGCTCTTCGGTCGCCACCAGCAACAATGCTATTGTCGTCGGCGCATCAAACGATGACTTCGCTGGCATCGCTGATAGTGGTTCGGCCTATCTCTTCGTCACTGACTGCGAGCCGACCGTCATGCCTGCGACGCTCAATCGCCAACGCAACTCTTCGCAAAACGAGTTCATCGCTGCCGTCAACGACGACCGCACCCCGGCTGGCAATCTCTCAATCAATGCGTTCAGCTTTCCGACCGGCATCACCATTACCGACATCGTCAACTCCGCTGGCACGGTCACAGCTACGGTCACGGTCGATTGCACCGCCGCGCTCGGCCAGAACCAAGTCACCCTCGTGGTTGAAGACGGCGAAGACCTGACGACCGCGATGCTCATCATCAACGTCTCGGATGCGCCGCCCACAATCACTTGTCCGCCAAATCAAACGGCTGTCACCGCCGCTGCCAACGGCGCAAGCGTCGCGGTCAATTATCCCGCGCCGAACGTCTCCGACAACTGCTCAAGCACTATCGTCTTGTGTAATCCGCCATCGGGTTCGATGTTTCCCGCAGGAGTGACGACCGTCACCTGCACGGCGAGCGACACAGCGGGCGGACAATCCTCTTGCAGTTTCACCGTGACGGTATTCAACGCCTGCTTGCAGGATAACAGCAATGCGGCAAATGTTCTGCTCTTCAACACGACGACGGGCGACTATCGCTTCTGCTGCGCCGGGACCATCTACACAGGCAAGGGCAGTGTCGTCAAGCAGGGCAACGTCTACACTCTTACGCACAACACCTCGACGCGCCGCGTGCTTGCCAAGCTGGACGCGGCGCAGAAGAAAGGCACTGCCACGTTGCAGGAGCCGGTCAGTGTGATGAAGTGTTCGATCACCGACAGCAACACTGCCAACAATTCGTGTTCGTGCAACTAGGTGAGTCGGGAGAGGCGCGCGATGATTGAGACATCGCGCGCCTCCATCGAATCTACGCTGCAACTCGAATTCACTTTTGGCGAGTAACTACTCATCCGCTTTCGTCCCATAGGGACGGTTGATTGTAGGCAGGTTCTTTAGAGCCTGCACCTCGATCAGAATTATTCATCGCGTCGCGCGAGCGACGGCTGAACCTTGAAAACATCATTCAATCGTCACTCGCGCGACGAGGGGGATCGACCGGGCTTGCAACCCGGCCTTGAAAGACCGGGCTAAACTCAACCGCCGCTAACGCGGCTGGGTAGTTACTTTGGTGAAAAACTATTTTCTGAGGAGTCATTCATGTCGTCAGAGACGGCGCGCTGAAATGATGAAAACAGGTGATGACTCCAAATAATGGAGTCCAGACTCGACTTTGCATAAAAAGTCTATGGCTCATGTTTCCTCAGACTGCGGAGAATGCGAAGCGTTCTGGCCGCGTCAGCGGCCCCATGATTTTAGCCGTGTCTTTCAAGGCACGGAACCCAGACAGCAACACGTCTCAGCGTCGCGCG
>Ga0187893_10001224_pt1 | contig 63350 bp, 61 predicted proteins | sample MA1701074metaG_FD_139574 | JGI IMG/M metagenome (GOLD analysis project Ga0187893, IMG submission 139574) | White microbial mat communities from a basaltic lava cave in the Kipuka Kanohina Cave System on the Island of Hawaii, USA - MA170107-4 metaG ... | reverse complement strand
CCGTGATCCGGGCGCAGGTCGTGCCACGGCCGGGACGGTCCTACCCAAGGGCCGTCCGCGTCAAGATGTCCAACTACCCGCTCAAGAGGAGGCGCCGTGCCGGCTAAAGTCCCTGCCATTGCGCCTAGCCCGCATGATTCAGGAGGACCGCGATGGACCGGCCAGAACCGCGGGACTCGTGGGTGATTCGGCCTAGGTCCGGACCGTCCGGGAGGTCCGGAGCCCTTTGCGCCGCGGCTTGCGGGTCCGCCGAGCATCACGCGAAGCCGAGAATGCCGTCCGCCAAGCCTTCGACGAGCTGTCGCCGGCTCTCCGGATCGACACGGCGCGGGAGCGCCGGCGTCGGGTTGGCGTCGAGGAGGACCGGCGCCCCGTCGTGCATCACGAAGTCGAGCTTCCCGTAGTCGAGGCCGAGGCGTCGCCGTTCGGCGACGATCTCGTCCGGGATCGGGACCGCGCCCTCCAGCGACGAATCGAACCGGACGACGGGGTCCGTGCCGGACCGTCGCAGGCAGACGTGGCGATCCCCGAAGAAGGAGTAGTACCGCACGAAGCAGCGCGCGCCTTCGCGCTCGAGCATGAGCCGCTCGACGACCAGGTGAGCGTTCCGGAAGACCTCCGCCGGCACGTCGCGGGCCGACGCGAACACGGGATAGCGGTACGGATCGAGGTACCTCGCGCGGCCGAGCCCGAAGAGCCCCGGCGCCGCCCGCGCGAGCCGCGGCGCGAGGCGCGCGAGCGTTCCGTGAAGCCACGACCTCGCCCCGGCCTCGCCAAGCCCCCCGTGGTTCCGGTCGGTCTTCACGATCACCGGTCCCTCGTAGCCGTCGCCCTCGCGGACGAGGTTCCTGCTGATGCGCCGCTTCGACATGTCCCGCGCGAGGCGGTTCACGACGCGCGGGTGCGCGTCGAGCACCTCGCCGTACTCGCGGGGCAGGACCGTGAGGTCGATGTGGGGAATCAGGATGTCCGCATCGATCCGTGCGCGCGGCCCCCAGACCCGGTCCACCCGGATGCCCTGCTCCTCCCAGCGCCGCGCGAGCGCCCAGATCCGGTACCCGCGCCGCTCGATCCCGCGCTGCCGCTCGTGAAGCAGGATCGCCACGCGCAACGCCATCGTGCTCAGCCGTAGAGCGCCTGGGCGCGCGTGTAGAACTCGATGTCGCCGTCACCGTGCTCGGGCGGGCCGATCCCCGACGCCTTCCAGCCGCCGAACGGCGCCTCCACGGCCGCGTCGGCCGTCGCGGCGTCGAGCTTCAGCACCCCCGCCTCGGCATCCTCGAGGAAGCGCGCCCTTCGGTCGACCGACGAGGAGAAGAGCGCCGCGACAAGGCCCTGCCGCACGCCGTTCAGGAGCCGCAGCGCGTGGGCGAAGCTCTCCGCGCGCTGGACGACGAGCACCGGGCCGAACGTCTCCTCCTGCACGATCTCCGCCGACGGGTCGTCGCAGAGCACGATCGTGGGCGGAAGGTAGGGGGCCGGGGGGGCGGTGTCGTGCGGGACGATCACCGCGCGCGACGAGGCCCGCGCGCGCTCGATCGCCCCTGCGACGCGCGCGGCGGCATCCGCCGACACGAGCGGGCCCACGTGCGTCGCGGGATCCTCGGGGTCGCCGACCGCGAGCGAGCGTGTGGCGTTCGTCAGGCGTGCGACGAAATCGTCCGCGCACGCCCCGTCCACGATCACGCGGCGGTTCGCCGTGCAGCGCTGCCCCGCCTGCCCGAACGCACCCTCCGCGATCCGTGCGGCAGCGCGGTCGAGATCGGTGTCCGACCAGACGATCGCCGCGTTGTTGCCGCCGAGCTCGGCCTGGAGCGGCACGTGCCGCCGGGCCGCGATCTCCTGGGCGACAGCGCCCGCGGCGGCCGAGCCGGTGAGCGAGATGGCCCGGACCCGCTCGTCCTCCATGAGCGAGCGGGCGACCTCCGCGTCTCCCGCGACGATCTCGAGGATCCCTGTCGGCGCGCCGGTCGCGGCGAAGAGCCCGGCGAGGCGGGCCGCGATAGGCGCCGCCGCGGGCGCGGGCTTCCAGACGGCCGTGTTCCCGCACGCGAGCGCCGGCCCGATCTTCCCGAGCGGGATCGCGACCGGGCTGTTCCACGGGGTCACGAGCCCGACCACGCCGTGGGGCCGCCTTCGCGCGCGCGGGCCGCCGGGGCCCGGGGCCCGGTCCACGGTCCCCGCATGCCGGGCCGCCGCGCGCAGGAGGGCCGCGGCCCGTTCGATCTCGGAGACACCGTAGCGCACCGGCTTCCCCGTCTCCCTGGCCATCCGCGCCACGAGCGCCGTCGCGTCCGCCTCGATCGCGGATGCGAACCGGTCCAGGAGCGCGGCGCGCTCGGATGCCGGCGCGCGGCGCCACAGGGGCCACGCGTCGTGCGCGGCCTGCACGCCGCCGCCGCGCGCGGTCTCGGGCGTGGCCCCCGAAGCCCCCCCGGAGAGCGTGGCGAGGATCGCGTCCACCGGGAGGAACCGCGCCGCGCGCGCCGCCAGCCAGCGGCGGGTCGCGGCGGCATGCAACGGATCGTGGCTCGCGACCGCGTCGCCTGCGATGAGAACGGCGAATCCGCGCTGGTACGCGTCGAGGACCGTCGCCCGGATGCACCCGTGCAGGTGGACGCCCGCGACGAGGATCGTGTCGATCTCCGCCGCCCTGATCGCCTCCTCGAGCGCGGGCACGCCGAACGCGCTGAAGAACGTCTTGTGGAAGACGCGCTCCGCGGGGGCGGGCACGACCGCCGGCGGCGCGCGGCTGCCCTCCGTGCCCTCGACGCACGCGCCAAGACCCGCCCGCTCCCAGTGGGGCATCGGACGGCCGCCCTTGGCGACCGTCGTGTGCACGTGGAAGACCGGGACGCCGCGCGCCCTGCAACCCCGGAGCAGCGCGGCCGCGCGCTCGACGACCTCGCCGGCGGACGGCTCGAGGCCCTCGGCCCGGAGGAAGTCGTGCTGGAGATCGACGAGAAGGAGCCCGGCTCTCATCGGACGAGAACCGGGTCACGGCGCCCGGCAAGGCTTCGGACCGACTCGGCGATCCGCTCGCCCATCTCCGCCGTGCCCACGAGCGACGCGCCGGGGATCATCACGTCGAACGTCCGGAATCCGCGCGCCCAGGCGTCCTCGAGCGCCGCCTCGAGGAGCGCGGCCGCGTCGTCGAGGCCGAGGCTCTCCCGGAGGAGCATCGCGAGCGAGAGCACCTGGCCTGCCGGGTTCGCGCGCCCGGACCCGGCGAGGTCCCGTGCGGCGCCGTGGTTCGTCTGGTAGACCGCGGCGCCCAAGGGCGAGAAGTTGCCGGAGAACGAGGCGCCGCGCGAGCCGAGGAGCACCGCGCCGAGGTCGACGAGGATGTCGCCGAGCATGTTCGGCGCGACGACCACGTCGAGGTCGCGGGCGTGCTGCACGAGCTTGTAGGCCGCGTAGTCGACGTCGAGGCACGCGAGCTCGACCCCCGCGGCGCGGGCGGCGTCCGCGGCGCAGTCGCACCAGAGCCGGCTGATCGAGGGGACGCCGCCCGGCTTGACGATGACCGCCATCCGGCGGCGGCGCGACATCGCAAGGCGCGCGCCCACGGCGAGGATCCGGCGGACCTCCGGCTCGCTGTAGCGGAAGGCGTGCTCGGCGACGCGGCCGCCCGGCCCCGACGTCTCGCCCCAGCGCCCCTGGTAGACGCCGCCGGTGTTCTCGCGCACGACGAGGATATCCACATCCGCGAGGAACTCCGGACGGAGCCGCGAGGCCCCTCGAAGCGCGGGCGACGGCCTGAGCGGGCTGACCTTGCAGAAAAGGTCGAATCGCCTCCGGAGGTCGTAGACGAAGCGGCCGCCGAAGGGGCCGCAGAGGACCGGACCCCCCGCCGCGAACGTCTCCGCGCAGAAGGCGCTGGCCTCGTCGAAGCCCGGGTTCCGCGGGCCGCGGCGCACCTCCGCGCACGCGATCCCGCACGCCTCGAGGGCGACAAGCGCCTGCAGCGCGACGCCGACGACCTCGGGGCCGATGCCCTCGCCCTCGAGCACGCCGACGACGCGCGCTCCGGCCGGCCCTCCGGGGCCTGGGACTTTCGGGAGGACGTCTCTCAGGTGCGACATGATGCGGATCGCGAACCCCCGCAGGGGCCGGGATGCTAGCCGCCCCGCGTGCCCCGGGTCAAGCGCGCTTGGACGCGACATCGCGCCGCACGGTATAAACCCTGCGGCGTGGGGGGCTTGTTGCGGCTGAGTCAGGACCTCGAGGCGCTTGTGCTTCAGCGCCCCGCCCCCCTCGTCCGGTGCGCGCGCATCTCGCGCCACGGCGCCACGCGCGAGACGCGCGACACCTTCCGGCTCGACTTCGCGGACGGCGTCACCCTCAAGGGGCGCGTCCTCGGATCCCCCGCGGCGGCGACGAGAGTCGAAAGCGTCGTCCGGCGCCTCGACCCGCAGCGGTTCCCGAGGGTCGTCGCGCGCCGCGGAGCCGCGGTCGTCGAGGAGTGGATCCCCGGCGAAACGCTCGACGTGCAGCCCGCGCGGGAAGATCACCTCCGCTGGGCCGCCGAGACCCTCGGCGGCATCCACCGCTTGCCCCCGCCGGTCCGGCGCCCCCCCTTCTGGATGCGCGCGCGGCAGGCGCTCCTCGCCTACCACCTGCTCCGGCTCGCCGATGCGGGCGCGCTCCCCCGCCGCGACGCCCTGCGTCTCCGCGATCTGGCATGGGCGGCCGCACCGAAGGAGACGGAGTACGGCCTCATCCACCGCGACGTGTGCCCCGAGAACATCGTCATCGACCCGAAGGGCAGGCTCTACTGCGTTGACAACGCCGCGGCGCGCGGTGGCGCCCCCGACGAGGATCTCGCGCGCACGTGCTACCGGTGGCCTCTGGACGCCCGGTCGTCGGAGATCTTCCTCACGGCCTACAGCGCCTTCCGCGACCCGACCGGCTTCGTTCGGCACCGGCGATTCTGGATGGTCGCGGCACTCTCGCACGCGAGCTGGATCCGGCACTCCCGGGGCTATCTCCGCGCCGACGTGCCGCTGCGGAGGCTCATCGCGGAACTCGGCGAGGCCGACGCGCAGGTCCCATGCTTCGCATCGCGTACGACTCGCTCGTGATCGCGGCACGCTGCGCGGACACGGCCCCTCTTGCGTGGCTCGGGGAGTTCCTCGGCGCGACCTTCGACCCCGCGTCCCCCTCCGCACCCCCCGATCACGCGATCGCGCTCGAATTCGGCGCCGCCGCCCCCGCGGCCGCGGGCTTGGCCGAGCCGCTCGACTGCTTCTCCCTCGACGGCGAGTTCCTGTCGCTCCCGGCGCGCCGCGGACCCCAAGGATCGCTCGCGATCCGCGACGACGCGCAAGGCATCTCCTATGACGTGCGCGGCCGCGATGTGACGATCCTCGCCCCCGCGGACGGGCCCGCCGCGCGCCTCGCGCTCCTCCGCGTCGCGCGCGAGCTCGCCACGGCCCATGCGCTCCGGCTTGGCCACCTGCACGTGCATGCTGCCGCCGCATCCTTCGCGGGCCGCGTGGTCGCGCTCTCCGGGCCGCGCGGATCCGGCAAGACCTCGCTCCTCCTCCACCTCCTTCTCGGCGGCCGCGCGGCCTATGTCACGAACGACCGGCTCTTCGTGGACGTCGAACGGGGCGTCGCCCGCGGGATGCCCACGATCGTGAGCCTGCGCGAGGACACGCTCGCGCGGTTCCCGGCCTTCGCCCAGCGGCTTCGCGAGAGCGGCTACGCCCGCGAGCGCACGATCGCGGAGACCCGCGACCCGGCCCGCTGGCGACCCAACGTGTCGCCCGCCCAGCTCTGCGCGCTCGCCGGCGTCCCCGAGACCGGCGCCGGCACGCTCGGCGTCGTCGTCTTCCCGTCGCTCGCCGGGGAGGTCTCGACCTTCGCCGTGCGCGCGCTCGACCCGGCGGAAGCGGCGCGCCGGCTGCGTCGCGGCCTCCTCCTCGCCGCGCTGCCGGAACGCCCCGCGACCGCGTTCGCTGGGGGCACGCGCCCGCGCGACAGCTCGGAACTCGACCGCCTCTGCCGCGATCTCGCCGCACGGGTTCCCTGCCTCGAACTGCGCCTCGGACCCCATGCCTACGAGGGCTCCGCGGTCCGGGACACAATCCTGGAGTGCGTCCGGTGATGCTCCGGGAGAACCTCGCCTTCGTCGCCGCGGCGCTCCGCGGAGGGGACGCGATGCCCAGCCCGGACGTGGCGCGCTTCGCGTGGAAGCACTCCGTCGGGGAGATCCTCGACAGCCTTCTCGAGGGAACCCGGCTGCGTGACCGTGTGCCTGAGGACGCGCTCGCCGCATTTCGCGCGGCGCGACGCCGGCAGGCGGACCGCAGCGCGCGGCTCCTCGCGGCCCTCGGGCGCATTGTCGCGGCCCTGCGCGAGGCGCGCGTCCCCTGCATCGCCCTCAAGGGGCTCGGTCTCGGCGCGCGGTTCTACGGCGGACTCGACCGACGCGCGACGAGGGACCTCGACCTCCTCGTCGCCGAAGGGGACGTTCGCGCGGCGGAGCGTGCCCTCGCGGCGCTCGGGTTCCGCCGAGCCTCGATCGTGCCGTCCCGGCGGCTCGCGATGACGTTCACGCACGCCTTCGACTACCAGGGCGGCGGCGTGACGGTCGACCTCCACTGGACGATCGCCCGCCATCCTTCCTACCGGTTCGATCTCGGGGGGCTGCGGGGGCGGCGCGAGAGCCGCGCGATCGGCGACGTCGTGGTGGACCAGCCCTCCGACGAGGACGCGCTGGCGCTCGGCGCCCTCGCGGCCTTCCGCGACGTCCAGCGCGGCGCGCTCCGTGCGCGCGCTCTCGTGGACCTCTACCGGATCGCAGCCGCGTGCCCGCAACTCGACTGGGACGCGTTCCTCGCCCGCCGCCGCGCCGAGGGGACGTACCGGATCACTGTCAACGTCCTCGCGCTGCTGCTCCATGCCCTCGACGCGCGCGCCGCTCTGCCTGCCGTCGCCGCCGCGGCGGACGCGGCACGAGCCGACGTGCACGTCGATGCGAAGACGTGCTTCCGGCTGCTCGACCCCGCGCCGTTCGCGCTCCGGAACCGGCTCTTCGCGATCCGCCTCTACGACTGCCCGGTCGCACGTTCGTTCCTCTGGTGGCTCCTCTCGATGCCCGTGCGCGTGCTCGCGTACCGGAGCTGGCGGCGACGCCCGCGGCGAAGGGAGTGACGGGCGCCGCGATGACCCGATCCCGGCGCCTCCTCGCGAACCTCCTCGTTCTCGGGATCGTCGCCGGGAGCGCCGCGGCGATCGCGACCGGCCGCGAACTCTGGCCCTTTTCGCCGTACCCGATGTTCTCCGGCGTCCACCGCGAGACCACCGTCGCGCGGCACTGGATCTACGGCGTGCTCCCCGACGGCCGCGAGGTCCCGCTGTCCGACCGCCGCTTCTTCCACCCGCTGCGCCCCGCGCAGCTCGAGGCCGCGTTCGCGCGCCTCGGACCCGCGGAGCGACGCGAAGGCCTCGACGACATCCTCTCGCGGTACGAGGCCCGACGCGCCGCGGGCCGGCACGGGGGCCCGCGGGTCACCGGTCTCCGCCTGTACCGGATGACGTTCGAGCTGGAGGCCGACGCGGGGAACCGGGATCGACCCCTCGCCCGCGAGCTCCTGGCCGAGGCGCCCGGGGAGACGCGGTAGGTGCGCGCCGCCTGCGAGCGCTTCCTCTTCGCGCCCGCCGCGCCTGCGGGCCTCGGCATCACGCGCGCGCTCCTCTACGGGGGTCTCCTCGCGCTCTACGCCCGGACCGGTTTCGCGGACTACGCCGACGTCTCCGAGGTCTTCCGATGCGAACTGTGGTTCCGCCCGCCGGTCGCGCCCGAGGCGTGGCTGGTCGCGGCCCACCGCGTGTGGCTGGTCGCGCTCGCGCTCGCCTGTGTCGGGATCTTCTCCCGCGCCGCGATGGCGATCTCCTTCGCGCTCGGCACGTACCTCTTCTGGATCGACGGCAGCTTCGGCCGCGTCCACCACAACGAGCTGCCCGTGGTCCTCGCCCTCGGCGTCTTCGCCGCGAGCCGCGCAGGCGATGCGTTCTCGCTGGATGCCCTGCGGCGTCGCGCGCGCCCCGAGCCCTCCGGCGAGTACCGATGGCCCCTCCGGGCGGTCCAGATCGCGCTCGCCCTCGCCTTCCTCGCCGCGGGCATCGCGAAGCTCCGCAACGGCGGGCTGGAGTGGATCACCACCGACAACCTACGCCTGCAGTTCCTCGGGCGGAGCTACTCCCTCGTGCCCGCGAGCGGGCGGAATCTCCTGGTCGCGCGCATGCCGCTCCTCTGCAACGCGCTCGCCGCGGCGACGGTCGCGTGCGAGCTCCTCTATGGCCTCTCGCTCGTGAGCGCCCGCGCGCGCATGATCCTCGTCCCCGCCTCGCTGGCGATGATCCAGGGGTTCGCGACCTTCTTCGGCCCGCGCTTCACGACCTTCATGCTCCTGAGCGTCGTCTGGCTGCCGTGGGACCGCTTGCTGCGGCACCGACCCCGCGGATCAGGGTCCTCGGTGTGATGTCCGGAGCAACGTCCGCACCTGCTCCTTCAAGGGGGAGTGCCGGCCGTGCCCGTTCTCGATCGACTTCAGGAGGAACTCCGCGCCGCCGCCGAACTTGTTCCGCTCCTGCGGCAGCTCAAGGACGCGGTGCTCCGTGCGGACGACCCCGAGCGGCTCCCCTCCCGCGCGCACCCTCTCCACCTGCTCGAGGAGGAGCCGCCGGTAGAGCGCGATGCCCTGGTCCGACGAGCCGAGCGTCTCGCGCGTGCGGTCGGCAATCTCCCCCTGCGTGACCCACACCATGATGTCGCCGCCGTCCACGAAGTCCACGATGAACTGGCCGCGCGCGTCGCGCCACGGCACGTCGTACAGCGGGATCCGCTCCTGCGCGGGCATCGTCACCCCCTCGAACCGGTAGCACGACACCCAGAGGTGCCAGGTGTGCGTGTCGTCGACGGGAACTCGGATCTGGAGGCGCGACCGCCCGTGCTCGCCCACACGGAGCGCGTTGGGGAAAAGGAGCGGGTGGCCGACGGCCCAGTCGTCGTCCTCCTCCGACCCTCCCTCGAGCACCCTCCGCTTCATGATCCCGTACTCGAACACGTCGAAGCCGATCTTCCGGTGCGGCCGCAGGTACTGCGGCGGCGCGCCGTCCTTCACGTGCGAGAGGTGGTGTCCGTGGAGCCACTCCGTGTGGTGCGGATCGACGCTGTTCTCCATGATCTGGAGCCAGTTGCACGGGAGAAGCGCTTGGCCGATGTCGCGGAGCGCGTTGTCCCACGCGAGCACGTCCCAGCGCGGCAGTTGCGGGGCGGGCTGCGGGCCCAAGTAGGCGAAGACGAGTCCGCCGAGCTCCTGCGCGGGATAGGCGACCGCGCGCACGCGCCGCAGCAGGGGTGTGTCCGGGGGCTCCGGGGGCGCCTCGAGGCACCGGCCGTCGGGCGCGAACTTCCAGCCGTGGTACGCGCAGCGGATGCCGTCGGGCTCGCAGCTGCCCTGCGCGAGCGACGTGCCGCGGTGCGGGCAGCGCTCCGCGACGACGCCGTAGCCGCTCCCGTGTCGGAAGACGACGAGATCCTCGCCGAGGAGCCGCATCCGCTTCGTCGGCCGCGCGTCGAGCTCCACGACCGCGGCCACCGGCTGCCAGTAGCGGCGGAGCAGGTCTCCCATCGGCGTGCCAGGGCCGACTCGGGTCAGCAGATCCTGATCCTGTTCGGTCATGGACGGGATTCTAGCGAAGGCCGCGGGCGAGCACCTCGAGCAGCTCGCGCGTCCGGCGCGCGCCGTCGAGCGCGATCGTGGGCGCGGGTCTCGGGCGATCGAGCGCATGCCGGATCGCCTTGGCGAGGCGCTCCGGCGTAGCGTCCTCCGGCGCGAGCGTGTCGAGCGCCCCCAGCTCGGCGAGCCGCCGCGCGCGCAGCCGCTGGTCCGACATCCGCGGCGACGGCACCACGAGCGCGCGGGCGCGCGAGAGCAGGATGTCCGCGCAGGTGTTGTAGCCCGCGCGGCTGACCGACAGGTCCGCCGCGGCCATCCACGACGCGAGGTCGGGCGTGAACCGGCGCACGTCGCCGACCGCCGCGAGCCTCGCGAACGTCTCTTCGGGCGCGTACGGACCCGTGAAGGCGGTGATCTCGCGCCCATCCCCGAGCAGCCGCCGCGCCTCGAAGCACGCCCCGAGCAGCTCGTCCGCCTCGACCCCGCCCCCCGCGCTCACGAGGATCCGCCGCTCGGGCGTCCGGGTTCCCGGGGCCCTCCCGCACACATAGCCCGTGTATTCGACCGGCACCCGGATCCGGCCCGCCCACGGAAGCTGCTCCTCGAGACGGGTGACCGCAGGATCCCCGTGGATCAGCACCGCGTCGAAGTGCCGCGCGAGCGCCTCGCACGCCCGCTCGTCGCTCCCGAGCGCGATGTCGCGGTGCGAGCAGATGACCCGCGCCGGCCCCGCGGCCTCGATCGCCGCCAAGGCCTCCCCCTCGAGCTCCCACTTGCTGAAGGGGAAGTGCTCGACCATAAGGACATCCGGCGAGATCCGCCGGACGGCGGCCGCGAGGAGGCCTTGGCGCTCGCCGAGCGGCGCCCCGACGACCCGGCCCTTCTCGCGCCAGAGGGGCGGCAGGTCGACGAACCGGACGCCCGGCGCGTCACGCGCGCCCTCGAACGGCCGGATACCCGCCGCGAGGTGGACCTCGTGCGCGGTCGCGAGCTCGCGCGCGATCGCGAGCGTGCGCGTGTAGTGGCCGAGACCGGTGAGCGGCTGGCAGTAGAGGACGACGCGCACGGATGCAGGGTATCAGCTTGAGAGGGCCCGGGGGCGTTGGTAGAAGAACGGGATGCTCGACAACCGGTGGACGCGGTGGGCCGCGGCAAAGGTCGAGGACGACCACAACCGCCTGCTCGGCTCGCGGGCGACGATGCGGCTCGCGCGCGCGTTCAACAGCGTGAAAAACCGGCGGTGCGTGCGGTTCCGCGAGGGGCAGCGCCTCCGGCTCGAGGAACTCGTCCGGGAGAACGGCGCGCCGCGCGTGCCGATCGTCGAGATGCGCGACGGCTGGGTGATCGACACGTCGCGGTCGCTCCCCCACCTCGACCGGATGGTCGCGGACGCCCAGGAGATCATCGCGGAACGCGCCGGGGCCGTCCGCGGCGGGGGCAGCCGCGAGTTCTTCCAGCAGATCGTCACCGACGCGCACATCGCGCGTTACCCGTCGATCCTCGACTTCGCGACCTCGTCCGACGTGCTCCTGCCCGCGATCCGGTATCTCGGGTTCATCCCGGCGCTCTCGACGGCGAAGCCTCTCGGCGTCCGGCTCGCGGAGTCGGACCAGCGGTTTGTGCCCGACTGGGACGGGAAGTACCGGGCGAGCCAGCTCTTCCACTGCGACTACCACGACACGCCGATGGTCTACGTGATCGTGTGCCTCAGGGACGTGACGCGCGAGTCCGGGCCGTTCTCGTTCCTCCCGATCTCCGCCTCGGACCGGGCCCGCGCGGCGCTCGGCTACCACCGGCGCGGCGTCCCCTACCGGATGAGCGACGACGAGGTCTTTTCCGCCGTGGACCGGAAGGAGCTCGTGGAGTTCGCGTACCCCGCCGGGACGGTGCTCTTCCTCGACAGCAGCCGTTGCTTCCACTACGGCAGCCGCGACTGCGTGAAGCCGCGCTACCTGATGATGTACGCCTACGTCTCGGTCCGGCGCACCGACTTCACCGACCTCCTGCGCCGCGAGAGCGATCGGCCGCTCGTCGACCCCGAGACGCGCGACCGGCGGATGCGCTATCCGGTGAAGCCCGGCGACTCGCTGCTCCGGCGGATGGTGCTCGACCGGGAGCTCCCGGCGCCGTAGCGCCGCCTCCGAACGGCGAAGACCGTGACGCACGTCGCCACCGCGGCGAGCGCGATCCACTGGTGGAAGGTGAGGCCCCCGGCGGCCGGCGCGTGGTTCGCGCGAAGGAACTCGAGGACGAACCGGAGCGCGCCGTACCCGACGCCGAAGACGAGGAACGCTTCGCCCGGGACGCGACGCCGCCCTTGCGCGACGAGCACGAGGCCGAGCACTGCCAGCGCGCCCAGGGATTCGTAGAGCTGGACGGGGTGGCGGCCGTCGTGCGCCCACGGGAGACCGGTCGGCGTCCCGACGCAGCAGCCCGCGAAGAAGCAGCCGACGCGGCCCAGCGCCGTGCCGAGGGCCATCGACGGCGCGAAGGTGTCGCCGACGCGGCCCAGGACGAGCCGGTGCCCGAGGCCATAGGCGACCCCCCCGCCGACCCCCGCGAACAGTGCGCCGAAGAGCGCCCGGTTCCCCCTAGGCCCCCCTCCGATCCACCCGAGAAGCCACGCGCCCAAGAGACCCGAGGCGACGAGGAGCGGCGTCATCCGGTCCACGTGGACCGGATCGATCTCCGCGCGCCGCCGCGCGAGCCACCATCCCGCGACCAGCGCCGCGAGCAGGAACGCGCCGTACGCGGTCACCCGATCACGCTCTCGAAGATGGCCTTCAAGAGCGCCTTGTCCGTCACGCGCGCGTAGCGGGTGGTCATCCAGAAGAGCCCGTCCTTGCCGAGGTTCTCCGCAAGGACCCTCCGGAGAAGCGCCCGCGCCTCCTCCTCCGACGGCGGCTTCGTCCCCGTGGCCGGCGCCTCGTACTCGATGTGGCCGGGCAGCATCTTGAGGGGCGCCAGCGCTCCGAAAGCCGGGTTCACGGACTGCACCTCGACCTTCGTCCCGTCCTCGGAGAGACTCAGCGCCGCGACGACGAAGCCGGGCGGTCTCGCGTCGCCGACGGCCTCGCGGAGGTAGAGCGGCTGCGCCGTGACGAATGTCCGGCCCTCGATCGTCGCGAGCCACGCCTTGTACAGGCCCTCGCCGGGCTTCAGGCGGATGCCGTCGTCCGCGCGTTCGACGTTGACCGACCGGAGCACGTACGCGCGACCGTCGAACGGCAGCAAGGCGACGACCCCGCCTTCGGACCCGTCGTCCTGGATCTCCCTCCAGACGCCGACGAGGCGCGGATCGATCTTGCTCGTCTCCGGGTCGCCGACGCCGACCGGCAGGCAGGCGTCGAGGAACAGGATCACCGCGGCAAGCGGCAGGGCAAGAAGGAGCGGGGCGAGCTGTTTCGGGCGCGGCATGGCATGGACCTCCGCACACATCTTCCCATGTGTGGAGAGGGGGCCTCGGGGGCCCGGTGCGGAGGCCTAGCGCGGGGCCAGGATCGCGAGAGCCTGCGCGGTCGCGTAGGCGCGGCCGATCATCTGGTGGTCCATGAACGTACCGTCGCCCTCGCGGGCGGCAAGGACGGCCGCCCGCACGAACGCACGGACGCGGTCGCGGGTCTTCCCGTCCACGAGACCCGCGGCGTCGAACGCGTTCCGGTGGGCGAAGAAGAAGTAGTAGCCGCCGTGGCCGCGCGCGTTGAAGTAGTCGTAGAGCTTTTTCGTCGGCGGCCGCAGTTCGGCCGCGAACTTCTCGAAGCGTCCGAGCGCCGCCGCGAGCTTCCTCGCGTCGCCGTGGCCGGTCGAGAGGAGCGCGTGCTCGCAGAGGGAATCCCGCGCGATCGACCCGTGCTCCGTGGTCATCCACTCGTGGCCGGTCATCGTCGAGTACGGGAAGAGGTCGCTCTTCTGGCGCATCGCCGCGAGCGCGGCGATGCCCCGGTCGAGGGCGGGCTTCGGAACCTCGAGGCCCGCCTCCTTCGCGCGGGCGAGGGCCATGATGTTCAGCGCGGTGTTGAACGACGCGGGGCGGGCGGCCTGGTAGACCGTCCAGTTGCCGTCCTCGAGCTGGCTCTTGAGGATCCGCGCGACCACGGCCCCCGCCGCCCCCTTCCTTCGCGCGCGCAGGAGCTCCATGAGCGCGTACGGGTTGTTGAACGCGTCGGGGGACGTGTTCTCGCGTTTGGCCCAGCTCTCGAGGTAGTCGAGCGCGCGGCCGCAGGCGGCCTCGGCGCCGAGGCCCTCCGGCACGCGGGCCCGCCAGAGATCGAGCGCCTCGGACGCGAGCGCGGTGATCGCCGCGTCGCTGTAGCCCTGGCCCGCCACGCCGTCGTGGCCGCCGAAGGAGCCGTCCGCGTTCTGCAGCTCGAGAAGCGCGCGCACGCTCTCCGCGCCGTCGAAGGCGTCGCCGTACCCTTCGGTCTCTTCCGGCGGCGTCCGGCCCCGCGGCCAGAGCCGCTCGGAGCCGGAGAGCCAGAGCCGCGGGCCGTTCGGCAGGATGCACGCGGCCGCCCTGCGGCCGAATCGCGTCGGGCCCGCGATCGCCTTCCACTCGGCCGCGGCTTCCGCATGCTTGCCGACGAAGTGCATGCACCACGCCCGGTAGAAGCGCGCCTCGTCGGTCTCGCCCGCGCCGAGGAAGGCCTCGAGTGCGTCGGCCCACGCCCCCCGGCGGAGCGCGACCGTCCCGCGTACGAGTCCCGCCTCGGGCGTCTTCTCCCCCTTGACCGCGCGCTCGGCGCCGTCGAGGTCGCCGCGCCGGAGGAGCGCCCGCGCGCCGTCCCCCGCCGCCGCGTCGGGGTCGTCCAGCGCGCTGCGGAGCCACCAGTCCACGAGGTCCGTGGACATCGTTCCGATCCGGTGGAGCTTCTTCGTCTTGCTGCCGTCGAGGACGACCAGCGCGGGCGTCACGATCTCGGTCGCCCTGAGGCCGACGTCCTTGAGGGGGTCGCCGCCGTCCTTGCCCGGGAACGATCCGCCGCTGTTGCCGTGCGTGCCCAGATCGTACGTGAGCAGCAAGGGCACGAACCGGCTCCGGACCAGGTCGCTGACCGAAGGATCGGAGAGGGGCCCCGCGCGGAAGAGCACGTCCTTCTTGAGGCCGTCGTCGCGGGACGGGATGCTCTCCGCGCGGAGAGAGGTCTTGGCGGCCGCGTATCCCTCGTCGTCGTCCACGCAGCGGACGTAGAGGAGGATCGGTCTCCTCTCCTTCGCGGCCTGCTGACGTGCCGCGTCCGCTTCGAAGAGCCAGGGGATCTCGTCCGCCGCCGAACGGACGAGCTTCCACATCGGATCGTCCCGAGGCTTCCCCGGCGGCGGCGGCGGCGTGACCGGGTCGGTCGTCTTGGTCACCGAGAAGTCGTCGTACCAGACCTGCCCCTTGCCCACGAGGTAGGCGAGGATGCGGACGTACGCCGCCTCCTTGGGCACGTCGAAGACCGCCTCGATCTCCTGCCAGTCCTTCTTCGCCTTGCCGGCCGCGCACCAGGCGTAGCCGATCGCGTTCCCCTCGGCCGGGTAGACCTGGACCATCACGTTGGCCTCGGCGCCCTCCCCGAGCCCCTCCGTCTTTCGCCGGACCGAGAGCTTCAGGCGATACGGCGCGCCGGGCACGACGTCCAACCTCGCGAACCAGTTGTGCGGCACGTTGTCGGCCTCGTCCGTGTTCGCGATCGAGAGCGAGCCGCTCTTCCTCGCGCCCACGGCTTCGTCCACCGCGAACGCCACGGACGCGGCGCCGGGCGTGTGCCCCCAGCCGTGCCCCTTCCCGATCGCGCCGTTCTCGAGGAGGTCCTTCGCCGACGCGGGCGCAAGGACCAGAAGGATCACGATCGCGCGCCTCATTTCCCCCCTCCTTCCCGGGGCCCATCTGCCACCATCAGCGGCAGGGGCGTGCCTTCGGGATCGCCGAGACGCAGGAGGAAATGGCCGATCCCGGCGAGGCCGAGCATGTACGAGGAATCGTACTCGGTGTCGACGGCGAAGCCTTCGCCGCGCGGGACAAGGAGCGCCGTGGCCCAGAGGCGAGCCTCGTCGAGGAGCGCCTTGTCCTTCGTCAGACGGTACGCCTCGAGCAGCAGCTCCGCGTTGCCGGCGACGCCGTGACACTGGCAGCCGCCGGCGCGCGCCGTGCGCCCGAGCCGCCTCGTGGTCGCGAGGCACCGGTCGAGCGCGGGCCGGTACGCCTCCTTGCCCGCGCGCACGAGCGCGGCGAAGAAGAGGCCGTTCCCCGGCGGCCCGTGACACCACTGGATCCGGATCTCCTCGTCCTTCTGCGGCGGGACCGTCCGGTACCACAGCCAGCCGTCTTCGCCCTCGGGTGTGGCGTTGCGGGCGACGAAGCGCCCGGCTTCCTGCGCGAGGTCCTTGTAGTACGCCTCGCCGGTCGCGTTCCCGAGGCCGAGGAGGAAGTAGCCGACTCCCGCCGCGCCGTGCGAGAAGCCGGTGTAGATCCGCGAGGTCTCGTCCGCGCCCACGCGCCAGCAGACGGTGCCCTCGACGCCGATCGCGCGCTTCGCGAGCCACTCGCCCGTGCGGCGCGCGGCGTCGAGATCCTCCTTCCCGCCGGTCGCGGCGTGGAGGTTCAGGCGGAAGATGCCGATGCCGGCCGCGCCGCTGATGACGTCGGTCGCCTGGGGACCGTCGAGGCCCTTCGCGCACGCGCGCGCCATCGCGAGGAACGCGGCCTCGCCGCTCGCGCGGTAGGCGTCGAGGCAGGCCTGCCCGACCCCGGCGCGACCCGTGTACAGGCCCGGTTCCTCGCCCATCTCGGCGACCGCGCGCTCGAGAGCCTGCCGCGCGGCGGCGAGCCACTCCCTCTTCCGGGTCGCGCCGTAGAGCCCGACATGGAGCAGCGCTACGCCGGCGTCGCCCGAGTAGACGCACGGGTCCTTCCCCTTCGGGTCGCGGGCGAGGATCGCGCGGCCGGCCTCCTCGGCGAGGGCGACGCACGCCTTCGGGTCCGCGAGGAGTTTCACGGCGGCGGGGCGGACGGGGTTCGGCTCCTCGCCCGCCGCCGCGACGGTTGCAAGGAGGAGCAGCGAAGCCCTTGCCACCGCCTTCACAACGCGGGCGACCGCCTCGTGGTTCGCGAGCACCCCGCCCATCCTAGACGGTTGGACGACGCCGGGCGTCGCGCTCCTGCGCGCTACTGCACGGTGACCGGCGCGATCGTCGCGAGGTCCGCGTGGATCTTCGAGGCGTCGCCGACGACCACGATGACGAGGCCCCCCGGATCGATCCGCCGGGCGATCCGGCGCAGTTCTTCGGGGGTCGCCCTCGCCTGCGCCTCGATGCACTTCTGGATGAAGTCCGGCTGCAGCCCTAGGCTGTCGATCTGCCACAGGTCCTGGATCACTGCGACGGGTGTCTCCCATCGGGCGGCGAGGCTCCCCGTGAACACGTTCCGCGCGACGAAGACCTCTGCGGCGGTCGGGCCTTCGTCCCGCAGTTTCGCGAGCACGTCGAGCAGCGCGCGCACGACCTCGCCCGTACGCGCGGTCTCCGTCGATGCTTCCATCCAGAACAAGCCGGCCTCCCGCCGCGCGGCGACGCCGCCGTCCGCCCAGTAGGTCAGGCCGCGCCGTTTGCGGAGTTCGTCGTTGAGGCGAGAGGAGTGGCTGCCCCCGATGATGTTGCTGAGCAGCAGGCCGAGCGCCCAGTCCGGATCGCGACGCGTGAACGTGATCTGCCCGACGCGGATCGCGCTCTGCGCCGACCCGGCACGGTTGACGATGACGATGCGCCGCTTCTGCGGTTCGGGCACCGCATGCGCAGCCATCTCGGGCAGCGGGCCCTCGGCCTTCCACGTGCCGAAGTGCTGTTCCGCGCTCCGGAACACCGCCTCGGGCACGACGTCGCCGCCGACATAGAGCACCGCGGCGTCGGGCCGCCCGAACCGCAGCCACCAGTCGCGGAGGTCCTGCCATTCGAGCCGCCTCATGTCCTTCGTCTCGCCGCTGGCCGGCCGTGCGTACGGGTGATTGCCGAACATGTGCCGGCAGAGAACCGCGTCGGCCGTCGTTGCCGCGTCGGCGCGCGCCGAGTCCAGCCAACGGATCATCATCTTGCGTTCGGCTTCGAGCCCCGTCCCGTCCGTGCGCGGGGACAACACCATCTCCGCGAGGAGGCCAAGCGCGCCATCGACGCCCGGGGGGTAGCAGGTGGCCGAGAGGTGCGCGCCGTCGAGATCCGCCCCGCCGTTGAGGGCCACGCCCTCGCGCCCGCACAACTCAAGAAGGGCTGCGGTGTCATGCTTCGCCGTGGCGCGCGTCAGCAGCGCCATCGCGAAGTGGGCGGCGCCCGGCTTCGCCTCGGCCGCGGAGCCGGAACGGAACGAGAGCGAGCAGTGGACGACCGACGCATCGCAGTTCGGGACCACGACGACCTCAAGGCGGTTGGCGAGGCGATGCCGGGCATGCGGCGGGAGCGGCAGGGTCGCGGGAGGCGGATGGACCGGAGGCGAGTCGCCAAACGTGGCCGGCCTCTTGAGCCTCGCCTTGATGCCGGTCCGGCGCGCTACGCGACCCCCCGGCTCGGGTGGCGGGGCCGGCTCTGGTCCGTCGGCGGGTGGCGCCACGGCCTTCCCTGGCAGTGCGCGGAACCGGACGCGCCTCGGCGCCCCGAAGTACGTCCGGGCAACCCGCACGAGATCGTCGGCGCTGACCTTGTCGAGCTGTTTCAGCCGAAGGTTCAACTGGTCCGTATCTCCCAGGGTCGCCGCCCACCCGATCGCGATCGCGATGCTCGACGCGGTGCTTCGCGACCCCGTGTCTGCGCGGCGGAGGGAGTTGCGCGCCAGCGTCAGTTCCTCCGGTTCGACCGGCTCCGCCATGAGCTTCTCGAGCTGAGCTTCGATGATCTCGATGGCCAAGCCCTCGCTGGCAGGCTCGCTGAGCGCCGCCGCCACGCCTACGACGCCGTGATCCTCCAGTTCGTACTCCGGGTACGGGTAGACGTTGTGGGCGACCTGGCGATGCCACATGAATTCGCGGTAGATCCGGCTGGGGTTCGCTCCCCCGAGGATGGAGGTCAGAAGGCGCAGCGGCACCGCATCAGGATGGTTGCGCGGGACACCTGGAACGACCACTCCCACGAGCGGCAGCGACCCGCACGTCTCATCGAATCGGAGGTCGAGCGGTTCCGCCCTCGGCGTCTCGGTGACCTTGACGCGCGCCGGCGGTGAGCCGCCCGGGATCCATCCGAAGTACCGCTCCGCGAGCGACTGCGCCTCCGCGTGGCCGACATCGCCGACGATCACAAGCACCGCGTTGCTCGGGATGTAGTACCTCGCCCAGAACGCCTCGACCTCCTCGAGCGTCGCGGCCCTGAGGTGCGCGGCGCACCCGAGGGGGTCCCAGCGGTACGGGTGCGCGCGAAACACACCGGCCATCACCCGCTCGCTGAGTGTGCCGTACGGCTGGTTGATCCGCTCGCGAAGCTCCTGCTCCACGACGCTCCGTTCGGTGGCAAAGTTGGCCTCGTCGATCCGGAGGAACGCCATCCGCTCCGCCTCGAGCCAGAGCGCCAGCTCCAGCTGGTGCGCGGGGAGCTCGTTCCTGAAGTAGGTCGCGTCGAAGCTGGTGCAGGCGTTCACGTTTCCGCCCACCGACCGGATCCGATCGGCGTGGCCGTGCGGATCGACGCGATCGGTCCCGCGGAACATCATGTGCTCGAAGAGGTGCGCGAAACCCTGCCGGTCGGGCGCCTCGTCCTTCGAGCCCACGTGGTACCAGACCTGCACGGCGACGATCGGGCAGGAGCGGCGCTCGACCGTCACCACGCGGAGGCCGTTCGCGAGGACCTTCTCGCGGAAGTGATACGGCCCGTCTCCCGCCGCCGCCGCGGCCGCGACGAGACACAGGACGAACGCACGGCAGCGCATGACTGGCGACATTCTAGGGGCGCTTGGTTCCCCCGTGCCCCCTCCGGTCGGTCTCACGGCGCCTTCAGCTCGAGCGCGGCCTCGAACGTCTGCTTCCAGTCGGTCTTGTCGTAGACGAGGTCGAGCATCGTCAGAAGGCTCCGCTCGACCTTGCCCTCGAACACCGTCTTGCCGTTCCACGTCACGGTGACCGGCTGGTCGAGGTCCACCATCTCCGAAGCGAGGCAGAGAGTGACCCCGACCACGCCCTCCGAGGAGAGCCGGATCGATTGCCCTTGGATCTCGCCGTCGATCCTTCCCTTGGGCGGCTGGTCCGCCTTGCCCGTCCCCTCGGCATCGAGCCGGTCGATCCGGATCCAATAGCACCAGCCGTCCTTCGCGGTCTGGAGGCTCTTGCTGACCCGCTTCGGATAGCGTTCGCGCTCAAACCCCCTGAGCCACGTGAGCGCGGTCGGGAGCGTGCCCCAGACGCTGCCGTCGTGACCCCCGTTCGGCAGTTCCTCGTAGCGGACGTTGACGCCGATGCGCGTGAGCTCGGCGCACGTCGCCCGCGGCTGGAGGACCGGGCAGACCTTGTCCTTCGCGCCGTGCAGCACGTAGACGGGAACGGCCAGCAGGTTCGCGTGGCGCCCCTCCACGCCCCACGTGACCGCGCTCATCGGCGCGAGCCCCGCGAACCGGTCGGCGCGACAGCACCCGAGCTCCCACGACCAGAATCCCGTCTGGGAGAGGCCGGTCACGTAGACGCGGTCGGGGTCGAAGTGGTAGCGCGTCGCGAGATCGCGGAACATCCGCTGGAAGATGACGTTGCCTTCCTCCTCGGGCAACCCGCGCGCGTCCGGCCCGATCTGCTCGACGATCTCCGTGCGCACGATCAGCCAGTCGCGGCACCCGGCCTTGTCCGCGAGGCCGCGATAGTAGCCGAGCCCCTCGAGCTTCTCCTCGAGGCTCTTGTCCGCCCAGCTCCCGTGCCCGGGGTCCAGGAGGAGCGCGTTCCCCTTGTCCGGGTCGTAGCCGCGCGGGACGTGCAGCGCGTACGCGTAGGCATTGCCATCGTGCTCGAACCGATAGCCCCCCACGGCCCCCCCGATCCTCACGAGGCCCTTCCCGGCATCGCGCGGATAGCGCGGGCCCTTCCGGATCACCCGCTCGATCTCCTCGATCGACCCTCCCGCATCCGCGATCGTCTCGGCGACCTTCCTGCGCGCCGCCCGATTCGGCTCCGCGAGCAGCTGGTAGAGAGTCGTCCGGATCCGCTTCTCGTCGGGCGCTGCGGTCGCGACCGTCGCGAGCGCGAGCACAACGAGCATGCGCATGAGGAGGGGGCGGCGGGGGCCGACTACTTCTCCGGCGTGACGGGGCCCTTGGGGCCGGGCACGGCGGGCAGGACGCGCGGCTGCGTGCGGTCGAGCGCGAGGATCAGCGCGTGGATCGCGGTGACGTACGTCTTGTTGCCTGCCGCGTACTCGTCGGCGCCGGGCATCCCCGGGATCGGCGCCGTGTCGCAGGTGACCGCGCCGTCCTCGTGCTTGCAGATGCAGCTGCATGCGCCCGTCGGGGCCTGGCCGTTCACGATGCGGGAGAAAAAGATCGCGCGGAAGGTCTGCCACGCGCGGTCGCCGCGCGACCGGGCGAGCAGCGCGCCGTACTGGAGCGCCATCGTCGCGGAACCGTGCCCTTCCGACACGAGGTCCGGCTGCGCGTCGATCGCGTCGAGGGCCTTGCCCGCCGCCGCGTCGCCCGCCGGCAACCCCGCGCAGAAGAGGGCGAAGACGGCACCCGCGGTGCGCGCCACCTCGATCGCGCCCAGCATCGGCGCCTCGGCCGCCGGCACATCGTGCTTCTGCGAGGGGTCGTAGGGGAAGGTCCCGTTGGCGTTCTGCGACGCGCCGAAGTAGCCGCGGCCACGCTCGAGCGCGTCCGTCTTCTTCGTCCCGAGGGTCTTCAACGTGATGCCGAGGCCCGCGAGCGCGCAGTGCGACGCGGCGAGGAGCGTGCCCGGGTAATCGAGCTCCCCCCCGCCCGGCTTCGGGATCTTGATCGGCGGCAGCCCCATGCCGGGCCGCGAGGCGTCGTCGTGGCCCCACCCGCCGTTCTCCTGCTGCGACGTCTCGAGGACCGCGGCGATCGCCTTCAGGGCACGCTTCGAGTCCGCGGTGTGCTTCCCGCGCGCGGCGCACTCGGCGAAGAAGCACGCGGCGACCGAGAGCGGCCAGACGAACTGGGCCGTGTACATGGCCTCCATGTCCATGGGGAACCCGTCGGGGCCGACGGGCGGGGGCTTGCCGTCCTTCTCGCGCTTATCGTCCTTGCCGTACTGCTTCTCGACCCGCTCGACGTAGCGGAGGAGCTCGTCGTGGATCCGATCGATCTGCTGCTTCCGCGGCGGGAGCGTCTTGCCCCCCTTGTCCGACGCGAGGAGGTACGCCCACCCGGCTACCGCCATCGAATACTGGCGTCGCGGCGAGCCGCCGTCCTGGAGTTTCCACAGCTGCTCGTCGAGGTAGCGGAACGCCTTCGCGAGCGCGGCGTCCCGCTGCTCCGCGGTGACCGGCGCGTCCTCCGCGCGGGCCGGCGCGAGCAGGAGCAGCGCGCCGAAGAACAGCCATCTGGGCATCCGGTACAGGATACCGCCCGGCCCCCCAGGGCCCCCCCCTTCGCTACTTCGGGAAGAGCAGCTGGAACTGGATGCGGAGCTGCCAGTCCGGACCGCCGTCGGGCGTCTCGATGTTGTAGAAGATCTGCGCCTGGCAGTTCACGGGCAGCTTGCCGAACCTCACGACCTTCCCCGCGCCGCCCCCGATCGGCACCGTCCATATGTTGTCGCGATTCGCGTCCCAGTTCGCGGTGACGATCGGCGCCGAGACGAGGTACCACCCGCTCGGAAGGTTGTAGTTCACGAAGGGCTGGAGCGTCATCGTGCTGAACTCGCCCTCGAAACTCCAGACGTTGTTGATGAGCGCGCCGTAGACCCACTTGCCTTCCATCGTGAGGACGACGGCGGCGGGGCCGAGCCCCCACTCGCCGGTGCCGAGCGAGTCGTCGGTCGAGGTCGGGATGAGGACCGCGGGACCCGCGCCCCAGATGAGCTTGCTCTCCTTGCGCGGCGACAGGAACCCCGTGAACAGCGTGTCGCCGAGACCGAACTCGTCCCCCACGCCCGGCGCGAGCTCCGGCTGGTACATCACGGGGAGGATCGTCCGCGTGATGAGGTTCCAGTCGTCGCTGAGATGGAACGGCCACACGGGCTGGATGTTGAGGACGTACTGGAGATCGTCGTCGGGCCCGACGCCGAAGTTGAAGTTGTTCTGGAAAGGCACGCTGATCAGGTCGGCCACGGGGTTCTGGGTCTTCCGCGTCAGGTCCTGGTCGTCCGCGGCGGCGGAGATCCGCGGTCTCGCGGGCGCGGCGTCCGCGAGGAAGAGCTCGACGTCCCCGGCGACCGCCGACGCGGGCGCCTCGGCGACGAGCGCGGGCGAGGGATCCGCGCAGGGCCGCATCGAGGCGCAGCCGATGACCACGAGGAAGGGGCACAGCCGGGCGAACGTCATGGTTCACCTCTTCTCGTGCGATGCTAGCACCGTGACACGTCTTCGCGCAACCATGGTCGGCCACGTCCTCTTCCGGACCCGCAACGCGCTCTTCCCCGCGCTTTTCCTCGCGACGGTCGCGCTCCTCCCCCCGCCGCGGGAGCGCCCGCACCTCCCCGCGGAGATCGCGGTCGGCCTCGCCCTCCTCCTCATGGGCCAGACGCTCCGCGTCGTGACGATCGGCTTCGCCTACATCAAGCGCGGCGGCAAGGGCGGGCGCATCTACGCGAGCGGCCTCGTCACCGGCGGGCTCTTCGCCCACTGCAGGAACCCGATGTATGCGGGTAACCTTCTCGCCGTGTCGGGCCTCCTCGTCCTCGCCGGGAACCCCTGCGGCCTCGCGGCGGGCGCGGCGTTCTTCCTCCTCGCCTACGCGTCGGTCATCCTCGCGGAAGAGACCTACCTCGCGCAGCGGTTCGGGGACGACTACCGGCGCTACTGCGAGCGGGTCCCGCGCCTCCTCCCGCGCTTCCGCGGCCTCCTCGCGACGCTTCGCCCGCTCGCCTTCGACGGGAAGAAGGTCGTCTCGAAGGAGCACGGCACGCTCTACCTGAACCTGATGCTCGCGACCGGGATCCTCGCGTACGGCGCGCACCGCGCCGGGCGACTCGGGTCGTCCTGGCCGCTGCTCGCGTCGATCACGGGCCTCGGGACGATCGGCTACCTCGCGGCCCGCTTCGCGAAGAAACGGACGTCGTGGCTCGCCGCGTGAAGAGGAAGGGGGGGTCCGGGGGCCTCGAGCGGGCCCGCGCGGAGATCGAAGGGATCGACGCGGGCCTTCTCCGGCTCCTCAACCGGCGGGCGGCGATCGTCGCGCGGATCCACAGGGCGAAGGCGCGGCGCGGGAGGCCCATCTACGACGCCGCGCGCACCGACGCGATCCTCGCGCGGCTCTCCCGGCTCAACCGCGGCCCGCTGCGCGACGAGCAGGTGCAGGAGCTGTTCACGTTCCTCCTCCACCACTTCGCGCTCGACCACCGGCCGGGACGGCGGCCCCCGAAGCCCCCTCTCCTCCGGGCTGTGGCGGCGCCCGGCGCCGAACGCACGGCGGTGCGGCGGATGTGCGCACGGCATGGCCTCACGCTTGTCTCCCGCAGCCGCGGAACGCGCGCGCCGGGCGCCCTCGCGCTCGCCAAGGGCGCCGCCCTCCGGCTCTCCGGGGACGAGGACGACGAGACCCTTGCGGACCTCTGCCGGCGTGCGAAGCTCTTTTGCCTCGCGCTGCGGCCGCTGCCGCGCGCCGGAGGGGGCCGATGAAGGACCGGATCTTCGACGACAAGGGCCGCGTGGCCGACTTCGAGTTCGACGAGCGGGTCGCCCGCGTCTTCGACGACATGGTGGCGCGCAGCGTGCCCTACTACGACGAGATCCAGCGGCTCCAGGTGGAGCTCGCGGTGGAGTTCCTGCCGGAGCACGGCGGGCTCGTCTACGACCTCGGCTGCTCGACCGGCACGACGCTCCACCTGCTCGCGTCGCACCCGCGGTGCCCGGCGGGCGCCCGGTTCACGGGGGTCGACAAATCCGCCGCGATGCTCGGGGAGGCGAAGACGAAGCTCGCCGCGATCGCGGGTCGCGTGGAGCTGCTCGAGGCGGACCTGAACGCCGGCGTCGAGCTGAAGCCGTGCCGGATCGTCTTCCTGAACTGGACGCTCCAGTTCGTGCGGCCGCTCTACCGGGAGTCGGTCGTGCGACGGATCTTCGAGGCGCTCGAACCCGGCGGCGCCCTCTTCCTCTCCGAGAAGGTGCTCCTCTCCAACACGTTCCTGAACCGCCTCTACATCGAGCACTACCTCCGCTACAAGAGGTCGCGCGGGTATTCCGACGCGGAGATCCAGCGGAAGCGCGAGGCGCTCGAGAACGTCCTCGTGCCCTACCGGCTCGAGGAGAACCGGCTGATGCTCGAGCGCGCCGGGTTCGCGACCATCGATCCGTTCTTCCGCTGGCTCAACTTCGCGTGCCTCCTCGCGGTCAAGTCGCCCTGACCCTTGAAAGTCGCCTCGCGTTCCGCGATGCTCGGCGGATGGCTCGGCCGCTCGTCTTGTGGATCGCGTGCGTGGTGGCGGGCTGCCGGTGCCCGCTCGAGGCCCCGGACAGCTTCCTCGCCGACTACGCGGACTACGTGCAGGCCTCCGACCGGATCGGCGCGTCGCTCGCTTCCCGCCGCTCGATCGCGCCCGCGGCGCTCTTCGCGACGGCAGCGCTCCTGCAGATCGACGACGCCGACCAGAAGCTGCAGGAGGATCTTGTCGCCCCCAACGCCCCCGAGGCCGGCCTCCAGCCGGCCGACTACGGCCTGTGGGTCCTCACCGGGACCTCCTTCATCCTCCCGTTCCTGGCGTCGCCGAAGGACCTCGACGTGAGGCCGTGGACGGTCGCGGCCACGAACTTCGAGGCCTGGGCGTGGACGGTGGCGATCAGCCAGGGCGTGAAGGCCATGAACCTCCGCGACCGCCCGAACGGGAACCCCGGCGGGTTCTATTCCGCCCACGCGGCTGCGGCCTTCTCGGCCGCCACGGTCCTTGACCGGGAGTACGGCACCGCGGTCGGCGTGCCGGCCTACATCCTCGCCTCCCTCGTCGGGTACGACCGCATCCGGACGAACCTCCACTACCCTTCCGACATCCTCGTGGGCGCGGGCATGGGGATCCTTCTCACGAACATGATCTTCGACAAGGACCTCGGCCAGGAGGGGTATTTCCGGCGCCGCTACCGCGTGGAAGTCCAGCCGCAGCTCGACGAGGACACGGTGGGCCTCTCGGTGTCGGTCCGGTGGTGACCCTCCCCCCGCGCCCCCCGAACTCGGGTCGTCGGGACCCGAGAGGTCTCCCCTCCCCGCATGGCCAGGACAACCCGTGACACAATCGGGGCACCTTCGGCAGCCCCAATGCGTATGTTACGGAAGGAAGGAGCGGTTCGGATGCTCGCGGTACGCCTCTGTCTCGGGGCGCTCTTGGGCCTCGGTTGCGCCAGTTCGTACGAGCGCTCGGCCACGGTCGAGGGCGATGCGATCATGGCGGAAGGGGAGGGCGCCGTGGCGATCGAGCGGTCGAATCTCGTCGACCCGGCCAAGGAGACCGGGCCGCGAGAGGGCCGCGAGCCGCCCTTGGAGGTGCCGGCGGTCCTGACGCTCGAGGACGCGCTTCGGATCGCGACCCAGTGCAACCGCGACTACAAGACGCAGCGCGACACGTTCTTCCTCACCGCGCAGTCGCTCGGGCTCACGCGGCGGGACTTCAAGGAGTGGGTCTTCACCGGGAGCCTCTCGAACAACCTCGAGGACGGCGAGGAGATCGAGCTCTTCGAGAGCACGGCGCTCGCGTTCACGGGCACCCGGGCGGTCCTCCCGACCGGCGGCAGCCTCGCGATCACGGGGACGTGGACGCAGTTCTACGAGCCCGACGCGAAGCACACGATCACGGGAACGGCGTCGTTCACGCAGCCGCTGCTGCGCGGCGCGGGCAAGTCGATCGCATGGGAGCCGCTCACCCTCGCGGAGCGCGGGCTCATCTACCAGGCGCGGGCGTTCGAGATCTACCGCCAGGACTTCACGATCTCGATCATCCAGCAGTACGCGAACCTCGTCAGCCAGAAGCGCAGCGTGAAGAACGCGGAGAACCGCGTCGCCGGCGCCGACTACTCGCAGCGGCAGGCGAGGGCGCTCTACCGCCTCGAGCTCGGGCCCGGACAGACGGACGTGTTCCGCGCCGAGCGCGAGTACCTGACCGCGCAGAACGCGCTCCTCGACGCGCAGCAGGGGTACCAGCTCGCGCTCGACCAGTTCAAGATCACGCTCGGCCTCCCGCTCTCCGTGCCGTTCGACCTCGTGGACGAGATCCCGCTGCCCCCGGACCTCGACCCGACGGTGGACGGCGCGGTCGACGCGGCCCTCGCGAACCGGCTCGACCTCACGACCGCCCGCCAGCAGACGGAAGACGCCGGGCGCTCGGTCCTCGTCGCGAAGAACGCGCTCCTGCCCGACCTCGACTTCACGGCCGCCTACAACTCGATCGTCGCCGGCAACACGCTCGCCGAGTTCGGCTTCGAGCCCGACAACTGGAACCTCGGCATCTCTCTCGAGATCCCGCTCAACCGGAAGGCCGAGCGCAACGCCTACAAAGCCGCGCTGATCAGCTACGAGCAGTCGAAGCGGTCGCTCCAGCAGACCGAGGACAGCGCGATCCTCTCGGTCCGCGACGCGCTCCGGCGGCTCCAGCAGACGCGGGTCCAGATCCGGAACGACAAGGACAACATCCGGACGATCGAGCGGCTGCTGCTGAAGGCCGATCTCGAGAACCGCGCCGGCCGGGTGAGCAACCGCGACGTTGTCGAGGCGACCAACGACCTCGCCGCGGCCAAGGACAGCCTGAACGACCGGTACGTCTCCTACCTGATCGACACCCTCAACCTCCAGCAGGAGATGGGTCTCCTCTTCGTGGGCAAGAACGGCCAGGTGCTCCGGTGAACAAGCTCATCCTCGGCCTGGTGCTCTGCGGCGGCCTCGGCGGCGCGGTCGTGTTCTGGCCCGCCGGCAGGAAGGAAGGGGAGGGGCGTCGGGAAGGGGGAACCCACGTCACCCGGCGCGACAAGCTCAGGATCACGATCTCCGAGAAGGGCACGCTCAAGACGAAGAACTCGACGCTCTTGCGCGCGGAGACCTACGCGAAGATCGAGTGGATCATCGAGGAGGGCAAGGCGGTCAAGAAGGACGACATCCTCGTGAAGCTCGACAAGCAGGAGACCGAGAAACAGAAGGAGCAGCTCGAGAACCAGGTGACGCAGCTCGAGGCCGAGCTCAAGAGCGCGACGACGAACGAGCTGATCCAGAGGCAGCAGAACGAGACGAACATCGAGAAGGCGGAGCTCGCGGTCCAGGTCGCGAAAGTCGAGCTGCGGAAATTCCTCGAGGCCGACGACCCCGCCGAGCGGCGCAAGCTCGCTCTCGCCGTGGAGACCGGCGAAACCGACGTGGAGCGCAACGAGGAACGCGTGAAGGCGAACGAGGAGCTCCGCAAGGAGGACTTCGTCACCGAGAACGACCTGCGCGAGGCGCGGATCCTGCTCAAGAAGGCCAAGAACGACCTCGAGACCGCCCGGATGGAGCTCAAGAGCTACGAGGAGTACAAGCGGCCGCTCGAGCTGAGGAAGAAGGAGGCGGCCGTGGTCGAGGCGGATCGCGGCCTCGACCAGGCGAAGAAGGGCGCCGAGGCGCAGCTCGCCGACAAGACCGCGCAGGTGCGCCAGCGCGAGTCCTCCCTCTCGTCGACGAAGTTCCAGCTCGAGAAGACGCTGGAGATCCTCTCCAAGATGGAGATCAAGGCCACCACCGACGGCACGGTGCTCTACGGCAGCCAGGACAACCCGTGGGAACGCGAGAACATCAAGGTCGGGCAGCAGGTGTGGCAGGGCATGGTGCTGCTCACCCTGCCGGACCCGAGCGAGATGGCCGTGACGATCCAGATCCACGAGGCGGACGTGGACAAGCTGAAGGTCGGGATGAAGGCGTTCGTGACGAGCGAGACGCAGAAGGACCGGACGTTCGAGGGCGAGGTCGTGAAGATCGACCAGGTCGCGAACGCGGGTCAGAACTGGTGGGGTGGCGACGACGTCAAGCGCTTCAAGGTCGAGGTCGCGCTCAAGGGTACGGACCTGAACCTCAAGACCGGCACGTCGGCGCGCGCGGAGATCCAGGTGGACGAGCTCGCGGACGTGCTCTCGGTGCCGCTGCAGGCGGTCTACGACAAGGAAGGGAAGCGGTTCTGCTACCGGGTCGTGAAGGGCCGTTGGGAGCGCGCGGAGGTCGTGCTCGGCGCGAGCAGCGACACGATGGTCGAGGTCAAGTCCGGCCTCTCCGAAGGCGACGAACTCCTCCTCTCCGACCCCGAATCAAAGTCATGAGCCTCGTACTAGGTACGCGCGCTGGCTTTCGCAACTCCTTTGGCCGCAAGGGATTGTGGCGTCCGACTGCGGACTTCCGGTCCGCACTTCGGAGGGCAGGCGCCGCTCGGGCGGGGCCGGCTTGAGCGATCACGTCCTCGCGCTCCGCGGCGTCACGAAGTCCTACGGGCAGGGGGACGCGCGCGTGGAGGTGCTCCACGGCCTCGACCTCGAGGTCGCGGCGGGCGAGTTCGTCGCGATCATGGGCCCGTCGGGCTCGGGGAAGTCGACGCTCCTGAACATCCTCGGCTGCCTCGACCGGCCCACGGGCGGCGCGTATCTCCTCGACGGGGACGACGTCGCCGGCTTCAACGACGACCAGCTCTCGCTCATCCGGAACGGGCGGATCGGCTTCATCTTCCAGAGCTACAACCTGATCGCGCAGCTGACCGTCCTCGAGAACGTCAAGGTGCCTCTCCTCTACAGGGCGAGGGGGCAAGGCGGAGGGGCGCAGCGGGCGCAGGAGTTGCTCCGGACGATCGGCCTCTCGCACCGGCTCACCCACCGGCCCTCGCAACTCTCGGGCGGCGAGTGCCAGCGCGTCGCGATCGCGCGGGCGCTCGTCAACGACCCGATCCTGATCCTCGCCGACGAGCCGACCGGCAACCTGGACACGAAGACGGGCGCCGAGGTGCTCGAACTTCTCGAGGGGCTCCACCGCCAGGGCCGGACGATCGTCCTCATCACCCACGACCCGGCCGTCGCGCGGCGCGCCGGCCGCACCGTCCGCCTCCAGGACGGCAGGCTCAAGGAGGCGTCGTGACGGCCCCCGAGCCCCCCCGGGATCGCTGATGCGCGAGCGCGTCACGCAGCTGTTCCTCCTCGCGCTGCGGAACCTCGTCGGCTACCCGCTGCGGAGCCTCCTCACCGCGCTCGGCGTCGTCTTCGGCGTCGGCTCCGTGATCGCGATGATGGCCCTCGGCGCCGGCATGCAGCAGGCGCTCCTTGCGGAATTCGGGCGCCTTGGGCTCCGGAACATCATCGTCAACTCGAAGAAGCCCGCCACCAGGAAGAAGGACGTCCAGACGAGCCAGTGGCAGTTCAACCGCTACGGCCTCACGCGGAAGGACCTCCGGCAGATCAACGAGACTGTGCCGGGGATCAGCGAAGTCCTGCCGGTGCACGCGCGACCCGAGCTGGCTTGGCACGGCAGCAGGAAGGTCGAGGCGACGCTGCACGCGGTCCAGCCGCGGCACATGGAGATGTTCGGGCTCCGGGCCATCGAGGGCCGCACGCTGACCGACGCCGACTCGACGGGGCTCCGGCGCGTGTGCGCGGTGCGCGGCAGCCTCTTCACCGAGCTCGGCCTGCGCGGCGAGCCCATCGGCACCTCGCTCCTCGTCGGCCGCGAGTACTACACGGTCGTCGGGATCCTCGAAGACGAACCGCTCCTCGACTACCAGCGGAAAGCGATGAACCTGGATTCGAAGACGAAGGAGATCTACGTGCCCTACGCGACCCTGAACGAGCGCGCCGGCACGCGGATCGTCACGCGACGGCAGGGGTCGCGCGAGATGACCGACGTGGAGCTGAGCCAGATCGTCGTCACCGCGGAGAGGGAGGAGGATGTCCTCAGGACCGTGGAAATGCTCCAACGCGTCCTCGCGCGGAGCCACGAGGACGAGGATTACGAGATCGTCGTTCCGTTGAAGGAGCTCACGCTGCGGCGGAAGACGCAGGAGGTGCTGCGCTACGCGCTCATCGCGATCGCGTCGATCTCCCTGCTCGTGGGCGGGATCGGCATCGCGAACATCATGCTCGCGACCGTCACGGAGCGCACGCGCGAGATCGGCATCCGGCGCGCGCTCGGGGCGAGGCGGCGCCACATCGTCGCGCAGTTCCTGACCGAGACGACGGTGATCGCGACGCTCGGCGGGATGATCGGGGTCGGCGTCGGCTTCGGCATGAGCCACCTGCTCGCAGCGTGGACGAAGTGGACGGCGATCGTGACCCCGGACAGCATCCTGCTCGCGCTCTCGATCTCGATGGGCACAGGCATCGTCTTCGGCCTCTTCCCCGCCCGCCGCGCCGCGCTCCTCGACCCGATCGCCGCCCTGCGGCACGAGTGATCGCCCGGCCGCGCGCGCGGGCCGCGCTCCGTCGGGGCCGGCGGGAAGCCCATGGCGCTCCGCCCGCGGGTGTTCGATACTTGGTCCGATGACGCGCATCCTGGCCGCCGCTCTCCTGGCCGCGACAGGCTGTGCGGGTCCCCGCGGGGAGATCGCGCTCTCCGCCTACGGCGGCAAGGCCTGGAACTCCGACGCCGACCTCCGCCTCAAGCAGCCGGGCGGCACCGACCTCAAGCTCTCCGGTGTGGAGCTCGACGACAAGTCCTTCGAGCTGCCCATCTACTACGGCCTCCGCGGCACCTACTGGTTCCCGCCCGCGGATGCAGACGACGAGACCGCGCGCCTCGGCACGTGGGGCTTGATGCTCGACTTCACGCACCCGAAGGCGATCGCAGACGAGGACCAGGTCGTGAACCAGCAGGGGACGCGGGGCGGCGCGCCCGTGAGCGGCAGCTTCCCCGTGAGCCAGAGCATCGAGTCCTACGAGCTGAGCCACGGCCACAACCTGCTCACGCTCAACGCGCTGCACCGCTGGCTCCCCGCGGGCCGGCGCGGATGGCTCCAGCCCTACGTCGGCGTGGGCGCGGGTCTCGCCTACCCGCACGTGGAGGCCGTCGTCAACGGCGTCGAGACGAACGGGTACCAGCTCGCGGGCTGGACCGCCCAAGGCCTCGCGGGGGTGAGCGCCGACCTCACGGGGTCGCTGAGCGCCTTCCTCGAATACAAGCTCAACTGGGCCGACGTGGACGCGGATCTCGACGGAGGCGGCTCGATCCGGCAGGAGATCTGGACGCAACAGCTGCTCGTCGGACTCACATGGAGGTTCTGATCATGCGCGCCGCATCGCTCGTTCTCCTCGCCCCGCTCGCGTTCGCGGAGGACCCCGCGAAGCTCGCGGAGGAGGCGAAACTCTCGCTCGTCGAGGCGATCGAAAGGGGCCTCGGGGAATCGGGGGACGGCGTCGTGTTCCACGCGGAGCTCGAGCGCGACAGGGGCGCCGCGGCCTACTCGATCGACATCGCGCAGGGCGCGAAGACGTGCAACGTCGTCCTCGACGCCAAGGACGGCAAGGTCCTGGGGAAGGAGATCGAGGACGAGGATCACTCGAAAGCCGTCGAGGCGTGCAAGGTCACGCTCGCCGCGGCCGTCGCGAGGGCGCTCGCGAGCCTTCCGGGCACGCCGGTCGAGGCGCAGCTCGGCATGAAGGACACCAGGCCCGTGGTCACCGTGAGGGTCCTCGCGGCCGGGAAGGTGAGCGCGTTGAGGATCGACGGCACGACGGGCGAGGTCATCGCCGAACGGCCCCCGGACCCCCCCTTCACCGACACGTTCCGCGTGGACCCCGCCGAGCTCTCCTCCAGCGGCACGAACCCCTTCTTCGTCCTCGAGCCCGGCTTTGTCCTCGTGCTCGAGGGCGGAAAGGAGAAGCTCACGATCACCGTGCTCGACGAGACCAAGGTCGTCCAAGGGGTCACGACCCGGGTGGTTGAGGAGCGCGAGGAGAAGGAGGGGAAGCTCGTCGAGGTGTCCCGCAACTTCTTCGCAGTCTCGAAGCGCACGAACGACGTCTACTACTTCGGCGAGGAGGTGGACATCTACAAGGACGGCGCGGTCGTGAGCCACGACGGCGCGTGGCTCTCGGGCGAGAACGGCGCGCGCTTCGGGCTCCTCATGCCCGGCACGCCGCTCCTCGGCGCGCGCTACCACCAGGAGATCGCGCCGGGAGTCGCGATGGACCGCGCGGAGATCGTGGGCCTCGCCGAGACCTTCGAGACTCCCGCTGGGAAGTTCGAGGGGTGCCTCAAGACCGAGGAGTCGACGCCGCTCGAGGGCGGGAGGGAGTCGAAGTACTACGCAAGGGGCATCGGCCTCCTCCGGGACGGCAAGATGCGTCTCGTGAGGCACGGCGCGTCGAAGTGACGCGGCCGGGCGCAGGCCGGGGGGCGGCCCGTCCGCGCCGCCCGGATCCGTGGTCACCGCTGGTAGGATCCCGACGTGCTGTCCCTGCCCGTCGCCGCCCGCGTGGCGCTTGACCGCCTCGCCGAGGGGAACCGCCGCTTCCTCGCGGGCCAGGAGTGGAACACGGCGATGTCCGCGCGCACGAGGCTCGCCGGGGTGGCATCCGCCCAGCGCCCGTTCGCGGCCATCCTCGGCTGCTCCGACGCCCGCGTCCCGGTCGAGATCGTCTTCGGCCAGGAGCTCGGGGACCTCTTCGTCGTCCGCGTCGCCGGCAACGTCGTGTCGCCGGCGACGCTCGGGAGCCTCGAGTTCGCCGTCTCGCTCGGGACCCCGCTCCTCGTCGTCCTCGGCCACACTCGGTGCGGCGCGATCGGCGCGACCGCGGACGCGCTCCTCGGGCGGGGCCGCGCGACCGGCTCCCTCGCCGCCGTGGTGCAGTGGCTCACCCCGGCCCTCGTGCCGCTGCTCGATGCCAAGACGGCGAAGGACCCGGCCCTTCTCGTCGCCCGCGGGGTCGAGTCCAACGTGCGCCGCTCGGTCGAGGCGATCCCCCTCGCCTCGGAGCTCATCGCGGGGGAGATCCGCTCGGGCCGCGTCGCGGTCGTCGGCGGGGTCTTCGACCTCGACAGCGGCGAGGTGCAGTTCCTCCCGGCCTGAGTCCGAGACACCTTCGTCCGGGCGTCGCCGGATCGCGGCTATAGATTCGCGGTTGGCTCTCGGGAAGGGGGAGGTATGCCCGCACCCGACGGCGCCGCGACGCGGGGCCCGCGCCGCGACCTGCCGGTCCTCCTGCTGCTCGCTCTCGTCTGCGCCGCTGCGACGGCGCTGCATGGGCTGGTCACTCATAGGCAGATGCGCGCTCGGCTCGAGGGGCTCGTGCAGGACTTCGGCGAGGGTGTCGTCGAGACCACGGCCGCGAGCCTCCGGGCCACGTTCGCGGTGCTTGACGAGCTCGAGGCCGAACTCGCCGCCGGGCTGCGCGCCAAGGGGACCGTCCTCGCGGAGGGTCGGGAGGGACCGGCCGACCTCGAGCGGTTCGCCGTCGCCGCGGGGCTGCGGCACATCCTCCTCTTCGAGGACGACGGGACGCTCAGCGCCGCCGGGCGGGACTTCCCCGCCCCCGGGGCCGACGACACCGCCGACCGGGTCGAGATCGCGCTCGTCGCGGCCGCGCGCGCGCTCGCGGCGGAGGCGCGGGAAGCCCCGGTCCTCCGGGAATGGACGGGCCCGGAGGCCGGCATGCGCCGCGCCCTCGCCCTCGCCGCGCCCCTGTCCTCGGGCACGACCGCCGTCCTCGTCCAGGACGGAGAGGCCTTCGCCCGCGTGCGGCTCGCCGCGGGCGCGGACGCGGTGGCGCGCCGGCTCGAGGAGGAGACGAGGGTCGCCTACGTGCGGTTCGACGCCCCAGCGCCCCCCCTGAGCTCGGACCGCGTGGCGGCCTTCGAGCGGACGGTGGATCTTCCGCGCGGGCGACGCGGCCGGCTCCTCGTGGGCATCGACCGGACCCCGGCGATCGAGGCGCTCTCGATCCGGGCAGGCGCGGCGCTCCTGCAGGGCGCGCTGCTGGTGGCGGTGGTGACCGCGGGCGCGTGGGTCGTCCTGCGGCTCCGGCGTACCCGCGACGCGCTCGCGGAGCAGGTCCGCAGGGACGAGCGGCTCGCGGGGCTCGGCCGCCTCGCGGCGGCGATCGCGCACGAGGTCCGCAACCCGCTCAACGCGATCGGGATCGCCGTCCAGCGGATCCAGCGCGAGGCCGGCGCGCCGCCCGAGGTGAACCGGCTCGCCGGGGTCGTCCTCGACGAGTCGGCGCGCCTGAACCGGACCGTCGAGAGCGTCCTCAGCTACGCGCGGCCCGCCCCGCCCAGACTCGGCCGGGTGAGCGCGGAGCGGCTGCTCGCGGCGGTCGAGGCGCTCGCGCGACCCGAGGCCGAGGCGAAAGGCGTGCCGCTCGACGTGCGCGCGCCCGCGACGCTCGAGCTGGTCTGCGACGCCGACCTGCTCAAGGGCGCGGTGTGGAACCTCGTGCGGAACGCGGTCGAGAGCTCGCCCAAAGGCGGCCGCGTGACGGTCGTCGCGGCCTCGCGCGGCGACCGGGCGGAGATCGAGGTCACCGATGCGGGCGGCGGCGTCCCCGCGGACCGCCGCGCCCAGCTCTTCGAGCCGTTCCGGACGGACCGGCCGCGGGGCGTCGGGCTCGGCCTGCCGCTCGCGCTCGCGGCGGCGCAGGCGCACGGGGGAACGATCGAGGTGCACGAGCCGACGGGCGGCGGCGCCTGCTTCCGCATCGTCCTGCCCGCCAGCGGGGACGGATCATGAGGCTGCTCGTCGTCGAGGACGAGGCCACGCAGCGGCGGATGCTCGTCGAGTACCTCGCGCAATGCGGCCACGACGTGGGCGAGGCCGCGGCCGCCGAGGAGGCACTCGCCGAGATCGAGCGGACCGCGCCCGACCTCGTGCTCACGGACGTGCGCCTCCCCGGGACCGACGGCGTCGAGCTGATCCGCCGCGCGCGCACGCGCGGCGCCGGCGCCGAGTTCCTCGTCGTGACCGCGTTCGGGACGATCGAGAACGCGGTCGAGGCGATGCGGGCGGGCGCGCATGACTACCTCACGAAGCCGATCGACCTCCGCGACCTCGACCGTGCGATCCAGGAGCTGGGGACCAGGGTGGCACCCGCCCCACCGCCCGCCCCGGATGACCCGTTCGCGGGTCTCGGCCATGCCATGACCGCACTCGCCGCCCTCGCGGACCGCGTCGCGCGGACCAACGCCACCGTCCTCGTCACCGGCGAGACCGGCGTCGGGAAGGAGATCGTGGCCGACCGGGTCCATGCCCGCAGCCGGCGCGCCAAGGGGCCGCTCGTGAAGCTCAACTGCGCCGCGTTGGCGGAGAGCCTGCTCGAGGCCGAGCTCTTCGGCCACGAGAAGGGCGCCTTCACGGGCGCCGACCGGCTGCGGCCGGGTCTCTTCGAGGCCGCGCGCGGCGGCACGGTCTTCCTTGACGAGATCGGCGACATGCCGCCGTCGCTCCAGGTGCGCCTGCTCCGCGTCCTCCAGGCGCGCGAGGTGCTGCGCGTCGGCGGCCGCAAGGCGGTGGTCGTGGACTTCCGCCTGATCGCGGCGACGCACCGCGACCTTCCCGCGCTCGTCGCAGCCGGCCGGTTCCGGGAGGACCTGCTCTTCCGGCTGCGCGTCGTCGAGTTGCGCGTGCCCCCGCTGAGGGAGCGCCGCGAGGACATCCCGGCCCTCGCGGAGCGGCTGCTGCGCCGGCACGCCGCGCGCAACGCAGTCCCCTTCCGCCCCCTCTCCCCCCCGGCCCTCTCCCTCCTCGTCTCCCACCCGTTCCCGGGCAACGTGCGGGAGCTCGAGCATCTCCTCGAGCGCGCCCTCGTCCTCGCGGGCGGTGACGAGATCGCGCCGCGCGATCTCGAGGTCGACGCCCACGAGGCGCCGCCGGGGGATCTGCGCGAAGTCGTCGAGTCGCTCGAACGGAGCGCGATCCGCGCCGCGCTCGCGCGCTGTGGCCACGTGCGCGCGCAGGCGGCGAAGATGCTCGGCCTTCACGACCGCGTGCTCCGCTACAAGATGCGCAAGTACGGCATCGAACCGTAGGCGAAAAGGGAGGCGGGATGGGCACGGGAAGGGAAACTTCTTTCCCCTCGGCGCGGCGCGGAGCAACGCAAGATCTTCCGCCGCAACGGCTTACGACGCTCGGCGTCCGCTGGCACGCCCGCTGCTCTTCCTCCCGCGGAGGCAACGAAAGACACATGAGACGAATGACGAAACTTCTCCTCGCGCTCGGCGCGGCGCTGCTCTTCTCGCTCTCTCCGGCCACGGGCCAGGGCGGCGTGGGCGGCGGAGGCGGCCTGAGGCCCCCGTCGGGCAACGGCGGCCCCGCGGATGGCGGCGGCGCGGGCAGCGGCGGATCCGGCGACACGCACAACGGCGGCGACACCGGCGGCGGCACCGGTGCGCAGCCGTCCGGCGGCGGCGATTCGCCCGAGGGTGGGCGCGCCGGCGACAACGAGCGCGAGGGCGCGCGCGACGAGCAGAGCAGCGAGCACGCCGACGAGACCGCGGGCGCGGGCGAGGAAGCCACGCAGGACGAAGAGGTCGCCGCGTTCTACATGTCGGCCTGCGACGAGTACTCGGACGGGCAATGAGCCGCCTCGTCCTGCTGCTCGCGATCCTCGGAGTCCCCGCGCAGGCGGGGACTCCCGACCTTCCGGAGCGCGTGCGCGAAGCCGAGGGGTGCCTGCGCGCCGGGCAGCAGACGAAGGCGCTCGAGATCCTCGCGGAGGTGGTGCAGGCGAACCCGGACGCGCTCGACGCCCACGAGCTCTACCAGGACGTGATGCGCGCCGCGGGGAAGGACGGCGAGATCCTCGAGACCTACCGCGGCCGCTTCCAGGCGGCGCCCGAGGACGTCTCGTCGCGCTACCTGCTCGCCCGGCTCCTCGAGGGGCCGCGCGCGCTGACCGAACTGCGCGCGGTCGTCACGGCCGAGCCCGGGTTCGCGCGCGGCTGGGTCGCGTACGCGCGGGCGCTCCGGCGCGCCGGGAAGGCGAAGCAGGCGGAGGCCGCGGCGCGCAAGGCCACGGAGCTCGAGCCCGGTCTCGCGACGGCGCACGAGACGCTCGGCTGGGCGGTCGAGCACGAGGGGCGGCTCGAGGAGGCGGAGGCGTCGTACCGGCGCGCGCTCGAGCTGGACGACCAGCGGCTTACGGTGCGCTACAAGCTGGCCCACCTGCTCGCCCGGACGGGACGCGGCGGAGAGGCGATGTCGCAGATCGCGGAAGCGCAGCGGATCTCGCCCAAAGAGCCGCGCGTCCTCGTCAACCGCGGCCTCGTGCTCGGCGTCCTGAAGCGGCCGAAGGAGGCGGCCGAGGCCTTCGCAGAGGCGGCTCGCAGCGCCCCCGATGACCCCCTCCTTCAGGTCCTGCTCGCGGACTCCTACGCAGAGGTGGGCGAGTGGGAACTCGCGCTCGCGGCGGCGAGCAGGGCCCTCTCGCTCGACCCGAAGCTCGCGGCGGCGCACGCGGCGCGCGCGTACGTCGCGTTGCGACAGGGCAACACCGAGGCCGCCGCCGCCAGCTACCGCGAGGCCGCGCGGCTCGATCCGAAGAACGCGCGCCACGCCTACTTCCTCGGCCGCGTGCACGAGAAGGGGAACGACCTGAAGCAGGCCGAGCGTCAGTACCGGACCGCCTTGGCAAAGGACCCGGACAACGTGACGTACATGCTGGCGCTCGGCGGGGTGCTCGTGAGGCGCGGCCAGGGAAAGCAGGCGCTCACGATCTACAAGGGTGCGGCGAAGGCGGCGCCCGACGACGAAGACGTATGGATCCGCTACGGCCACACGGCCGCGGACGAGGGGAAGCCGGAGGACGCGGCGAAGGCCTTCGAGCGCGCGCTGATCCTCGAGCCGGACAACCCGGCGACGCTGCTGAGCCTCGGGATCGTGTACGAGGTCGGCCTGCGCGACCGCGAGAAGGCGATCGAGACATACCGCGCCTATCTCGCCGCGGGCGGCAAGGACACCCGCGTCAAGCGCTGGCTCGCCGCGCTCGAAGCGAAGAAGTGACGCGCGCTTGCGCCCGCGCTCGCCTGGCCCCGACCGTCACAGGATGTCAGCCGTTGCCCAGCCGGGCCATGGGCTCGCTTGCCCCACCCAGGCGGCGAGTTGACGCTCGTCGAACCGGTCGTCCTCGTGGATATCCAGGTAGCGCACTTCCTTCTGCTCGGACTCGCCGGGCGGCACAGGGCGCAGCGACGTGCCTCGGAAGAAAGCCAACTTGACGTAGTGCGTGAAGGTATGGAAGGTGAGGAACCAGCCCAGACCCTCGACTCCGTAGAAGGCCGAGTTCCACTTGACCGCCTCCGCCGCGCCGTCAGGAACGGCAACGACCGCCCCCTAGGGGCGGCCCTTGCTCTGGCGCCGCAGCTAGGATTTGAGCGTAGCGCGCAGGCCTGATCCCGCGCAGGGCGCGGGGTCTTCGGCGTCCCCCGCGTCTCATCCGTCCCCCGCGCCCCCCATTGATCCCTGCTACGCTCACCGTCGCCCGACGGCGGGCATCGGCAGTCTAGAGAGGAGACGGATGAGCGACGAGCGGCTGGATCGCCTCGCCGAGTCGTTCGTGCGCCGCTGGCGCAACGGCGACCGCCCGACCGTCGACGAGTACGCCGAGCAGCACCCCTCGACCTCGCGGGCGACATCCGGACGATCTTCCCCGCGCTGATCGCGCTCGAGCGCGCCGCGCCGCGCACCGAGCTCGCGCTCTCCGGCAACCTCGGCGAGTACCGGATCGTCCGCGAGGTCGGCCGTGGCGGCATGGGCATCGTGTACGAGGCCGAACAGACGACCCTCCGGCGGCGCGTCGCGCTGAAGGCGCTCCCGCCGCAGGCCTGCCGCGACCCGCGCGTGCTCGACCGCTTCCGCCGCGAGGCGCAGGCGGCCGCGCGGCTCCACCACACCAACATCGTGCCCGTCTACGGGGTCGGCGAGCACGCGGGGATCCACTTCTACGCGATGCAGTTCGTGGACGGCCAGCCCCTGAGCCAAGTGATCCTCGAGATGCGACGGCTGCGCCGCGGGGACTCGGGGTCCGGCGGCGCGAGCGTGCCGTGGCTCTCCGGGTCGAACGGCGACCGCCCGTTCTTCCTGCGCGTCGCGCGCCTCGGCGCGCAGGTCGCCGACGCGCTCGCGTACGCGCACTCGCAGGGCGTCATCCACAGGGACATCAAGCCGTCGAACCTGATGCTCGACGAGAGCGGGACGGTGTGGGTGACCGATTTCGGGCTCGCGCGCGAGGAGGGCGCCGGGAAACTGACCCGCACCGGCGATCTCATCGGGACGCTCAGCTACATGGCGCCGGAGCGGTTCCGCGGCTGGTCCGATCCGAGGAGCGACATCTACAGCCTCGGGCTCACGCTCTACGAGGTCCTCGCGCTGCGGCCCGCGTTCGTCGAGCCCGACGTCAACCGGCTGATCCGGCGCATCACGGACTCCGACTTGCCGCCGCTCCGCCGGAGGCGCCGCAACGTACCGCGCGATCTCGAGACGATCGTGCTGCGCGCGACCGCGAGGGATCCCGGGGACCGGTACCAAACCGCGTCCGAGCTCGCCCTGGACCTCGAGAGATTCCTCTCCGACCGGCCGATCCGCGCGCGGCGCGCCTCGGCCCTTCAGCGCGTCCGGGCGTGGAGCCGGCGCAACCCGCTCTCCGCGGGGCTCGCCGGGCTCGCGTTCGTGCTGCTCGTCACGGTGGCCGCCCTGCTCGGCTGGGCGGTCGCGACGCTTCGCGGCGAGCGCGACGCCGTGCTCGGCAACCTCGGCCGGGCGGAGTTGGCGGAGAAGCGCCTCCGCGAGGAGCTGCGGTCGGCGCAGATCGCGGAGGCGCGGGCGCTCCGCTCGAGCAGGCGGCCGGGGCAGCGGTTCGAGGCGCTCGACCGCCTCGCCGAGGCGGCGCGCATCCGGCCCTCCGCGGACCTCCGGGACGACGTGATCGCCACGCTCGCGCAGATCGACGTCAGGACGCTGCGGCGCTGGACTGACGGGGACCGGGACCAGCCGCACGCGATCGACCCGACCACCCGGCGGTACGCGTCGGCGCGGCCGGACGGGGAGGTCGCGATCCTCTCGATCGCGGACGGCACGGAAGAGCTCCGGCTTCCGTCCCTCGGCCGGGCTGCCAACGTCGCGTGCTTCAGCCCGGACGGGCGCCTCCTCGGGGTCGTCTACGGGCGGGGCGGCGGCGCGATGTTCCGGGTTTGGGATCTCGCGAGCCGCGCCGTCGTCGCGGAGACGCCGTCGTGCGACCGCGCGGGGACCGCGGACTTCGACCTGCACGGGCGCGCGGTCGTCGGGTCGCCCGACGGCGGCCTCATCTTGCTCGATCTCAAGGGCGGCAGCACGACCGCGCTCGTCCTTCCGGAGCCTCCCGGCCACGTGTCCTTTAGCGCCGACGGCCGGTTCCTGGCCGCGGGGGCCGGCAGCCGTTCCGTCCACATCGTCGATCCGGAGAGAGGGGTCGTCCGCACGTTCAACTTCGCCGAGGAGGTGTTCGACCTCGCGTGGCACCCGTTCGCCCCCCGGCTCGCGGTCGCGACGGGGCCCGAGGTGCGGATCGTGGCCGTGCCCGACGGAGGCGTCTCCCGGGTGCTCCAGGGACATCACGGCGTCGTGTCGGACGTCGCGTTCGACGAGGGCGGGTCGCGGCTCGTGTCCGGCAGCTGGGATCGAAGGACCGTGCTTTGGGACGTCGCGACCGGCGAGCAGCTGCTCGTGATCCCGCGCTTCTCGCGGCTCACGGGCCCGTTCCTGCGCGGGAGCGCGGGGGCCTCCGACATGTGGCTGGACGAGATCCGCCCGAGCCCGTGCGTCGCCTCGATCGATGAGCCGACGCGCGGCAGGCCCACTTCCGTCGGGTTCAGCCCGGACGGCCGCCTCTTCGCGACGGCGTGCGCCGACCGGGTGCGCCTGTGGGACGTCGTCAAGGCGCGCGAGCTGGCGTCCGTGCGCGTGAAGGGCGTGCTGTTCGTCGGCCTCCCGTATGCCGGGTCGATGGTCACGGCGACGGGGGAACGGATCGTCTCGTGGCCGCTCGCGGAGGATCCGGCGCTCGGGCTCGTCGTCGGCACCCCGGAAACCGTCTACGACGAGCCGCCGGCGCGCGGAGACCGGTTCCCGTCCGAGCGCGACGTGCGCTTCCTGCGGCGTCTGCGGGAGGCGGTCGGCCCGGTCCCGCTGCACGTCGGGGAGAGCGCGGTGGTGCCGCGGATCGCGATGAGCGCGGACGGACGCTGGGTCGCGTCGCGCGTCTGGCAATCGGGGCGGATCCACGTGTGGGATCCCGAGAGCCGGGAGTGCGTCCGCACGTTCGAGCTCGAGAACGGGAGCATGGCATTCACGCCGGACGGAAGCCGCCTGCTGCTGAACCCGCTGTATGGGCCGTGCAAGGTCGTCGAGACGGAGAAGTGGAGCGTGGTGCTGGAGTTCGAGAGCGATCCCGCGAGCGTGACCACGAGTCGCGACGGGGCGCTCGCGGCGGCGGCGGCGCTGCCCTCGGGCGTGGCGCTCTTCCGGCTGCCGGGCGGCGAGAGGCTGGTGTCGCTTCAGACGGAGGGCGCGCTGCTGTCGACCGACTTGGAGTTCAGCCCGGACGGCAGCCGGCTCGCGGTGGTGCAGCCGGGCCGTGTGCTGCTGTGGGATCTGGCAGCCGTGCGGAGGGAGCTCGACAAACTGGGCCTCGCCCAAGGGCTGCCGGCGTGGCGATAGCGGATGCGAGGGGGCGTCTCTGGCAGGACTCGCGTGACGCCGCGTACGACGTCTGCACGGACGGGGGCACCGAGATGATCGACGTGGTTGCCAGGGCTTCGTGCCCGACGGGCTCGAGCTGCGGACCGACCCCCGGGCCGCAGTACACGGGCGCCGACTGCGGGGCGTTCTGCGCGGAGTGGCGCCTCGACCACACGCTCGCAAGGGGATCGCACCCTCGCGCTCGGCCGCCTTCCTCACCTGATCCGCGGGCCCGACGAGGAACTCCGCGGCGGGATCCACGAACCGTCGGATGAGCCACGGGCAGGCCACGGGCCCACCTTCGGCCTCATGCGCGTGGCCCACTTCATCTCGCAGCCTCCGCCCGCCGTTTCTTCATCTCGTAGAGGGCTCGCTCGAACTCGCGGCGGTCTTCCGGGCGCTGCGCCTTCTCGACCGCGCGGCTCTCGGTGGCAATCGCATCCTCGTACCGACCGAGCCGTGAGAGGCACTCTGCCCGGGTGTCGAGCCAGCGCGGCTCGTCCGGCACCGCTCGGAGCGCATCGTCCACGAGCGCGAGCGCGCGCTCCACCTGGCGGCCGTTCCACGCGAGCAGCCGGGCGTAGTCGTGCACCTGCCATGGCGCTTCCAGCGCGCCCCGCGACCGCAGGAACTCGAACGACCCGATGGCCTCGTCGACGCTTCCTCTCGCGGCGTAGGTCATGGCGAGCGTGCGGTGGGCCTCGACCGCGTGGACGCTCCCGGGATGCGCCCCAACGAATCGGGCGAGCGCCGCCACCGACTCGTCGCCGGGCGCGAGCCGCGCGAGCATGTATTGCGCGTCGACGGTCCCGGGGCGCTTCTCCTCCCGGTCCAGGTCGACGACGCGCCGGAGCACCAGAGCCGCCTCGGGTGCGCCGCGGCCGTACAGGCGCCGGCCGTAGGACAGGAGGAAGTCGCACCCGCCCTCCCCCTCTCGGGCCCGGCGGTCGAGCGCGGCGAAGTGGTTGCCCCCGACGGCATCCTTCAGGAAGCCGAGGAACTCCTCGACCGACATCGCGCCAAGCTGCCGGTCGAGTTCCTCGCCATCGGGCCCGAGGATGAGGAACATGGGGGCCTGCCTCGGCAGGTCGTAGCGCCGCAGGAGATCGGCGTCTGCTGACGTCACCTCCACGCGCAGAGGCACGAACTTGTCGTTGATGTACCCGGCGACCGCCGGATCCCGCAGGACCTTCCGGTCCATGTCGTCGTAGGGCTCTCACCCGTCCCACGCGAGGACCGCGAGGGCGAGGCGCCCGTCCTTCTTCGCCTCGGCGACGGCGACCTCGAAGGCGCCGGCGCGGTAGCGGATTCGCCCCGACTCCGGGGCGCCGGCAGCCAGGGCCGTGAGCAACAGCAGGGCGAAGGTGCCTCTCATGTTCATTTCTCCTTGAGGAGGATGCGAAACGTGCTGCCGCGTCCGACCTCGCTCCGAACGTCGATGCTGCCCCCGCAGGCTTGCGCGGCCCACCGCGCGATGGCAAGGCCGAGTCCGGCCCCCCCGCCGTCGCGGGTGCGGGCGGGATCGACGCGGTAGAAGCGATCGAAGATCCGCGGCAGGTGCTCGGGCCCGATGCCGGGCCCCTCGTCGGTGACGCCAAGCGACGGACCGTTCCGCGAGCGTTCGACGGAGATGCGGATCTCGCTGCCCTCGGGGCTGTAGCGGATCGCGTTGTCGAGCAGGTTGACGACAGCCTGGCGAAGGATCGCACGATCGGCAGAGGCCACGCAGGGGCCGGACTCCTCCACGCGGATCATCTGCCCTTTCTCGTCCGCGAGGACGGAGAGAAGCTGTCGGACCTCGGAGGCGAGACCCACAAGGTCCACCGGTTCGCGGTCGAGGGGCATACGCCCCGCGTCGGCGCGCGACAGCGTGAGCAGGTTGTCGACGAGTCGGGCGAGTCGGTCGACCTCCTCGAGCATGCTCCCGATCACGTCGCGGTACGCACCGGGCCCGCTCGCCTCGCGAAGCCCGACCTCGCCGACCGCCTTGAGCGCCGCCAGCGGGGTGCGCAATTCGTGCGACGCGTCGGCCGTGAAGCGACGGAGCTGCTCGAACGACTCCTCCAGGCGGGCGAGCGTCGCGTTGAACACCGTGGCGAGACGCCCCATCTCGTCGGACGGGTTCGCGACCGGAAGCCGCTCCGAGAGCCGGTCGGCCGTGATCGTCTCGGCGCGCTCCGCCATCCGCCCGACAGGCCGGAGCGCGCGTCGCGCGAGCAGGTAGCCGCCGCCGGCGGCAACCCCCACGCCGAGGGGGAGGCCGAGGAGGAGCACCGCGAGCAGCTCGTTCAGCTCGGCCCGGATCGGCGCGTCCGAGCGGGCTGCCCGGATCAGCACCTTCTTGCCGTCGACGGTCGCGGCCTCTGCCCGAAGTCGCACGTCCGGTGCCTCCCGAAATCGCGGGCTCCGATAGAGGAGTCCGCCGTCGGCTCCGAGGACCTCCACGGCGGCGGCATCCTGGTCTCCGTCCTCGTATGCGGCCCAGTGGACCGTGCCGTCGGGCAAGCGCATCACCCTCGGGAGCGTCTCGATATCCTCGTGGAGCCGGTAGTCGAGATCCGCGTAGAGCGCATGGCGCAGGTAGACGTAGACGAAGGAACCATAGATCGCCATGACGAGCGCCAAGGTCACGGCGTACCAGAGCGAGAGCCGGAGCTTCAGGCTTCGCGACCAGGTCACGGCCGGTCCTCCCGGAGCACGAACCCGACGCCCCGGACCGTGTGGATCAGACGCGGGACTCCCTCCGGGTCTACCTTCCGCCGGAGACGCGTCATCTGGACGTCGATCACGTTGTCGAGCGGCGTGGCACGGGTCAGCTCCTTCCACACGTCGCGGGCCAGCATCTCGCGCGTGACGGTGTGACCCTCGTACCGGAGCAGGTACTCGAGCAGGTCGAACTCGCGCGGACTCAGGTCGATCTCGCGGCCGCCGCGCGCGACACGCCTGGTCACGAGATCCATGTCGAGATCCGACGCCTTCAGCCGGAGCACCGTGTCCGTCCGTCCGCGCCGGAGGAGGGCGCGGATCCGGGCCAAGAGCTCCGCGAACGCGAACGGCTTCACCAGGTAGTCGTCCGCACCGGCGTCGAGTCCCGTGACCCGATCGTCGATCGCGTCGCGCGCCGTGAGGATGAGCACGGGCGTCTGCGCGCCGCGCGCGCGGAGCGTCCTCAAGATCTCCAGTCCGTCGCGCCCGGGCAGCATGAGGTCGAGGACGACGACATCGAACGTCGCGGCGTTCGCCTGGAAGAAGCCCTCCTCCCCGGTGCGCGCGACGACGACGTCGAAGTGCTCCGCCTCAAGCCCCTCCTTGAGCGCGGCCGCGATCTTCCTCTCGTCCTCGATGACCAGCACTCTCACGGCACCCATTTCTACGGGATGCAGAGGCTTCGCAGGACTGAAAGTTCCCTTACATGGCCGTCACGGTCGAGCCGCGCCCCGGGGCTCCGCACGCCGGCCCGACCTTACCTGGTCGTAAGGGAGTTCTCAGGTGAAGACGCCGCACCGCCAGGCTACGGTCGCCGGGAGCAAAGGAGGTTCCCATGAAATCCCGAATCCTGGTCGCGATGGCGCCGGCGCTCTTCGCGGGTGTGTTCTTCCTCGCCATCGGGGCGCACGCCGGTGACGACGGAGAGGATTCCCTTCTCAAGGGTCTCCCGTCGACCAAGCACTCGCTCGTCGACGGCATCCGGCAGGCCACGAAGGACGGAGGCGTCGCGATCTCCGCCAAGTTCGAGGACGAGGGGAAGGGCCTGAGCCTCTCGGTCTACGTCGCGGCCAAGGGCCTGAGCGCCAAGGCCGAGGAGAACACCCTCGAGGAGCTGGCCGGCAGCCCCACGGGCGCCGAGTGGAAGCCCGAAGCGGAGGTCTTCGAGGACGTGGAGCACGTCGCGCGCTCGGCCGAGCAGCTCACGCTCATGCGCCTGACGTCTCTCTCGCTCGCCGACGCCATCGCCCGGGCCGAGAGAGCACAGAAGGGCAACGTGATCTCGGTGATCCCCGGGATCCGGGGGAGCAAGCCCGTGTTCCATGTGCGGATCGCCGCCGACGGCAAGGTGGCCGATGTCCTCCTGGACCTCATGTCGGGTGAGCCGGTCGTGAAGGCGGGCTGACCGGACCTCGCGAGACCGCGCGCGCCGCGCGCCGTGAGTCGGTCGCTCGGCTCCCGGCGCTCTGCACCCGCCCAACGCGGGGCCGGTATCGATGGGTCTCGCGAGCGGCGCCTGCGGGCGCCGAGGAGGCGCTCGATTGGACCAGCGTTCGGCCGCGATCTCACCGCCTGACAGCGATGTAAGGAGAGATTCAGTACCCCCCGGGCTTCGGGAGGCGTATCAGGCGGAGGAACCGCATGTCTCACGCAAGAGACCGCGAACGTACCCGTGCAAGGAGGGAGCCGTGAACCAGAGGATCGCGTACGTGCTCGTCTTGGCCGTGGCAGGCAGCGCGGCGCACGCGCAAGGGGCCTCACTCGACACCGCGAAGATCGAGGAGGTAACGGGATTGAAGGGCACGTGGTTCGCGGACGAGGGCGTCTTCAAGGTCGCCTCGCCGCGCACGGACGTGGACGTTTCCGTCGACGACTGGCACATGCCCCCGTTCATGGGCCTCACGTCTTGGGCGGCCTTCAAGGAGGGACGCAAGGAAGCCGCCATGGTGATGGGCGACCTCGTGCTCTTCCAGGACGAGGTGAACCTCGTCATGAGCGAACTGTTCGACGCCGGGCTCGACGTGACGGCCCTCCACAATCACTTCTTCTTCGACGAGCCGAAGGTGTACTTCATGCACATCGGCGGGGAAGGGCGTGTCGAGGATCTCGCCCGCGGCGTTCGGCGCGCGCTCGACAAGGCGAGGGAGATCCGACACGGGACGCCGCGCCCCGCGAGGAGCTTCGGCGGCGCGATATCCTCGCCGAGCCATCTCGACGAGGGCCCGATCAACACGATCCTCGGCGTCAAGGCCCAGGCGAAGGACGGCATGCTGAAGGCCGCCTTCGGGCGGACGGTGCAAGCGGCCTGCGGTTGCGAGGTCGGGAAGGAGATGGGGGTCAACACGTGGGCCGCGTTCGCCGGGACTAACGACAACGCGGTCGTGGATGGCGACTTCGTCGTGTTCGAGGAGGAATTGCAGCCGGTCCTCAGGTCGCTGCGCAAGTCGGGCATCCACATCGTGGCGATCCACCACCACATGACCGGCGAGCAACCGCGTACGATCTTCCTGCACTACTGGGGAAGGGGACGGGCAGAGGAGCTGGCCCGGGCCGTCAAGGTGGCGCTCGACGCCACGAAGCGGTGACGGCCGTCCTCCGCCCTCGCCCGGTGCTCACGCGGTGTGAACGGTCCGTTCGCGGGTCATCTCCGATGCATAGGCGACACACGCGAGAATGTCGTCCATCGTGAGCTGCGGATACTCCTCAAGGATCTCGTCGGCGCTTGTCCCCGTCGCCAGGAAGTCAAGGATCAAGGAAACCCACATGCGGTGACCCCGGATGCACGGCTTGCCGCCGCAGACCGCCGGATCGATCGAGATCCGCTTGAGCAGGTCCTCGTCTGTCACGCAAGCACTCTTTCCCGATTCCACATCGCCCCCGGGGTCCTGCGGCCCCATCCAGATCCCCGGGACTTGGGGACGACCGACTCGTGGCCCACCTGCGCCCTGGGCTGGAGCGGGTTCTCTCCCGTCGGTGGCGCCCGCTACGCTTCACGGCACGGGAGGTGCGGATCGATGATCGCCAAGACGGGATCGGCGCACGGTGCCACGGTTCGACGGCAGGGAGCCCGGCGGCAGCCGGACGAGGTCGCGCGCCAGGACGCCAGAGACCGCGAGGACGAATTCCGCGAGACGCTCGCCACCCTGACCGGGCTCGCGGAGGGGAGGACCGGGGAGTTGCCGGCGGGCATCGTCGCCCGTCACGTCCTCGCCACGACGGCGGAGGGCGACTTCACCGTGCGGCGCGCGGCCCTCGAGGCGGTCCTCCGCCGGTTCGCGGCCGCCGAGGAGCTGAGCGTCGCCCGGCGGCGCGGCGGCTACGTCGCGCGGCGCGGACGCAAGGCTCGACCCTACGCGCCCGCCCTGTGGTCGATCGACCCGCTCCGGGGAAGCTGCGACTGCCGCGACTTCCTCCGCAACTCGCTCGGGCTCTGCAAGCATCTGGCCGCCATTCTCGCGCAGTTCGGAACCCGCGTGGCGGTTTCGAGGGCGCCCGCGGTCGTCTGGGACGCCGTGCGGCCCCTCGAGGGCGCGGGGGACTGGCTCGAGCGCGTGCACGGCGCCGGGGTCCGGAACGCTCACGCCAAGAACCCGGCCCGGCGGCTCGCGCTCGTGAGCGAACTGCTCCGCGCCCCCCGGCCCCCCCACGATCCGGCGCTCCGGGCGTTGCTCTCGCGCGAAGCCGACCTGCTCGCGCGTCGGCTTGCGCTCCGGCACGCGCTTCCTTCCCTCCTGCGCACTCTGAGATCGCTCAAGCGCGGCCTCTATCCCTACCAGCGCGAGGGCGTGGAGCGCTTCCTCCGGGCCGGCGCGATGCTCCTCGGCGACGATATGGGCCTCGGCAAGACGGCGCAGGCGATCGCTGCGTGCCATGCGCTCTGGCACTCGGGGCAGGCGCGCCGCGGCCTCCTCATCGTCCCCGCGAGCCTCAAGGGGCAGTGGGAGCGCGAGTGGAAGCTCTTCACCGACGCGCCCATCGAGGTCGTGGACGGCGCGCCGGGCGAGCGTGCGCAGCGTTATCGACGCGGCAAGGGCTTCCTCGTCGTGAACTACGAGCAGGTGCTGAAGGACCTCGAAGGGATGCGCGACTTCAAGCCCGACATCGTCGTGCTCGACGAGGCGCAACGGATCAAGAACTGGGCGACGAAGACCGCGACGTTCGTGAAGACGTTCGACCCCGCCTTCCGTCTCGTGCTCACCGGCACGCCGATGGAGAACCGCCTCGAGGAGCTGGTTTCGATCCTCGAGTGGGTGGATGACATGGCGCTCGAGCCGAAGTGGAGGCTCGGCCCTGCGCACGCGGTCCGCGCGGACGGCGAGCGCGAGGTCGTCGGCGCCCGGCGGCTATCGACGTTGCGCACGCGCCTCGAACCCTGCCTCGTCCGCCGCGTGCGGCGTGACGTGCTGAAGCAGCTCCCGGCCCGCACGGACACGGTCGTGCCCGTCCAGATGACGGCGGGGCAGATCGAGTGCCACGACGATCTGCGCCGTCCGATCCTGCGGCTCATGCAGATCACCCGTCGCCGCCCGCTGACGCGCGAGGAGTTCCTGAAGCTCATGCAGCTCCTCACGACGCAGCGCGTGATCTGCAACGGCCTCGCCCAGCTCGACTTCGCCGAGGTATTCCCCTCGCTCGACGGCCGGCCGCGCGAGAAGGTGCTCAAGACCCTCGACAGCCCGAAACTCGTGGAGTTCCGGGAGATCGTGGGGCAGGTGGCGATCGACCAGGGGCGAAAGCTCGTGATCTTCAGCCAATGGCGGCGCATGCTCCGGCTCGCGCACTGGTCCGTGGACGATCTCCTGGGGGGCCGGGGGCTCAGGGCCGCCTTCTTCACCGGCATGGAGTCGGCGCGGCGCCGCACGGAGAACGTCGTTGACTTCCACGACGACGAGCGGACGCGCGTGCTCTTCTGCACCGACGCCGGGGGCGTGGGGCTGAACCTCCAGCGCGCGGCGAACTGCTGCGTGAACCTCGAGCTGCCTTGGAACCCGGCGGTCCTGGAGCAGCGAATCGGCCGCATCCACCGCCTCGGGCAGGAGGACCCGATCGACGTCTACAACCTCGTCGCGACGCCCGGGATCGAGAGCAGGATCGCGGGCCTCGTCGCCGACAAGCAGGCGCTCTTCCAAGGGCTCTTCGACGGCACGAGCGACGAAGTCAGGTTCGAGGGCGCAAGCAGCTTCTTCTCGAGGCTCGACCAGGTGCTCGAGGCGCCGGAGCCTGCGACGACGGGAGGCTCCGGCGACGGCGACGAGGACGCCATCGAGGAGCGCGCGATCGAGCCGGTGCTCGAGGCTGCCGACGAGGCGTGCGACGCCGCGCCGGCGAAGACCGAGATCCTGGACTCGGCTGCCGTGACCCCGGCCGCGGACGTTCCGGCGACCGGCGGGCGCGCCGCCCCTGCACCCCCCGATCTTCGCGCCGCCGGGGAGCTGCTTCGCGGAGTCCGCATCGCCCCGACGCTGGAGGGCGGCCTCAGGATCGAGGCCCCGCCCGAGAGCGCCGTCGCGATCGCGGAGCTGCTCGAGGGCATGGCGCGCCTCTTCCGCGAGGGCGCGCCGACGGCGCGGACGCCGCCGTAGGAACCGGCCCGCTGCTTGCGGGCAGCTGTAGCCTGCGCCGCCGAGCGCGCGCGAGAGAGCTTCTGGAGAGTCGAGGCGTCCGTCCGTCCGAGGCGGGCCGCTCACGCCAACCGGCGTTGGCGGGCGACCCTCAGGCGCAGCCTGTCCCCGTCGAGCGTGCGCCCTTCGATCATCCCGAACTCGCGGCCGCACGCGAGGCGTGGCATGAGGACCGCCCGCGCTACGACTCGGAACTCCTCGTCTACCGCGCCGTCGACGAGCGAACGCTCATCGCGGTAGCGCCGACCTGAACCCCCGTGTACGGCGCGATTCGACGCACCTCGAAGCCGCGCCCGCGCGGCTCGGCGCGGGGCACACCGGGCTCCGCGGGTTTGGGCGGCGACGGGCGTGCGCGGAGACGCTCGGCGCGCCACGCCGGGATCGCATCCTCGCGCGTCACGCCCCATGCGATCACAGTCCCTTCGTGGCCGTCGGCGACGGCCCCGCGCGCCTCGGGCGGAATCCGTCCGTCGAACAGCGCGTCCCGGATCGCGAAGAGCCCGCAGTTCCAGGCGTTCTGCACCGAGGCACCGGCTCGGGGCAGAGGCGGGAGGGAAGCCGGGGACGTGCCCGCGGGGCCAAACTATGTGGCGGCCGGGCAATTTGGGGGTGGCCCGAACCTCCGCCCCCCGCGCGACGCCCGCAGCGAAGGACGAGGGCCGTCCGAAAGGCCGGCTATTGGCGGGGGTCGAGCAGCAGAATTTGCCTCATGTTCCGACTTGCCCACATCAGGCAAGTGACCGATGCGTGGCAAGTTCGGCCGCCCTGAGGTACACTCACCGGCCATGCGTCCCAGTCCTCCGTCCGAAACCGAGACCCTGCGCTTGGGCCTTGAGGAGATCCGCCGGCGCCTGCCCGTCGGGTGGAAGGTGGACGCCACGCAGGAGCCCAGAAAGGCGACAACGAAAGGACTGCGAGTACTGGATGCGCTGCTTCGCCTGAAGGGACCAGACGGCAAGTGCGCGGAGATCGCGATCGAGGTGAAGTCGGATGGGTCTCCGCGAACGACGCGGTCTGCTCTCCAGCAACTCCGCTCTTGGGACTCCGGGGCCGCGATGCTCTTCGTCGCACCCTTCCTCCCTCGTCGCTCCCGGGAGATCGCGGAGGAGGCGGGCGCGAACTACGCAGACCTCACAGGCAACATTCGCCTCGCAATAAGCCGCCCAGCGCTCTTCCTTCGCGACTGCGGCGCGAACACCAATCCGTACCCGGGCAAGGAGGTCGAGCGGAGCCTAGGCGGGGCGAGCGCGGCACGAGTGATCCTATGGATCTGCCAGTTGAAGCCTCCGATCACCCGCTGGTTGCTGACGGAGGTAGCCAAAGGCAGCGGAGTGTCGCTCGCCTATGTCTCCCGACTGACCAAGCTCCTGGAGCGCGAGGACCTGATCCGGCGAGAACCCCGCGGCCCGATCCTCGAAACGGACCGCCCCGGCTTGGTCCGCCGATGGGCGCAGGACTTCGACCTGCTCAGGACGAACCGCTCGCGTCTGTACCTCGACCCGCGGGGGGCCAAGCGCGCGCTGGACGCCTTGGGGACCACGGGGTTCCAGCGCCAGCAGATCGGTCGGATTGCGGTGACAGGTTCCTTCGCCGCCAACCGATATGCCCCGATCGCGACACCCTCGAAGCTGGTCTGCTACGTGAGCGACATCGAAGTCACAGCCCGGGCGCTGGACCTGTCTCCGGCCACGACCACGGGCAATGTCTTCCTGCTGTCTCCCTACGACGAGATCGTCTTCGACACGGTGTACGAGGGCATTCCCGGCCCCGGGAAGACGCTGATCCCCATGGCGGCCCCGGCGCAGATCGCGGTCGACTGCCTGACCGGCCCCGACCGCATGCCCGAAGAGGGCGAGGCACTCCTTGCGTGGCTGCAGAAGAAATGGGACGGTTGGAAGGGGTTCGGTAGCAAGGTGCAGGCGTGACCCTTGAATCGCCCGCGTACCTTGTCGCGCGTCGCGTCCTACTCGATGCACTTGACGCCCTCGGCGAGCATCGGAGGGCCGTGGTGCTCGTGGGTGCCCAAGCGATCTACCTCCGAGTCGGGGACGCCGGGATCCCCGTCACTCTCTACACGACGGATGCCGACATCAGCCTGCGGCCCGAACTTCTGAGCGCCGAGCCGGAGATCTCGTCGTGCATGGAGAATGCCGGCTTCGTCTTGGATCCCAGCGAGCCGGTGGGGGTCTGGGTGACGGAGCGCGAGATCGAGGGGCGACCGAGCCCCGTCAAGGTGGACCTCCTGGTGGCGGAGGCCGTGGGCGGTCCCGGCAGGAGAGCCGCTCGGATTCCCCCGCATCGCAACCACACTGCTCGGAAGATCCGAGGCCTAGAAGGCGCCCTGTTCGACCACGACCCGATGACCGTCGCGGCCCTCGAGGACGCCGACAAACGCAGGCACGAGATCATGGTTGCGGGACCAGCGGCGCTTCTCGTGGCAAAGGCCCACAAGGTCCGTGATCGCCTGGTGGAGAAGAAGTCGGATCGCATCGTCGACAAGGATGCGCTCGACATCGTCCGACTCCTCAGAGGGTGCGATGAGGCGGAGGTCGCGGAACGCATCAAGCGCCTGCAGTCCCTGCGCAGCTCCGCCGCCGAGACGGAGCGTTCGACCGCCTCGGTCGGTGACGAGGCCGTGGAGTTCATCAGGACCGAGTTCGGCGTCCTCGCCGGACGAGGGTGTGACATGGCGGCTCGCGCCGCCAAGGGTGCGATGGGAGAGGAGGAACTCCGGGTCACCACGGTCGATCTGGTCCAGCGGCTCCTCCGCCGCATGGCTCCATCGTAGGGCACCCCCGGGGCCTCGCTCAAGCCTCAGTCGCAACCGCCCTTCCTGAGCGCCTGTATCCCGCGCGCGCCCAGATTCTCGTCGAGCTTGGCCTTCACGTTGGTCCGGCGCTCACGCGGTGTGGACCGTCCGCTCGCGGGTCAGCGGACGCATAAGCGACACATGCGAGGATGTCGTCCATCGTGAGCTGCGGGTACTCCTCGAGGATGTCCTCCGTGCTCGTCCCCGTCGCGAGAAAATCGAGGATCAAGGAGACCCAGATGCGGTGACCGCGGATGCATGGTTTGCCGCCGCAGACCGCCGGGTCGATCGAAATCCGCTTGAGCAGTTCCTCGTGTGTCACGGAGCTACTTCATACCCGATTCTACATCACCCGGCGGATGGGGTGCCTCTCGCGGTGACGTCGTCGTCGACGCCCAGGTGGCATCGCTTGTACTTCTTCCCGCTGCCGCACCAGCACGGGTCGTTGCGCCCGGGCCTTTCGGGCCGGCGCGCCGGCGCGGACACAGGCGGTAGGAAGAACCGCCGGTGCGCCGCTTCCGCGCGCTCGACCTGCGCCGCCTGCGAAGGCGTCAGCGTGCCCCCGAGAACCTCGATCGCACTTGCGATCTCGAAAACCGCTTGGTTCTGAAGGCGCGGCGCGGGGTCCTCGATCGTCGTCTCGTCGAGCGCGCGCGAGAGCACCGCCAACGCGCGCGCATCGCCGTACTCCGCGAGGAGACAGGCTGCCAGCACGACGTCGCCCGTCTCGAGCATGCCGAGAAGCAGCGCGAGGATGCGATCGTCCCGTGCACCGGTGCGGGCGAGCACCTCGGCCAGGCAGTCCTGCACTTCCTCACCGCGGAACGCGTCGTGCGCGAGAAGCGCTGGCTCCACGACGCGCTCGCCGAGGTGCTCTAGGACGTGGTGGATCTCCTCGTGGAGCGGGTCCCCACTTTCGGCTTCGTGCAGCGCCTGGATCAAGGGTCCGACCGCCCCCTCCGCCCCCATCTCCCCGATGAGGCGGACGGCGTGGACGGCTCCCCATCCGTTCGCGCCTAGGACGGAACAGAGCGGCCGCACGCCGCGTTCGCCGTAGGACGTGATCTCGATGCGAAGGCGCTCGGGCAGCTTCTTGCCGCACCTCCGGAGACGCTTGAGCAGGTTCTCGTCGAACCCGTCGCGCCTCTCGATGACCGCGTTCGGTGTAGCGGGGGTGGTCTTGGTCGCGTCGGCTTGCATCTCTCGCCTCCGGGCAGGGTCACACGACCATTCTGCAGGCACGGACGGACATCCGGGCTTCCGGCGGAACCGGTACTCCAACCGACCTCACGCGAGCCGGCGCTGGTGCACGACCCGCAGGCGCAGGCGGTCCCCGTCCAGCATGCGCCCCCGGAACCCGCGCGTCCGGTGCGACTCGACGCAGGAGGGCGTGACCGCCATCAGCGTGCGCTCGTCCACGACGCGGTAGACGAGGAGCTCCGAGTCGTAGCGCGGGCGGCCCTCACTCCACGCCTCGCGCGCGGCGGCGAGCTCGGGATGATCGAAGGGCTCGACACCGGCAAGGGCGCAATCGAGCCCGTCCAGGTCCACGAGATCGACGACGCGGTCGCCGACGAGCGTGAATCCGTCGGGCTCGCGGCGGAGGAGCCCGTGCCGCGTGCCCCCGCAGCCCCCCAGGATCCGCACGAAGGAACCCCAATGACGGCGGCTTCGTCGGGACCTGGTCGAGCGGGATAGTCACCGCCGGGACCTCGCGAGGCCACGCGCCGTCCACCGAAGCTCCTCGAACCTCGAAGCCGCGCCCGCGCGGCTCCGCGTGGGGCACGACGGGCTCCGCGGGCTTGGGCGGCGACGGGCGCCCGCAAAGAAGCTCGGTGCGCCATGCTGAGACCGCCTCCTCTCGCGTCGCGCCCCACGCGATCGCGGTCCCCTCGTAGCCGTCAGCCACGGCCCAGCTCGCCTCGGGCGGAATCCTGCCGTCGAAGAGCGCGTCGCGGATCGCGAAGAGCCCGCAGTTCCAGGCCTCTGCACGGAGGGTACCGGCTCGGGGCAGAGCGCGCGTCCGGGCCCGTGGCGAGCGAGGTCGATGCTCGCGACGGATTCCGCGAGCAATTCGACGGGGCGGGCGGTCCCCCGCGCCAGTGCCGAAAGCACGCGCGCCAACGTGGCCGGATCCTCGCTCCGCGACGTCTCCATCCAGCGCCCGTCGTCGCCGTAGGTGATGGTGACGGAATGAGGCCCGTCGTGAAGCACGATCTCGCCCGGGCCGAGATTCCGCAGCTTGGGAGGGCTCCCCGGCCGCGGCGGCGGCTCGGCCGGCCCGATCAGCGGGATGACCGTCGAGAGCCGGCCCCTTACGCCCAAGCGCAGGAGGGGCCAAGGGACGACCGACGCGCTGTCCGGAGCTTCACGGCAGAAGACCGCATACTGCGTCTTCCCGCCGGCGGTCTCGACGACGGCGCGGGGGCCGGGCAACTCGACCACCATGTCGAAGAGCATCTTCGCGTGGCGGGACGTGGGGACCGCGTCGCGGATCGCCCGAACGGCGTCGGTTAGCCCAGGATTCGGATCGCCCGCTTCGTCGGGCTCCCAATGTTGTTCCGTCCCCATGGCGACCATCGTCGCACGATGCGCGGGGCGGCGGCAACGTCCGGGCGGGCTTCAGCCACGCCAGTCCTCGCGGGCAAGCTGACCGAGCCCCGCGTGGCACGGCGCCGCGAGGACGTGCGGCGAGCACGGGGCGGAGGGTGCCAGTCCGGCTGGGCAATGCACCTCCGACCGGGCAGGTGCGAAGGTGCGGGGAGCCGGCGTTGCGGCTCTCGCAGAGTCCGCGATATGATCTCTCTCATGGTTCCGTCCGAAACCCAACGACCGGGCCCGGGAGCTTCGAACCTGTTCCGGGCCATGAAGCAGGATCCCGACGGTCTGCCGAGGGTAGGCCGTTCTAGTCGGGAGCTCGGGGTCCGAGTCGAAGGACCGACGCGGGATCTCCCCGTCGCCGACGACGGGACCGTCGAGCCGCAGACCGGCGGGATGTCCGTGGCCCTCGACGAGGCACGGAACCTCCCCAAGCCGCGGCTTCCCAAGAATCTCGGAGGAGAGGGCCGCGATCCCGTGTTCCGCATGGCGGGGCCCGAGCTGCCGTCTGTCCTCAGCCTGCGGGCGGATCACTACCCCCATGCCCTGGTCGAGCCCAGACTTCGCTGTCTACTGCGCGAGTTCGAGTCGGGGCTTAAGGCCACACGCCCGTCATGGAGCATCGTCTCGTGACCGAGGTCATGGCGGCGTACCGTGCGCTGGAGCTGCGCCTGTGGCACGTCCGGTGGCGCCATGAGGGAGAGGAGTCTCCCGAAGAGGACGCGATCCTGGACGACATGGAGCGCGTTTGGCTCCAGCTGAGCGACGAGGAGCGCGACCTCTTGAGGCACGAAGAGCCGCGGTGCTGGCCCATGGATCCCTCGTCGTGGCCGCCGGAGCCGCTTCCGGCGACTACCCCCACGCGGAATCCGTGGCTCTACGAGGGGTTCCGGTCTCCGGCGGACGCCATTCTCGATACGGACGCGGCCTGATGGAAGCCGCTCGCAACCTCGCCGCCGCCGAGAAGATGCACGGTTGGTTCGAGGAAGTGCTGCGTCTTGCGGATCAGGGGCTCTTCGGCATCGTGCCCGAGGGACCCCATCGGGGCGCGGTGATCCTGGACGTCCTGACGCAGAACGCCCGGCTCATCCTCGACTCCGAGATGGACAAGGAGGGAACCCTCTACAAGCCCTTGAGCCTCTTCCTTGCCGCCGGCTGTCGCAAGCTGAAAGTCCCGTTGGGAGTGCGTCATTGGAAGGCGGCCGTCGAGAACGTGCTTCGGTTGAGCGAACAGATGGCCGCTCCCGAGGCATCGACCGAGGTCGCGCTGGATCTCGGCAACCCCGCGGCGATCTTCTTCGGAGAACTCCGGGAGTCGATTCGACAGGCGGGCTTGGCCGGCACCCGAGGCTACCAGGACCGGGAGATCGCCCTCGGACTGGCGATCAACTGGGGCATGCGGTTTCTCCTCGCGTACGCGTTGGCGTGTCCCCTGCCGCGGGCGTCCGGACGCAAGGGGCTCGGGTGGATCCGTTCTCTGCTTTCCACTGCTCCCGCCCGGGCGTCTCGCCGTCCGCGGCGGTGACGCAAGGGCGACCTCGGCACGGCCGCCCGCCCGGGTCAATCAGCCGGACGTCTGCGCGGACGCGTCCCCGAGGTCCGTGCTCTCCACGATTCGCTCGAGCTCCGCATAGATGTCCGCGTGCTTGCGGCTCAGGTACCGGACCCGCAGCGGGCTCGATCCTCCTGATCGACGCGAGATAGGCCCCACTGGTCCACGTGGGGCTCGAACTGTTCGTCCAGGAAGAGCGTGTTCTCGCGCGAGCCAGGCGCTGGAACACACGGAACGGAAGCGTCGGGCCGAGCTTGCACTCGCGCCCGTTCCAGCGCACGACGAACCGGCCCTCGTCGACGAGCTCGTCGATGGCCCTGCCGGGAGCCGCGGCCGGCACGGCCTTCCGCCGGACTGCCGCCAGGACCTCGCGGGCGAGTTCCGTCTCCCGGAGGAGCGTGGCGAGGCCTTCCGCGAGGCCTCGAAGCATGGATTCGAGCACCGCGACGTCCTTGGTGTCCAGGTGTCCTCGGGGAGCTGCGTCGAGCGGCCGGCCGCGTCCACGCCGCCGTCCTCCGCGCCCAGGATGTGTGCCTTGACGATGTTCGCCATTCGCTCCGCGCCCGTAGGTCTTCCCGGGGGCGGCCCCGGCGCGGGCGCACCTCGACCGGCCGGGTTTCGCCCCCATCAGCCAAAGGCCCCTGCCGGAAGGGGTTGGGGACGCCACAAGGCGACTCGAGTTTTTTTTCCGAGAAACCCTTGACTCTGTAGTATGGTACGGACCGTAGAATCTCTATCGATGGAGGCGACCATGACATCGATGACCATTGGTCAAGTCGCGAAGCTGGCAGACGTCGGCGTCGAGACAATCCGCTTTTACGAACGGGAAGGGCTTATCGAAGAGCCTCCCCGGCGGGCCTCGGGCTACCGGCAGTACCCCACCGACACCGTGGACCAGCTGCGCTTCATCCGGCGGTCCAAGGAGCTCGGCTTCACGCTCAAGGAGATCAAGGAGCTCATGAGCCTTCGGGACGGTGGCGGCAGGCGCAGGGGCGAGGTGCGGAAGATCGCCGAGGCGAAGATGCAGGACATCGACCAAAAGTTGGCTCGGCTTCAAGCGATGCGCAGCGCCCTGTATGGCCTGGTGGAGTCGTGTGCGTATGGACGTCGTCCTACCTGCCCGATCCTCGAGGCATTGAATGATCCCGAGGACGAGCCGGCAACCAGGCGGAGGACCCCCGATGGAAACCAGTAACCGGCGCGCGCGCGCCTTGGCCCCGCTGGTGGTCGCCCTGGCCGCCGTGGTGATCGCCCTTGCTCTCGTCGTCGTTGGCGTATTCAGCCGGCAGGAAGCGCCGCCCCCGACAAGCACCGAGGAGGCCAACATGAACACGGTCGTCATCCCGGTCGAGGGCATGTCCTGCGTTGCATGCGCGGCCCGAGTCAAGAAGACCTTGACGTCCATCGCCGGCGTTGGCGACGTCCAAGTGAGTCTGGCCGAGCGAAACGCCCGTGTCCGGTTTGACCCGAGTCGCCTCGCCCCTGACCGACTGGTCGCCGCGATCAATGGACTCGGCTACCAGGCCGGAAGCCCGACGGAGGCCAAATGACCCTCGACGAGTTCCTGCGTCAGTTCGGCTCCGGCCTCGACCAGGGGTTCTCGCTGCTAGGCCTCGGGGTCGTCTTCCTCGCAGGCATCGTGGCGAGCGCCGTGTGCCCCTGCACGCTGCCGGTGGGGCTCGGCATGGCGAGCGCGGCAGGGGCATCGGAGGCAGAGTCGCGGCGAAGCGGGTGGAAGATCGCCGCTGCCTTCTTCGCGGGCATCGTCATCAATCTGACGCTCCTTGGAGTGCTCGCGGGCCGGCTGGGCGCCCTGGCGACGGAGTCGTTCGGTCGCTACTGGGCGCTGGCGATGGCAATCCTGTCTCTGGTCGCGGCCGTCTTCGTCTTTTGGGGACCCCGGTTGAAGGTCAGCCAGTTGGCAGGGTGGAGAAGGCCGGGGCTCACCGGCGCGTTCGGGTACGGCTTCATCTTCAGCCTAGGAACTTCCGTCGCGCCGCTCCTTCTGTTGCTCACAGTTTCGGCCGCGAAGGGAAGTCCGGCGCAGGGGCTCCTCTTGGCCTTCACGTTCGGCGTAGGCCGAGGTTTCCCATTCCTCCTGGCTGGAGTCATCGGAAGCGCAATCACGGGCTTCACGCGGCTCGGCTCGTGGCGCAGAACCATTCAAGTCGTCAGCGGGTGCGCTCTGCTCGTCGTGAGCGGGTACTACGCGAGCACGTTCGTGGCGCTGCTTTAGAGGAGAACGAATCATGGCGAACGAAACGGTCCAGATCAAAGCCTCCGGGATGATGTGCTCGTTCTGCACGATGAGCGTCGAGAAGGCGCTCAAGAAACTCCCCGGTGTCCAGAGCGTGCTCGTCAATCTGGTGCACGGGGTCGTGCTCGTGGAGGCGGACACGTCGAAGACGAGCAAGAAGGGGCTTGCCAACGCGGTCAACGCACTGGGCTACCCGGTTTCGGAAACCGAGGCTCAGCAGCATGCCAAGGATCTCGCCTTCTACAAGATGGTCCGCTGGCGCGGTCTGCTTGGCCTGGGTCTCTCCGCCGTCGACCTGCTCGTTGATCCCGTGAACGTCTTCGGGCTGCCCGCGCGGGTACGAGCGGTCTTCAGCCTGGCCCTTGCGGCGTTTGTCCTGATCTGGGTCGGCAAGCCGGTCCTCATTCGGACGCTCGCGGCGGTGCGCAAGCGCGTCGTCAACGCGAACGTGCTGCTCTCGTCGGCGGCCTGGGGCTCGCTCCTCGTGGGCGCGCTGTCGATCATCGATCCACGGTGGCCCAACTTCTTGCCGGTCGCCGCGTGGCTCATGTCGCTGCACATCTTCTCGAACTACTTCAAGCTGGGGACCAATCTGAAAGCGGCCGAAGCGGTGCGCGGCCTCCTTTCGCTTCAGCCGCCGCGGGCCCGCGTGCTGCGCGGGGGCGCCGAGGTCGACGTCGACCTCAAGCAGGTCTCGAAGGGCGAGACGCTCATCGTTCGGCCGGGGGAGCGTATTCCGCTCGACGGCGAGGTCGCTCAAGGGCTGGCGAGTGTGGACGAGTCGAGCTTCACGGGTGAGTCGGTTCCTGTGGCGAAGGAGCCCGGCGCGGCGGTCATCGGCGGCACGCTCAATCTGGACGGCGCGCTCGACATCGTCGTCACCAAGGTCGGCGAAGAGAGCTTCCTGAGCCAGCTCGTGCGGCTGATGAGCCAGATCTCGGACCGCAAAGTGCCCCTGGAGCTCCTGGCGGACCGGCTCATGAACTATTACGGGCCGGTAGTACTCGTGCTTAGCGCGGCGGCCTTCGCCGGCTGGGGCCTCGCCACTCAGGATCTCGCGCAGGCGGCGATCATCGCTCTCGCCACGGTGATCATGGGCTACCCCTGCGCGCTTGGCATGACGACTCCGATGCTGGCGGCCATTGCCGGCGGCAAGGGCATCACCATCGGGCTCCTCGTCAAGTCCGGCGAGGTGTTTCACCAGCTCTCGCGGGTGGACACCGTCGTCTTCGACAAGACGGGAACCCTCACCTACGGGCGTCCGACCGTGACCGACGTGGTCCCACTCGGCGTGGAGGAGCGGGACCTTCTGCGTTGGGCCGCCAGCGTCGAGGTCAAGTCTGAACATCCATTGGGGCGCGCGATTGCGTTCTACGCGGAAGCCAAAGGCATCGCGGCCGACGGTGTAGCGGACTTCCGGTCCACCGCAGGCCAGGGCGTCGCGGGCAAGGTGGACGGCGGCGAGATGCTCATTGGCAATGCGCGCTTCGTGACGAAGGACGGAATCGAGCCTCCCACCGAAGCCCAGCGGGCGATGGCCGACCTCTCGGCCGCGGGAAAGACGACGGTGCTCGTGGCGCGTAACCGCCAGGTCGTTGGCGTCGTCGCGCTCCAGGACACTCCCCGTCCCGGCACTGAGCATCTCGTGGCAGACCTCAAGCGCGCGGGGATGCGCACCCTACTTGTGACGGGCGACTCGGAGCCTGTCGCGCGCAGCATCGCCCGCGCCATCGGCATCGATGGGGTGCGCGCGCACCTGTTGCCGGCCGAAAAGGTCACGGAGATCGAGACGCTTCAGAAGGCCGGCCGACGGGTGGCGATGGTCGGAGACGGTGTCAACGACGCCCCGGCGTTGCTGCAGTCCGACGTCGGCATCGCTGTCGGAGCCGGGACGGATGTCGCCATCGAGTCGGCGGGCGTCATCATGCTCGGCGACCGCATCCGTGACATCGCTGGAGCGCTCGTTCTCGGCAAAGCGAGCTACCGAACGATGCAGGTGAACGTCACGCTAGCCGTGATTGCGAACGTGATCGGCATCGGCCTCGCGGCCGCCGGATTCATCACACCGGTGTTCGCCATCGTCTTCATCCTCACCAGCATCTTCGCCATTCTGGGGAACACGCTTCGCATCCGCGCCATCGACCTGCGGCGCGACACGAAGGCCGAAGCGCCGCCCGCCGCGTTGGCGGAGACGGAGTTCGTCGTCCCCACGATGGTGTGCGAGGGCTGCGCGGAGAAGATCAGCGCCGCCTTGAGCCCGATCGCCGGCGTGCGCGAGGTGAAGTCGAGGATCCCCCAGAAGCGCGTGCGCATCCGGTACGAGCCGGACAAGGTCCACGAGCAGCAGCTCAAGGAGGCGCTCGGTCAGGCCGGCTACAACGCGGTGGATGCGTGAGAGAGGTGCATCATGGGTGTTGATATCGAGCGCAGGTTCGACGGAGCGGTCGCGCGAGGCCGCGAAGTGGAGATCCTTGTCGACGGCCGTCCGCTCCGGGCATTCGCGGGCGAGACCGTCGCGGCGGCCCTCCTTGCGGCTGGACGGCGTGCGTTTCGGACGACCTCGCGTCGGGGGGAGCCGCGCGGGATGTACTGCGGCATCGGCGTCTGCTTCGACTGTGTGATGACCATCGATGGCCGGCCGAACGTGCGGACGTGCCAGACACCGGTGCGAGCCGGGATGCGCGTCGAATCGCAACGCGGGGAAGGGACATGGACGCTCGACGCCGAATCCAGCGCGAAAGGAGATCCGACATGGGACAAAGAGTACTGATTGAGCTGTTCACCAAGGGCTGTCCGACCTGCAACGGTTGGCTGGCCTACGGACACGAACTCGCAGGGTCGGCGCAACGCTACGAGCTGCGCGTGTGGGATCCTCGCGAGGAACGGGACGCAGTAGATCGCGAGAAGAGAATGGCGCTCTACGGGATCAAGGAGCTGCCGGCAATCGTTGTTGACGGGGAGTTTTTGGCTTGCTGCCGATAGAGGCACGGATGATCAGCACTCGGCCGCTCGTTATCGTGGGGGGAGGCCCCGCCGGGATCGCGGCCGCCATCGAGGCGGCGCGGGCGGGGGTCTCCTGCACGCTGATCGACGAGGCGCCTCGCCTGGGGGGGCAAATCTACCGGCAGCCGCCGCGCGAGTTCGATGTCCGCGAGCCTCAATCCCTCGGAAAGGACTTCGCGCGAGGGCAGCGCCTGCGCGAGGCGTTCGGCGAGGTTTCCGACCGGGTCGAGGTGCTCGCCGGGACGTCAGTCTTGGGGGTCTGGGGCGGCCGCGAGGTTCTCTACGCATCCGAAGGGACGTCCGAGAGGGTCGTCGCCGAGCGGCTGATCCTCGCCACCGGCGCCTACGACCGCCCCGTGCCGTTCCCCGGGTGGACGCTT
>Ga0187893_10001223_pt1 | contig 63511 bp, 51 predicted proteins | sample MA1701074metaG_FD_139574 | JGI IMG/M metagenome (GOLD analysis project Ga0187893, IMG submission 139574) | White microbial mat communities from a basaltic lava cave in the Kipuka Kanohina Cave System on the Island of Hawaii, USA - MA170107-4 metaG ... | reverse complement strand
TTTCTGGTTCTTCCACATATGATTGATCGAGAGACTGATGGCCACGTTGCGGATCTTAGCCAATCCGAGAATCGACACTGCGTGCCGAACCGAGTTGACCTCGCCGCGGCGCGCGTAGAAAGCCGAGTTCACCAGGCGCAATACGTTGCCCGCCAGCACCGTATCCTTCTCGATCAGATCGCCCAACTTCGCAAACGTGATGTCATCGTCGGCCAGAGACGCCATCAGCTTGTTCAAAACCGGCGACATCGGTGGCAATTGCCCGATGGTCCGTAATGCCTTTTCTCGAGCAGCAGTGGGAGCGGTTAAAGTGGACACCATTTCACTTATCGGCGCTCCGCTCGCGCATTTGAGAGAATCCAGACCAGCCCCCTCGGTATCATAGAAAAAGTGCTTCCTTCGACCGAGGATTCGCCGGCCATACGCGTCTCCCATCTCATCAAACTCTACGGAGATAAAGCCGCCGTCGATGGCCTCTCCTTCACCGTCCCGCGCGGCTGCTTCTTCGGCTTCCTCGGACCAAACGGAGCCGGCAAGACCACCACCATCAAGATGCTGATGGGCATCGCTCCTCCCACTTCAGGCTCCATCGAACTCCTCGGACTCCCGATCCCCGCGCGCGCTGAAAATGTCAAAGCCCGCATCGGACTCGTGCCCGACGAATCCCTTCTGTTCGACCATCTCACCGGCCTTGAATTCGTAGAATTCGTCGGCCGCATGTATGGCCTCGATCGCGCGGTCGCCGCCGGGCGCAGCCGTGAACTCCTCGCTCTATTCGAGCTTGACGGCAGTCCCCGCAAGCTGATCGGCGAGTATTCGAAGGGAATGCGCAAGCGGGCAGCGATGGCGGCGGCTCTCATCCATCGCCCACAGCTCTTCCTGATGGACGAACCCTTCGAAGGCGTCGACGCCGTCGGGGCCCGCCTCATGAAAGAGATCCTGCTCGACCAGGTGCGCCAGGGCGCCACTATTTTCCTCACTTCGCACGTTCTCGAAGTGGTGGAGCGGCTCTGCACCCGCGTCGCTATTATTTCCCACGGTCACCTCGTGATGGAAGCCGACATGGCGGATGTTCGCAGCGGTTCGGAAACGCTCGAGGACGCCTTTGTGCGAGTCGTCGGAGCTGAGCGATCCGGCAACGGGCTCGACTGGCTTTAACCATGTGGATCCAGGCGCGCGCCATCCTCTGGGCACAATGGCGGACGCTGGTCAACTTCTATAGTCGGGGCCGGCTGGGCGCGCTGATCTTCGCAATTCTCATATCCGTGCTGTGGTACGGGCTCGCCGCAGTGGGTGGTTTTGCTTGCGCCGTCCTTGCCTCCGACCCCAAACGCGTGCCGCTCATCCACCGCGCCGGTCCTGGCCTTTTAATGTTTGTTCTGTTCTACTGGCAGATTGTCCCGATTCTTCTCACCTCGACCGGAGCGAGCCTGGACCTGAGACGTCTGATCGTCTATCCCATACGCCATGCGCAGTTGTTCGGAGTCGAGGTCTTGTTGCGGATCACCACCGGCATCGAGATGCTGCTGGTGATGGCTGGCTGCGCCATCGGTCTGTGGATCAATCCGAGGATTCCCTGGTGGGGCCCGTTTGTGTTTCTTCCGTGGATTGGTCTTAACCTCACTCTCTCCGCCGGACTCAAAGGACTCCTCGGCCGCCTTCTTGCCCGCCGCCGTATCCGCGAAATCGCGATTCTGCTGCTGGTGCTTCTAGCCGCCCTTCCGCAACTTCTTCTGATCACCGGACTGCCGGTAAGCGCCAAGCCGATCGTCAGCCGCCTCGATGGCCCGTATCTTCCCTGGAACGTGGTGACCCGGCTCGCACTCGGCGGATCGGACTTACTCTCCTGGATCGCACTTGCCGCCTGGACCGCCGCCGCCTTCACTTTCGGCTGGTGGCAGTTCCATCGCGACCTGCGCTTTGACGCGGAGGCTGCTCGCGCACAGTCCCATACTGATGAACCCCCAAGCGACTGGCTCGATTGGCTCTACCGCATTCCCTCCCGGCTTGCTCCGGACCCTATCGGTGCGCTTTTTGAAAAGGAAGTCCGCTTCTTGAGCCGAGCCCCGCGCTTTCGGATCGTGTTCCTGATGGGATTTACGTTCAGCCTCATCATCTGGCTGCCCATTGCCTTCCGTGGCGGGGAGGATTCGTTTCTCCGGTCGAATTACCTGACGCTGGTGACGCTTTACTCACTCATGCTGCTCGGTGAAGTGTCGTTCTGGAATAACCTCGGTTTTGATCGGAGCGCCGTGCAGAACTATTTCGTGTTCCCGGTCCGTTTCACACACGTCTTGATTGCCAAGAATCTCACGTGCCTGCTGTTTGTGCTGCTCGAGATCGCGGCGGTCGCAACGGTCTGTGCGCTGGTGGGCATGCCGATTACACTGGCCCGCGTGTTGGAAGCATTGGCGGTCGCGCTGGTGCTGACGCTGTTTCTGGTGGCCGTGGGCAATCTTGGGTCTGTGTATTTTCCCCGGCCCGCCGATCCCAAGCAATCCTGGCGCAACGCCTCCGCCAGCCGCTTTCAGGCCCTGCTTCTGGTGGTGCACCCGCTTTGCGCAGCCCCGGTGGTATTGGCGTACCTGGCGCGCTATGCCTTTGAATCGCAGGCGGCTTTCTATGGGGTGCTTGGAGTGAGTGTCCTGGTGGGCGTCGCTTTCTATTGGGTTTCTCTCGAAACCGCCGTCGATGCAGCCGCGCGCCGCACAGAGGATATCGTCACGGCTTTGTCGCAGGGCGAGGGTCCGGTGGCGGCGTGAGCGCTACAACTACGCTTTTTGCTTTTCGACCTGGGCGCGCAGGCGCGTTTCTTGCTCCCTAAGCTCGGGAGTGAGCTCGGCGCCGAAGTCCTCCATCTCGAATACTTGGCGAATCTCGACCTCGCCCTCTACGCCAGTGGGATTAGGACAGCGCTTAACCCATTCGATCGCCTCTTCCATCGACTTCACTTGCCATAACCAGAAGCCGGCGATCAGCTCCTTGGTCTCGGTGAAGGGCCCGTCGATCACGGTCCTCTGCTCTCCAGAGAACCTGATGCGCTTGCCCTTCGAGCTCGGGTGGAGTCCCTCGCCCGCGAGCATCACGCCGGCCTTCACAAGTTCTTCGTTGTACTTCCCCATTTCGGTCAGCAGCTTCTCGTCCGGGAGGACGCCCGCCTCTGAGTCCTTGTTGGCTTTGATCAGCACCATGCATCGCATTGTAGTGTCTCCCTGTAGTTCGGTATCAGAGCCTGGCTTCCGGACGGTTTCGACCGGCTGAACCACGTCTCTACTATAGGTCGAACAGGGGACAGCGAGATCGACAGATTGAATATCTTTTTGTGGGAATTATTTGTTAGGTGTTATGCTGCTCGATATGAGTTGCCGAGTGCTGTTCATCGCTGTTCTCTCCGCGGTGGCGATGGCGGAAAACTGGCCGCAATGGCGGGGTCCTCATTTGAATGGAACCAGCAATGAGCGAAATCTCCCCGAGCGTTGGGGCGCGGAAGAGAACATCACGTGGAAGCTGGCGATGCCATCGCGGAGCGGGTCCACTCCGGTGATCTGGGGCGAGACGATTCTGTTGAATGTAGCCGATGGCGACACTCTCGAGGCCTGGGCGGTGGATCGCGCCCGGGGCGAAGTGAAATGGAAGCAGCCGATGGCGGCGGGCAACTACAAGATCAACAAGCAGAACATGAGTTCACCCTCGCCCGTGACAGACGGGCAGACGGTCTGGTTTCTGACGGGGACGGGAATCGTGAAGGCGTTTGATCTGGCGGGCAAAGAACTCTGGGTGCGCGACATCCAGAAGGACTACGGGAAGTTCGGATTGAATTGGGGATACGGGTCGAGTCCGCTGTTGTACAAGGGCTCGCTCTACATTCCTGTGCTCCACGGGATGAAGACGGACGATCTCTCGTACTTGTTGCGGCTGGATGGGAAGACCGGGAAGACGATATGGAAGACGGATCGGCCGACTACGGCGCCGAACGAGTCGCCCGACAGCTATGTGACACCGCAGTTGCTCGAGTATAAGGATGGCCGTGCGGAGATCGTATTGAACGGCGGTGACTGTGTAACCGGTCATGACGCGGAGACGGGAAGGGAAGTGTGGCGGTCGTGGGGATTGAATCCGGACCAGGACGGGTTTTACCGGATCATCGCATCCTCGCTGGTGTATGACGGAGTTGTTTACGCGCCGACGCGAGTCCGTCCGCTTCTGGCGTTGAAAGCGGGTGGAAAGGGCGATGTGACGCAGTCGCATTTGTTGTGGAAGTTCGACAATGGTCCGGACGTGCCGACGCCGGTGAGTGACGGGAAGTATCTGTACCTTCCCAACGACCGCGGGATCGTCTGGGTGCTGGATGCCAAGACAGGGACCGAAGTGTACGGGCGGCAGCGAATCCGGCCCGCCATTTATAGCTCGTCGCCGGTGGTGGCGGATGGTAAACTCTACGTCACGAATGAAGACGGCACAACCACAGTCCTGAAGGCAGGGCCGAAATTCGAGGTGGTGGCGGAGAACAGCCTGGGCGAATACACCTTGAGCTCACCAGCGATTTCCGACGGGCAGATTTTCTTGCGGACCGAGAAGGCGCTGTACTGTATTGGGAAGCGGGTGAATCGGTGAGGTGGCCCCCGGGGTCACTCGTTGTGATTGGCATTCTATCCGCTGGAGAGATGTGGGCGGATAGAGAGCGCGACGCCGAAATCACTCGCCTGGCCGAAGGGATCCGAGCGAGGATCATCGAAACCCGGCGGGACTTTCACATGTATCCCGAGCTGTCCAACCGCGAAGAAAGGACTTCGCGAGTGATTGCGGAGCGGCTGCGGGCCCTGGGAGTGGATGAAGTGAAGACAGGCGTGGCACGCCATGGGATCGTCGCGTTATTGAAGGGACGGCGGACTGGTCCAGTGGTGGCGGTCCGGGCCGATATGGATGCTTTACCCATCGAGGAGACGATGAATGTCCCTTACAAGTCGCGGAACAACGGGGTAAAGCATGCCTGCGGTCACGACGTACATATGGCCGTACAGTTGGGGGTCGCGGAGGTCTTATCCGCGATGCGTGCGAAGATTCCCGGCACGGTGAAGTTCCTATTTCAGCCCGCCGAAGAGGGGCCACCGGTGGGCGAAGAGGGCGGAGCAATGCTCATGGTGAGGCAAGGCGCACTGGAGAATCCCCGGCCTCGCGCGATTTTCGGATTACACACGAATCCGTGGTTGCAGGCTGGCCAGATCGGTTGGACCTCCGGGAGCGCGTTGGCCTCGGCGGACCGTTTCCGCATCAAAGTGAGGGGGAAGAAGGTGCATGGCGCGGCCCCGCACGAAGGGATCGACACCACGGTGATCGCGGCTGAGTGCGTGCTGGCTCTGCAATCGATTCGAAGCCGCCGGATCGATCCGAGCGAACCGATGGTGCTGACGATCGGGAGCATTCACGGCGGCAATCGCTTCAACATCATTACAGAAGAGGTCGTTTTAGAAGGGACGGTGCGGGCGATCGATGAGGATGTCCGCGGGAAGATTCATCGTCTGATGCGCGAGATCCTCGATGGCGTGACGAAGGCGCATGGCGGCACGTTCGAGCTGGAGTTCGATATGACTGGCTACTCGGTCACGCACAACAATCCGCCGCTGGTCGAGATGATGTTACCCACGATACGCCGGGTGGCAGGTGAAAAGAACGTGGTCAATGTAAAGCCCACGATGGGTGCGGAGGACTTTTCGCAGTATCAGAAAGTGATTCCTGGATTCTTCTACTGGCTGGGAGTTGGGAACAGCCAGAAGGGGATCACGGGAATGTGGCATACGCCGGAGTTCGATGCTGACGAGGAAAGTCTGATGGTTGGGATCAAGGTGATGGCGGGAGTCGTGCTGGATTATTTGAATCAGAGTTTCTAAAAGCTAGAGATGAAGGACTTATGAGAGAGAGCGATTGACCGTTAGGGCAGCTTGCTGATCCGGATGGGCCCATTCGACGTAGAAAGGTCCAGCAGCGGGCCGCCGTTCCCGATGGTCCCTTCCACGCGGGTCTTGCTTACCGAGATCACGTTGTTCAACGGGAAGTCCGTTGTGATGGAGGAGTGCGACGTATGCGCACGCACCTTTGCGCTCGTGCCGGCACCCAGCTTCACCGTGATCGGCCCGTTGCTCGTCGAGGCGATCAAATCGGAGGTCCCATCATCGAATGTCGCCTGGATGGGCCCATTCGATGTCCGCAACCGCACCGGCCGGCTGGATTGCGGTTTCACGACCTCTGCCCGGATCGGACCATTGGAAGTGGTGGCTTCCAAATGCCCGCGAACGCCAGTTGCCGTCACTGACCCGTTGCTGGTGGAGATCACCGCGCCGCCGGCAAATTGGGAAAGTTCCACTGGACCGTTCGAGGTGGTGACATCCACATCTCCGGTGTAGTTCGAAAGCCGGATGCCCCCGTTTGAGGACCGTAGCCGGCCCGTCCCTTCCACCTGCTCCACCCGTACCGGTCCATTGGTGCTCGTCACGCGCTCGAGTTGCGTTCTCCTCGGGACATGGATCCGGTAGCGCGCGCCGTGGTTGCCGCGCCGGGTCTCGGGACGCACGGTCCGCACCTGAACCGAGTCCGCCGAATTCGTGATTTCCACTTTGATCGAGTTGAGCAGTTCCTTGGTCGAGGCATATTTTGTGCCGTTGATCTCGACTTCGTCTTTGTCCCAGCCGAAGACTTCGATCGACCCATTGAAGTTCTCCACGGAAAGCCGCCCGCCGGGTTTCATCACGTAGGTATGCCGGAAATCCTCGGTGTGCCGTGTGCCGTCATGGAGGTCGTCGATGTCGCAACCGGCCAGGAACACCACCGGGCCCAGCAAGATCCGAAATGCCGCTCGTCCAGCCATCCGATTCACCTCGTTGGGTTCTTATACGTGTGAGGTTCCACTTTTGTTCCATGCTAGCCTGAAATTTCCTTCCGCCCCTCCGATGAAGAAACTGCTGGCCCTGAACCGGGGCGAAATCGCCATCCGCATCCTTCGAGCCGCCAATGAGTTAGGGCTCCGCACGGTCGCGGTTTTCTCAAAAGAGGACCGTCTCAGCCTGCACCGATTCAAAGCGGACGAAGCCTATCTGATCGGCGAAGGGCTCGGTCCCGTGCAGGCCTATCTGGACATAGATGGCATCATCAACCTGGCGCGGGAGAAGGAAATCGATGCCATCCATCCCGGCTATGGATTCCTGGCCGAGAATCCAGCCTTGCCCCGGGCTTGCGAGAAGGCGGGAATCATCTTCATCGGTCCAAGCGCGGGCCTCCTCGAAATGCTCGGCGACAAGACCGCCGCCCGGCGTCTGGCCATGGAAGCGGGCCTACCTATCATCCCCGGGACCCCAAAACCCGTCAGGACTCCAAAGCAAGCTGAAGCGGCAGCTCCAACCATCGGCTTCCCACTGATCATCAAAGCAGCGCATGGAGGAGGCGGACGCGGCATGCGCGTTGTCGAGCGTTCCAAAGATCTGCCAGCGCTCCTCGAAGAAGCCCAACGGGAGGCTGCCGCGGCGTTTGGGAACGGCGAAGTTTTCCTCGAACGGTTCATCCGCCGCCCGCGCCATATCGAAGTCCAAATCCTGGGCGACCGCCAGGGCAACATTCTCCATCTGTACGAACGCGATTGCTCGGTTCAGCGGCGTCATCAAAAGGTTGTCGAAGTGGCTCCAGCGCTCAGTCTCGATCACGCAACGCGGGAAGCAATCACCCGGGCGGCCGTTCGATTGGCCCGGCATGTCCGATACTGCAACGCCGGCACCGTCGAGTTTCTCCTGGATTCCGAGACCGGTAAATGGTTCTTTATTGAAGTGAATCCGCGCGTACAGGTCGAACATACGGTCACCGAGATGGTTACGGGAATCGATATCGTGCGCTGCCAGATCCAGGTGGCGCAGGGCCTGCCGCTCCACGGTCCCGACATCGGACTTCCTCCGCAGGACCGCATTCTGCTCCACGGTTATGCTCTTCAATGCCGGATCACGACCGAAGATCCCGCCAACAATTTCACTCCCGATTACGGAAAGATCCACACCTACCGCTCACCCGCCGGGTTCGGCATCCGCCTCGACGGGGCTTCCGCTTACGGCGGCGCAGTCATTACCCCCTTTTACGATTCGCTGCTGGTGAAAACCACTGCCTGGGGCATCGAATTCCGCCACGCCTGCCAGCGCATGGACCGCGCCCTTCGTGAGTTTCGCGTCCGCGGCGTCAAGACCAACATCCCGTTCCTCGAAAACGTCGTAAATCATCCTGATTTTCAGGCTGGCCGCGTCACGACCCGATTCCTCGAAGAACATCCCTCGCTGTTCAAGTTCACCCTCCGCCGCGATCGCGCCACCAAGTTACTCACCTATATCGCGGATGTCTCAGTGAACGGCAACCCCGAGGTCGCCGGCAAAGCCAAGCCGGAAACTTTCCGCCGTGCTCCGATCCCACCGCGCGATCCCTCAAGCGCCCCGCGCGGCACAAAGAACATCCTCGATGAGCTCGGCTCCGAAAAGTTCACCGAATGGATGAAAGAACAGCGTCGCCTGCTCGTCACCGACACCACTTTTCGTGATGCCCACCAAAGCCTGATGGCGACCCGCGTACGCAGCTACGATCTACTAGCGATCGCGAACCATGTGTCCCGCCGTCTACCCAATCTGTTCAGTCTCGAAATGTGGGGCGGCGCCACCTTCGATGTCGCGCTTCGGTTCCTTCACGAAGATCCTTGGTCGAGACTACAGGCGCTTCGCAAGGAGATCCCCAACATCTGTTTCCAGATGCTGCTGCGAGCCTCCAATGCGGTCGGTTACACGGCCTACCCGGATAACGTTGTCCGTGAGTTTATCCTCACCGCCGCTCAGGAAGGCATCGACATCTTTCGTATCTTCGATTCACTGAATTACCTCCCCAACATGAAGGTAGCCATGGAGTCCGCGCGCAAAACCCGCAGCCTATGCGAAGCCGCCATCTGCTACACGGGCGATATCCTCGATCCAAGGCGCGACAAGTACCCGCTCACATACTATGTCCGGATGGCAACCGAGCTCGAGCGGATGGGAGCCCAGATCCTTGGCATCAAAGACATGGCAGGGCTGGTGAAGCCTTACGCCGCGCTCAAGCTCATCAAGACTCTCCGCGAAGAAGTCGGTCTGCCGATCCACTTCCACACGCACGATACCAGCGGCATCAACGCCGCTTCGGTCCTCAAAGCTTCCGACGCCGGAGTTCACGCCGCCGACGCCGCCATCTCCTCGATGTCCGGGACCACGTCGCAGCCGAACCTCAACTCGATCGCCGCCGCGCTCGCCCACACGCCTCGCCAGACCGGTCTTGACCCGGAAGCGCTCCAGCGCTGCTCCGACTATTGGGAGGTGGTCCGCACCTGGTATAAACCTTTCGACAGTGCGCCCAAAACCGGAACCGCCGAAGTCTACCTGCATGAAATGCCCGGTGGCCAGTACACCAATCTCAAAGAGCAGGCCGAAGTCATGGGATTGGGTGAGCGATGGCCCGAGGTCGCGCGCACTTACGCTGATGTCAACATGGCCTTTGGCGACATCGTAAAAGTGACGCCGTCAAGCAAAGTCGTGGGCGACCTCGCCTTGTTCCTGGTGAGTCACGGCATGACTGTACAGCAACTCGAGAGCCTCGGCCCCAACCACAGCATCAATATTCCGAACTCCGTGATCGACATGCTCCAGGGATCTCTCGGAGAGCCGATGGGGGGATGGCCGCGCAAAATCGCCCGGGTCATTCTCAAGGACGCTAAGCATAAGAAAACGAAGCTCCCCGCTGCCAATCTCGAATCCATTTCCTCGGACATGGAGAAGAAGATCCATCATAAGCCGTCGCGCACGGATCTGATGAGCTACCTCATGTACCCTGATGTATTCCTCAAGTTCGTGCGCAATCAGAACGCCTGGGGCAACGTCGAGGTCCTGCCCACGCCGCAGTTCTTTTACGGTATGCAGAAGGGTGAAGAGGTGACCGTTGAGCTCGAGCCTGGGAAGACGCTGATCGTAAAGTTCCTGACCATCAGCGAACCGCACCCCGATGGCACTCGCACAGTTTTCTTCGAGTTGAATGGCCAGCCACGCGAAGTGACCTTACGCGACAAGTCGCTGGAAGTGAAACGCGAAGAGCGTCCCAAGGCCGATCCCGCGCAAGCTGGCCAGGTCGGCGCGCCCATTCCGGGAGCTGTGACTGCGATCGCCGTTGAACTGGGCCAAACCGTTGCGGCTGGTGACCGTCTTCTGATCCTCGAAGCCATGAAAATGCAAACCACCGTTGCCGCCCCGGTCGCGGGCCGCGTTGCCAAGATCCTCGTTGCACCAGGCCAAACGGTCGACGCCAAGGATCTGATGGTGGTCATTGAGTAACCCACTATGCCTTTCCCTTTCCGCATTCTCCTCGCGGGTGAAATCGTCAATTATCCGGATCGGGAGATCGGACTCGCTACGTTCGACTCGACGCCCTTCGTTGAAATCCGCCGTTACCGCCCGCCGCAGCGCGTTCTCGAAGCTCGCGAGATCGCAGATGCCAACGCAATCCTGCTCACTACGTCGTATATCGCTCGGGAATCGCTAGCCACCTCCCAGGATCTCCTCGCTATCGCCCGGTTCGGTGTCGGCTTCGACAGTGTCGATGTAGCGGCATGCACAGATCACGATGTTCTTCTCACGATCACTCCCGGCGCGGTGGACCGTCCCGTCGCCGAAGCTACTGTCACCTGGATGCTCGCCCTTTCCCACAGAGTGATGTTAAAGGACCAGCTCGTGCGCACTGGCGACTGGACCGATCGATCCCGGCATCTCGGCACGGAATTGCGCGATCGTACCTTGGGTATCGTGGGCTTCGGCCGCATCGGCAAGGCGCTGGTGCGGCTTCTGGCAGGCTTTGGAATGCGGCAGCCGCTCGTGTTCGATCCGTATGTCGCGTCGGAAGAAGCTGGAAAGCACGGCGTCCGCCTGGCTTCACTCGATGAGTTGCTAGCCCAATCGGACTTCGTCTCCATACACTGTCCGCTCGACAGCCAAACCCGCAACCTCATCGGCGCGCGCGAATTGTCGCTGATGAAATCGGATGCGTTTCTGCTGAATCTTGGACGGGGCGGCATCGTCGAGGAAGACGCTCTCTACCAGGCCCTCAAGGAACACCGCATTGCCGGTGCAGGCATCGATTGCTTCGTCGGCGAGCCCTTGCAGGAACCTTCCCGGTTCGCCGAATTTGACACCGTGCTGCTGGCGCCCCACGCGATCGCGCTTACCGTCGAGAGTGTTCGTGACATCGGGACGATGGCCTGTCGCGCGATCCGCGACCTCCTTCAAGGCACAGTTCCAGCGGGCGTGGTCAACCCCGAGGTCTTGGAGAAGCCGTCTTTTCAAGAGAAGTGGAGGCGAGTAGCGCAAGTCTCTGGGCGGCCTGGGAGGCCGCCGCAGGCCGAGGGTCTGCCCCACACTTTGTACCGGCCAGTACCCGGTTGGGGCACGCTCCCAGAAGGCTGGAGCCTTTACGAAGTCGTCTCAGTCGCCACGGATTCGCAAGGACTTGTCTATGTCTTCAACCGCGGCGACCATCCTCTCATCGTATTTGACCGCGACGGCCGTTTCTTGCGCTCGCACGGCGAAGGGAAGTTCAAGCGGCCTCACGGCCTCACGATCGGGCCGGATGACGCCTTGTACCTGACCGACGACTTCGACCACACCGTCCACAAGTTCACGCGCGACTTCCAACACCTCTGGACTCTTGGCACTTCTGGCGTCCCCAGCCAGACCGGCCACCATGGCTTCGACTATCGCACCATCACGCATGGCGGTCCGCCGTTCAACTATCCCACCAACGTCGCGCTCGATGACCGCGGCAACCTGTATATCTCCGATGGCTACGGAAACGCGCGCGTTCACAAGTTCACGCCGGAGGGTAAGCTACTTCTCTCCTTTGGTGAGCCTGGCGATGGTCCCGGCCAGTTCAACATTCCGCACGGCATCGCCGTCGACGCTCGCGGCCGCGTCGTTGTGGCCGACCGTGAAAACAATCGCCTCCAGTTCTTTTCTCAGGAAGGCGACTTTCTCGACCAATGGCCAGGCATCCTGCGGCCCTGCGACGTGTTTGTCGACACGGCTGGCTTCTACTACATCGCCGAGGTCGGGTGGCGCGCCGGAATGTGGCCATGGATGACACCACGCGATCCCGGAGCACGCGTCAGTATTCACGATCCTGAGGGTAACCTGGTTGCGCGTTGGGGTTTCGGGACCAACCCCATGGACCCCGCCGATTTCTTTGCCCCCCACGACATCTGGCGCGACGCGGATGGCTCACTCTATATCGGCGAGGTTGCAAAAGCCGCGGGCTGCGCCAAAGCCGGATTCCCCGACGCGCCGGTTCTTCGCAAATACGAAAAAGTCTGAATCTTTCACTATGCTGTGACCGTCAGTATGTACAATGTCACTCCTGGAGCACTCTATGTCGATTTCTCAACCTCTACTTGCCGAGTTCGATCAGGAAATGGCCATTACGCGGCGCGCACTCGAGCGCGTTCCTGATGACAAGTTTTCCTACCAGCCCCACCCCAGGTCCATGACGATGGGCCGGCTCGTGTCCCACCTGGCGGAGATTCCAATGTGGGGCGCGATGACGGTGCAGCGCACCGAGATTGACATTAAGCCCATTGGCGCTCCGGAATTCGTCCTGCACATGTGCAAGTCGCAGGCAGATCTGCTCGCGACATTCGACAAGAATCGAGAGGACGCCCGCGCTGCCATCGCCGCCGCGACCGATGAACAATGGATGGTGCCCTGGTCCCTGAAGGCTGCCGGGAACACCATCTTTACTCTGCCCCGGATCGCCGTGATGCGCAGCTTCGTCTTCAGCCACTCGATCCATCATCGCGGCCAGCTTTCGGTCTACCTGCGGTTGAACGATATTCCGGTGCCTTCGATTTACGGGCCGTCGGCGGACGAAGGCAACATGTAGGTATCACAAGTTGACCGTGGCCTGAAGCGTGTGCCACCGATGGGATAATTTCCGTAATGAATCTGTGGCCGGACCATCGTATTCAAGACCTGCTGGGAATTGAGGCGCCGATCATTCAGGCGCCGATGGCGGGATTTGTCCCTTCCGAGATGGTGATTGCCGTATCGGAGGCCGGCGGCCTTGGGTCGCTCCCGTGCGCGCTGCTGAATGCCGATCAACTTCGAGCCGAGTTATGCATCATCCGGCAGCGAACCTCGCGTCCAATCAATGTCAACTTCTTCTGCCACCGGCCGCCGGAGATCGACTCAAGGCGCGAGCTTCTCTGGAGAGAGCGTTTAGCGAGTTATTACATCGAGCTTGGCCTTGATCCGAAAGCACCGGTTCCGAGTTCCATCCGGACGGCATTCGACAAAGCCATGTGCGATCTGGTCGTCGAATTCAAGCCGGAGGTCGTCAGCTTTCACTTCGGCCTTCCAGACAAGGACCTCGTTTCTCGTGTCAAGGCAACAGGCGCGAAGATTCTGTCCTCCGCCACAACAGTGGATGAAGCGCGATGGCTAGAGAACGAGGGCTGCGATGCTATCATTGCGCAGGGCTATGAAGCGGGCGGACATCGCGGGATCTTTCTCAGTCAGGATCTTTCCACGCAAGTCGGAACCATGGCGCTTGTGCCGCAGGTAGCCGACGCTGTGAAGGCGCCGGTGATTGCGGCCGGAGGCATCGCCGACGCCCGCGGTATCGTAGCGGCGTTTGCCCTTGGCGCTTCCGCGGTACAGCTCGGAACCGCCTATCTTTTTTGCCCGGAAGCGAAGCTCGGATCGCTCCATCGACATGCGCTAAAGGACGCTAAGGCTAATCAGACGGCGGTAACCAATGTCTTCACCGGTCGCCCGGCGCGGGCGATCGTCAACCGAATGATCCGCGAGGTGGGTCCTATGTCAGACCTCGCGCCGGAGTTTCCTCTTGCTGCCGGTGCGCTCGCGCCGCTGAGGACCAGCTCCGAGGCTGCAGGGTCAGATGACTTCGTGCCAATGTGGTCCGGCCAAGCCGCTCGCCTGGGCCGGCAGCTTCCGGCGGGAGAACTTACGAGGAGGTTTGCCGCGGACGTATTGATGAAACTCAAGTCACTTCGAGGGGATGACCGCAATTCGTAAGCCATTGACAAATAGACGCCAGTGGAAACAGTGGACAGCATTCGTTCAAACTACGAACCAGAAGGTCGGGAGTTCGAATCCCTTCGGGCCAGCCAATTCATAACCCACATGATCATGTTCGAGATTTCCGGCAACTTCAATTGAAGCGGTCGGCAGACACGCTTTATACTTGACCACGTGGGGAGCTGCCGAAAGCTCGGCTTATTGGGATTGGCAGTATCATGTGTGTGCCTGCCGCGGATGTTGCACGCACAGGATTATCGCGGCAACCGAGTCTACAGGATCCATATTCCTAGCTCTGGACTACCTGTTAACTTCAACTTTTCTGTTGCGTATTCTTCTATGGATGCCGGTTTCAATCATGGCACCGCCGCGACCGCCATCTCCGCTGGCAGTTTCAGTATTGCTCCCGCCGCCCGGGTGGGCGGCTGGGAAGTGACGGTCGTTTTTGACACTGTTAAATGCGAGATTTACTGTGTCTACCGACGAATCCGGCATGCATTTGGCCGGACACCCGTGGTGGACCTTTTGCTACCGCCCATCACCGTGATTCGGCTCTATACGAATTCGGAATCGGAGCCGTCAACCGTCATTGTGGATCCTGCCGGGCTAAGGCGCCCGGCTGCGACGAGCAATGTTCCCGTAACTGAGGCGAAAGTCTATCTACCGGGAAGAAGACTATTCACAGCCATTCTCGTTCAAGAGAGTGATCACGAGCCGCCCACCGCGCCACCAGCGCCCTCACTCTCGTCCACGTTCAGCCCTGCCCCAGCGTCCCCCGCATGTCGACCGCTGCGTATCTAGAGAATTCCCCTCTCCACCCAAAGTGAACGGCTGCTGCTTGGAAGCGCTTCTGGACCGAAGCGCAAGGGTCGCACGCCGGGAGGCTTTGGCTCATTTAAGCATCCAGAAGGGAGAGGCACATGAGTTTACAGACGATAGGCCGTGGTCCCGTGCTGTGCCTTCATGCCGCGGCAAAACGGCTTCAGATTCCAGAACGTACTCTGCGATATCAGGCAAGCCGCGGGCGGATCCAAGGCGCATTCAAGCAAGGCAAGTTATGGAAGTTTTCGGTCTCCGGTCTCGAAAACGCACAACAAAGACGGCAGGACCGGATGTGGAGCTAGGGAGGTGAGATATGCAGTCTAGGAACAGAATCAGCAGTATCGGAATCGGGGTATTTGTTGGGTGCGGTCTCGTGTATCTGGTGTCGACCTCAACCGCGCCAGCGCCCGCGGCTGTCACAGCGGCCAATTCCCGAAAATCTGCCCCAAGCTTTACTCTCAAGGACTCCACTGGCGTTGTCCTCAGACTGTCCGAATACAAAGGCAAAGTGGTCGTGCTCAATTTCTGGTCCACCCACTGCGGTTGGTGCAAGGTCGAAATTCCCTGGCTCATGGAGTTCGAGACCAAGCACAAGGCCACTGGACTCGCCGTTATCGGCGTTTCGATGGATGAAGACGGTTGGAAAGCGGTAAAGCCATTCCTCGAAGGGAGGAAGCTGAACTACCCGGTGGTGGTTGGCAACGAAGACGTGGCAAAGCTATACGGCGGCGTCGATGCTCTGCCGATGACCTTGCTGATCGACCGCGACGGTAGGATCGCAGCCACCCACGTCGGTCTGGTGGACAAGGGCGCCTTCGAGCAAGAGATCCGGATATTGCTTCAGGAGAGCTACAGGACTGCTGTCAAGTAGCGCTGATTCGACGCCCTTGGGAGGCCAATTCATTCCTCCCAGGAAGAAAAAGTCTCGATAGCCCGTCTAAGATACCGGTGGTGAGTCTGAGCGATCGCGAGATCAGCGCTGAGATCATCGACTCTTGCCGCCAGGGCGATCGGGACGCCTTTCGGGCGCTCTACGACGCATACAAGGACAAGGTCTACTCGATCTCTCTTTACTTCTTCCACGGCGATGCCATGGCGGCCGGCGACGCCACGCAGCAGGTCTTTTTGAAGTTGATCACCGGGATTCGGCAATTCCGGGGAGACGCGGGATTTTCAACCTGGCTTTACCGGCTGGTTGTGAACACATGCCTGGATGGTGCAAGGCAGTACAAGTCGCACGCGGTGATCGTGGATCGCTCGGTGCTGGAAGCGGTCGTCAGAGGCGGTTCCCAGGAAGAGGAATTGGCGCGCATGCAGATAGCAAGCTCAGTCCAGTCGGCAGTGTCATCCCTCCCTCCGAAGTTCCGCCTCGCTATCCTGCTCCGGTATTTCGAGGATCTTTCCTACGAAGAAATGGCGAAGATTCTTAACTGCTCGATGGGAACCGTGGCGTCGCGGCTCAGCCGCGGACATCGAATTCTCGCGGAGAAGTTGGCGCCGCTTAAGGGCTGGCTCAGCACGAGGCATGAATGAAGATGTTCGATCGGCATCTTTCGCGGCATCTTGCAGCCTATGTTGACGGGGAACTCCCGCCGGACCGGGCCCGGAAGGCCGAAGGCCACTTGTCTCAGTGTGCGCGCTGCCGGGCCGAGTTGGAGCAAGTCCGGCTGGGCATGACAATAGTGGAACGCCTGCCGCTGACCGAGGCTCCGGAATCGGTATGGAACTCAATCCAAGGAACACTCAGCACTCACGAACCCCGGAGACCGTTTCCGATCCACATCTGGCGCTTCGCAGGAGGGGCGGCGGTAGCCCTGATTCTGGTAGCTGCCGGTCTGTACTGGTATTCTGCACGCCAGGCGGAAACGCGATGGGAGGTTGTAAGCCTCAACGGCTCCCCCAAAGTCGCCTCCAGACCGATCCACGGAGTGGGCCATATAGCCGTCGGTGAGTGGATTGAAACCAGCGGGTCGTCTCGCGCGAGAATCAAGGTTGGTGAGATAGGATCGGTCGATGTCGAGCCAAACACGCGCCTGCGTTTGGTAACGGCGCGACCGGGAGAACATCGGCTCGCACTTCGAAGCGGCGAGATCACAGCAAGCATTGCCGCGCCGCCGCGCCTGTTTTTCGTCGAGACTCCCGCGGGGACTGCGGTGGATCTGGGCTGCCAATACAAGTTGCATTGCGACGCTACCGGCCACGGGCTCCTGCGCGTCACGGCGGGATGGGTGTCAATCGAGTGGAGCGGCCGGGAGGCATTGGTTCCAGCGGGCGCGAGCTGCCGCACGCGGCCGCGGATTGGACCGGGCACGCCGTACTTCGACGATGCACCCGCGCGCTTGGTAGGAGCGCTCGAGACTTTCGATTTTGCCGACGGATCGAGCGCATTGGGCATCATTCTCGCGGCGTCGCGTGCCCGTGATACGCTTACGCTCTGGCACCTGCTCTCGCGTGTCGGCGCGGCCGAGCGGCCTCGTGTTTACGATCGCATGGTTGAATTCTCGGCGCCGCCCAGCGGCGTATCGCGGGATCAAGTGCTGCGCCTTGACGCCCAAACGTTAGGGCGATGGCGAGAGGAACTGGCTTGGACTTGGTAAGTTTTCGATTGGAGCCCGAGGAAGAAAAGGAGATCTCGTGTCAATAGAATTTTCGAAATACTATCGACTTGCGCTGGCCGCGTGTTCGCCTCTGGCGTGCGCACAATGGGCTCTCGCTGAAGAATTCTCGTTGATGATCGGTAGTCCAGTAGCGGCCCAGAACTTTCAAGCCAAGAGCGCGCAATTTGTGTTCCGGACTAAGGGTTGCGGGAAGCTTGCAAAGCTCCAGGTCAGCGGAAACGCCGAAGGCGTTGTCAATGGCATCCGAAAGTCGATTCGACTGAGCAGGATCGCAGCCATGCCGGTGGCCGGAGTGTATGCGTTGCATCGCGAATGGCCCGCAGAGGGCATCTGGGTGGTGAATCTGACGGGGCGCTGTGACGCGGCAACGGCCAGCGCCTTGGTCCCGATCGGCCCGAACGGTTTTCTAAGAGAGTCTTCTAAGTTCTTTCCCCGCTCTGCGACCGAAGCAGAAATCGAAGCCTCTTTGAAGTCACTAGCCACAGGTACGAATAAGTGAACTCCCCAAGATCCACTCGGGAAGAAAAGAGAAGCAGGCGCCGACTAATAGGAAAACATCCCGAGGAAGGATTGGTTATGCCAGCTCTCAGAATTACATTCGCTTTGCTCCTGCTTACGCCCGCGGTCGCCGTCGACCGCAGGTCGGCGCCCGAGGATCTGGTTGCCCATGAGTGGGGAACCTTCACTTCCGTAGCCGGGGAAGACGGACGCCCGGTCCAGTGGGCGCCTCTGTCCGGCCCCGCGGATCTACCTTGTTTCGTAGATCGCTTGAGCCCGTACAGTCCCAAAAGCCGCCTAAGCGGACTCGTTCGGATGGAAACGCCGGTCATCTACTTCTATTCCCAACGTCCCGTCACGCTGTCGGTTCGAGTCCAGTTCCCGCAAGGGTGGATCACGGAATGGTTTCCGCGGGCCAGCAAGGTGGCGCCCGGTTCTTGGAGCGCGCCAGCAGTGCCGGCAAGTTATCGAAACGGTCAGATTGAATGGCAATCCGTGGATGTGTTGCCCGGAGAGAATCCGAAATTCCCATCCAGCAAAGGCGCGAGCCATTACTACGCTGCCCGCGATACGGACTCCGCGCCACTCCGCATCGATAAGCAATGGGAGAAGCTGATTTTCTATCGTGGCATCGGAGATTTCGAAGTTCCGGTGCGGCCGGCGTTTACAGGCGCGGGCAAGCTGAAGATTCGCAATACAGGCTCGGAGACGATCCCGCTGGCGATTTTATTCGAGAACCGCCAGGGCAAGCTGGGGTACCGTGTCACCCGGGGCATCAAAGATGAGGTCGAGATGGAGCCGCCCGAATTGGTGGGGACCCTAGATCACCTTCGCCAGGAGTTGGTGAACGATCTGGTGGAGTTCGGGCTTTTCCGGCGGGAAGCTCTTGCCATGGTCGAGACTTGGCGCGACTCCTGGTTCGAAGAGGGGATGCGCCTCTTCTACCTCGTTCCCCGCTCGCAAGTGGACTCCGTACTTCCATTGACGATCGCACCAATGCCCGCTTCCACGGCGCGTGTGTTTGTCGGCCGGGTCGAAATTCTTTCGTCGCCGGTACGGGAGACGATCCAGACGGGATTGACTGGGGGCGATATCCAGCCTCTCATGAAGCTCGGCCGATTCCTGAGCCCGTTCGTGGCTCAGATTCAGCGCACGCACGGCAATGTCTACTTTCCATATCTCCAGCACGCGAACAACGAACTGCTCCAACGGCAGTTCAGCACCCCGGCATGTGTGGAGTGAACGGTGGCAGCGACCAGTCCAGGCGGACGCCGGTACTAAGCTAGTACACCAGCCGTAGCCCCAACTGAATCTGACGCGCCGAGCCAGCGGAGCTCACCAGTCCGAGCCCCGGCGCTCCCAGCACCGAGCTCGGTAAACCGAAGTTGGGGTGGTTAAGCCCGTTGAAGAATTCGGAGCGGAACTGCAGCCGGCTGCCCTCCCGGATCTGGAAGTCCCGCAGGATCGAGAAGTCGAAGTTGATCTGGCCGTCGCCGCGGAGCAGGTTGATGCCTTGATTGCCGAACTGGAACTGGGCTGGCTGGCGGAAGACGGCGATATCGAACCAGCGTTCGAGCGTGCGTTGGCCGGTAGGCAGATTCGGATCGGAGAGGACGTCGGCGCGAAGAGCGCCGGCCGAAAACGCGTTCGTGGTGTTGGTCTGGGTGGTGACGGTGAAGGGTGGGGCCGATTGGAGCAGCGCCACGGTCCCGATGCTCCATCCACCGGCGACGTAACCGAAGGGATGAATGCTCAGAAAGCGGCGTCCCTTGCCAAGGGGTATTTCAAACACGGAGCTGAACGTGAAGCGGTGGCGAATGTCGTTCTCGGAAGGTCCCCAGTCGGCGCGCCGATTGTAGTAGTTGGAATAGGCGCCTCCTTCGCGTCCGAGAACGGACCCGCCGTCGTCGACGTTGTTGAGGAATTTCGCCCAGGTGTAGGTACTGAGAAGGTTGAAGCCGGAAGAGTATCGCTTCTCGAAGCGAACCAGTCCGGCGTGGTAGCTGGAGACACCGAGCGACGGGAAGACCAAGGAGACATTGCTGAATTGCGGATACGGACGGTCGCGTTGGGACACACCCGGTCCCAACAGCTCGGGCAGAATCTGGTTAATGGGCAAGTTCGAGCTGGCGAGTTTGCGAGCGAGGTTCGCCAGGTAGCTCACGTCGAGGACGGCGCCCTTGAGGTCGCGCTGAACGTTGAGGTTGAACTGCTGGGAATAACCAGTACGGCGGTTGGTTTCATAGAAGGTCACGGCCGTGTTAGCCTGACCGCCGACAGGGACGGCGCCGAAGCGGTCGTCACGAACGGCATCCTGGCCGGATACCGGAACACCGTCCCGAAGGTAGAAGGGGGCGGTGATTCCATTGTCCGGGGAGTTGAGGGTCGAGGAGACCTCGTAGCCCAGCGCTGCCGAGGTCGGTGCGCCATGATCGAAAGGGTGCGCGTAGAAGATCCCATAGCCGCCGCGGACGACGGTCGATTCGGAGGCGAAGGGCTTCCAGGCGAAGCCCAAGCGCGGTGCGATGTTGTTCCAGTCGAGGTCGTAGGGGTTCCGGTGCCAGCCATTTACGCCGGCGAACTTGACCACACCGGGCGTGCCCGAGACGGGGTTGATGGCCGTCTGGTCGAAACCATTCATGCGGTTGTCCGCATCGACGATCGGAGTATCGATCTCCCAGCGTAACCCCAGGTTGAGCGTGAGGCTCCGCGTAACCGCCCAGTCGTCTTGAGCGAAACCGGCCACGTAACGGCTAAATCGTCTCAATGCCGGCGTGTCGCGGGTCGAGAAGGAAGTGGGGAAGCCGAGCAGCAATGAGGCGAGACCGTTGCCGCTCGCGGCAATGCCGGGCTGGCCGGTCGGCAGAGTATTGAAGGTGAAGCTGCCCGAGATCGACTGCCGGAGCGCGTCGGTGATATGGGAGCGGCGGGTGTCGAAGCCGAACTTGAAGGCATGCCTGCCATGAACCCACGACAGATTGTTGACGAACTGGATGTTGGTTATCGGCGTGCTCAGTCGGCGGTGCGTGCCCGCACCCAATCCAGCCAAGCCGGAAGTCGTGATCGTGGGGAAAGCGTCTTCGGGAACGCCTTTTAGTCCGAGCTGGGATGGCCAATTCTGATCGAGACCCAGCGAGCGGGCGTCGGCGAATCGCCGGCCATAATTGAACCGAAAGTCGTTTACGAGCGCCGGACTGATGATTCGAGTCCAGGACCCGTAGATATAGGCTTGGTTCGCTGGGTTGTCGGTGACCGTCTCGGCGGCCGGATTCGCATACACAGGTATGGAAAATCGGCCGTCGCTGTTGCGGAGGAAACGCACGGTGATCTTGTCGGCGGCGGAGAAGTTGTGGTCCGCCTTGGCGGTGTAGTTGTTGCGATTGAGACGGAGCCCGCCGTTGGCGCGAAAATTGTTCGCGCCGGAAAGGTTGTCCGGCGATCGGTTGGCAATAGGGTATTGTGCGGCGATCTTGCCGCCGACGGGATCGAATCGCGCCGCGGGAATCCGGTTGCCGGGAAACTGGTCACGGACGAAGCGCACGCCGTCGCGCCGGGTACTGCCGGGATCGTAGATCGGAATCAAGGCTCCAGCCGCGTTCCGTGTGTTGGAGAAATCGCCGGACAATTGTAATGCGTCAGGTACGTTTAGAGTCCTGGTGGAACCCTCGTTGCGCCGCGACCCTTCGTAGCCGAAGAAGAAGAACGTCTTGTCGCGGCGAATGGGCCCGCCCACGGTAGCGCCGAAGACGTTGTATCGCAGAGCAGCCTTGACCTTCTGCGTGCCAGAGACGGGGGCGAAGAAGTTGGCGGCGTCAAGCTTGTTGTTGCGCAGGTATTCGTAGAAGCTTCCATGCAGGCGATTGGTGCCGGACTTAGTGGTTGTGACGACGACTCCGCCCGCCGATCCGCCGTATTCGGCAGCGTAATTGTTGGCGAGGACCTTGACTTCCTGCACGACTTCGACCGGGGGGTCGAGGTCCATTTGGCCGACGCCGAGACGCATGTTCTGGCCGCTGCCGCCGTCGATCCACAGCATCTGGCTCTGGGTTCTGCCGCCGGCGAGGCTGAAGTTGGGCTTTTGACCGGCCTCGTACGTGACGAAGACAGCGGCGCCCATGATATTGATCATGTTCATGGAGCGCCTATCGCCGAGAGGCATGTTCTCGATGGTCTTGCCCTCGACAAGCTGGCCGACATCGGAATTGCGAGTTTCGAGCAGCGAGGCTTGCGCGGAGACGGACACACTTTCGGTGACGGCGCCGAGCTCGAGGGAGACATTGAGCTCGAGGGCTTGGCCGGTGGTCAACGCGATTCCCTCGCGGAAGTACTTGCGGAAGCCAGTGTGCTCGACGGTGACGGCGTAGGCGCCGATCGGAAGGTTGCGGAGCGAATAGAATCCCGAATCGTTGGTCCGGACCGTGTTGCGAGCGGCCGTGCCGGCGTGAGTGGAGGTGACTTCCGCTCCCGCGATCACGGCGCCTTGAGCGTCTGTGACCAAGCCGGAGATAGTCGCCTGTGGCGTTTGCGCCAGAGCGCCCAATACGAAAAGAAAGGCTGCCAGAATCGACCCCAGCCTCATGGCAGGGATTATACTACATGGGTTTCCAGCCGCGAGTTCCTTAGTATCAGCCTTGGCGGCGGGGTCTCGCCTATTCGCAGCGCAGGGCCTGCATTGGATCAACCCGGAGCGCCTTACGAGCCGGAAGATAACTGGCGAAGATGGCGACGGCGCCTAACAGAAGAGCGACCGAAATGCATGTCACGGCATCGAGTCCTCCGATGCCGGAAACAGCGTTTAAGAAAACTCGACTCAGGGCCAGCGCAGTAAGACCCAGTCCGATACCGCAAGCTATTAGCATGACGGTTCGCTGCATGACCACTGCAAGGACCTCACGCCGCTGCGCTCCTAACGCCACACGGATCCCGATTTCCCGAGTTCGCTGGCTGACGGAGTAAGCGAGAATGGCGTAGATTCCTGCTGATGCCATGACCAAGGCCAGCGCTCCCAGAGCACTCAGTAACAAAGACGTCGTTTTGATGGGCCCGACTTTCGAATCCAGCATTTCCTCAAACGTTTGGATCCTGACCCAGAGTGACGAATCGGCCGCAAGGGCTGCCTGGCGCAGAGCAGCTTTCACTCCCATCGGCTCGCCACTCGTGCGGATGAGAAACTGCATTTGATACGCCGGCGGCTCGATCCTGATCCCCTCGAGGAAAGATTTTCCTTGCCCGTTCGGGACATAGACAGTGGGTCGTACGCTGTTGAAAAGGCTCTTCGTTCGGCCAATACCTGAGTGCCAGAACTTGATTCACTATCGCGACTGGAGCGGAGTCCTCGCGATCGGAAGGCGTGAACGCCCGGCCGTGAACCATAGGTACGCCAGTTGTCTCAAAGAATCCGGCGGACACAACATTGTAATCCGCGCTGGGAGACTGGTTTCCCGGGGAGACGACAGAGCCCTCAGTGATCAGCGGGAACCATCCCATGCGGTCGAACAATGGCATCCCACTGGCCAACGCGCTCGAGGCTACTCCTGGCATCGCGCCAATGCGCTCGCGCAGGTTTTCCTGAAACTGTCGTGTCCGGGCCTCGTCATAACCTTGCGTATTCAAACGAAACCGGATTCCGATCAAACGGGATCTGTCGAACGCCGGTCCACTGACATACATGCGCTGGAGCAACCGCACGGTCACCCCTGCCCCCATCAGCAACATCAAAGAGACCCCGAGCGGAACGATCACCAACATATTGCGAGGAGACCAGATGCTCCGGGATTGTCCGCGCGGCGCCCCGGATAGGGCCTCCGAATGAAGCGCCTGGGCCAGATTCGTCTTTGTAGCCGCCAGTGCGGGGACGAGGCCGAATGAAGCTCCGGTAGCCAGCGTCAGGACGATGCCGTAGAGAATCACACGAGGGTCGAATTGCAATTCTAGGCCGGGTGGTAGCTTCGGGATCAGGGCGAATAAAGACCTGGCCAACCAGTGCGAAAACAACAGGCCAAGAGCGCCGCCCGCTAGTGCCAACAGCATGCTCTCCGTAAGCAGTTGGCATACGAGACGGGCGCGACTGGCTCCCAAGGAAAGCCTCACGCCGATCTCCCGGCTTCGGACGACGGCGCGAGCGAGCAGCAAATTGGCAAGATTGGAACACGCGATCAGCAGGATCATGGACACCGCCACGATGATCCCGAAAGCCATCAGAGCTGCACTATTCCGTTTTTCGGTATTGACCCCTCCTGAAGAAACAAGTACGCTGCCGTCCGCGGGGCTCGCGGGTCTGCTCTGGCGAAGGGCGCTCGTGAGCACGTCCATTTCAGCTTGCGCCTGGCGTACCGTCACGCCGCGTCGAAGGCGCGCATCCACCATCAACCAAGTCGCCTGGGAATCGCGTAGCCAATCTCCTCGATCGAGCAAGACTGGCTGTAGTGCTAATGGAAAGTAAAATCCGCCGCGTCGGCTGCGGCGAATTGGGCGTTCGCGATACCGATGACGCTGAGAGCGTGGCCATTGAGAACTACAGTCTTACCCAGGATGTCAGGATCGGCTGCGAAACGTCGCTTCCAGAATCGGAAGTTCAGAATCGTTATAGGAGGGCCTCCCATTTGCTCTTCTTCCTTAGAAAAGCTTCTGCCAAGGGCGGGTTGCAGGCCGATCACAGAGAGGAAACTTGCCGATTCGAATCTACCATCCACCTCTTCCGCTTCGGTAGCGATCTTTCCACTGGAAAATGGACCCATCATGAACCCGAACCGGCCGGATTCAGCATTCACCGCCTCGAAGGCGGTAGCGTGATCCCGGTAGTAGCGATAGTCGAGGTACGAAAAGTCTGTGTCCTGGGCGCGGCGGCTAAGTCCAACGTAAGACGTTGGGTCCTGTAGTGCAGCCCTATCTCCTAGTCGAATTCCTGCGTTGATGATTGCAAAGATCGCCGTGCTCACAGCCAGCCCGAGCGCGAGGCCCGGCGACCGCCACAGCGCTGAAAGTGCCGTCCTTCTTCAGAACTCGCACAGCCAACCTCACGTCGCGCGCCAGATGGTGAAAAAACATCCGGCGGGCGGATTCGTAGAACCGCTCCTGGGCCGACGTTCGATTTCCGAAGGCCTGGAGGGCGGCCAATCGCGCCTCTGCTTCGGTCAGGCCCTCCGAACGGAATTGGTCAGCCTCCAACTGCAGATGGGCCTCGATCTCCGCGTCGAAGTCTTGCTGCCTACGCTTCCGGCACATGACATCCCCCTCGAAGGGCTCTTGGGTTGGTGTCCGACCCAAATATACACCCGTTCAGGTCGGCTGTCAACCCAAGCAGCCAGGCTGTCAAGGCAAAATAGAAATGTCCCCTTCCTGGCAAAGTAGAAATGTCCCCTTTTGCCGTCTCTGTGAGAAGTGCGTGTTATGCTGCGGGTGCCGGTGAAGCGGAGACGGGCTCTGCTGGCGAGCAACCCGATCAAGGAATAGCCGGCCGGAACTGATCGCGGACGCTGCCCGCGCCTCTGATGGCCCCACGGTTTGCACCTCCGAGGTTGTGCAGAACGGCTAGTGGATCATAACAGAAGAGCCGTGTGGTACATCTTATACATCTATGCGTGCATTGCTTGTGCTCCCTGCCCTCCAACTACTCTTTGGGGACGACAGGACCTCGCTTTCTAAATCTCTCGAGAGCGCCGGCGGCTTCCAGCTCCCTCAGAACGTCTCGCTCGACCAGCCGCTTACGCAGTCGCAAGCGGTCGCGGTAGCTTTCTGGAACAACACCGCGCTTGAAGCCGAGCTGCGAGTGCTGGAAATCGCGCGGGCAGACCTGGTGGAAGCGGGCCAGCTCAGGAATCCTTTGATCCAGATTCTATTTCCGGTTGGGCCCAAGCCGTTCGAGCTATTGCTCACCGCGCCGATCGAGTTGCTATGGCAACGGCCGTCACGGGTGCGAATGGCACGGGTGAACCTCCAAAAAGTGGGACAGACGTTGGCCCAAAAAGGGCTTGATCTGGCCCGAGACGTGAAGCTCGCCCATGCCGAGCTTGCCTGGGCCCAGGACCAATCCCGGATCGGCGCCGCCGCGGCGGCGCTCCACCAGAGGATCGCCGAGCTCTCCAAACGACGCGTGGCGGTTGGCGACGCCGCGCGCGCCGAAATTCAGCAAGCGCTGCTCGATGCGGAGCGTTGGTCGCATCAGTCCATCGAGTGGCGTGACAGGATTCGCGTCTCCACGGAACGCCTGCGCCTTCTGTTGGGCCTGAAAAACGCCGCGCGCCAAATCGCGATTGCCGCTGATCCCGCTGCCCCACCGCCCATTGCGGCCCTTCTCTCCGAGATTGCGCTCTCTTTCCGTCCTGACTTGAAAGCGATGGAACTGGAAATCGAATCTCTGCGGCATCGTGCCGGTTGGGAGCGCTCCAAAGTGTGGACCATCGCTCCAGGTTTGAGCACCAAGGGAGTTGGCACTTCGGGCATTCGGACTGGACCCGCGGTGGCCGCCGATATTCCCGTGCTCAACCGCAACAAAGGCGCCATCGCCCGCGCGGAAGCCGAGCTCCGGCAGGTGGCCGCGGCGTGGCAGGCAGCCAAGGATGCCGTCGATTCGGAAGTGCGGCTGGCTAGTCTGCAATGGAGCGAGTCCTGGGAATCTCTGCGGCGGATACAGCAGCAGATTCTTCCGTCCGCGCGCGAGACGGTGCAACAAGTGGAAAGTCGCTTCACTGCGGGCGACATATCCAGGCTGGAAGTCCTCGATGCTCAAAGGTCCTTAATCGATCTGCAGATTCGGGAAGCCGAAGCATCCGCCAACTGCCGTCGCGCGAAAGCGGCTCTGGAGAGAGCAGTCGGGAAGCAACTATGACAGTTGTCCTGGCCGCCCTCTTCTTGTTCCTTCTCCTCTCCTGCGCCTCCGCTCCCACGGCTGGTGCGAAGACAGCGCCAACCGCTCCCGCGAAAGTCGAAAACCGAGAGGTGAAGGAGTCCGATCTCGCCACGATCACGCTTACGCCACAAGCCGAAAAGCGCTTGGGCATCGAGACGTCGGCTGCGGAATTCCGCAGCCTCCCACAGCGCCGCATCTATGCAGGGGAAGCCGTGCTTCCTCCCGGTCAAACGATGACAGTTGTCGCTCCAGTGGCGGGGACCATCGCAAGTGGATCGCCTCAAGTGGGAGCCACCGTTCGCCGCGGCGCGCAGCTTTTCAGGATTCAACCCCTGGTCGCCGCTGATCGCAACCTCAGGATCGGCGCGGAAGAAGAGGTTGCCGTCGCCAAGGCTCGCCTGGAAACCGCCCGGCAAAGACTCGCCCGTGCGGAACTGATGCTCAGGGATGAAATCGGTAGCGTCAAACAGAAAGAAGCTGTCGAAGAAGAAGTGCGTATAGCCCAGGCCAACCTGACCGCCGCCGAAGCACGATTGCAAACTGCGTCTCGATCGCCGCTCGAATCCGGCGCTTCGATTTCGATTCCGGTTCCGATGGACGGCATCGTGCGGCAGATCCATGCTAACGCCGGCCAGACAGTACCTGCGGGCGCGCCTCTGGCTGAAATCGCCAACTACAGTTCGGTGTGGATCCGGGTCCCCGTCTATGCGGGAGACGTCACCGCGCTCGACGCTCGCGCGCCCGCCGAGATCCGGCCGCTCCACCGCCAGGACGGCCCTCCTCTCCTGGTCGCCGAATCCGTACCCGCCCCTCCAACCGCCGACCCACTGGCCTCGACAGTCGACCTCTACTATCGCGCCGGAGGACTCAGACCGGGTGAGCGCGTGAACGTGACTCTCGCGGCGCGCCGCGCCGATAGCGGCTTGTCCGTTCCCTGGTCCGCTATCATCTACGACATTCACGGCGGCGCCTGGCTATACGAGAAAACAGAAGCGTTGACATATGTTCGAAGAAGAGTTGACCTCCGCCGCGTTTCCGGCAATGTCGCGCTGGTGGATCGCGGACTCAAACCGGGAGCACAAGTCGTGTCGGCGGGAGCAGCCGAGCTGTTCGGCACCGAGTTCGGACCCGGTAAGTAACGCATGACGTGGCTCATCACTACGGCACTGCGGCTCCGTGTAATCATCGTGGCCCTGTCGGTCACATTGTTGATCGCTGGGTACCGCCTGCTCCCCAACAGCGCCGTCGATGTCTTCCCCGAGTTCGCGCCCCCGCTGGTGGAAATTCAAACCGAAGCGCCGGGGCTCTCGACTAACGAAGTGGAAGCGCTTATCTCCACCCCCATCGAAAACGCGATGAACGGGATCGCCGGGCTGAAGACGCTACGTTCCAAGAGTGTTCTTGGCCTGTCGTCGGTGGTGATGCTATTTGAGCCCGGAGCTAATCTGATGGAGCTCCGGCAGCTCGCCCAGGAACGTCTGTCCCTGGCTGCTGTACAGCTCCCAGCACAGGCGCAGCGCCCTGTGATCCTACAGCCTCTTTCCTCTACCAGCCGGGTCTTGAAGATCGGCATGTGGTCGTCGAAGCTGACGCAAGTGGAGCTCACTACCATCGCCCGCTGGACCATTCGTCCGCGCCTGATGGCGGTGCCTGGCGTGGCCAATGTCGCCATCTGGGGTCAGCGTGACCGCCAGTTTCAAGTGCTGGTCGACCCGGACCGTCTCCGCGATCACCAGGTTTCGCTCGATGAGATCGTGCGAGCTACGCAGAGCGCGGTCGAGCTCGGCCCCGGCGGTTTTGTCGATACGCCAAATCAGCGCCTTCCGGTTACGCACAGCGTGGGCATTCGGACGACGCAGGCTCTGGCGCAGGTTCCTGTCGCGTATCGCAACGGCTCGCCGCTTCTGCTCAGCCAGGTCGCGCTGGTGGCGGAAGGTCACCAGACGCCCATCGGGGATGCTGTCATCAACGATGGACCGGGCCTGCTGCTCATCGTGGAAAAACACCCCACGGGGAATACGCTGCAAGTCACACGCAACGTCGAAAGAGTCCTGGATGCTCTCAAGCCGGGAATGCAAGATGTTGAAATCGATTCCACCATCTTCCGTCCAGCCACCTTTATTGAGATGTCGTTCGGCAACCTGAGGCAGGCGCTGCTGCTCGGCAGCGTCCTGGTGGTCTTGATCGTCGCATTATTTCTGTTTGACTGGCGAACCGCCGCCATCAGTCTCACGGCGCTGCCGCTATCGCTCGTCACGGCGGCATTGATCCTCTATTGGCGCGGCGAATCCATGAACACGATGGTCCTGGCCGGCCTTGCCATCGCGCTTGGCGAAGTAGTCGACGACGCCATCATCGACGTCGAAAACATTACGCGCCGCCTCCGCGAAAACGCCGCGGCAGACTCGCCCCTCGAAGCCTGGCGCGTGGTGCTGAACGCTTCACTAGAAGTTCGCAGCGCCGTCGTTTACGCCACCCTCATCGTCATTCTGGTGTTCGTGCCGGTGTTCTTCCTCGACGGTCTGGCAGGGTCTTTCTTCCGGCCGCTCGCGGTGAGCTATGTTCTCGCGGTGATGGCTTCCCTCGCCGTCGCGCTCACGGTTACCCCTGCGCTGTGTTTGCTCCTTCTGCCGTCGGCCAGGCATCGCGAGCCTCCCGTGACGCGTTGGCTACAGGCGCGCTATCGGCGAATTCTTCCCGGGCTTCTGGATCGTCCGGGCTTGGCTGTGGTTTTGATGGTTGTCTTGCTTGCCGCGAGTGCGCTCTCGATGCGTTATCTGGGTGAGGAGTTTCTGCCGAACTTCAAGGAGTATGACTTCCTGATGCACTGGGTCGAGAAGCCTGGTACGTCGCTCGAAGCCATGCGCCGGATCACACAGCAAGCCAGCCGCGAGCTACGAAGCATCCCGGGCGTGCGCAATTTCGGGTCTCACATCGGCCGCGCGGAAGTGGCGGACGAAGTGGTTGGCCCAAACTTCACCGAGCTTTGGATCAGCCTCGACCGCAACGTTCCCTACGACTCGACCGTGGCGCGGATCCAACAAGTAGTGGATGGTTATCCCGGCCTTTATCGTGACCTTCTGACTTACCTCAAGGAAAGGATCAAGGAAGTACTGAGCGGAGGCAGCGGCGCTATCGTTGTACGCCTATTCGGATCGGACCTCGATGTGCTTCGAGACAAAGCGCACGAGGTGGCCGCCGCTATGCGGGGGGCGCAGGGCATATCGACTTTGCAGGTGGAGTTGCAGGTGCTCGTACCGCAATTGGAAGTGAATGTGAACACCGAAGCCGCGCGCCGGTTCGGACTTACGCCGGGCGACGTCCGCCGTGCGGCCGTCACGCTGGTGAAAGGCACAAAAGCTGGCGAGATCTATGAGGATCAAAAGATCTTCGACGTGGTGGTCTGGGGCCTGCCGGAATACCGCCAGGATCTGGGCTCTCTCCGGGAGATGCGCATTCCAGCACCTGGTGGCGCATGGATTCCGTTGAGCGACGTCGCCGATGTGCGCTTTGCTGCTGTGCCAAATGTCATTTCTCATGAGAACGCTTCGCGGCGGATCGATATCAGTTGCAACGTTGCCGGCCGCGATCTGGGCACGGTTGCGCGTGAGATCGAAGAGCGCGTCCGCAAGGTCGGGTTTCCGCGCGGCTATCATCCCGAGTTTCTGGGTGAATATGCAGCGCGTCAGCAGAGCCAGCAGCGGCTGATGCTGTTTTCTCTGGCCGCAGTGGTCGGGATTGTTTTGATTCTCTACACGGACTTCCAGTCAGTGAGACTCACCGTCTTGATCACCGTGAGCTTGATGTTTGCGTTGATTGGAAGCGTCGCGGCCGTGTGGCTGACGAGCGGTGTGCTGTCTCTCGGATCTTTGGTGGGATTCGTCACGGTGCTGGGAATTGCCGCACGGAACGGGATTCTGTTGGTGAGTCACTACCGCCATCTCGAAGAAGCGCACGCATTCGGCCAGGAGAGTGTGATGCGCGGCTCGATGGAGCGGCTTGCACCGATCCTGATGACCGCGCTCGCTACGGCTCTCGCCCTGCTACCGATCGCGATGGGTGGAAGCAAGCCGGGTCACGAGATCGAGCACCCGATGGCGGTGGTGATCCTCGGTGGGCTCGCCAGCTCTACCGTCCTGAATTTATTCCTTATGCCGGCGCTCTATTTGCGCTATGCCAAGTCCTGAAACACTCGATCCGCCGCTTCGACCGTTTCCTGGATCGCACGCTCATCATGGACGCAGGAAGTGTAGGCACGGCCGTCGGGCAGCAAGTAGACACCCTCTTCGAGCATCCCGCGCACATAGCGCGCCAGCTTGTCCTTATCGTCCTCGAAGGTATCGCGGTAGTGACGGAGTTCGGTGCGTTGGGTGAAGTGCACCCCGAAGGCTGTGCCGAAACCGCGAACCTGCAAACCGATCCCATGCGCCAAGGCTCGCTCGGCAATTCCTTCCATCAGCCGCTGCCCCATTCGATTGGCATGGGCAAGTGCCGCGCCATTATTCTCCGAGAGAACATCCAGGGTCGCGTTGGCCGCGCTCAGCACCATCGGATTCCCGTTGAACGTTCCCCCAAACGCCACTCCCGCGTACATTTGCGAAAGAATGTCCTCCCGCCCCGCCACCGCACTCAAGGGCATTCCCGCGGCAACCGCTTTGCCGAAGGTCGCCAGATCCGGAGTGACCCCGAAGACCTCCTGGGCGCCGCCCAGCGCCATTCGAAATCCGGTGATTACTTCATCGAAGATCAGCAGGCTGCCATGTTGCCGCGTCAGCTCGCGCAGTCCTTCCAGGTACCCGGGCACGGGCATGAGACACCCGCTATTGGCAAGCACGGGCTCGGTAATGACCCCCGCGATTTCCCTGGCTCGGCGCTCGAACAATAACGCCAGATGAGCCAGGTCGTTCCACGGCGCCACCACAACGTTCTCGACTGAATTCGCGACTTGGCCACGTGATTGAAGCGCTGTCAGAGGAGCCTCTACCACACCCATCTTGTCCATGGGAGCCCGGTAGCTCAACAGGACCGAGTCCATCCATCCGTGATAGTGGCCCTCGAACTTCAAAATCAGTGGGCGATTCGTCACAGCCCTCGCCAACCGCAGAGTCAACTGCACAGCCTCGCTACCGCTCGATGTGAACGCCACCCGCTCAGCGCACGGCACCGCCTTTTGGAACTTCTCGGCAACCTCGGGCTCCAGCCGGTGCTGCGCGCCGTAGGTGAACGGTCCCTGCGCTTGCCTCACCACCGCTTCCGTAACGCGTGGATGGCGGTAACCGAGAATATTCGGCCCCCACGCGAGCGTGTAGTCAATGTACTCGTTGCCATCGACGTCGCGGAGCCGGCAGCCGCATCCATCTTCGAAATACAAAGGCACCGGAAAGCTGGCGCGAAACGGGCTGCTCACGCCGCCGGCCAACGACAGCCGGGCACGCTCCAGAAGTTGACGAGATGTCTTCCAGCGGTCGCTCATAGTCAGTGCATCACCAGTCCACCATCCACATTCAAAGTCTGTCCTGTCATTCCGTCGCTCAACTCCGACGCAAGAAACAGACACACACCTGCGACATCGATGGGCAGAAGCCGGCGGTCCAGACACTGCCGCCGCTGGATTTCGGCGATGGCGGCGGGATCGGCGTGGATGTCCTCGCCCTCCGTCTTGATCGCTCCGGGAGTGACGCAGTTGATGTGGATGTTGTATGGACCCATCTCACGCGCAAGCGATCGCGACAATCCGATCATCCCGCCTTTGGCGGCAACATAATGCGAAAGCAAGGCCATGCCCTTGAAGAACGTTACCGAGGAGATGTTCACGATCTTCCCTGATCTTTGTTTCATCATCACCGGCAGCACAAGTTTGCAGAGATGGAACAGGCTCTTGAGATTGATGTCCTGCATCTGGTCCCATTCCTCTTCCGTCATCTCAAGGAACAAACGGCGGGGATAAATGCCCGCGTTATTGATCAGCACGTCGATCCGTCCGGCTTGGTCGAGGACCTGTTCCACTGCGGACTTCACGATCTCTTTGCTGCTCACGTCACAGACGATGGCGGTGGCCTTGCCTCCGGAGGCACGAATCCCAGCCGCGCGTGCTTCAGCCTTGCTTTCATCGAGATCCAGAATGAATACGTTCGCGCCTTCCCGCGCGAACAACTCGACGACGCCCGCCCCGATACCAAGGGCTCCGCCGGTCACGATCGCAACTTTGCCTTCGAGCATCATGATTCGAACTTCTTATTAGACCGCGATTTCAATGATCTCCTCCATCCCGTTCCTGCCGTAACGAGTCCAAGGGCCAGACAAGACCAAGCAAACCAGTCACCTGAGCGAGTGTACATCGTCTTCTCCGCAATCCAATTGAACCGTAGCCGCCCGGCCCCGTCCTGATGTTGTGGCATCGTCTGCAGGAGGCGGCCGGCCGGATCGATCGAAGCCGTGATCCCATTGTTGGTCGGACGCAGCAGCCAGCGGCGATTCTCGGCCGCGCGCATGCGCGCCAGCATCAAGTGTTGTTCGCGCGCTATCGTCCGGCCGAAGTAGCCGTCGTTGGTGAGATTGATCAGCACCTCGGCGCCCCCCTCGGCAAATTGTCTCACCAGATGTGGAAAGGCCGACTCGTAGCAGATGAATGCGCCGATCTTGTGATCGCCCATCGCTGACACTACGACTTGCCTCCCCGGCGCAAAGTCGCCCGCTTCCTTGGTGATTCGATTGATGAACCAGAATCCGGGTGGAATGAATTCTCCGAATGGCACCAGGAACATCTTGTCGTAACGAGAGATCTGTTCGCCCTTCGGGTCGAGTAACACCGCGGAATTCAGCGGCTGCGAATCCTTCGTAAAGGAAACCGTTCCAAAAAGAAAATACGTCCCTGCGACCCGTGCGAGCCGCTGTGCCTCGGCGCGAAACTCCCGGTCGGTGTCGAAATAGAACGGAGCCGGCGACTCGGGCCATAGCAGCAACACCGGTTTATTCTGTCCGGGTTCGAGGACCGCCTGCAGAGCCAGAATTACGCTCTTGCGGGTGTATCGTGTCACCGCCTCGTCGGTCCAACGTTCGTCCTGCGGCACATTGGGTTGTACGGTGGCTGCTGTTTCCCGGCCCTCTTCCGCCGGAGGCAGCGGCGGCAATCCAATGAGTCCGGCGAAGACGACCAGCGGAATCAGACGAAACCGCGGTTGGCGCAAAATGGCGACCGCCGCTCCGGCCGCGAGCATGGCGAACAGGAATGAAAGACCGTACACGCCCACTCGCGGTGCCAGCCGCATGGGAATCTCCATGTCGATCCCGGCATTGCCGAGCATGAGCCAGGCGAACCCCAATGGACCATGCGTCCTCTCGATCCCAACCCATAAAGCTGCGGCCGCGGGCAATGCGTACCAGAGCCGCAGGAGCGGACCAACAATCGCGCAGTACACGGCCATATGAGCCGCCTTGGCCAGGCAGAACAGAGCGAATGCTCCCCACCCGCCTGGTTCCCCCATGCCTCCGTGATACGCCAGCACAAACTGGATCCAATGGCATAGAGCGAACCAGTAGATCACTCCAGCGATCTCGCCATACAGCAATCGCCGCTTCCAATCGGTTTCGCGCGCGCAGCCGATCAACAAAGGAGTAAGCGCCACGGGCGCGAGGAAAGTCCAGTTCCACCCGGGGTGAATCAGAACCAGTAGGATGGCGCTCGAGCAGATCAGCGCGAGGTTCAGGATCAACGCAATCGCTCCGCTTCGGCATTGACGTGATCTGCCATGTAGGAGCTCCGCACGAACGGACCGCTAAATACGGCGCGGAACCCGATTCCGTGACCGTAGCTGCGCCAGGCGTCAAACTGGGCCGGCGTCACGTAAGTCGTCACCGGGAGATTGCGCCGCGTAGGTTGCAGGTATTGGCCAATAGTCGCCAGGTCCGCCGACCCCTTCTGGCGCAGATCCTTCAACAGCTCGCATACTTCTTCCGGCGATTCCCCTAATCCAACCATCAACCCGGACTTGGTCAGCATGCCGGGCCTATAACGCTTGGCGAACTGCAACACCCGCAGAGACTGTTCATAGTTCGCCTGTGGCCGTACCCGCGGATACAGTCGCGCGATCGTCTCCATGTTGTGATTGAACACATCCGGACCCGCATCCAGCACGCGCCGCACAGTGTCCAGGTCACCGCAAAAATCCGGCGTCAGCACCTCGATCCTGGCTTCCGGCAGAGATTTCCGGACCTCGCGGACGGTTTCGGCGAAGTGGTACGAGCCACCATCAACGAGATCATCGCGATTCACGCTAGTGATCACGACGTACTGCAACCCCATCGCCCGAGCCATACGCGCCACATTGGCCGGCTCACGCGGATCGAGCGAAAACTCCTTTTTGTGTGGATTGCCCTTCGGCACCGAACAAAATCCGCACCCGCGTGTGCAGAGATTGCCGAGGATCATGAAGGTCGCCTGGCCGCGATGGAAGCATTCGTGAATGTTCGGACATCGGGCGGACTCGCACACAGTGTGCAGGTTCAAATCACGCAGATCGCGCTTTAGCGCTGCAACAGATTCATGATGGACAACCGGCTTGCGCAGCCATTCGGGCAGCCGGCCGCGATGCGCGGCGCCGGCGGGGGGGAGGGCGTTCCCAATTTGGATGAGTGCAGCCTGCACTCCGCCTATTATCGCCGCAAACCTATAACTTCCGCGCGAATGGCTTGAACCCCGCCTCGGTCAACTCATCCCGAATCTTAGGAATCTGCGCCGAGTCCAGCGGCCCGACTAGTACGCGAACCAGCGGACTGTTCTCCACCGGACTCGTCGTAACCGAATATCCCTTCTTGAGGAGAGCCTTCATCAAGAGATCCGCTTCCAGCGGTCGCGTGGCCGACACCTGCAGATACGTCCCGCCGCCGGTTGGTTTCACTGGAACTACGGGTTTTGGCTCGGGAGGCGGAGGCTTCGGAGGCTCAGGCTTTGGCTCGGCTTTCGTCACCTGCTTCGTCTCGGGCTTCTTCGGTTCAGGCTTGGGAGGTTCGGGCTTGTGCGCGGGAGGATCGGTCACGGTAGGCTTCGGAGGCTCAGGCTTCACAGGTTCGACCGGTTTTGCCGTTTGGGTCGGAGGGGTTGTTGCAGGATCGATGACAGGACCGCTCGGATTTGGTTTGGTCGGATCGACGATCGGTCGAAACCCCGAATTCGACGGGATTGGAGGCTCAATCACGGTCGGCTGCTGCTTGGCGTTCGCCACAGGCACGGTCGGCGCCGTGGTCCTTCCCACGATGTACCCCATCGAGAAAAATACCCCGAGTAATAGCACCACGAGAAAGAATACGCTGAGCAATTGCCTGTTGCCCAGCACTAATTCAAATTCGCCTTCTTCGTTGGTCGGCATCCCGGTTCCGCCCTTACAGACGAGCATATATCCATCGGCGGAATAAAAACAACTCTGTAGCTTTACGTTAAAGCGGCCGCTTTGCGATCCACCCGCGCAACGCCGCCGATCCCAATGCGACTGTGACCGCCGACCACACCAGGGCAGCCGGAAGCGCCACATACCATTGAATCCGCAAACGCGACGCGGCCCAGGCCAACATCAGCGCGCCCACTAGCCCCGGCGGGCCGGGCCACCGGAGCCATACTTCCAATCCCACCAAGCCGAACCCCACTACGGCCAGGGCTCCGCCCTCCACCGTCCATACGCATTCCGACATGCGCGCCAGTCCCACTAACAACAGTGCGCCGCCGCAGGCTCCGGGCAGGTACAAACCCGGCCGCGCCATTTCCCAATACACGAGCAACGAACCCGCCAGCATCGCCACAATCGCCCAATCCGGAGTAAACCACGCCGCCGACAGAATCCTCATTTTCAAGTGCCACGGTAGCAGATAATAAACGTATGCGCCGCCGTGACTTTCTCGCCACTACCGCCCTCCCGCTGCTAGCCGACTCGAAGGAAGCGCGCTTCTACTGGGACTTCGAGAAGCCGCTGTTCAACCTGCATGCCGCCTCGACCGCACCGGTCAAGATTGCGAAGATTGAGTTGCTCCGTGTAGGCGCCAATTACTTTGTTCAGTCCACTTCCACAGACGGTGTCACCGGCATCTGCCGCACTAAACAGGTGGAAGACTACATCGCGATTCTCCAGCGCCGCGTCATTCCCTCCTTTCTGAACGAAGACGCCCGCGATCTCGAAAAGCTCATCGATGACGTCTATACTGCCAACTACAAGCTTGCCGGACAAGCCTTCTGGTGCCCCGTGGCATTTGTCGAGCAGAGCCTGTTCGATCTGCTGGGAAAAGTCGCCGGAAAGCCCGTAGGCGCCTTGCTCGGCGGTGTGATCCGGAAAGAGATCCCGGTCTACCTCTCGGGCTCGGGCCGCGAGACAACCGCCGAACAAGAAGTCGATGTCTACGTCAAGAGCGTTCAGATGACGGGCGCGAAGGCCGTAAAGTTCAAGATCGGCGGTCGCATGAGCCGCAACCTCGACGCCTATCCAGGGCGCACGGAGACGATGGTCAAGCTCGCACGCAAGAAGCTCGGCGATAGCGTGACTCTTTACGCGGACGCCAACGGCTCCTACAACGCCCAGAAGGGGATCGAAGTCGGCCGCCTGTTGGAGTCCCTCGACTTTCGTTTCTACGAAGAACCGTGCCCGTGGGAAATTCTGGACGACACAAAAAAGGTTGCTGACGCGCTGAAGATGCCGGTCGCCGGCGGCGAACAGGACGCCAGCCTCTGGCGATTCTATTGGATGGTCGAGAACGGCGTCGTCAACATCGTGCAGCCCGACCTCAACTACAACGGCGGATTTATCCGTGCCGCTCGCGTCGCGCGGATCGCCCGCCAGCGCAACGTCACCATCGTCCCGCACAACACCCAGACCGGCGCCGCCAGCGTCAACATCCTTCAGTTCGCTTCCGCCATTCCAAACATCGGCCCGTTCATGGAATATCCATTTCGCGGCAACGAGAAGAAGGAATCCTGGTACACGCCGCACTTCGAAATCAAGGATGGCAAGATCGCTGTACCGGCTACGCCAGGCCTCGGCATTCAGTTTGACCCCGACTATTTGAAGAAAGCTGTGGTTGTTAAGGATTCCTCAGAAAGCTGATGCAAGGCATCGCAGCGTTCGCACTCGTCATCCTCACTGCCTGTAGCAGCAACAAATCCGTGGAACCACCTGTGCGCGACACCCATTCGTTCTCGAATCCCCACCAGGTCCGCGTTGCTCACGTCGAGCTCGATCTTGAGACCGTCTTCGAACAAAGGGTTCTTCGTGGCTCTGCAACCCTATCCCTCTCCCGGACGGATTCAAAGGCGCCTCTGCTATTGGATACCCGCGACCTCGAAATCTCTCGGGTCGAATCTTCCCTGACGCAGCAAGGGTCCTTCCAACCGACCCGATACGAGCTCGGCGCCAAGGACCCCATTCTCGGCTCTGCCCTCACAATCCACTTAGAAGAGAAATCCGCATTCGTGCGGATCCACTATTCGACCAGCCCCAGCTCGACAGCCCTTCAGTGGCTCGAGCCCGCACAAACTGCCGGCAAGAAGCGACCTTTTCTCTACACCCAATCCCAAGCCATCCACGCGAGAAGCTGGATTCCGCTCCAGGACTCTCCCAGCGTCCGCGTAACTTATCGCGCCCGCGTCCGCACGCCGCGAGACCTCATCGCCCTCATGAGCGCCCGCGCCGATTTCCGTCTCGCCAATCGCAACGAGCCTCCTTCCGGTGACTACACCTTCCGGATGCCCCATGCTATCCCTTCGTATCTCATCGCTCTTGCCGTAGGCGACCTCGACTCGCGCTACCTCGGTTACCGCACGGGAGTTTGGGCCGAACCTTCCGTGGTCGAAAAAGCCGCCAAGGAGTTCGAAGACACCGAGCGCATGATCCAGGCCACCGAGAAGCAATTCGGACCTTACACATGGCTCCGCTATGACATTCTCGTTCTTCCGCCCAGCTTCCCCTTCGGCGGTATGGAGAATCCGCTAATGACCTTCGCCACTCCGACCATCCTGGCCGGCGACAAGAGCCTCGTCAGCCTCGTAGCGCATGAGCTCGCCCATTCCTGGTCCGGCAACCTGGTCAGCAATGCGACCTGGCGCGACTTCTGGCTCAATGAAGGCTTCACCGTATACGTCGAGCGGCGCATCCTCGGGGCCGTCTACGGTGAGCGCCGCGCCGTTATGGAAGCATCGCTCGCCCGCCAGGAGCTCGAGCGTGAGATGGCCGGTCTTTCCCCAAAGGACCAGATCCTCCACATCGACCTTGAGGGTCGTGACCCGGATGACGGCTTCACCCAGGTGCCGTACGAAAAAGGCGCACTCTTTCTGACGGCGCTCGAACAAGCCGTCGGCCGCGACCGGTTCGATCACTTTCTCGCAGCTTATTTCCACAAGTTCCAGTTTCAGAGCATCACGACGAAGGTTTTCCGTGATTTCCTGGAAAAGAACCTGCTCGCGAGCAACCCTCAGGCAGCCGCCAAAGTCCCCGTCGACGAGTGGATCACGCAGCCCGGGATTCCGGCGTCGGCTCCAAGATTCATCTCCGATGATTTTCAAGCTGTCGAAGCCGCCGCGCGATCCTGGCAATCAGGACAAGCGCCCGCAGCTACGTCGGGGATGAAGGAGTGGAACACCCACCAGTGGCTCCACTTTCTTCGCGTGTTTCCGGACACTACCACGAGCGCTACGCTCGCACGGCTCGACCGCGCATTTGCGTTTTCGAAGTCTTCAAACTCGGAGATCTTGTTTCAGTGGCTTCTGATGTCCGTCCGTGCGAACCATTCCGTAGAGAAGAAACTGGAAGAATTCCTGACCACAGTCGGCCGCCGAAAGTTTCTCAAGCCCCTGTACGAGGAGTTAGTCAAGACGCCGGCCGGCCGCAAGAAAGCCGAAACTATTTTTTCGATAGCGAAGGCGGGATATCATCCGATCGCTGCCGCCAGCATTGCAGCGATCTTCGCCAAGCCTCACCGCCAGCCGTGATGGGTGGTGGCTTGTATGGGCGCAAATCGACTACAGCGACTCCGACCTTCTTTACGTGGACAACTTCCGCTAGTCTCGAACGCTCATTGATCAGCCGCGCGACGAGCAGGAAACGGCTTCCACTGAATCAGAGTCGCGGCGATCGGAGACGGCGGCGTCTTTTGATACCGCGCGAAGAAGCTCTTGACGGCTTCGTGGGCATGCCAGGTTGCCTCTTTCGGTCCGGCGCCGAAATAGAAGCCGTGCGGCGCGCCGGGATGATAGGAGAGGTCCAGACGTTTCCCTGCGGCGAGCAACTCCGGGATGACGATTTCGTTGTTGAGCTTCTTGAGCGGATGTACGTCGCCGTGAAGAATCAGGATCGGCGCGCGAATCTTGTTGATCTTCTCGCGGGTGAAGCGCTGGAGATCCACGGTAAAGAACCGCTGCGGTTCGCGCATGATGGTATTCAGCTCTTCCCGGCTGTGCTTGTTGGTGAACATGCCGGTGAACAGCACGGTCGCTGGTTCTCCCGCGGCCGCGGCCGCGACATCCGTCTCACCTACAATCTCCAACACCAGGCTTCCGCCACCGCTCCCTCCCAAGAGAAAGATGCTATCGCGTCCAACATCCGGCATCTTCCGGACGTGTTCCACGACGGCCAGGCAGTCGGTGAGGGCGCCGGTGGTTTGGGGGTCCTGCTGGCGGTCCCGGAAAGTTGGAGTCACGGTGATATAACCCGCGGCCAACAGTCGCGAGTAAGCTGGCGTGTTGAGGGAGGCATCCTTCAGGCGATCCAGCGATATACGGACGAGCCCGCCATGGAGAATGATGACCGCGGGGAATGGGCCCTTCCCGGGCGGTTTGCGAATCACCGCTACCGTAGTCTGGCCGTCGCTCGCCTTCACGGTGATCACGTTCAACGGCGCGATCTCTTCGGAGATCCAGGAAAACTTGTCGACAGGCTCACCGGCATTCAGTACGGCGGCCAAGATGAAAAGGGGAACCGAGCCGATTCTTAGAAACACGCTTCACCTCACCGTTCAGGATATCGTAGCAACAGGTCTACGGTTCCACGATCTTCAGAATCTGATCTGCTTTTACTCCGCCAAGCTTCTGCACCTGCCCGGCCGGCCATCGGATCTCGAGATCTGCCACTGCCGCCGGCCCGAGTCCATAGTGCAGCCGAAAGTCGTTAACGGAGTAAAAACTCGCCTGGCTCAGCACCTCCTGGGCCTGCACCTTGCCCCCATATCGCACTGTGACTCGCGCACCAATCGCGCTTCGATTCGACTTTCGCCCTTCCAACCGCACCTGTAACCAATGGTTCGGTGACTTCAAATCGTTCCGGAGCAACGAGGGCGGATCGTTCAGGTTCACGATCACAACATCGATATCGCCATCGTTATCGAAATCCCCGAACGCCGTTCCACGGCTCGTGTATACAGCTGAAACCGCCGGACCCGCTTCCTCGATCAGCTCTTCGAATTTCCCGCCCAGATTGCGGAACACCAGGCGGGGAGTCTTCAATGGGTAGGCAGCGAGCTTCTTCTCGATCTCCGGATACACATTGCCCGTGGTGACAAACAAATCGGGAAGCCCATCGTTGTCCAGATCCACAATTCCCGCTCCCCACGAAATGAAGCGCGTCTCCACACCCAAGCCAGTCGCAATCGTGACATCGTCGAAATTCCCCTTGCCATCGTTGCGATAGAGAATGTTGGTGTCGTCGGCAAAATGAGTCTTCAGAATGTCCAGGTTCCCGTCGAGGTTGTAGTCGCCGATACCGAGCCCCATGCCAGCCTGCTCCATTCCGTCTTCATTAAGCGCCACTCCGCGCTCCAACCCGGATTCGGTGAACGTTCCGTCGTGATTATTGCGGAAAAAAAAGCTCGGCGTCGAATCACAGGCTACATAAATGTCCGGCCAACCGTCGTTGTCGAAATCCGCCGCCACAGCGGTCATTGCGTAACTCCCGCCGGCTTTGCCAATGCCGCTCGAGGCGGTTACATCAGTGTATTTTCCGTCCCCGTTGTTCCGAAACAGGTGATGTCGATCGGTGGGCAGCCCGCGCGGACCACAATTCACCGGAATGCCTTTCCAGGTGCACGTGCCCGATTGCCCTGGCTTGGGGACTTTACTTGGATCGAACTTCAGATAGTTGGCGGTAAACAGGTCGAGATCGCCGTCGCGATCATAGTCGATGAACGTGGCGCCGCTGCCCCACCGCGTCCCCTCGAGCGCTAGCCCCGCTGCCTTCGTCACATCGGCGAATGTGCCGTCCCCATTGTTGCGATACAGCACGTTGTTTCCCCAATAGGTCAGGTACAAGTCCACGTTTCCGTCATTGTCGAAATCACCCGCGGCAACGGACCCGGACCAGCCGGATCTCGTCAATCCCGCTTTCTCCGTCACATCTTCGAAACTACCGTCGCGCTTGTTCCGATACAGGCGGTTGGTCGCATCACCCGGCCCCTCCCACCGCGTGCCGTTCATCAGAAAAATGTCGAGCCAGCCGTCATTGTCAAAGTCAAACAGCGCCACACCGCAGCCCACGACTTCGAGGATGTACGTCTTCGAATCGACGGCCCCATACACGACAGGTTTGGTCAATCCCGCCTGCGCCGCGATATCGACGAACTTTGCATGAAAAGGCAATCCAGACGGCTTCCCCCGAGGGGTCGCTTTTACACTCCTGGTGGAGACTCCCTGCGCAAATGTCAGGAAAGCTACAGTAACGAAGGAAAGCCACCGCATCTCTCGTCATGATAAATGAAGGCGGCCTTCCTAGTCGCATAGATTTCTGAACTCCTCATGCTTATCCTAGTCTGGGAATAGCCCCGGTCGAATTTATGGGCCCACAAGGAATCGCGGTCAAGCCACTCTTGATTGAGAGCAAAAGGAAGTCGTCTGCACTTAATATTACGGCCCTTTTCTTACGGGAGACAAAAATTGCTTTTTAGGGCTTGATTCTTGTGTTTTTTTGTTAAATAATTGCAGGACTAGTAGGACTAGCGCATTCGAGGGAAAATATGAGGGCTCAAACGATTGATGTGAAGGATTCGGCCGGGCGAATTCTCTGTTGCACCATATTCCGGCCCGGCGGCCGGAAGTTACTATCCAAAGGGCATTTGATTAGCAGCGAGGATGTGAGGCTGCTGGAAACCGAAGGAATGGGGCAGGTTTGGGTGACCGAATTGGAAGATGGCGAGGTCGGTGAGGACGAGGCTGTAGCGGCGGTGGCGCAGGCGATGGGATGCGGGTGCCTGGAAATCCGGTTGGCGGCGGGAGGGCGGGCGAACCTGTTTGCGACCGAGGATTGCTGTGTCCTCGTGGATGACGAGCTATTGAAACAAATCAATTGTGCTGCCAGTATCGTGATCGCCACGGGAATGAACTTCAATTACGCCAAGGCGGGAGCGCGCATTGCCACGGTGAAGAGTGCGCCGTTTGCAGTGGCATTGGCGCAACTAGAGGCCGTGATTTCAATCTTGCGGGAACGGGGACCAATCCTGCAAGCGCGTCCGATCCGCAGCCCCCAGGTTGCCGTGCTCTACACCGATCCGGTAAACGGGGATCGTGCCCGGCAATTGTTCGAGAGTATTATGCGGCAGCGGCTCGAGAAATTCAGTCTCAATCCCAGCTATGCGCTCAGCGTAGTGGAAGAAGAGGCAACGGTGGCGCGGGCCTTGCAACACCTGATGCGCGCAAAGCCGACCACAATCCTGGTGGCTTCCACCACAGCGCCCGCTGGTCCGGAGGATGTGATAGGGCGGGCAATGGCGCGAGTCGAATGTCACTTCGAAAAGTTCCTGGCGCCGGTAGAGCCCGGCAATTTGCTTTTGCTCGGATACAGGAACGAAATCCCCATCGTCTCGGCGCCTGGGTGCTACCGCTCAATGAGATCGAACGTAGTGGACTTGGTCTTGCCTCCGATGTTGGCCCGGTATCGGCTATCGGGGTGGGAGCTAGCCTCGCTTGGACACGGAGGTCTCCTCTCTTAGTGTAATCCTTTTGAAATTCTTTGAATATCTCTCCTCCACTAGCCACATGCTTACTTCCTCCAATCGGAGCATGCGGCTTTCTTAGGCGCCGGGCGCTCTCCCAGGGCGCCCGGCCTTTTTGTTCCTTGACAGTTAGGGAGCACCGGATCCGGATTCTTTTTTGCGTAATTGACGTCTTAGCGAGAAAGGGATCAATTGACCCAAACCGGGCTGGTCCATAGCTTGTTGGTATCGAGTTGCTCGGCGCGGAGATAGAAATAGTCGCCCGGCTTCACCGCCTCGCGATGCAGAAAGGTGAAGCGCTCGTCCTTTGGCGCACTTAGATCGATCAGATCGCACTCAAGGAAGAAACGCGGTTCGACACCCATCTTCTCCATATACGGGTGAGGTTGGTTGCTCCTCCACGAATGACTGAATTTCCCGTCTTGCCGGAGTTGATCGAGTGGGATGCGGACTTCGAACAGCCCGAGAGCGTCGGAGTCGTCGTGACGGAATAGGAGCGAATCGCCGGAAACTTCCCCGATGTCCACCAGAAAACCGTCACGGTCGCCGGACACAGCGGCGGTGGTCCAAATTATGTCGTTCTCCCGCTGATAAACGGATTCGAATGCCTGGTCGATATTGATCGTCTGGCGCATGCGCAACCGCCCACCCGCTGGGCGCAGATCTCCGGACCGTAGCCCGACGGCAGCCCGGCGCTGGTAGAAGTTGTCACCGAACACCACCCGCAGCAGGGTCCCCGCGGCCTTACGCGCCGGGTGGATCGCATGGATTACCTGGTTGTTCTTCACCAGTTCGACACGCACTAAAGCTTCGGTTCCGGATAACCGCGCTTCGATTCTCGCTTCCCCGGACATTCGCGAAGAAATTTCTCCACCCATCGGCTCGCCATTCACCAAGAAGTCGGCGACCATGCGCGTGTTGCCGGTAGTGGCAAAGGAGCGGCGCTCGTATAGTCCGTCCCAGATGGCGGCGCGGTCCTTACGATGCGCCCACACGCCCGCGAGCCCGTTCATGTTGACATAGATGAGTCCCGGGTAGGCGATGCCCATCGAGGTTGTGTGCGTGTCCCCGGCGGCGATGACGCCCAGGCGCAACCCATGCGACAAATGCTTCTGCCAGGACTCTTCAAAGACGCCGTGCACCGAAGCGATCTCGAACTGCCGTTCGATTCTCGGATCGGTGGGATGCGACCAGTCCGGAGGCGCACCTCCAATGTGGGGGATCACAAGTGTGGGAACGCGGGCAAATTTGATAGTCTCGAGCATCTTGCCGACGGGGGCGTTAGGCTGGGAAGGATCCAGTTGCATGCTGGTCCTGGCCTGGTCGGCGTTAAAAAAAACGTTATGGTGACCGCCCACACTGGTGCCGACTGAGTACTCATACCCGAGCACCGAAACAAAGTCCTGCCAGCCGTTCATGCGCTTGGTCACCTGCTGAAGTTCAGGCCAGTTCTCGCGTGGATAGTTCTTGCCCATGAGCAGCATTGGACCGGTGACGCTCATCGGAGAATGGTGCGGTGTGACCGAGCCGAAGTCGAGCAATCCGACCCGGCGGCCGTAGAGGTAGAGTTCCTCGAACACGCCGCGCCCGTCAGCGAGGTAGGTGTGCTGATGCAGCTCGCCATAGTAAGGGCGGCGCAACGGATCAGTCTCGACCCAAATTGGATTCGAGGTGCCGCGATACTGTCCGTCAGCAGTTTCAACCTCGATGCGAAGCACTCCTAGCTGACTGGCCGTCACGCTCCGGGCTATGTAATGGAGAAGATTTGGATCATAGGCGAAACTTGCGCCGGCCACATTCCCCGACCGGAGGCGGAAGGAGAGTCCCGTGTGATTCCTGGCCAGCGACACCCATTCATCGAGCGGCACAATCTCGACCGAAAACGGTTCGGCCAGTTTCACCACCGATGGTGCTTGGACCTTCAGCTTGCGCATTGGACCCCCAGTAACCTTCAGAACCGCGTCACCAGCGTAGCCAGTGGGACTGCCATTCTTGGTGAGGGCGAAGCGGAAGTTGAACAGATTCTCTTCGTAGTGTTGCATGCGCACACCCTGTGGGCCGCCGAGGTTGAAGATGATCCTGGCGCCTGGTTTGAGAGTCCCTTGCTCGATGAGAATACCGGCGCACTTGCGGTAGGGGAACACTGGCGGCGTGTTTCGCTGCGACCAGTTATCCCAAACCAGCGGTTTGCCCGTGACGCCGTTTGGAAGAGTAACGGAGAAGTAAGCAGGCGCGCTCGCGTTTGCGATCTGGAACCCCTCGACGTCACTGGTAAAGTGCTTCCAGACTTCGATAGCACTGCCGGCTTCGATCGCATTGGCGCCAACTAAATACTCGACCTTGATCTGCACGCGCTGGCCCATCTCGACCGTAGGAGAGGAAAGCACACGGATGACTCCATTCAGTGGAAAGCCTGGAGGAAAGTAGGCCCCGGGCTGGTATTCCAAGGGCCTCGTGCCCGGTTGCTGTGCGAAAGCAGCGGCCGTGGCGAACAGGAATAAAGATCGCACCATGGGAATCATTGTATGATTGCCGGATATGACAAGGCGAGAATGGCTCGGATCGATGGCGGCGGCTGCCGCAGTCGCGCAGACCGCCCAGCGGATCATCGATATTCACCAGCACACCGACTACAGCGGCCGTCCCGATGATGTGTTCCTCAAACATCAGGACGTGATGGGGATCTCGAAGACCGTTCTATTGCCCGCAGGATCGCAGTTCCATCTGGAGGCCGGCGCTTCCGGGAACGATCGGGTGATGGAGATCGTCAAGCGGCTTCCGGATCAGTATGTATTCTTCGCCAACGAAGTACCGTATTTTCCCCAGGCGAAGCAAGTGTTGGAGAAATATCTAAAGCTGGGAGCGAAGGGAATCGGCGAGCAGAAGTTTTTTGTGGATGTGACGACTGCTCCGATGCACCTGATCTGCGAGATCGCCAAGGAGCACAGCGTGCCGATCCTGCTGCACTTCCAGCACGAAAAGTACAACGTGAACTTCGACCGGTTCTGGCAGGTGCTCGAGAAATACCCAACCGTGAACTTCATCGGTCATGCACAAACGTGGTGGGCCAACATCGATGCCAAGCAGGAGCAGCCGGTACTCTATCCGAAGTGGAAGGTGACCGCGGGCGGGTGGACGGATCGCTACCTCCGCGATTACCCGAACATGTTCGGGGACCTGTCCGCCGGCTCTGGGCTGAACGCCTTGCAACGCGATGAAGAGCATGCGACGGAGTTCCTCAAGCGGCATCAGGATAAGCTCCTGTATGGGAGCGATTGCAGCGATCACATAGGAAAGGGAGTCAAGTGTAGCGGGTCGCAACAGATCGCACAGATCCGGAAGCTGGCATCCCCGGAGATTCAGAGGAAGATTTTCTGGGACAATGCGGCGCGCGTCATCAAGCTCTAGAACCGGCTTTACAGGTTGGATAAATGCTCGACCTTACCCGTGCTGTCGCCAACCTTCTCCGGGCGCACGCCTGCCACATCCAGCATGGTCAGAAACAGGTTCGTCATGGGCGTACCCTTCTTATAGCGGATGTGGCGCCCGCCGTGAATCCGGCCCACGCCACCACCAGCTAACAACGTGGGCAAATCGAGGTGCTCATGACGGTTTCCGTCGCTCAGACTGCTGCCGTATACGATCATCGAGTGATCGAGTAGAGTGCCATCGCCGTCCTTTGTCTCGAACATTCTGCGCAGGAAGTAGCTCAGCATCTCGACGTGATGCTGATCGATCTTCTGAAGCCGCTCGATCTTCGATGCGTCATTGAAGTGGTGCGACAATCCGTGGTGAGCATCGGGGACACCGATAGAGCGGTAGGTTCTGTTGCCTCCCTCGCGACCAATCATCAAGGTGATGATCCGGGTGATATCCGCCTGGAAGGCGACCGTCATGAGATCAAACATCAGCTGGATGTGTTCCTCGAAGGTTGGTGGAATACCGGCCGGACGGTCGAGCGAGGGCAGCGTCGCAGCATCGGAGCTCTGTTCCTCTGTTTTCTGGATACGCCGCTCGATCTCGCGGATCGCTTCGAGGTACTCAGGGAGCTTCCGCCGGTCCGTGGGGCCGAGAGCTACTCTCAGGCGCGCCGCGTCTTCGCGGACAAAGTCGAGGATGCTGCGGTCCTGTCGCGCCAGCATCGCTCGCACCACCGGGTCAGTAGTTTCGCCGTCGCCGAAGAGACGCTCGAAAGGCGCGGACTTCAATGCGAAAGATCGCTTCGGCCGGACGCCCTTGGAAGAAGCCGAGTTCGAGGCGCCGAAACCTACCATCGAGTTGTTGAGAAAGCTCACGGCTGACGCCGTTCAGCGTCAGAAGAAGGCGTCCAGCACCCCGCAATGAGCGAACTGGCTCCGGCCGTTATCGCGGTCTGCCCGTGCGTCTTGGATCGCAGAAGATCTTGGCGCACTTGCGCACGGCGTCGGCGTCAATCTCGTGCTTCCTCAAGAAGTCACCCAGCACTTCTTTTCTCAGCATGCAATCCAGGAAGCGGCAGAGACCTTCCGGAGGTTGATCCGTTATGGTGGTGACCACCTCGGTGCTGGTGATCGCGCCAGTGGCGAGATCCTCACGCGTGAAAGGACGGCCACGCAGAGTCGAACCCTGTGCCAGGATGCGGAAGCGGTAGGCGCCCGTCAAGGCGCCGAGGACGGCGGTCTCGAACACACCAGGTCCGGTTTCGCTGAGCGACAGAGTGGCCATCGAACCGTCAGGCCGTGTCAGTTCAGCGCGAACCAGAGCTCGGTGGTCGACGGGAACTCCGTATTCGGTGATTGTCGCGCGAACGAACATCGTCGAGCCAGGTAGGTTGCCATTCTGATCCACGCGGGTCTTCATACGAATATTCGACCAGGCATGGATACTGACGCTGTAGTGGACTCCATGCGCGGAAGCTCGTGCGAATCCCTTCGGGTCGGTCTGTCGAATCCGTTCGAGATGGCGCTTGAACTTGGCTGTGTCCACTTCGAGCACGGCGTGCCACTGCCCGGCCTGCTGGCCAGCGCCGATGGGCACCGGCAGACCGTAGCGGTAGAACTGCATCTCGCCGGCGTCACTGAAGGTGGCGCCAAGCGCCGCTGCGTTGGCGGGTGTAATGAGGTTGCCGTTCGGGGCTTCGACCGCGAGCTTCACCACTCCCGGAATATTCAACAGAGCGATGACCTTCGCGTCGATGTCCGTTTCATTGAGATAGAACGGGATGCGCAGTTTTGTTCCCGGACCGATGTAACCGGCGGGGTCGCGCACGATGTTCGTGTTCGTCACCCCGGCGAGAATCTGGAAGAAGAACTTCGTGAGGAGGAACTCGTCATCCGGGTTCGATCCGAGCAGTCCTGTCAACAAGAGCGTGCCGCCGGAATTGTTCGCGATCTGCCGCAGGGCGACTGTATTCACTTGTCCTTCGGTGCCGAGGCCAATGGCATAGATACGATTGTCACCGGCATCGATCTGGCTCACGATACTCGGTGGTGTGTTCTCAAGGCCGTCGGTGAAGACGATGATCGCCTTCTGGTCAAAGCCCGCCGCCGAAACGCCCTTGGCTTCCTGAATGCCGGCGCCGACACTGGTCCAGCCCGAGGGATTTGTATTGTGATTGTTGACAGCGCCGCGGCCCGCCACCCGGCCAGCGTCGTTGAATTGCCACCCGGTGATCGTGGTCATAACCAGGCCGGGGAATGGAGCTTCGCCGGGCCCGTAGGAATCGTGGTCGAAGCGCACAACCGCGACGCCGTTGTTAGGCTGCACCAGGTTCACGAAGTTGCGCGCGGCCTCCTTCAGCACTTCCATGCGCGTCGCGCCCAGAGTGCCCGCGGGATCCGCCATGCTGCCGGATTGATCCAGCGTCAGAACGACGCCGACCGTGGGCGGAGCGATCGAGTTCGCCTGCAAAGTAAAGACAAAATCCTGGTTCGTTTCATTGCAGTGGATGGTGACGCTGCCGCTGGGCGCGGTGGTGTTGGCCGCGCCTCCGGTGAAGGCAAACCAGATACGCGCTTCCGCAAACAGGTTTGGTCCGTGATCAACGGTGATTACTCCGCTGGCAGGCGAAGCAACCGAATACGGACTCGCGGGATCCACCGTAACGTCGAAGGTAACGTGGCCGCACCCGAAGACATGGAACGACGCCGCGCGGTGGGCTGTCTCGCCGGTAGGGATGTCGTTGAAATTGATTACGTTGCCCGGGTTCATTACCTCGTTGACATTGGCTTGAGTCGGCAGCGTGTCGTAGCAAGGTGGTGCAACCACCGAGGGATGGTCGTAGGTTTTTGGTTGCTGCTGATTCTCGGGTGGCGCCCACGGGCGAGTGGTCAGATCGGTAGACCAAGGCTCGAGAGTGACGTTCTCGATGGTCCCCTGTTCAGAGCCGTAGACTGAGTTCGGGTCGAGGCGTTCCGGATGTCCTGCCTGGGCCTGCCACATTGCGAACAGGCGATCCACGTTCGAATGCAGCAGGAAGACGAACGGGTCGCGGAAGGAAGCGTGAGGATCGCCGATGGTTCCGCGAATATAATCGCTGTGCGCGTCGTTGTGCTTGCTTTCGAGCAGGGCACGCATAGCGGGGTAGTTAGCGGCCGCGATGATGCTCGCGTCGGTCGGTGTGAGGGAAGGCCCTCCGGCAGGAAGGTCGCGAGTCAGCTCATTCGGCGGGTCCGCCGGGTTGAAGGTGACATCTCGATGATTCGCCTCAGTCGGGTCGTAGATCGTGCCTTCCCAGGGCGCGCCTGCGTCACCGTTTGCGCTACCCATGAAGTTCGCGTCAAAGAGATCGTGCGGATCTTCGTTCCAATCCCAATAATGAAGAGACAAGTCCGGGTCGACATCGCGGATCATCTGCTCGAACCGGTTGCAGAGCTCGCGATGCCAGGGCAGGAACTCTGGTCCTCCGTGGACGTGGGTCGCCTGGTGGATCTCGTCCTGCTTGAACCAGTAGCTCACTCCTCCCGGGGGCGAATCCGTTTTGACACCCGGGAACTTCTTCGTCTGCAGAGCGAGGATTGCGTTCTTCAACCGGGTCCGCTCCGCGGCGGTCACCGATCGTACGTTACGGCGAATGCCGTCTCCTATGGGCATAGTGAATTGCTCCAGTCTCGATGTCGAGCCGTCCGGCATCAGCCAGGCGTCCTGCATGATTAGTGGAGAAGGCCGCGTTTCCGTTGCAACTGTTTTTGATGCGCGCCCTAACTGCGATCCAGGTTTTCGCGAAACTTGGGGCTATTGTGAAGATATGACGGATACTTATTACCTTGAAACTACCCTTCGAACCAGATCCACAGACGACGTGTTGCACATCACTTGCGGTGAGTCGAACGTCATCACGTTGCGTCAACAGAGCGTTGAGGGTGAGCTTCTTTCCTGGATCGACGTGCTGCATGAAGGCCCAGTCCCCCCCGGACTCACCCTGGAAGAGCTTTCTCATGTGCGCGTCAACTGGCTTGCCTCCGCATACCCGGCTACACTCGAGCAGGCCCGGCGCGAATTCGGCCTCCGCGACCGTACCATCCAACGCCATACAGGACGCGTCTCGTTATGGTTTGAAAAGGATCTTTTCGATCAGCTCCAACTCATCCAGATCCTCGATTATTACTCGCGACATCCGGTTCCCGAGCTGAACCTCGTTACGATCGATCACGCCGACCTGGGCCGATTGATCGAGCTGTGGCCCACCAGAGTCCCAGTGACCGCGGAAATGATGCAGCTAGCCGTAGAGGCCTGGAAGGCGTTCCGTTCGCCTGACCCGCGGGATATCCAGGCTCTGCTCGCCACCGATACCGGAGCGCTTCCGCACTTGGGTCCTGCGCTGCGCCGCTACTTGGAACAATTCCCCTGGACGACCAATGGATGCAACCGCACCGAGAATCAGATCCTCCGCGCCGCCGATCAGGGAGTATGCACAAGAGCGGCGCTCTTCGAGCTCAATCAGGTGGCCGACGGGCTCCCCTTCATGGGAGACCTCACCTTCTTCGATTACCTGGATCGATTGATAGCCGGCGGACTCCTGACCTCGGAGTACGCGCTCTCACCGCTGGGCGATACGGTTCTCGCCGGCCGGAGAGACTGGTTGGAAATCCACCCGCACGAACGCTGGATGGGCGGCTGCCTCGCATCGATGGGCCGCTGGAATCCGGTGACGGAGCGGATCGAGCACACGGCCCTGAACTAATTCACTACCATAGTGAGGCTATGACCCGTCGCGATCTTCTCAAGGCTTCCGCGGCTCCACTCGCGGCGCAAACCGTCGAGAAGCCTCTGAACATTATCCACATCGGCGTCGACACCTGGGGAGCGCATCAGCTTGGCTTCTACGGTCACTCAAGCTTCTACAAGACCCCGCATGCCGATTCGCTGCTGAGCAAGAGCGCTGTCTTCACGGACGCATATCCGCAAGCCCTGCCAACGCTTCCGGCGCGCCGGTGCATCTATACCGGACGGCAGGTTTTTCCCTCCGAGAGGACCTACCAACCGGACGACCAGGTGAAGATCCGCGGCTGGCATCAACTCTACGTGGAGGATGTCACCCTCTCGGAGGTCTTGCAAGCCAACGGCTATCTCACGGCGATCGTGAGCGACCTGTACCACCAGTTCAAGCCCGGCAAGAACTTCACGCGCGGATTCGACTGCTGGCAGTGGATCCGTGGCCAGGAGTCCGACCGGCTCCGTTCCGGTCCCAGTAAGCACATCGATCTGGCCCGGTTCATGCATCCATCGCAGAACCGCGCGCGGCCGGCCAAAACCGCCGGCGTGCTCCAATACCTGGTCAATCGCCAGTCCTGGAAAAAGGAAGACGATTTCTTCGCCGCCCAAGTCTTCGATTCGGCCGCTCGCTGGCTCGACGATAACGCCAGCGAATCGCAGCCATTCTACCTTCACCTCGAATCCTTCAATCCGCACGAGTATTGGGATCCGCCGGAAGACTGGCATCGCCTCTACTTCAGCAAGAACTACAAAGGCCCGCGGTTGATCCAACCGCCACTTGTGACGAAAGACATGTCGCCACTTGAAGTGGAACACGCCGTGGCGCTCTACGCCGGCCTCGTCAGCTTCACCGATGACCGCCTCGGCCGTTTTCTCCGCAAAGTCGAGCAGCTCGGACTGATGAGCAACACGGTGATCGTGTTCGTTGGCGATCACGGCACCATGATGGGCGAGCAGGGCCAATTACACAAAGGCGAGCCTCGTCTTCGGGTCCAGTGCACAAACGTTCCGCTTGCCATCTATCATCCGCGGAAACAATGGACTGGCCGGAGAATTCGTGGCTACGTGCAGCACCCCGATCTCATGCCCACCGTTTTGGAGCTACTGGCGCAAAAAACTCCGGAACGCGTTACGGGACAAAGCCTCGTGCCATTGATCGAACACAAGAAGGACTCGGCACGCGACTCCGTGGTGACCGGCTGGGGCGAGCATATCTCCTTGCGGACGCGCGAATGGAACTACATCACTCGCTGGAGTCCCGGACCGGCGTTCGAGGAGCTGTACGATCTCGAGCGCGATCACAAGGAGCTCTCAAACGTCGTGGAGCGACAACCAAAGCTCTGCGCCGATCTCCGGAGAAAGACGAAGGAATTTGTCGAAGCCGGTTGGACCGTCACAAAGGGAACCTTCGCGCGGCCGGCCTGATCATCGAGTGACGCTGCTGGAGATCTCTACCAGCCCCTGCAATCCCAGCTCTCCCGCCCGCTCCTGCATCGCTCGAACGCAGAAAGCAATGTGCTCGTCGAGATTCAATCCCATCTCCGCCGCGCCATTGATAATGTCATCTCGGTTCACCGCCCGCGCAAACGCCTTGTCTTTCATTTTCTTCCGGACCGAAGCCCCGTCGACTTCGTGGATGCTCCGCTTGGGCTTCACGTAGCTGATCGCCGTGAGGAACCCCGCCAGCTCATCGCAGGCGAACAGCGCCTTCTCCATCAGCGACTCGCGCGGCACGTCCGGCAGATTCGCGTGCGAAAGGATAGCACGCCGGATCTCGGCTGGAACACCGCGTTCTGCCAGGATGGGCTCCCCCAGTCGCGGGTGCTCCGGAAGAGTCGGATGAACTTCCCAGTCGAAGTCATGCAGCAGGCCAGTGATGCCCCACTTCTCCTCGTTTTCGCCGTAACGCCGCGCGTATGCCGCCATGCACGTCTCGACAGCCATGGCGTGCTTGCGAAGACTCTCCGATTTCGTATACTCACACAGGATTTCCCACGCGATTTGCCGGTCCATCTCTCCGTACTATAATAAATGTGAGCCGCGCGGTTGCCGTGCGGCCCCTCCGTGGGCCTGTGGCGCAGTTGGGAGCGCGCTTCCATGGCATGGAAGAGGTCAAGGGTTCGAATCCCTTCAGGTCCACCAAACCCCTCAAACACTTACGGGCTTTGGCCCGCCAAGTTCCTCGCCCGTGGAGTCCAAACCCCATTTGATCCACGGTCAGCCATGGGCACTGTGTGGATTTCGTTGCTGCCCACGATTGGTCCTCATCCTCAACGCGATCCAAAACATGGGCAGTGTGGGCACGGTTTTTCGCAGTTGTTGTTTGCTGGAGACGACAACAATTACTTTCCCTATAAGGACATTACCCGGCTCGCCCACGCCCGCCGCAACTCCTTCTGGGCGAATCACTTTACTGTTGACGACTGAATTTCGTTCCTGATATTCAGGAGGAATAAGCGCGGCCTCGCGCCAGAGACGGGACTCTCAAGAAACTCCTTCCCTTTTTTGCGATACCCGAAGTGTGTCCTGATGAAGTCTTCTGATCTGATCCCGTACTACGCACCAGATGGAAGCTCTATGGGCTTTCGAACGCTGGAGGGTGCCAAGCGGGTCATCGCAGGCGGGCATGTGAAACCAGCCTACGGACGGAAGGTTCACTTTAAGGCGATCTGGCTGCTTCAGAAGGACGGACGGTCTCCCGCCGTGGGATTCGGGCGTGCGCCAAGCGCTCAAGAGGGCGGCGGTAGCCGAGGGCTGCGATTTCCCTGGTCTCGGGCCGCACTCGTTCCGGCGCGCGAACATCACGTGGCGGCAAGAGGTCGGAGGTTCGAGCATCGAGGCGTCGCAGATCGCCGGCCACAGCACCGTTCGGATGACCGAGGGGTACACGAAGATCCAACTGAACCGGCAGGCGGAACTGACCCGCCTGATTCAGGAAAAGCTGGCCAGTGTAGGCGAGCAGCCTACAGCAACTTCAGCGGCGGTCCAAGAACTCGTTGATGTCGATATGAAGTCCACGACGGTGCAGTAGGCGATTGGCCGTTCTCACTGTGGAGCCGCCAGACTCAAGTGTGCCCGCCGTCCCCAACCGCGACCTCTTTCCATGGCTGCGAGTAGCCGACGTTTCAGTTCCAGTGCCTCTGGGGATAGGTTGTCGTCCATGCCGTGGCTATGCCGACCGCCGGATCGGTACAAAACGGATCTCGACCCGCTGATTCAACGCGCCCGCAATCCTGCGCAGCATTGCCAGGGAGTGGCGCTCATAATCGGCGTCCTCAAGGCGGCAGATGACCGATGCGGTGGTGCCGATGAGCTTGGCAAGCTGAGTTTGGGTGAGAGCCGCCGTTTCCCTGAGTTAGTGGATTTTGCGGGCGATCTCTTCGTTCGCTCGCGCCTCCTCCAGGTTCTTCAGCCGGGCCGGTTTGCCTTCGTAGGACCGGCGGTGAAGGATCTCCACCGCATCGCTAGTCGGTTTCAGCGTCTTTGCCATGTCAGGCCTCCTCATAAGTGTGCTTCGCCGGATTCGCCTCAAATCGCTTCTTGCGCTCGACTGCGTGATCGATCTCTTTCGAGGGAACCACGCGCTCTTTCGCAAGACCGTGAGAGACCACGGCCGCAATCGCGCCGTGAAAGAAGTACAGGATCCGGTGGTGAACGCCTCCCCGGCTGACGCGCAGTTCGTAAACGCCGTCGCGCAGAAAGTCCACTTCTGGTCGACGCAGCTCATGGCCCATCTCGCGCAGGCGCTCCAACCGGAGGTAGCATTTGTCCTGTACCTTTGCCGGTAACTTGTCGAATCACTCGATGAACGGGCATGATCCGTCTTCCGGGAGAGGGCGACTCTGGTCTTGGGAACTCGATCCCAGTTTATTCGCAATATTGCGAAAATTGCAAATTTGCTTGCGAAGCCGCGAAGGCGGTTACCGCTCTACACTGGCATCATCCTTATAGAGAGAAATCACTTGTTGTCTGCTCCAGCAGACAACAAGCACCCCAGCCTGCAACCGCGCGCGGGAAAGCACGCCACGGACCGGTCTCTCCGATGTGGAGTCCTGGAGTCCATGTGGAGTCCGACTTGTCTCGCCGCTAGGTCCGCCAAGACGCGATCCATAGTGTATCCTGCGGATTCTTTGATTTGCCGCCAAATTGACGTACGCTGGAACAGTATGCGACTGCTCACAAGTTTCTCTATTCTGCTAGCGTGGTCCCTCGCGGCGCAACAGCCAGTCGAGACGAATGTTGTGTTTGGCTCCCACTCCGGACTCGCGTTGCTGATGGATGTGTACAGGCCTCCGAGTTCCAATGGCTACGGGATCGTAGTGATTCCAGGCAGCGGGTGGCACACGGAGCTCGGCTACAGCGCGAGGCTTCTCAAGGAGTCAAAAGAATTCCTCACACACATTCAGAAGCTGAATGCCGCGGGCTACTCGACGTTCGTCGTAACCCACCGCGCGGCGCCGCGATTCAAGTTTCCAGCCGCGGTCGAAGATGTGCAGCGCGCAGTTCGCTACGTACGCCAGCATGCCGCTCGCTACGGAATCAATAAGGATCGCATCGGTGCGCTGGGGGGATCGTCCGGCGGCCACCTTGTCAGCATGCTTGGAACTCTGGATGGCAAGGGCAATCCGGACGATCCTGATGGGGTCGAGCAGCAGAGCTCCAAAGTGCAATGTGTGGTGGCGCTTTATCCTGCGACGGATATGGCGAAGGTGGACACGCCATTCGGATCCGTCACGGTGACCGCATTCTTGGGAATGCGTGCTCCGCGCAATAACGCGGCGCTGACGCAGTTGGATGCGAAGCTCTATTGGGACGCTTCACCGGTCAACCACGTCACCGCGGATGATCCGCCGTTCCTGCTCATCCATGGCGACGGCGACAAGATCGTTCCGTACAACCAGTCGGAGTTGATGGAGGCTGCACTTAAGAAGGCTGGTGTTGCTGTGAAACTGGTGCGCGTTCCCGGAGGTGGTCACGGATCATCATTCCCCGGCGCCACCGAGACGATGGACTGGGCTGGACAAGCGGTGCAATGGTTCGATGCGCACCTTCGCAGGAAAAGCGATGCAACCAATGAATAAAGCTCTGCTGATGGTTGTGTTGGTCTGGACCATGACGGCACAGGACCGGCCTTCGCTGTTTTTCCGTGAGGACTGGAAGGAAACACCGCCTGCGACGCCGGTGACCAAGGAGCATGTAGTGAACGCCGACTTGCAATTGATGCTCCACGGTCCTGGCAGGGACGGCATCAAGAAGAGTCATCACGATCGGCCCGCTGACGATCCTTACTACATCTGGTCCGGAACGTGTAATGGCAATTGGGCGGTGAGCCTGCACCACAGGGATTCAGACGTGGATCTCAGCGGTCTGGCGAAGATTCGATGGCGTAGCAAGCAGGCTGGATTCCGCCAACTGCGCATCATTCTGAAGCTGGCGGATGGGACATGGATCGTGAGTGAGCAGTCCGATGGCCCATCATTGGATTGGCGCGAAATCGAGTTCAACATAAGCGATCTCCGGTGGCGGCGGCTCGACATCAAAACGATTATCGAAGGTGCTCCTGTCGGGAAGCCCGACTTGCGCAGAGTAGAGGAAGTCGGATTCACCGACTTGATGACCGGCGGTGGGAGTATCGCGTGTTCGCGCCTGGACTGGATTGCGGTGTATGGGCGCAGCGTCAGACGGCACGCGGCGCCGACGGGTCCATAGTCTCAGCCTTTCCGCGTAGCCGAGAAACGCGCCGTCCCGTACTCGCCGAGTTCGACCGTCCCCGACATCTGGTTGCCGTCGAAGGTGCCTTTGTAGGTGTAATGCAGGGACGCTCCCTCGATCCGGCCGCCGCCGCTGAACTCGACCTTGTTCCCATCGATGTGGCCCTTCAGCGGCCCCTTCACGATCCGGCCGGCATACTGCCCGCTAATGTTGTTGCCTTTCGGATCGAGATAGAAAGCGTGGCGCGCCGCGCCCACGCTGAACTGTAAATCAGCCTCCCACAATCCAGCGACATCACCAGCCGGCGCGGCGTACTGCGGCTTCGGACGCGGTCCCGGCGCCTTGCTAAGGATCTCGTACAGCCGGTCGGCCACCAGCTTGTACTCTCCGGGCCACATCGCCGCGGGACGTAGCAACATCTCGGTGGCCTGGCTGGCTTCAGTGAGGCCGGCGTGGGTCATGATGCGCGGCTCGCCCTCGAGCAGCATTTTTCCGATCTCGCCGGCCGTGATGCCTATTTTCTTCGGATCCCACACAACTTTCATCGTCGGGTAGTACTGCTTATCTTTTGGCTCGATAATCTCGCCCGAAACGCCAGAGACCTTTGACACCGTGTCGGTAATGTGCCGGAACCAGGCACGCCACTCGGCATCCTCGGCGTCACGGTTGCGCTTGCCAGTGCGCAGCAGCTCGATGGCTTTCACCATGCCGGCCACTTCTTCCTTGCTCACCTTCATCGCACGCGCAAAGGCGTGGTGCGGGGCGCTGTTCATGAACGCGGCAGCGACCAGATCCTTGCGGCCCAGCAGCATGCCGGCGGTCTGCGGTCCCCGAATGATTTTGCCGCCGGAGTAGGCGACCAGATCGGCTCCTCGGGAGAGATACGGATTCGGCACCAGCGGCAGGCGGTCAGCCACGTCGATCACGACAGGGACGCCGCGCTTATGAGCCGCGGCAACGTACTGTTCCAACGTAAACGGGTTCCTCTCGCCGGCCAGGTTGAGCTGCCCGGTCGCCATCGCGGTCCGCGGACTAAAAGCTTCTTCGAGATCTTTCAACGTCTCGACCTCGATCATCTTGACGCCCGTGCTGCGTACGGCGTGATCGTAGATGCTGCGTGACCAACGCGGGACGATCACTTCGTTCTTGATGCCCGTCGTATCGGGAAGCTGTTGCATCTTTTCAGGATCGCCTCCGGCAACACAAGCGAGCGTGGCGCAGGTCATCGCGCCGGCAGCGCCCGAGCTGACCATGGCGGCTTCCACCTGCAACAATTCGGCGATGCGCTTGCCTGCGCCTTCCATCAGCTCGTCGAGGTTAACGGGGTAAAACGAGGCGCTGTTCATGGCCTCGATCACTTCGGGCAGCATCGCCGAACCACCGTTGATGGTGTATGTCGAGGTGCAGTTGATGAACGGCTTGACACCGAACCGCGAGTACACCTCCGGTCCACTGGCGCGGACGGGAAGACTGGCGGCGGCGCGAGCCTGCCGCGGGCTTAGCAAATTCGCACTGCCGGCAATCGCGCCCGCGATAAACATCTGACGGCGGTTAAAAGCGGCTGATTTTGACTTGTTCAATTTCATGACGCGAGCCTCCTGATCCCCGCACTAACAGCGACATCATATCACGCCCGCCAATCGGCACAGAGCGGCGGGAACCGGGCTCACTGGAAGTTTTCCACCAGTATTAAGTCGTCGACGGCGGAATCTCTCTTCCCGTAGAGAATAGAGCGGCCATCGGGAGAGGCGGTAAAGCCGCCGAACATCCCGCCTGAGCCGAGTTGCCTGGTGATTCTGTAGTGGGAGATGGCTTGGCCGATCATGATCTGCCTCCATCAGCGGGTGCGGATAATACGGGAATTGTACCAATGCTATCATCTCCCGCGGAGCGCCATCCCTGCGTCGTCGTTCAAAGCGATCTCTTCAACCGCAGCCGTGCTGCGACTACCGTCGTTTGCCTCATCACCTCAAACCTGACGCGCGCCGAGGCGCCTGGAAACGTGGCCTTGAAGAAGGGCGATACGAATCTGCCCAAAGCGAGCGTGGTGAACGTATCGCAGGTTCAGACAGTGGACAAAACTTCTATACCAAGGACGGAGCGAAGAATTCCGGACCTGCGCTCTTTAGCTGGCCGGCAGGAATGCAGGCCGGCAAGCCAGGAGGCTTGCCCCACACAATCCGGCGTGCAGCCAGTCAACTGTGAGCGCCTGTTCGGCGCTAATGGGAATCTTCTGCATCGCGGCACGAACGCGAGGAATGTGGAGTTGTCCTTGCGAGTTCTCGATTACGCGCCGGCCGGCGCGCCGAAATTTTTCGAGAGAGACGGAGTGGGCGAGTCCGAGATCGAGGCAGGAGTGGCGAATACGCTCGACCTGTGTGTGGCCCGGTTCTTGAACCAGTGTCAGGGGTACACGGAAAGCAATTGCATCATTGACCACGCCACCGCCGGCTCGAGTCAGGATCAGGTCAAAGGCGGGGATGATGGCTTGGTAGGAGTCACCGCGAACGGCGTCCAGAAATAGCACTCGACCGGTAGCTCCAACGCGAGCGAGGTGCGCTTCGATGCCAGGCATTGCAGCGGTTCGATGCCAGCGGAAATGGACACCGAGGCGATCCGCGTGGTGCCGGTTGTTGATCACTACAAAATACTCGGGTTCGCATGCTAGAAAACTGGCGACCAACCGGTGAAGAAGGCCATCCCAGACGGGCGTACCGGAGGCGGAGATGAGGACGGCCTGGGCTGAGCTCGGAATGCCGAGGAGGCGGCGCGCGGGTCCTATTGAGAGTCCGCCGAAGCAGCCGGGAAGGACGCGCGGTGAGCCGCTGATCAGGTCGTGCCAATATTCAAGATAGACGCGTGGAGTGATTGGTTCCGGGAAGAGCCAAACGTCCTGGGAGGCAGCTTCGTCATCTCGCATGAGTTCGAGCTCTTTTCCGGCAGGCACTCCGGCGAGCTCGGCCATTTCCCGGAGCGTGTGACTCCAGGCATGATCGAAGACGGTGACACGCCGGAGGTGGGGAAACCGTTGAACGGCAAATCCCATCGGCGGGACTCCAAGCTCGATAACCAGATCGGCGCGTTCGAGCAAAGGAGTTATTTCGCGTTTGTACGTTTCGCGGTAGCGGGGATAGTGGGGTATGAGTGACTCCACCGCGAGACGGGCGTCGACGGTTCCCTTGCTCTTCGGCAACTCTATCCAGTGCTCGACACCACAGAGCCGGGTGACGGTGACGCGATTCGGATCGTGCCGCAGGCGGTGATAGGCTTCGCGGCGCGGTGTAACAACGGCGACTTCGATGTGCTCCACTCCCGCGGCGGCGAGGGCTCGGGCAATTCGCACGGTCCACGCGGAAGTCCCATAGCCGTCTTCATTAGGCGCGATGAGCACGCGAGGGCCACAGGACGGCATGGTTGCGAAATTTAGCACACTGGACCTACCGAAGATCGAAAAAGCATACTAATTCTTATGGCCTCTGCCACGATTCCGATTGCCGGCCGTGTGGCACGGCTAAAGCCGACGGCGGTGAATTCGATTCTGGGCGAGGTCCGCGAAGCGCAGGCGCGCGGCGCGAAGCTGGTTTCGCTGATGCGGGGCGAGCCGGATTTCCGCACTCCGCAGCACATTGTCGAGGCCGCGTCGCGATCGCTTGCGGCAGGGCGCACAAGCTATCCAGACAATCGCGGTGAGCCCCGTCTGCGGGAGGCGGTGGCGGAGAAGCTTCGACGGGAGAATGGGCTCCTCTACGATGCGGCGAGCGAGATCCTGGTCACTACCGGCGCGACATTCGGAATCTATGCAGCGCTCGCGGCAACGGTCAACGAAGGCGAGCAGGTGCTCGTGCCGGATCCCGTATACGACGCGTATCTGTCGCCGATTCGCCTGGCGGAAGCGGAACCGCGAGCCGTTGGATCGAAGATCGAAAATGACAGGTTTATCCTGACGAGAGATGCGCTGGAGCGCGCCTGGACTCCATCGTGCCGCGCACTGCTGTTGAATACGCCGTGGAATCCGACAGGAACTGTGTTGCGGCGCGAGGAATTGGAAACGGTTGCCGAGTTTTGCCTGCGTCGAGAATTGACGCTGGTGAGCGACGAGATTTACGAAGCGATCACCTATGACCCGGCGCGGCATGTTTCTCCAGCAGTCTTGTCGCCGGAGCTGCGCCAGCGGACGATTCTGGTCAATTCGCTTTCGAAGACGTACGCGATGACCGGATGGCGAGTGGGTTATTGCGCGGCGCCGGCCGATGTGATTCGCGCGATGTTCCTGGTGTTACAGCAGTCGAGTCGTGGACCGGCGACGTTCATTCAGGATGCCTCGGCGGAAGCACTCACCGGATCACAAGATTGTGTTGCCGCGATGCGGAATGAATACGCACGGCGTCGAGCCCAGGTGATCGAAGGGCTTCGGGGCGTGCCAGGTTGCAGAGTGCTTGCACCCGAGGGAGGTTTTTTCGCGATGGTGGACGTGTGCGGATTGGGTTGGGGATCCGATGAGATCCGCGGCCGGTTGTTGCACGTTCACGGTGTAGTGGTTGTGCATGGCGCGGCTTACGGACCGGGCGGAGAAGGAACCTTGCGCGTTTCGTTTGCAAGCGGTGGCGAGACGCTCGCGCGGGGTCTCGACAGCTTGCGGCGGGGTCTTTCCGCGATGGGGACAACGGCATGAGCCTGGTCGAGATCGAGGCGCCTACAAATAGGGGTGCCTTGGAACGCGAGCTACGGCAAGCGATCGAAGGCGAAGTCCGGTTTGACGATATCTCCCGCGCACTCTACTCCACTGATGCGAGCGTGTACCAGATCCGTCCGATGGGCGTGGTTGTACCGAAGCATCGCGAAGATGTTGTGAAGGCGTTCGGGATCGCGGTGAGGCATCGGTGTCCGGTGACCATGCGGGGCGGTGGGACGTCTCAGGCGGGCCAGGCGATCGGCAGCGGTATCCATATCGATACGTCGAAGTACTTCAACCGCCTGTTGGAGGTGAATCCGGAGGAGCGTTGGGCGCGCGTTGAGCCGGGTATCGTTCTTGATGAGCTGAACGCGGAACTGAAGCAATTCAACCTGCGATTTGCTCCAGATGTATCGACGGCGAGCCGGGCAACGATTGGCGGAATGATGGCGAACAATTCGTCTGGCGCGCGATCGGTGTTATACGGCAAAACGATCGATCACGTGCTCGAGCAGACGGTGTTGTTCGCCGATGGTTCGATCCGCCACTTGCGGCCGTTGCGTGCGGGCGAATTGGACGCCGAGTGCGAGGGCGATTCGATTCCTGCGGCTGGGTATCGCTTGTTGCGGCGGCTTGGGCCCGAGCTGGCGCAGGAGGTCGAGGAGAGATTCCCGAAAGTGTTGCGGCGCGTGATGGGTTACAACCTCGACGAGTTCACCGGTCCATCGTTCACCGATCCGTCGCGCCCGTTCAACCTGGTGAAACTGCTGGTTGGGTCGGAGGGGACGTTAGGAGTGGTGCTCGAAGCCAAGCTGAATCTGGTACCGTTGCCGAAAGCGAAAGCCGTGATGGCGATTCAGTTCGGCGAGCTGCTGGATGCACTCGGCGCCACGCCGATAATCCTGGATCACAAGCCGAGCGCGGTGGAAGTGATGGATCGGTTCATCCTGAGCCACACCAAGGAGAATCCGGCGCTCGACCGGCAGCGGCGCACGTTCATCGAGGGCGACCCGGGCGCGCTGTTGTGCGTCGAGTTCTATGCGGAGCAGGCCGAGGACCTGCCGCCCCGGTTGCAAGC
>Ga0187893_10001222_pt1 | contig 63524 bp, 51 predicted proteins | sample MA1701074metaG_FD_139574 | JGI IMG/M metagenome (GOLD analysis project Ga0187893, IMG submission 139574) | White microbial mat communities from a basaltic lava cave in the Kipuka Kanohina Cave System on the Island of Hawaii, USA - MA170107-4 metaG ... | reverse complement strand
GCGATGATGCCTGAGGCTAGGAATCCCTCTGCAAGTGCCCTGCCGATCGCTTTTGCCTTCCATTTACGCTGTAGCAGCAAGCGCACTTCGATCCATTGCTTCCATTCGCGGGCACGCGCCGCGGTGAGGCCCAGGCCAAACAGGGAGGCGAACGCCGGCGCCTGAAACACCGTCATCAACAACAACCCGATCCAGATCTTGCCGGAAGCCGTTGCCCCAACCTCGGCAAGAATAGAGGCCAGCATGACCGCTGAGGTCGCCAGCGTGATAGCGCCCGCCGTCAACGCCGAGGAGTGATCGGCCGACCCGCGTATCCATTGAAAGACATAGAGCAGCGCAATCAAGGGGATGCCCAGAAAGGCAGCTACGCCAAGCAGTACCTGCCCAGTGACGCCGAGCGTGGTCCCGCTTCTTTCCAACTTTTTCCGTGCGCTCTCCTCCATTCGCCAAGCCAGGTTTGCCTCATGAAACCTCTCGTTCTCGAAACGCACGCGGATGTCCCAATCCATCCACGATGATCCGGATGATCCGGGACTTCTGGCGGTCCACCGGTATTCCAGGTCATTCTTTCCGGGGAACGTTTGCGGCTGTCCGAATTCGGTTTGCAGGGAGCCCGCCAGCAAACGAAAGATTCGTTGCGCCATCTCGGCCGATTGCGGATCGGTAAGAACCGGAAACGACTGGTTTCGGCGCGGCAGCTTCACCCGAACACTGGCTGGACGCCCGGAAGTAGACAACGAGATCGTAATCTCGCGCTTCAAGACCGGCTCCTCAAAAACGTAAACAGCCTGAAATGGCGAGCGCATCAAATCGAGGCCCTGGCGGGCGTACCTTTTCTGCCACTCAGACAACGTGTGATTGTAGTCCTTGTTGGGCATCCAGGCCCAGGAGGAGACATCGATTCCCAGAGCGGCAACGGCGGCGTTGCCGGCAAGCCTTCTGCCTTCCTTAAGGTCGAATCGGATCGGGCCCGCCGGACTTTCCGGGTATGCCGTTCGATAGACTGCAAAAAAAGAGACATAGCCGGCGGCGCCCAGCAGAACATACCATATTCGGCCCGGTGCTTTCATGCAACCTGCTCCATTGTCCCGGCTCGATCCAGGCCGAGAACAATCACGGTGACATCGTCTTTCGCCCTCCGTTTCCCGAATCCGGCGCGCCTGGAAAAAACTCGCTTCAAAATGGATTCCAGCAAAATGTCAGGCGGCTGGCCGGCAGATGAAGATAGGCGCCGCAACAACCAACGGTCCATCGAAGCCCGGTCAGGCTCGCCGGCGGCGCGGGCGAGGCCATTGGTATAGAGGACGGCACGGCTTGACGGTGAGAGCCGGCAGTAACCCTCTACGATTTTGTGTTCGTCCGTCAGGGGATAGACGGTCTCGGAAACCAGATCATCGGCGCCGGCGAGCAGCAAACCGGGCGTTTCCCCAAGACGCGCGTACCGGATCGATCCCTCTTGCGCGTCCAGCACAGCGAAGCAGAATCCCTCAGTGCGGAATTCCTGAATCTCTTGGCCCAGCAGTGTTTGCAAGCCCCGCAAGGCTTCGATCGGACTCAGACCCGAGTGGGCTTTGTGCATGAGATAGCCCTTGGCCAGCGCGATCGAGAGCGCCGTGGCCAGACCGTTGCCTCCGCCGTCGGCCAGAAACACCCCAAGTCTGCTCCCGCTCATCGGGAAAAAATCGTGGAAGTCGCCACTCACTACTTCCGCCGGGCGGCAGGAAGCCGCCAACTGAAACCCGGGCAAGGAAGGGGTTGACGCCGGCAGAAGACGAAGTTGCGCATGTCTGGCGGCCTGTGCTTCCGACTGAAGCTGCAGCCGCTCCTGAATGTCGCGCGCATACTGCGGGCGCACCTCTTCTTCCCTGGCTACCCTCCCCCTAAAGGCGCAAACGGTAGCGACCAGCAAAGTCGCTAGCGCCACCAGCAGCGCCCAGTTGTCCTGCCGTTGCAATAGAGGTGCGATTTGCGCGACGTCCACTAACCGGAAAAAAAAGACATACCCCGCGCTGAAGACAATGCTTGCGAGAAAATCCCCCAGGAAGAAGGCGGCCATCAGGCCCGGCACGCTGATCAGATTCAGCAGAATCGCTACGGCCATTCCTGTATCCGGGCTCTCACGTGCCGTTACACCCCACCAAACGAGAAGGAACAGCAAAAGCAGCCGCAGGCGCCGGCTCTTGACCCATCGCTCCAAAACCGTCAATGGACCGAACAACAACGCCGCACTCAGAAAGACCGCAAACCCTTGCGAGCGGATGAGAAGCGCAAGCCATGGCGCCGGAGCGAACAGGAACTTTATGGAATCGCCGATCACTTCCAGCCTGGGGAATTCGGGAGGCGCCACTATGTAGACGGCGTTTCGAATCAGCAGCACCCAGGACAAGAACACCGCCCCCAGGACCACGGAGCGCCCGACGTTTCGGGACAGCAGGCGTCCGGAGAGCAGCGCGTCGAGCGAGGTCAGCAGATGCGGGTAAGTTTCCCTAAGATCGCCCTCGCAGCCCGCGTAGACAGCGCCCGCCGCTAGTCCCGCCACTATGAGGAGTAACAAGAGGATGATCAGGATCACACTAAACGGAACCGGCAGGTCCTGACCCTGAATGGGAGTAATATCTTCGGAGAGCCAGGCCATGGCGACCAGCGATGCAGTTGTCAGAAAAGCGAGCAGGTAGAGCCGCTGCCTGGAAACCTCCCCATGCGCCCTGCGCCGGACATACCGGACAAGAATGTAAAAAAACAGAACGACCAGAAAAGCGTCATGCATAGATGCGACGGTGCGATGCCCCGGCGCCACGATCGTACTTGCTCTTGCCGAGTCGGTGAGTTCCAGTTCCAGTGAGTCTTCCTTGATCCGGTTCCCGTCGATCAGCAGGGTTTTCGATCCGGTCAGCTCCGGGAGGCCCTCTACGGAAGCTTTCCACTTAAGCGTGTGGATCATGGGGTCGCCCTGCTTACCGGACGCCAAGGATTTGTGGACTGGATCGGAGAAGCTTAAGAACGGGTGTTTCTTCCGTTCCTCCGACAGGAAACGTTCGGCCAGGGTGACGGCTTCCTGTTGGGAAAGATTGTTTCGCGCCGCGGTGAACTCGATCGAGTCAATCCGGAAACCCTTGATGATTCCGTTCACGCCCAACAGCACTTCGACCGTGCCCGGACCATCCTTTTTCCTGAGCCGCACCCGGACGCTGCCCCACGGCTGGAACGCGGACAGGACCTCCGCGCCAGCCCGGCCGTTCCGTAACAGGTATCGGTAGATGCCGAGATCCCGTCTGGGCGAGAGGGTGGCGCCCCAGCCGGAGGTGTCTACACCCTGTGAGGCCGCAAACTCGTGGGCCGCGCGTTCGGCCATTGCGCGGTCAATGGCGATGCGGGCCGGAATACGGGAAACGATGCGCAATTCCAGCCACCAGGCGGCGGCCAGGGCGAGAGGCGCCAGCAGGATCGCGGCCAGGAAAACCCCGGCACGGCGGGTGGAAAGCCGCCGGTCCCAAAACAGGACGCTGGCCAGACGATTGCGCATATTTAGCGATTCGGACGGTCAGGATACCATAACATACTCAAGCCGGAGTGGACTCCCGCTTGACAATCATGAGTGTGATGTCGTCAAACTGCGGCGCCTCGGCTGCAAAACAATCGAGCGCGGCGAATACGTGCTCGACGATGCCGGCAGCCGGATCGGCCGCTCTTTCCCTCAAACACTCGGTCAGCCGGTCGACGCCGAATTCCTCTTCGGCGGCGTTCTGCGCTTCACTGACTCCATCGCTGTACAGCGCGAGAATGTCTCCCGGTCTTAGCTGAAAAGTAAGCTCTTGGAACATCCGCATGGGAAACAGGCCCAGCGCCAGTCCTGGTCCGTCCAGCATTTCCACTTGCCCGCCGGCGCGCAGCAGCACAGCCGCATTATGGCCGCAATTGACAAAGCGGCATTCCCCGCTGCCGGGACTCATTGCGCACAGAAACGCAGTCGCGAAGCGGTTGGCAGGCGTGGTGGCGTAGAGCAGATCATTGGCAAGGCCGGCGATTTCCAGAAGAGCCGATTCCCGCAGCAGCAGCGATCGCAGCGTGGCCTGGATGGTGCTCATCAGCAGCGCTGCGGAAATCCCCTTCCCGCTGATGTCGACGACGCACAACAGATGTGGATCATTGGGTCCGTTGGCGGAGAAAGGCAGCACGTCATAGTAGTCCCCGCCAACTTGCTTGGCCTGGCGGTTGCGCGCGGCGATATCCAATTGGGCCAGGGCGGGCAGCGCAGCGGGAAACAAGTCCCGCTGGATGCTTGCGGCAAGCTCCAGTTCTTTCTCCAGTTGCTGGCGCGCCAGCGTATCCTGAAAATGCCAGGCGTTTTCGAGCGCAACTGCCGCTTGTGCCGCCAGGCCCGCGCCGAATTCCAGGTCCGCCTCGCGATAGAACTGGCCGCGCATTCGCGGACCGCAAACCACGATTCCGATCAGCTCGGACTTGGAGCGAATCGGAATCAAAAGAGACCCTTCCGGCGCGCGCAACGTTTCGACAAAGGCGGCATCGGTGGATTGTACACGGTGCGCCTCGCCAAGACTCTCCAGTTGCTCTAGGATCGCCCGGGGATCTCCGAGTTCCAGTCCCTTTTGGCGCTTCAACATCGGCTGGCCCGGCTTCCACGCCGCCACTGCGTACTTGGCGAGCGCCCAGCGTCCGGCCAGCGTGAACCCAACCAGCCGCGCGACCTCGTCCGGGTCGAGCGTTGCGGCTAAGCCACGTCCCAGATCGAGCAGCGCTCGCAACTCCTGGAGCCGTTGATCGAGCAGGTTATTCGCCGTGCGCGCCTGCTCATGTGCCTGCGCGTTGGAAATCACGCTCGCCGCTACGCCCAGCAGCGCCTGAACGAACTCGGCCTCCTCGGCTTTGAGCCCGCCAAGGGTTCCACCAATCGCCAGCACGCCGGCCGGCCCCGCCTCCGGGCCGATACGGAAAAAATGCTCGATGCCAGCGGCGCGGGCGGCTTCTTCGCTGTACGGTTCACCTTGCTTGAGCGTCGCCGCTCCGCGCACCAGCGCGAGATGGATCTCCCCGCCGGTTTGCAGCACGGCGACCAGGCCCCTTCGCGCCACAAGCCTGCCCATCACGGTCCGCAGCAGATGCTTGAGCAACAAATCCAGCTCGAGCGAGGATTGCAGCAGTTTGGCCGATTCAAGAAGAGCTTCCAGCCGCGAGGCGTCAAGACCGGTGGACATGTGGTTTTACGGTTTCAAGTGCTTGTCGAACCATTCAACGGCCAGCTTCTGTGCCTGCTGGCGTGCTTCCAGATAGATGCCATAATGCGTGATGTTCGGCACGTTCACCAGGTTTTTCGGTCCCTTGGCCCGCTGGAAGGCTTTGATGCCGTGATCTTTGTTGTCGAATAGCTCTTCCTTTTCCGCCAGTACAAACTGCATGGCGCAATGCGGCGCCTTCTCAACATCCTCAACGGGAGCGAAGTTGGCGAAACGCGACCGTATGGGCGCGCCGCGCAACTTGCCGATTTCCTGGGCCAGCGGCGCGGGATACCCAGCTTCGCCCCGCGCGCGCTTCGTGGAATCCTCATACATTTTATTGCGATCCATCTCGACGATCAGCCGGCCGTCGAGCGAGGGCACTTGGCTGTGCAGCGCCTTTACGCGCCGGTCGCGCGCGGCGGCCCACACAACCAGCCCGCCGGAAAAACTGCTGCCCCATAAGCCCAACCGTTTCATGTCGCACATGGACTCGCCGGCCATCCAATGGATTGCGTTCAACCAGTCGGCGCCGAAATCGAGCGGATCGACCACTTCGCGCACCTCCCGCACTTCTGCCGTGAATGCTTCCCCAGGTTTGTGCGCGGGCGCCTGGCCGGCAAGAATCAATCGTGAATCGCTCTCACCCCAGCCGCGGTAATCGAAGGCCACAACGAAATACCCGGCCCGCGCCAGCGCCAGCGCATCCGGGCGCAGTCCGCGCATGTTGCCGCCCCAGCCGTGCGCCATCAGCACGCAAGGCAGACTTTTTCCGGCATTGGACTTCAGCGCATATCTTTCCGCGGCCATCCGCGTGCCCTCGCTGATGATGTTGGCTTTCTCAAACTGGATATCGGTCGGCGGCTGAAATGCAGCCGGGGGTTGGGCTCTTAATGCAAGCGTTCCGAGGATCGCTGCAAACGTGAGATGCAGTAATCGAAACATTGTCGTTCCCTCAGGCGTAGAGTACCAAACGCCGGAGGCGGCGACAGGATGATGCGGAATTTTGCCCCCGCGTGACGCCGGCTCAGATGAGAGAATTGAGTAAAGGAGGATTCCGGTGAGCAATAAAGAAGTCGCAACCCTGGGCGGCGGATGCTTCTGGTGTCTGGAGGCCGTCTACCAGGAGATGGAAGGAGTGCATTCGGCCGTGTCCGGCTACATGGGTGGACACGTCGCCGACCCTGACTACAACCAGGTCTGCTCGGGGACCACTGGGCACGCCGAAGTCGTACAGGTCGAATTTGATCCGGCGGTGACCACTTTCCGCGACCTGCTCGAGGTTTTCTTTTCCATTCACGACCCGACCACGCTCAACCGCCAGGGCAACGATGTGGGGACTCAGTACCGGTCCGTTATTTTCTTCCATTCCCGCCAACAGCAGGACACCGCGAATGAAATCATGGCGGAGATGTCAAACGAAGGTCTGTGGCGTGACCCGATTGTTACCGAAGTTACGCCCGCCACACTGTTTTACGAGGCGGAAACCTACCATCAGGAGTACTTCGTCAACAACCCGTATCAGCCCTATTGCCAGTATGTGGTGGCGCCGAAGGTAGCCAAGTTCCGGTCGAAATTCACGGCGAAACGCAAAAAGACGCCTGTGCGTCCCTGATTGCCTACTTGCAGTTGGCGCCCTCGCATATGCGCTCGCCGATTTTGCGCGGCGCGCTCAGCCGGTTCGGATCATTGATCGAAGGACGTTGCACGGACGTAGTCTCGACGATCCGGTCGCCCTGTTTGTTCTGCTCGATGATCTGACGTTCCTCGAGCCGGGGCGATGCGGTCGGCTCGGCCCGACCGGGCACGCGCCGGAACAGGTCCACTTCCCGCGACAGGGAGCCGTCTTCGTTCTTTCGCTCCCTGGTAACCGTCTGGTTGGCGAGTTCCAGGCTGTTGGTCTGCCCTCGCTCGTACTGCGCCGTGTTCTCTGTCCTTTGTCCATTCTGCTCGTTGGAGCTGGAAACCACGCGTAACGATTCGACGAATCGTCCTTGCTGGTCCTTGCGGAAAATCGTGGTGTCGGATTGGGAGGTGGACTGGTCCTGCGAGGTGGTTCGCACCTGGCGCTCAGCAACCTCCAGCCCTCCGCTCACGTTAGTGCGCTCCACGGTGCTGGTGCTATTCACCGTATCGCCGGATTTCGAGCTTTCCGTCGTGACCCGTTCAGCGAACCGCAAATTCCCGCTCAAGTCGCCGCGGTAGACGTTGATCACCGAATTCACCGAACCGTCGGTGTTCTTGAGCTCCTCAATGCGCTGTTTTTCAACTTGCCCCGGATTCCCGTTGGCGTCGTAGCGCCGGACGATTCGCTCCAACACGCGGCCATTCTCGCCTTCGCTTACAATTCGCTCCTCAACCGATTCCAAAGGCACGCGGCGGCCGTTGATCGAATGGGCCCATTCGGTTCGCGTAGTTGTGGTGTCGCCCTTATCCGTCGTGATGATACCCTCGGGAACCCGGCGGCCGTTCAAGTCGGTGGTGTAGGTCCGGTTGACTTGGGACTCTTGCGCAAACAGGCCGAACACTGCCGGGATGACGATAAGTAAACTTACCATGGTACCAGCCTAAGGCTTATCGGGACTCCATTCAATCACAGAAACACCTTAGACACCTTAGAAGGGCACTCAGGCCGGCCGCGCGCTACAGGCCCGCCTCCTGGCTACGGAACCTGGGTGGCGACTCGCGGGATCGGTCTGATATGTTGGCCGCATGGTTTCCCGAAGATCGTTCCTGAAAACGCCGCTCGCCGCCGTGCTGGCCGGCGGCACGCTGCTCGATAAGGCAAACGCCGCGCTCAAGAAAATGAAGGTCACCCGCGTGCGCTTTTTCGAGAACCCCGACTCGCGGCCGATTTTCAACCAGAGTATGCAAGTGATCGCCGTGGATACCGACGCCGGAATCACCGGCATCGGCGAAGGTGGCACGCCAGACCTCGTCAAGCAGTGCGCCGAGTTGATCATCGGCCAGGATCCCACCCGCATCGAGCACCTCTGGCAGCACATGTACCGCGCCTATTTCTATCCGCCCAGCCGCGAGAAGATCCACGCTCAGGGCGGGCTCGATATGGCCCTGTGGGATATCAAGGGCAAAGCGCTCGACGTTCCCGTGTGGCAACTGCTCGGCGGACGCACGCGCGATTTCGTCGAATGCTACTCGACTGGCTTCCCCAGCAAAGGATCGCTGCGGGAAACGGCGCGGGGCTGCATGCAGGCGGGTTTCCGCGCATTCCGGACGGGCCTGGCCGGTAGCGGAGAAAACGGAGCCGTCTTCGACAACCGCCGCATGGTGGATAAGACCATCGAAGATTGCAAACAGATACGCGAAGGCGTGGGTCCGGACGGCGACTGGGCCATCGACTACCACACGCGCGTCGATTACGCCGATGCCGTGCGCCTCTCCCAGGCACTGGAGCCGCTCAAGCCATTCTTCTGCGAAGATCTCGTCCGCAGCGAGAACCGTGGCGTTTACCGCACTCTGCGCCAGCAGGTGAAAGTGCCCATCGCCGTCGGCGAACACTTCGCCGACAAATGGGAGATCAACGAACTGGTCGAGCAGCACCTCATCGACTTTTCCCGCGTCACCCTTCCCAACTGCGGCGGCATCACCGAGTTCATGAAGCTAGCCGCGTTGTGCGAAACCCATTATGTCGGCCTTATCCCGCATTTCACCGGTCCCATCGCGCAGACGGCGCTGGTTCACGTGCTCTGTGCCGCCTCCGGCCCGGCGTTGATGGAAGTCCGCGGCGACGGCAGTTGGAATCTCCCCCACCTGCCCAAGGCTTTCGATTTCAAGGACGGCAAGATCTGGCCCAACGAGAGGCCCGGGCTCGGCGTCGAACTCGATGCCTCCAAACTCAAGCTGACGGCTGAATACAACCGCTACTCGCAGCCGATCCCCTTATACAAGCGCCCCGACGGTTCCATCACGAACTGGTGACGGCGTTCAAGAAGCTGGCGCTGGTTCGCCGCCTGTTACGTACAGGCAATTACTGGCGCTGGGAACCTGTCTGGCGGTGGGCCGCGTCAAGGCGAGCAAACAGCGCGGCAGCGACACTCGATTGCGCCACGGACAAGAATGAGACAGTTCAAAACGCAATCCGGCCGGGTCGAATTCCCGTATTTAAAGTCAGGAGGAAGAGGAATAATGATTCCCCCAACCTGGCAACATTCCCACGCAGGCCCTGTTTGTCCACAATTGGCCCGCGTCACTCAAGTTTTGTTTCGCATAGCCCAGCAAGTCTCCGGCCCTCAAGCTTATGCCCGCGTCATTCCCGTTATTCGACGGCAAGCATCACGCCTTGTCCACGACAAACCCGTCAAAGGTCAGCGGCACGTAGCCACTGCTATCGGCGACGCCCTCGACACAAACTTCAAACGCAGGGTTGAAGCCGCGAAAATCAGCGGAGAACTTCCTTGTGACCTGCGTGTGGCAGGTCCGCGAGGGAGGGGACCGGACCTTGTTTGGGAATCGGAGCTTGCGGCCTGGGATCTGACTTCAGCCGAAGCCGGTCGCGATCACGTGGATCGTGACGCTCTCCGCCGCCCTAACTACCTGCACTACTACTGGGTTCTCGGTTATTGACCGGGCGCCGTCACTGCAACGAAGCACGGAAATCGCGCTGCACCTGGTTCATCCGCGTACCCAGAATCCGCAACTGCCGCAGATCCTCCTCCGCCAGTTGCACAGCGCTCTGGATGCGCGAAATATCGTTGCCCGCAATGGCTGCCCCGTCGCGCACATCCTCCAGCCTTAGCGCCAAACCTCGGAACAGGTCCGTCGCTTCGCGATAACGCCCGTAAAGTGTCGTCAGCAGCGCCTCCCGCCGCCGCGACAGGTCCGTGATCTCATCGCCTAGCTGTTTGACGCGCGCGAGCTTCTTTTCGCTTTCCCCGGCCCGCTTCTGAAGACCGCTGTTGGCGGACGTCACGGCATGGAGCCGCGCTTCCCTCGTCTTCATTTCTTCTTCCAGCGACCGGAACTGCTCGGAGGACTTATCCAGCCGCTGACGCAGCTCGGCTTCCGCGCTCTGCTGCACCTCCTGCCGCTTTTGCAGTTGCTTGAGCTGCGCATCCAGTTCTTCCAGTTTGCTTCGCAGCTCGGCAACGGAAGACTCGGCCGAAGCCAGCAACCGGCTTTTCTCTTCGAGCGCCGGCGTCAGGTCAGGACCACGTTGCACGGGAACCGCGATGCCGGTCTTAGGCGCGGCGGCGCCCGGCGCTGAGCGCTCTTCTACAGAAGCAGGCTCAGTGGATGGCTCGCGCGGTTTCTCCACCGCCTCCAGACGCTGCCGCAGCTCCCCCGCCAGCGCCTTCCATTTTTCCATCTCCGCAAGATCGAGCTTGCCGGCCCTCGGAGCCTTCAAGAACAACGCCGCTGCCATTGCCAGCGCCACCATCGAAACGGCGGGCAGAATCCAACGTTTCATGATCACCTGCCTTTCAGCGAGCGGCGCTGGCGGAAGCTTGCCTTCTTGCCGCCGGCGTCCATCGAGATGTCCACTTGTTTGGCTTGCGATCCCTGCCAGTCTAGTTCCGCCAACTGAATCGATAAAATGCTCGACATGGTTTTCTGAATCGCGGCCGGAATCTCGGCCACGCTGCGGCAGAACTCCGCCGCGCCTCCGCTGGCGGTGGCGAGATCGAGCAATCCACGCTGATAGGCGTTATTCAACCGGTCCGCGCGGAAGGCGAGATGCACCAGGAAGAACGGCGTTTCTCCCCGTTCCAGCGCGGAACCCAACTGCCGGATCTTCTCCTGCACCAGCGTCTCCGGAAAGCGCCGGCTCAAATCGCCTGAGTCGCTCGCATTGACGACAGGATTGGTGTAATCGGCCATGTAGTTGGCGATGTCGCTGTCGCTCAGAAACAGGATGGCCGTGCGCACGCGCGCCTTCAGAGCAATTGAGTCGCTCAACGTCTGCACCCGCTCCAGTGAATCCAGCAAACCGGCGCGCCCGCTTATGGCGACGCCGCGGATCTCCTCCGCCAGCTTCTCTCGCGGCGCGCCGGGGTCAACCAGCACTTTCAAACCATCCTGCGCATGCAACAGGGCCACTTGAACGCCCGGCGCCAGACTCGAGATCTGCTCGAGCAGCGCCTGCCGCGCCGGATTAATGAACGAAAGATCCCCAGCCCAATCCAACACGATCAATAGCAACAGATCGTCTTTCGCCCCCAGCAGACGCGACAGCTTAGCCGGCGCGGCATTCACCCGGATCGCCAGTTCATCTTTAGGAACCGGATTTCCGTCGCTAACCCAAAACGGCACCCTGAGCGTCCGCGCCTCCTCGGCCGGCGTACCGGAAACGCATCCCGCCAGACAAAGCAGCAAACAATAACGAGCAAGCATCGTCAGAAGGAGAATCGCATGCCGAGCTGGATCACGCGGCTCCCGCGCGAGCCGATAATCTTTCCGGCGTTTACGTTGGGTGCGTGCGGAGGTCCGATCACCACGTCCGGATCGGTCCAGTTGGCGCGGTTGATGAAGTTCAGTCCCACCACGCTGAACTCGACGCTTTTCTCCGGCGAAACGGCGAACCGTTTGTTGAGGGTCAGATCATGGTTCTGGTTGCGCGGGCCGCGCAATGTGGGGTGCGTCCGGGAGGCCTCCCCTGTCGTGAAATCGGCCGGTTGGCTGAAAGCCGCCGGGTTGAACCAAAGCTCCGGGCTCGGGTTCGGGACGTGAGGATTCACCCCCGGTTGCACATTCACCGTAAGTGAATCCACTACGCCGCCGGTGTTGTTGAACATCGGCCGGAGCGCCAGTGGTTCTCCGCTCGCCATCGTCGTTACCCCGCCCACAGACCAGCCCCCTACCAGGTGGCGGCGCCAATCGGCGACGGAGAAGAACAATCGGTTTGCGCCGAACGGCAGTTCGTAGTTATACGTCATTGTCAACCGTTGCGGGTTGTTGCTTGACGTAAGCGACCACTCATTGCGGCGGTTATAGTAATCCTGTACTCCGTATGGACCCGAATAATCGTCCATTTGCTTGGACAACTCATAACTGGCCGACAAAGTAAGCCCCGTGGAAGTGCGCTTCTCTAACCTCACTTGAGCCGCGTCGCGCTCAAACCTGCCCTCCGGCCACGAACTGTAAACGTCAAATCGCTGGTAATGCGGGAACGGCCGCAGCGACCGGTTAAATACTTCATCGTTGAGCTGATCGCGAAAGCTTAATCCGGAAAGTGGAATGGCGTTGGGATTGGCGCTGGCATTCCCCAGCAGAAGATTCCGGCCTTCGCTATGCGAAAAGCCCGCCGTAACCAGAAACGCGCCCGGCAGCTCGCGCTCGAAAGAAAGTGAAGCCGATTGGAACGTCGGCTGCCGGCCTTCCGGCTCGATCAGGTCGGCCACGGTATTATTCGCCGAGTCCGGACGCAGATCCGGGAACTGGCGGCCGTTTTCCGGCAAGCCTTCCGACAAAGTCACCGCCGGCGTCAGTTGCGGATTCAGCGATACCCATGTCGGCGTCCCGTTAAACGCTTGCGTGCCCCATTGCAGCGAATACAGAGGGATCGGTTGATACGAACGCCCGTAACCGGCCCGTACCACCGTCTTCGTATCGCCCAGCGGATTCCAGGCCAGACTGGCGCTTGGCTCGGCCTTTACCAGAAACGGCTGAAACTGGCGCGGTTGTCCGTTGTGGTTGGCCACCACCAGCGCCCCCGGCCGCTGATTCACCGGATTGATCTCGGAAAAAGAGATCGTGGACTGCTGATCGTGCTTCTCAACCCGCGGCGAACCCATGTCAAGACCCAGACTCACCTGAAACGTCAGTACTTTGCGCACCTCCCACTGGTCTGCGATGGCCATGCGGTATCGCCCCTTCCGGAAGTAAGAGGGCGAAGTAACTACCGACTTCTCGGCATACTCGGCATAACCGAGCAGAAAACTGGCGAATCCATGCCCCGTATTCACAACGCCCGGCAAACTGGTCAGGCCGGCCGAAAACCGGTAACTGCCTTCCGGATACTGCGGCGAAAAGATGTGCACCTGCTCATGCGTAATCTGACCCGTAACTCGCAGCCGGTGCGGACCGCGCTGCATCGAGAATCCGTCTTCCAGCGTGAACGTATTCCGCGTGTTCCGGTAGGTGGGATAAGAACGGCCCATCGACAGGTAAGGCTGGAATCGATAGTTGGGAAACGGGCGTCCGTTGCCATCCAGCTCAGGGACGAAATCCAACCGGTGTACCGTGGCGCTGAAGGTTGCCGTATTCACGCTGCGCGGGGATACCGTGAATACGTGCTCCAGTGATGCGCGCCGGCTGTCGCGGTCGCGCACCGCAGGCCCTGGGTTGGCAATCGTGGGAAACAGCGCGGCGGATCCATCAAGGCCGCTGGAGATACTCAATCCGAAACCCGCCCGGTGCCGGCCCGGAAAGTTATGATCCACGCGAAAGATCAAGCCGTTGGCCGAATTCTGCTCCGGTGCGAACACATAGTAGTTGTTCCGGAAAAATGGCCCGGCGTCGGCATTCGGGGCGGGATAGTGACTGACCGCCTCCCGTGCCACCCGGTCCAGCCGGCCCGCCGGAATCCGGTTCTCAGGAAACGGCATCCGGCTGTACTGCAAATTCTCCCGGCCTACTGGGCGCGTCGAATCAAAGTCTGCATTTGCAGCGGTACTTGACGGGTCGTAAACCGGCAGCAGGTTCCCCGCCGAATCCACAATCGTCGACCAGTCCCCGCTACGCTCGGCCAGTGTCGGAATCGTGCGCAGAAACGCCCGCCCGACGCGTTCCCTCACCGCCTCCAGCGTAAAAGTAAAGAATGTTGCGCCCGTCCCATCATAGACCCTGGGGATCACAACCGGTCCGGACAAATTCCCTCCGAACTGGTTCCGCCGCAACATGCCTTTGCTGCCGCCCCGCTGTACCACCTCGTGCGGTATCGCATCGAGAAAGTTGTTGCGGAAGTTCTCAAACAGCCGCCCGTGCCAGCGAATTTTCCGCCCGCCGTTGCCGGCCGTCTGTGCCGCCGCATCAGCCCGCAACCCGAGCGTCCGTGATTGAACACGGAACTCCTCGATGGCCTTGTGCATCTCCGGCGAAACTCGTTGCTGCGCTCGCGCCGCCCACGCCCAGATGAGCAGCGCTGCGAAAAGCCGCAGTGTGCTCATGTCTTTAGTGTAGCTGGGAACCGGGCGAAGGGGAAGCCAGAGTCTTATCCAGCAAGATAACCCTGAAGCGGGAATCACAAAGACGTTAACCGGCCGGCAGCACCATCTACGGGGCGAGAAGGGAGTGGTCCGCAGCTACGTGGAAAGTGGACCAAGCGCCCCTTCAGGCTCATTTTTGGATTAAAAAATGCTACCGTCAGAGCCGGGGTATGGCCGCCTGGACGGCTTGCGCCACAGGCCCCGGGCACCCCGGAATAAGATCCAGCCGCGGCCAGACCTGTGGGAACATTGCGGCAAACCGCGCCCCACCCGCAGTACGAAGAATGCTTTGCCTGCCAGTCGCAAGTCGCCGGAGGCTCCCCCCGGTACAACGCTGGCCCGCCAATCAGCCACAGGGTGGTTCAGGCCTTGCTGGTGAGCCGTGATCGCTTTTACCAGCGGATCGTCGGCCTTCCCCGTGCAAGTGCCGGTAACTTTCACGTTGCTATAGATCGCCCGCGGTCGGGAACCGTTAGCGGATTAGCTGCGGCGAGGACATAGTACCACTGAAGGTAGCTCACGTCGCTCGCCACGGTGTTCGCGCCGCCCTTGCCCACGGAGCATTCGAGATTCCACATGAACACCTCGTTGATGTGTACGTACACGAGGATGATCGGTTTGGACCGAGAAGCCGCAAAGCTGCTTAGAGAGGACGAATAATGAAACCCGGCACCGGATTCGCAAGCGGCCGTAATTACCTCCCAGTGAAGCTGGCAACCATGTAAAGGGTCGGCTGTCAGCCGCTGGGAATCCTCGGAATAATGTCCTGGACGGCTTTCGCGACGGACGCCGGGCACCCTGGAATCAGATCCAGCCGCGGCCAGATATTCGGGAACATGTAGGCAAACCGCCCCGCGAGCCGCACCACGAAGAAGGCTTTCCCGCCGCCCACTCGCAAGCCGCCGGAGGCTCCCCCTGGTATGGCGCTGATTCTCCCATCAACTATGGGGTGTTTGAGGCTTTGCTGGTGAATCGTGATCGCTTTCACCAGCGGATCATCGTCCAGGCCCGTGCATGTACCGGTGACTTTGACCTGTCTGTAGACCGCCTGCCGGGCGGGATTCCCTTCCGGATGGGCTGCGCCCAGAACGTAGTACCACTGGATGTAGCTCACATCGCTCAGCACGGAGTTCGCGCCGCCCTTGCCCACTGCCTTTTCAAGATTCCAGACGAAAACAACGTCCTCGTGTATGTACGGTTTCATGATCCATCCATTCTAAGCAACTGTTTGTGCGTATTCCACGCACGAATGTAATCATGCTGCGATTCGAATCTATGCTGCTCTCTATCTTTGTCACCTCGCGTTGCTCTCTGCGTTGTCCTGTGCAAGGGCCGCAAACGGAAGAATCGCAAGGAATAAAGGAAACAGGGAAGGGTACGCTAAATGGGGATGCTTCTTGCGGCTGCCAGGTTCGCGCTTTTTCGGTTGAGCCAGCGCCACAGCGCCCAGCCGGATAGCGGAAGCAGCGCGGCGGTGGCGAAAGCGGCGTCATAACCCCGTACGTCCATAAGCCGACCGAACCAAGGCATTACCAGCGCCACCAGCGCCGACCAGGAGCCGGCGCCCAGTCCGGCGAGGAATGCGGCGTGATCGGCCGAGAACATGCTGGTTGCATAGGCCACGCTGAGAATGATGAAGCCGGCCCCGATGAACATCGCAAAAAAGGTGAGCGTCATCAATAGCGGCACCGACGGGATGCGGGCGGCGGCGGCCAATGGCAGGCTCAGCAGTGCGAGCAGCAGAAAGAAGCCGCCAAACCTGTGGATCGAGCCTTGCCTCCGCAGACCTTTGCGGTCGGCCTGCCAGCCCCAGAAGAAGTAACCGAGTTCCCAGCCCAGCGGCGGAATCCAGAGCAGGTCGCCGATGCGGCTCTGCGAAAGACCCATTCCCTGGCCGAGATAAATGGATGTAGTATAGAGCACGAAAGCAAGCGGAATGCCGCCCAGCGAGTAGGCGGCCATGAAACTCCATAGCCTCGGATCTCGCAGAGAGGGAGAATCAAGAAGCTCAGCGGCTTCAGAGTGGGGCGCGCGGATGTCCTGGCGGCGGCTGAGTAGAAGCCATTGCGCCAGCCACAGAGCGCCAATGATGCCAGTGAACCAGAATGCGCCCCGCCAGCCCCATCGCAGAGCGATGGGCGTGATGATGATGGGCGTGGCGATTGCTCCGAGCGAGCCGCCGCTGTAGGCAAGTGCAATCCCGCGCGATCGATAACGGGCATCGAGCGTCTGCATGACGGTGCGCAGTCCCCCGGGAAAGGTGGCGCCTTCGCCGAAGCCAAGCGCCGCTCGGGCGAACGCGAAGCTCCAGAATCCGCTTGCCCAGGCGTGGGAGACCGAGGCCAATGACCAGAAACTCACCGCCGCCGTCATCCCTTTGGCCAGCCCGAAGCGGTCAAGCAGCCGGCCCCAAATCGGGTTTGCAATCATATAGCAAACCGAGAAGGCCGAGATGATCCAACCGTACTGATAAGCGCTCAAACCAGTTTCTTTGAGGATCGTCGGGGCAAGCAATGCCAGCGTGTTTCGATCGATATAGCTGATGAGCGAAACCAGAAGCATCGAGAATGCGGGAATCCAGGCGGAGACGCGATGCACGGAAGTTCTCAGTTTATCAGGTCAATCGAAGTCTCCCACTCGATTCGTCGGCCGGAATTGGCGATTCGTCCGGTTTTCGGCGGGGCTCGTCTATGTTCGAATGCGCCCCGTCCGAACCCCGGCTACATTAGCATTCAGGAGACACTTAGAGATGAACAAGAAACAGTGGGTTTTAGCCGGGGCAATGGCGTTTGCGATCGGGTTCGGGTCGGCTTTACTGAGCGCGCCGGCCGAGCGCTTCGACCATGTCGTCCGCAATGATTTTTTTGCGGGATTCAGCGGAAACCTCGACGCGTTCCAGCGCGCCATGAAGGCCGCCGAAGATACCATCGCCGCCAATCCCAACCATGCCGAAGCGCTCGTCTGGCACGGCGCCGGTCTTTATTTTATGGCGGGACGGGCCTTCCAAAACGGTGACAACGAAAAAGGGATGGCGCTTTACCAGAAGGGCATGGGCCAAATGGATAAAGGCGTCGCGATCGCTCCCGATAACGTCGGCGTGCGGATTCCTCGCGGCGCCGCGCTGCTGGGCGCGACGGCTTTCCAGCAGATGGACGAACGCGTGCGCGGCGAATTGCAACGCGCCGTCGACGATTACCAGCACACCTATCAATTGCAGAAAGACGATCTGGATAAACTTGGCGAGCACCCCTTAGGCCAGCTCCTGATGGGCTTGGGCGACGGATACTCGCGTTTGGGCGATACCGGGAAAGCTAAGTTGTACTTCGACATGATCGATCAAAAGCTGCCAGGGTCGCCATATGCCAAGCGGGCCGAACTGTGGCGCAAGAATGGCAAGCTGACGGCGATGGAATCGCAGTGCATCGGCTGCCACGTAAGCAAGAATTAGCTTCGAGTGGAGTCGATTCAGCGTTTGGTGCCGCCAAAACTGCTCGGGGTTGAGCTGGGCGTGGGCTTCGTAGCGCCGGGAGAAGGGGGAGCGCCCGATCCTTGCTGTTGCAGGTTCATGCCCCCTTGGGTCATCCAAGGGTCCCGCCGGAAGTCGTAGAGAAACTCCCATTCGTTGTAGTTGTAGCGCTCGTTGTAGAACTTGATTCCTTCGGCTTCGAGCGTGCTGGCGACACCGGCAATGCCCGATCCCAACCCTACGCTAAAACCGGACTGCGTGGCTGTCGGTGGAGCGCGTCTGGGGTCGGGGTTCAAGAGATTCTGCATGATCGCTTGTGCTGCGCTGGGGTTTGAGGTGACTTGAGGGACCCCGCCGGTGATCGAAGTGGCTGGTATCTGGGTATTTCCGCCGAAGGGCTGCTGGATGCGATTGGAAGAACCGGCGCCGGGTATGAACCGGGCAGCGGGGTTGAATCCACCCTGTTGCTGGCCGAAGGGAGACTGCTGGTAGGGCTGCTGCGGAAAGCCCTGTTGCTGCGGAAAGCCCTGCTGCTGCGGAAAGCCTTGCTGCTGCGGAAAGCCCTGCTGTTGCGGAAAGCCCTGTTGCTGCGGAAAGCCCTGCTGTTGCGGGAAGCCCTGCTGTTGCGGGAAGCCCTGCTGCTGCGGAAAGCCCTGCTGTTGCGGGAAGCCCTGCTGCTGCGGGAAGCCCTGCTGCTGCGGAAAGCCCTGCTGCTGCGGAAAGCCCTGCTGCTGCGGAAAGCCCTGTTGCTGCGGGAAGCCCTGCTGTTGCGGAAAGCCCTGCTGTTGCGGAAAGCCCTGCTGTTGCGGAAAGCCTTGCTGCTGGCCGGGGAAAAGCGGCGGAGCTACCGCGCCTGGGAAGGCCCCCTGTTGAGGGGGCGGCATGAGGAGTTGAGCGGGCGAGAAACCTTGTGGCTGACCGGGCTGGCCGGGTTGTTGCATACCCTGCAACTGGTCTGGTGAGAAGCCCTGTGGCGGAGCGGGAGGCATGCCGGGGTAGTAAGTCTGGCCTGGCTGCGAAGAGCCTTCTTGCTCCTGGCCAGGGAAACTCTGGCCGGGCGCGCCGGCCATGTCGCTTTGCCGGAGGCGGCTTTGCGGCGTCGCGCCCTTTTGGCCGCCGGCGGGTCCTGTCGACCCGATCGAAGGGCCTTCCGTGATGAAGGTGTTCTGCGACGCGCTCTCCTCTTTCTTCTGGCCCTGTTTATGAACAAGGGAATCGGTGAACTCGCCATTCGGTCCGATGTGTATGAGACGCCACTCATCCTTGCCCGTCAGTGGATCGATGTATCGGCGTCGCAAATAGCGCCGGTTGCCGGTCTGCTCCAGGGCTTCGATCGAGGGGGGATATTTGCGTTCTTTCCTCACATACAGTTGTATGGCGCGGCGGTACTCGAGTCCGCGCTCGATCAGTAATTCCTCGCGGTGCCGTTGGGACTCGAAGGCTATGCGCGGGAGTTCCAGATAGAGGCTGAGAGCGGCAGCGGCGGCGAGAAGAAAAACGAACAGCAGCACGAAGCCGGACTGGTTGCGCCGGCGCCGGACTGCGATATTGCGTTTCATCCCGTTACCGGCTGCTCCTCAAGCGGCAGCGTCTGCTGATGCTTGTGCTCGGTGTCCTCCACAACTACCGAGTTTACTCCTATGCGCACGATTCTGTAGCGGCGCTTTATGAGCTCGCCTTCCGAGGCGACATAGATTTCTTCTCCCTCAAGGAAGAAGGCGCGCTTGGCTCCCGCGCGCGGGGCGCTGAAGCCATAGAATTTGAGCGGAATGGCGGGCGGCGCCGGTTTGGGAGGATCGGCGGGCTTGATATCGGCGGTCTCCGGAGGAGGGGGACTCTTTTTCACCTGCGGGCCGGGGATAACCTTTGGATCGTCCTTGGGCGCCGGTGGAGCGCTAAAGTCGAACAGGGAGCGCTGTCCCCCTTCTACAGTGATGTTTTCCAGTTTGGCCAACAGGTCCAGCCGCAGAGTAGGATCGACCTTCATGGGGTCCGGGCGATCCTCGGGGCGCTCGTGCTTGAGCGAAGGGCGGAATTCGGAGACGCCGCCACGTCCGGTTGGGGCCCGGCGCGTAGTTGGCGCGGCCCCCGATTGCAAAGCCGTGGCCTGCGGCGGCCCGGCTGGCGGCCCGGAGCTTCGAATCGCCGCGGGGACGGCCGATCTCGAAGCCGGAGCGCTGGGATCTGAGAAGAAATTCGTATAGAACGAGTAACCCGCAACGATAAGCAGCGCGGCCAGGACGGCGACTTTTCCTCGTTCGGCGCCGATCTTCACGGTTGCGCCTCCCGCCGTGCATTGCTGGCGACCGTGCCCTTGGCCCCTTCCTTCGGTTCAACCGGAGACGGCAGCGCGGCCTCCTCACGCACGAACACGTTGACTTTCATGCTGACGTTGAGCACCCCGGCGCTGCCCTGCATGGGTGTTGCGGCGAGACTTTCGACGATAAAAAAACGCTGGGAGCGGTCCAGCCGGTTCACGTATTGAATGAGATCGCCGTAGCTGCCCTCGTAGTTGGCTGTAATCGTCATGATGCTGAGGCTGTCGCTCCCTTCCACGGGCTCGAAGGCGAAGGAGTGATCCTTCGGCTTGATTCCGGAAGCCTTGGCCATCGTGTTCAGCTCACTGACCAGCGAGGAAGCGGCCGTGCGGCGTCCGAGAAAATAGGAGGCCAGGAAGCGGTCTCCCTCGGCGCGCGCTTTTTCGGATTTGGCCGCCAGGATTTTAAGCCGCTCCATCTGTTGTTTTCGCTCCTGCTGCTGCCGGCGCAGCGTCACAAGCTGTGTCTCCAGTTGTTGGGGAGAATCGGCCCAGGGCCGGAAGGCTATGGTGGCCGCAATGAGGTTCCCAATCAGCAGAACGCCCAGAACCAGGCGCGCAAGAACGCGCGGATCGCGGCCGGCGCCGGGGCGGACGCCCGCCCCGATCCGGTCTTTGAATACAGTGAGTCTATAACTTTTGGGCATAGTTGACACTCACGCGGCAGCGATAGAGCGGCTCGGTTTGGGTTGGCGGGAGTAAAGTGTTGATGTGTGTCGCCCCGAACTGAGCGGAACTTTCCATTCGCATCAGCATTTCAATAAACGGCTCCGGGGCCTGCGAGCCTACCACCATTTCCAGGAAAATCTCGTGTTGCGCGGTGACTTGCGGGCGGACGGAGATCAGACGCACATTGTGTGGAACCACTTTTTCAAGATCGGAGAAGATCCGGGTCCAACTGATGCCTTTGCGGAGCAGAAGCTGGTTGAGAAAAACGCTGCGCTCGATCACTTCGCCGTTTTCCGGTTTGCGGATGACCGCTTCCAGTCGCGCCTGCTCGGCCGCGAGCCGGGCCAGATCGGAGCGGGCCTGCTCCACCAGCAGGCGGGCTTCGAGAGCCTCGTCGCTTCCCGTCACCATCAGATAGCCCAGCGTGGCGAGGGTGAGAAAAAGCAGCAGGCTGAGCGTAAACGAGGCGATGATGTATGGACGGTCGCGGCGGAACGGCTCGCTCGCCAGATTGACGGAAATCCGGCTCATGCCGCCGCTCCCAATTCAAGACCTAGGCTCTGCAGATACCCGAGCATGCCGGCGTCGACAGGCCCCGGGGGTCCGTAAAGGGAACGGACCGCCTCGACCGGCGTGCCCAGCTCGGATTGAAAGTCGCCGGCGACCTGATCCCCGAAAGCGCCGAATCCACACAACAGCAGGCAGTCCGGGCGGCGCTTGAGTTCGTCTTCGACGTAGGCGAAGGTGGGAAACAGAACGTCCATCAGATCGGCCGGCATCACCTGCTCGAGCCCGACGCAACGGTACATTCGCAACGCGCCGTTCTCGACGACTGCGACGCTGAGCACGTTACCGCTCAGCTTGGCCATCACTTCGAGCCGGCCGCCCTGAAGCAGATGCAACGCCGACAGAGCCGAAAGAGTGACGAAGCCGGGATGCAGCCCGGCGGCGCGCAGCGGAGCTTCATATCGCGCCAGGATTTCGAGCGAGACCACGGCGACAACCACATCCCGGCGCTTGCCTCCGGTTGGATGCGGTTGAACATGAAAGCTCACCGAGGCGGCATCGAGATCAAAGGGCACGCTCTTCTTCACCCGGAACCGCACCAGTGAATGCTGTTCGCGCGGCTCACTAGGGAAGGTGTCGAAATCGAGTACGGCCACCCGCCCACAGTAATCCGGGAGGATGAGAGCCGCGGGCCGCCGTTTTTTCTGGGAGGATAACGGGGCCGCCAGCCTCGCGATGGCGGCCGCGAGCTTGTCGGGCTGCAGGACGTTGTCGCGCGTGGGAGAAACGGAAACAATGTCGGCCGGCAGCGGCTCAAAGCCGGTGCGCAGGGTTTTGGCGCGGCGCGCCCAGGCGATGCCCGCTTCCGATAGCTCGAAGATGAACTCAGGTGGCGGATCCTCAAACACTCGGCGCAGTTTCATGGCGATGGACACGTCGATTCAGCTCTCGATGAAGGTGACTTTGTTGATCTCTTTTAGCGTCGTGATCCCGAGGCGGACTTTTTCAAGCGCCGCTTCGCGCAGAAAGCGCATCCCTTCTTCCTTGGCCCTCCGCTTGACTTCGGAACCGGGCCGGCGCTCCAGGATCATTTCCCGGATCTTCTCGCTTAAATCGAGCAGCTCATGGATCGCGGTCCGGCCGCGAAATCCGGTGCCCCCGCATTCAAAACAGCCGGCGCCTTCATGGAAATTGACGCTGCTCCATTCCTCCGGATTCATTCCGCTTTCAACCAGATAGGAATCGGGATACTCCACCGGCTTCTTGCAATGGTCGCAGATCACCCGGACCAGGCGTTGCGCGAGGATGCAATTGAGGGCGCTGACGAAGTTGTACGGCTCTACGCCCATATTGAGGAACCGGCCCAGAACGTCAATGACGTTATTCGCGTGGACCGTGGTGAAGACAAGGTGGCCGGTAAGCGCGGCGTTTATGGCGATCTGCGCCGTTTCCTGGTCGCGGATTTCTCCGACCATGACTTTGTCCGGATCATGGCGAAGGATGGAGCGGAGGCCACGCGCGAAGGTGAGGCCCTTCTTTTCGTTGACGGGAATCTGCGTAATCCCTTTGATCTGATACTCGACGGGATCTTCGATGGTGATGATTTTGTCCTCGTCGTTCTTGATCTCCATTAAGGCGGCATAAAGCGTCGTGGTTTTACCGGAGCCGGTGGGGCCGGTGACCAGCACCATGCCATAAGGCTCCTTGATGGCGCGGCGGAAGGGAGCGATGTTGTGGTCGGAGAAGCCAACGACATCCAGATTGAGCGAGGAGAACTTCTCGCTCATCGACTCTTTGTCGAGCACGCGCAGGACGGCATCCTCGCCATAGATTGTAGGCATGATGGAAACGCGAAAGTCGATCAGTCGGTTCTTATAGCGCACCCGGAACCGCCCATCCTGAGGGATGCGGCGCTCGGCGATATCGAGCTCGCTCATGACTTTGATGCGGCTGATGATGGTGGAATGCCATTCCTTGGCGATGGGCGGCATGGCGTATTGAAGCACGCCGTCGATGCGGTATTTGATAGCGACTTCCTGGTCCCGTGTTTCGATGTGGATGTCGCTGGCGCGGCGTTCCAGCGCGTTGAATATGGTGGTGTCGACCAGCTTGATGACCGGGGCAATGTCGCTGTCTGCCGAGCTAAGCCGATCGATCGAAAGGGTTTCCTCCTGGTTGTCCTCATCGCCGACCACGTCGAGCGTAAAGCCTTCGGTGACTTCCTCGAGCACGCGCTGAGACTGCTCGGTCTTCTTGAGCAGGTCCGAGATCTGCGAGAGTGTGGCAACTTTGACGTGCAGCTTCTTTTCCAGCAGGATGGCCAGTTCATCGATCAGGTTCAGATTGCGGGGATCGGCGAGCGCGATCTCGAGCGTGCCGTTAAAGGCCTGCAAGGGCACAAAGTTATAGCGGAACATCAGGTCGACCGGGATCGAGCGGAACAGATCGTGGTCAATCCGGGCCTCTTTGAGATCGACGAAATCGAATCGATAACGGCTGGCCATGGATTTGGCTTGCGCTGCTTCCTGCACTGGGTCCGCGAATCGTAATCGGTCACCGGCTGCCATGTATAGTCGCCTTTCGGGGGGACGCAGAGAGCACACGCGTGCTCCGGCCCCACAGTAATATAGACGGCCGGGGGGAGCGAATCGTGGAGAGTGGGTGAAAAGTTGCGGAAAGCGGGAATTTTCTCCTTTATTTCACCTAAAGATAGGGCCCCAAGTTGGCTTACCAGTAGGAAACCGGCGACACTCCGGTCGCTTCGCGGCGGGCCCGCCAAGGTGTCGGCTAGGGCTGCAACCGCCATAAGGTCCGCGATTCTGCGGAAAACATTCAAGTACCATGACTTACAGCCGAAAAGGGATGCATGGGCTCCCGATCAAGCCAGTGTCGGAACGCCCTCGGTCAGAGGGGAGAATGGGTTTCAAGGATGAGGGGCGGCTCCCGCGGCGGCTAAGGCAAAATCGCGACCCGGAGAAAGAGCTTTGATGCACTGGAATCCACTTCCCGGTTTGTGCGATCTATCGATCCAAAGCAAGCTGATCGCTTTGCTGATGGCGGCGATTACGGTTTCGCTGGGATTGGCCATGGGGGTTTTTGTTCTGGTTGAGTTGAGCGCCTTCCGGGATTCGTTGCGCCGCCAGATGGAAACAACCGCCCGGTTCCTCTCCGAATCCGCGGCGGTCGCCTTGGCGTTTGACGATTCAAAACGCGCGTCGGATTCGCTCGGCGCGCTACGGGCAGACAGCTTGGTGGAAGCGGCCGGACTCTATCGGCCCAACGGGCGATCAATGGCAGCCTACCACTTGCCTGGGGCCGGGCGGCCCGCAAGCCGGGCGGCGCTGAGAAACGAAGTGATCTTTAGCGGCAACCACTTGGAACTCTATCGCTTGGTGCTGCTCGACCGGGAGCAGGTCGGGATGGTCTATTTGCGAGCCAGGCTTCGCACGTTCCCGCAATTGCTTTCCCGTTTTTCGGCGATCGCGGCGCTTGTCTTTGTCCCATCGCTCGCGGCCGGGCTCATGGTCTGCTCCCGGCTGCAGCGGATTATCTCCGGACCGATTCTGGAAACCCTGGCCTCGCGTGACCAGGAGCTGATCCGCGCACAAACCGAACTGGAGCAGCGGGTGCAGCAGCGTACGGCCGAGCTTCAGGCCGAGATTGCCGGGAGAAAGAGTGTGGAAATGGATCTGGTTGCGGCCAAGGATCTCGCCGAGGAGTCCAACCGTGCCAAAACTTCTTTCCTGGCAAACATGAGCCACGAGCTGCGAACTCCTCTGAACGCGATTATTGGCTATAGCGAGATGCTGGAGGAAGATGCCGAAGCGGAGGGAAAGCAGGCGGCCATCACGGATCTGAGAAAGATTCACTCCGCCGGACGTCACCTGTTGGCGCTCATTAACGACGTGCTCGATATCTCAAAGATCGAGGCGGGTCGGATGGACGTCAAACTGGAGGAGTTTGAAACCGCTCAGTTGATTCGGGACGTGATCCATACGGTGGCGCCGATTGCGCGTAAACATCGAAACCGTCTGGAAGTCCGCGGCGGCAACGCTCCGGAAACGATGACGGCTGATCTCAGGCGCTTTCGCCAGAGCTTGCTGAACCTGCTAAGCAACGCATGCAAGTTTACCGAAGAAGGGGCCGTCAGCCTGGAAGTCGAACTCGCCGAGTACGACGGACGGCAGTGGATCTGCTGGATCGTAACCGACACCGGGATCGGAATTCCGCCGGAAAAAATGAAGAACCTGTTTCAGGCCTTCTACCAGGCCGATTCGACAAGCACCCGCAAATACGAAGGGACAGGACTCGGTCTGGCCATTTCCAAGAGGCTGTGCGAGATGATGGGCGGCGACATCACGGCCACCAGCTCGCCCGGGAAAGGATCTACATTTACGATCCACATGCCGGCCCATGCGCCAGCCCATCGGCGCGCCGTGGCGGAGCAGGAGGCCCTTTGTGACTAAGATTCTGATCGTTGAGGATAACGAATCGAATCTGGATATGCTCTCGAGGCGGCTGGAGCGCCGCGGATTCTCGGTTATGAGCGCCCGCGATGGACGGGAGGCGGTGGAAGCCGCGCGCCGCCATTGCCCCGATCTGATCCTGATGGATCTGGGGCTGCCGGGCCTCGATGGCTGGCAGGCTGCGCGGATTCTGAAGAGCGAATGCGAGACGCGATCGATACCGATCATCGCGCTGACCGCTCATGCCCTGAACGGAGATCGCGAAAAAGCCAGGGCCTCGGGCTGCGACGACTACGACACCAAACCGGTCGAGATCTCCCGGCTGGTCGAGAAGATCGAGTATTTCACGGGCCGGGAACGGAGGGAGCCATCCAATGATTGAGCAAACCACGGATCGAGCCGCCATGGCGAATCTGCTGGTCGTCGACGATGAAGAATCGAATCGCGACATGTTGTCGCGCCGGCTCGAGCGCGCCGGATACCGCGTCCGGACTGCCGCCAGCGCAATGGAGGCGCTCGAGGCCATTCAAACCTCGCAGGTGGACCTGGTCCTGCTCGATGTCATGATGCCGGAGATGAACGGGCTGGACCTGCTCAGGCTTTGCCGGTCGACCTATTCTTCGGCGCAGTTGCCGGTGATCATGGTTTCGGCGCTCAGTGAGGGCCATCACGTGGTTGAGGCGCTTAACGTCGGCGCAAATGACTTTGTCGCCAAGCCGTTGGATTTTCCCGTCGCACTGGCGCGCATTCAGTCCCACCTTCACCGCAAGCGGACCGAGCAAGCGCTGAGGGAGAGCGAGCAGAACTATACGCTGGCCGCCCTCGGCGCCAATGATGGGCTCTGGGATTGGGATCTGCAATCCGGCCGCGTCAACTATTCCCCTCGCTGGAAGGCAATGTTCGGATACGAGGAGAGCGAAATCGGAGACCGCATCCACGACTGGCTGCGGCTTGTTGCTTCGGCGGACCGGGATTCGGTTCAGGCCGCGCTCGATCGGGCGTGTGCCGACGGCGGACCGCCGGAATTGATGATTGAACACCGGATCAGACACAAAGATGGATATCACCGCTGGGCCGTAAGCCGCGCCGTCGTGATGCGGGATGCGTTGGGCGACGCTGCTCGCTTTTCCGGATCGATCAGCGATGTGACCCGGTCCAGGGCCTATGATCCTCTCACCGGCGTCGGAAACCGGGTTCTCTTCATGGACCGGCTGGAGCAGGCGTTCCAAAAACTTCAGCTCGACCGCCGCTACGGGTTCGCCGTGATGATTCTCGACTTGGACAGCTTCAAGGTGGTCAACGACAGCCTTGGCCACGCCCTCGGCGACCTGCTGCTGATCGAAGTCGCCCGGCGATTGCAGTCGTTGGTCCGATGCGCGCCCAGCGGGCAGACATGGACCGATCTGGTGGCCCGAATGAGCGGAGACGAGTTTGCCATCGTGCTGGAATCGATCGAGCGGCCCGGGGACGCTGAGATTGTCGCGGATCGAATCCTCAAGGAGCTGTTCAAGCCGCTGCTGATCGAGTCCAGGGAGATCTATGCTTCCGCCAGCATCGGGATCGCTGTCAGCCGGAGCGAGTATCGTTCTCCGGAGGAGATGATTCGGGACGCGGATACCGCCATGCACCGTGCACAAACACTGGGCCGCTCCCGCTTTGTCATCTTTGACGATCAAATGCATGAGCAGGTGGTGGAGCGTCTCGAATTGGAGAACGATCTGCGCCGCGCCCTGGACCAGGACCAACTGGCCCTGGCTTATCAACCAAGAGTGGAACTCAAAAGCGGACGGCTCATCGGCTTTGAAGCTTTGCTCCGATGGAACCATCCCATTCGCGGAATGATCATGCCGGGCCGGTTCATCAGCCTCGCCGAGGAAACGGGGCTGATTGTTCCCATCGGGTTCTGGGTCTTGCGTGAGGCGTGTAAGGACTTGGTGCGATGGCAGAAACAGTTTCCCGTCGATCCGCCTCTCGACGTCGGCGTCAACGTTTCTCTATGTCAGTTCCGGGATGAAGGGTTCGTGGATCGCGTCGGCGCCATTATCAAGGAATCGGGGATCAGTCCTTCCAACCTGCATTTGGAAATCACCGAAAGCGTGCTGATGGACAGTTTCGAATCGACGCTCACCAGTCTGAACCGGCTGCGCGAGCTGGGCGTGGGGCTCAAAATCGACGATTTCGGCACCGGATACTCCTCGCTTAACTATTTGCATCGCCTTCCCTTCACCGCCTTGAAAATTGACCGGTCCTTCATCATCGAGATGAATCGGGATCCCACTTGCATGGGCGTTGTGGAAACCATTGCCTCGGTTGCACGCGGTCTGCAAATGGAGATCATTGCCGAAGGAGTGGAGACGCTCGAGCAGGCCGAAAGCCTTCGATCATTGGGGTGCCAATATGGCCAGGGCTATTACTTCGCGCGCCCGATGATGCCGGATGCCGCCGAGGCTTATATGGCGAAAATGCTGGGACCGGAACAGGCGGTAAAATCAATGTAACGCGCGTGCGAATTCCCATCTTGTTTTGCGCCATGTCGGCCGCCGCCTCCGGCGCGGGCGTGCAACTTCACCTGCAGTACAGCGCCATCCGCAAGGCGCTCTCCGAGCAGATGTTCCCCACCCAGGGAAGGATGTATGTAAAAGGGACCGTGCAATCACGATGCAGCTACGCCTATTTGGAGAACCCGCTGATAGGCGGCCGGGACGGCCGGATCGAGATCCTGGCCCGCTTCACGGGACGCAACAGCCTCAATATTCTGGGACTGTGTCTGGGCATGGGAGACGCTTTCGACTTACGGATCCTGACAGCGCCCTACTACGAGAAGGGCGCCATCCGCCTCAAAGACGTCAAAGTCGAAACCCTTGACCGGGAGACCTACTACTCGCGCAAGGTCAGGGAAACGATCATGGAGAGCCTCCCGTCGAAGTTTGAATACCGCGTGGATGAGGAAGCCAGCAAGATCCTGGAACGCAAGACCGCCGGCGTTCCCTACCAGCAGCAACTCTCCGGTTTTCAGGTATCGCGCATCGAAGTGACGTCGGAGGCTTTAATCCTTACGCTCGAGTTTACGCTGGTGGTGAAGTGAATCCGGCTCTGAGAGAGCGGCCTTTCGCGGTCATCTTTCGCTGAAGGGCGGCCATGAGACGGTCATGCACGTCTTGTGGAAGCTGCTGGGGCTCCATGCCGCGATAGATCCTGATGGTCTGTTTGCTGGTATCGAGTATGACCCAACAGTTGGGGCATTCGGTGATGTGGAGCTCGAGCCCGGCGCGAAGCTCAACGTCGATGGCGCCATCAAGGTAATCGCTGAGCTCACGCAGAAAATCCTTACAAGTAAGCAAAGACGTCGTCCCCCTTCTTCTTGAATGCTCGCGTCAGTCTGTCGCGTAACTCAAGCCGCGCCCGCAGCAAACGGCTCTTGACCGCGGGGATGGAAAGCCCCAGCGCCTGCGCGGTCTCTTCGGTGGAAAGCTCGTCGATATCGCGTAGCGTAAAAACGATGCGAAAGGCGGGCTTGAGTGTTTGGACCGCGCTTTCCAGAATGGACCGCAACTCTTCCTGGGCGTATTGGTCTTCCGGATTCCCGTCCCATACGGCGATTTCGCGCACCATCGGCTCCTCGGCTCCATCGGCGGGCTCATCGAGGGAAATAGTCCGGCGGGTCTTGCGTTTTCGAAGCTTCATGAGCGATTCGTTGACGGCGATGCGAACCAGCCAGGTGTAGAACTTCGAATTGCCCTGAAAATCATCGAGGTGTTCGTAAGCCTTCAGAAAGGCTTCCTGCAGCACGTCTTCCGCATCCTCGTCGGAATCGGTAATCCGCTTGGCCAGCCGGAAGATTTTCCGCTCATATTCCGATACCAGGCGGGAAAAGGCCTGCTGGTCGCCCTGCCGGGCGCGCTGCACCAAACCCTGTTCGTCGAATCCGGCGGTTGCTTCGGCGGCTTCCATTTGAAGTACCTTCAAATCCCCATGGTAACAGGCGCTTAAGACTGGTTGGATGCAGCAATGTTATGCTCAGATTCAATTAAGCGCGGCGTGGGCCGGGCTTGATACAATCCACATCTTCAAGGGAGGTATGCCGATGCGAACGCGTCTATGTCTACTGATGCTGCTCGGAGCAGCGGGTTTGTTCGGCCAGCAGAAGAAAGTGCTGGTTACTGGCCGGGGGATCTCCTGGATCCCGGACATGAAGGTAGTGGCTCCGAATGTAAACTTTGTCGAAGGGCGGGCCGGCAGTGTTGCGAAGGAAGTGACCGACGCGGACGCCATACTAGGAGAGGTCAGCCCCGAGATTCTCAAGGCGGGCAGAAAGCTCCAGTGGGTCCATATCTACTCGGCGGGCGTGGAGCGGTACCGGTTTCCGGAGCTGGTCAACTCATCCATCACTCTAACCAATGGAAAGATCATTCAAGGTCCTGAGATTGCCGATCACGCAATGGCTCTGCTGCTCTCCCTTACACGGGATCTGCACCGCGCGATTCCGGGGCGGGCAAAGGAGGAGTGGGACCGCGACGGCTATCGCGCCATTGAGCTGCGCGGCAAAACGGCCCTGATCATCGGCGTCGGGGGAATCGGCTCGCAGATTGCGGCGCGAGCGCATGCCTTTGGCATGACCATAATCGGAGTGGACCCGAAGGACATTCCCTACCATCCGGCCATCAGCCAGGTAGTTCCGCCGGACCGGCTGAATACGGTGATCCCCAAGGCTGATGTCGTTTTCGTTTCGGCGCCGCATACGCCCCAGAGCGAAAAGATGATGGGCGAGAAGCAGTTCGATCTGATGAAGAAGAACTCTTATTTCGTCGCCGTCTCGCGTGGAAAGCTTTACGACACGGGCGCGCTGGTGAAGGCGCTCGACTCGAAGAAGCTGGCTGGCGCCGGGCTCGATGTCACCGATCCGGAGCCGTTGCCCAAAGGTCACGCGCTGTGGAAGTTCGAGAATGTCGTCATCACGCCCCACGTAGCCACGGTGTCGGACATGCTCGCCGAACGGAGCCGCGAGCTGGTGCTGGATAACGTGGCGCGCTTCGCCAAAGGCGAGCCGCTGCGGCAAGTTGTCGATAAGGCAAGAGGATACTAGCGCGCCACGCTACACTAAGAGTTTTGATGCGGCATTCGCGGATAGCGGTGATCGGCGCTCCGCTCGACCTGGGCGCGGGGCGGCGCGGCGTGGACATGGGACCATCCGCTATCCGCGTCGCGAACCTGGACGAGCGGCTGGCCAGGCTGGGTTATGAAGTCGAAGACCTGGGCAACGTAAAGGTCGAGCAGGCGGAAAGCATTCTTTCCGGACCCGAGAACGCCCACTATCTGCCCGAGATTGCGCAAGCCTGCAAGACCATTGCGGCCTTGGTGATCAAAGTGTTGGCCAAAGGGGAAATGCCGCTCGTTCTGGGCGGCGACCACTCGGTGGCGGTGGGGACCGTTTCCGGCTTGGCGCGTCATTACAGGAAGCGGAAGAAATCGATCGGGCTGTTATGGATCGATGCGCACGCCGACATGAATACTCCGGAAACATCGCCTAGCGGCAACGTGCATGGGATGCCGCTCGCCTGCCTCGTGGGCATGGGACCGCCCGAGCTGTCGCATCTTTATAACTTCGCGCCCAAAGTGGATCCCAAAAACGTGGCGCTGGTTGGCGTGCGCGATGTCGATCAACTGGAAAAGCCGCACGTGAAGGAATCGGGAGTGCGGGCGTTCACCATGCGCCACATCGACGAAAAAGGAATGCGCCCGGTGATGAGGGAGGCGATCGAGATCGCCTGCGCCGGCACGGCAGGGTTCCATTTGTCCTTCGACATGGATTCGGTGGACCCGCAATTTGCGCCCGGCGTGGGAACGCCCGTGCGCGGCGGCATCACTTATCGCGAAGCGCATCTTGCGATGGAGATTGTCAACGACTCACGCCGCATGCTCTCGCTCGAAGTAGTGGAAGTGAACCCGGTGATTGACGAAGTGAACCGGACCGCGGAGCTGGCGGTGGAGTTGATCATGTCGGCGATGGGGAAGAGGATCCTGTGAAGCTGCGGGTGGCTGTGATTTACGGAGGCAGAAGCGGCGAGCATGAAGTGTCGCTCCGCTCGGCGCGATCGATCCTTGATGCGCTCGACACAGACCGCTACCAAGTCAGCGAATATGTAATCTCGAAAGAGGGCAAGTGGTCGCCGGGGCCGCTCGTCCCGGAACCCGGAGCGAATGCGGTGGATGTCGTTTTTCCGGCGCTTCACGGGACCTTTGGAGAGGACGGAACCATTCAGGGACTGCTCGAGATGGCGGACCTGGCCTACGTGGGGCCGGGCGTGTTCGCTTCCGCCGCGGCCATGGACAAGGAGGTCATGAAACGGCTCTGCCACGAGCGGGGTCTGCCGGTTGTCGAATACGTTACGCTCCTGTCTTCGCACCTGGACACGCGGGAGCCATGCAAACATTTCCGGTATCCGATGTTCGTTAAGCCGGCCAATCTCGGTTCTTCCGTCGGCATCTCCAAAGCGGGCAATTGTGAGGAGCTTGCCGGAGCCTTACGCATGGCGGCGCAGTTTGACCGCAAGGTGATCGTCGAGCGCGGCATTGCCGGCCGGGAACTGGAATGCGCCGTGCTCGGGAATGAGGATCCGTCGGCCTCGATGCCTTGCGAAATCATCCCCTCCAAGGAGTTTTACGACTACGAAGACAAATACCTCCTCGACCGTGCGCAATGCCTCGTTCCGGCGGACCTGCCGGAAGAAACCACGACGGAAGTGAGGCGGCTGGCGGTGGAAGCCTATAAAGCGGTGCAATGCGAAGGGATGGCGCGGGTGGACTTTTTGCTCGAAGCCGCAACCAACCGGATCTACATCAACGAGATCAACACCATTCCCGGATTCACGTCCATCAGCATGTTTCCCAAGATGTGGGAGCACTCGGGTCTGGACATGCCAAAGCTGGTGGACCGGCTGATCGGGCTTGCTTTGGAGCGTCAAACAGCGCGCCGCGCGCTGCGCTTTTCGTTGTGATCTAAGATGCCTATCCTGCTGCCTGCGCTTTTGTTGTTGTTCGCCGATGAGAGAATCGCGGATCTCGAGGCGGCCGTCAAACGGCTGGTGGAAGTGTTCTCCGCGATCGAGCGGGAGGCAGCCGATCCGGTCGCCCCCGATCAGGCTATTTACCAGGGCGCGATACCCGGTATGCTGCGGCGCCTGGATCCGCATACGATTTTCTTCGACGCCGCGCAGTTTGAGCAGCTCAAGGAGCTGGAAAAGAGCACGCGAAAAGGGTTCGGGAGCGTGGTGTCGGTGCTGCCCGGGCGGGTGATCGTTTTGCAGACTTTGCCGGGCACTCCCTCCGGCAGGGCGGGCATTTCCGCCGGCGACGAGATCATGGCAATCAACGCAATTCCGATCGCGCGGCTGGAAATGGAGCAACTAGTGGAGTTGCTGCAGTATTCGAGGCAGCAGCAGGCCCGCCTGGATGTGAAAAGGCCCGGTAACGCACGCCTGCTCACCTTTGTCCTGACGCCGGAAGAAGTTGACTCACCGGCAGTGGATCGGGCGTTCGCGCTCGCGCCCGGCGCCGGGTATGTGCGGGTATCAAGCTTCGAGTCCGAAACCGGTGCGCAGTTGCGGAAGGCGATTGATTCGCTGGGCGCGGACAAGCTTAAAGCGCTGGTGATCGATCTCAGAAACAATCCCGGCGGCGTGCTGGCCGCGGCGCTGGATGTCTGCTCGCTGTTGCTCAAACCGGGCGCGCGGATTCTGACCGTGCGAGGGCGCTCGAAGGAGCCCGAGGACGTGACGGTGTCCGTCAAGGCGCGGCCGTATGAGTTCCGTGTTGCGGTGCTGATCAACTCCAAGTCGGCCAGCGCATCCGAAATTGTGGCGGGCGCCATACAGGATTACGATCGCGGCGTTGTGCTCGGCGAACCGAGCTTCGGCAAGGGTCTGGTGCAAGGCGTGTATCCGCTGTCGTCGGGGACGGGGCTGGCGCTGACGACGGCGCACTACTACACCCCCAGCGGCCGGTCGATCCAAAAGCCGCTGGAAGGCGGGCAGCTTGATCCGGCAGCCGCGGCGCCAGCCGGGGAATATAAGACGGCCAAGGGCAGAGTGGTTAAAGGCGGCGGAGGCATTCATCCTGATGAGATCGTCTATCCGGAGCCGGTGACGCGGTTCCGGGCCGTTGTGGAAGCCAGCGGCATCCTGACAACCTTCGCTACTACTTACATTCTCAGAAACAAAGTAGAAGAGACATTCGATGTGACGCCGGCCCTGCTTAATGAATTGCAGGTGTTTCTGTCGGAGAGCAGGATTCGTCCCGGGGTCAGCGAATGGTCGCTGGAACGCGCCTGGATCCAGGCGCGGCTCAAGCAGGAAATCCTCACTCAGGCGGTGGGCGTCGAAAAAGGCGACGAGGTGGAAATGCGTCGCGATCCGGTTGTCAGGCGCGCACTCGCTTTGTTAGGAGTGGAGTAATGCGCTGGTGCATCGCAAGTTTTCTGGCCCTGCTGGCTGGCGACGGTGCGTTCCACTTGATTTCGCAAAGCCGTCCGGCGGCCGCCAATAAGGAAGACCAGCTCTGGCATCATCGCAACCGCGGCAAGGCTTTCTACGAGAATCCGACAACACAGGCGCAGGCCGTCGAGGAATTTCGCCGCGCGCTCGCTCTTGCCCCGGGCTCCCCACGCGAGCGCCTGAATTATGGCCTGGCGCTGCTCCGCGCGGGACGCACCCCGGAGGGAGTGGCGGAGCTTAAGAAAGTGCAGGGGCAGAGTCCCGGTCTTCCGCATACGTGGTTCAATCTCGGCATCGCCCACAAGAAAGCGGGAGAGGTGGAGCAGGCCGTCGCGATGTTTGAAAAGATGGTTGCGCTCGTGCCGGACGACGCGGTGTCGCATTACAACCTCGGCGTGCTGTACAAGCTCGAAAACCGCCTCGCCCAGTCGCTTGCGCAGTTTGAAAAAGCCAGGCAGCTTGCGCCCAGCCTCGCGGCGCCGCACTTTCAGCTTTACAATGCCTACCGTCTGAGCGGGAAGCGGGAGGAGGCGGCGCGAGAGCTGGCGCTGTTTCAGCAGATGAAGAAGGCACAGGAAGACTCCGGCATCACCGAAGACATGGAATGGAACGAGTACGCCGAAGTCTATGATCCGATCGAGCCGTCGCTATCCGGCGCTGAGGCCGTGCCTCCCGCCGCGCCGCGTTTCACGGCCCGCGTTTTGGATGCGGCGTTCGAGGCGCGGGAAGCGCTCGTCTTCGACTACGACGCCGATGGCAAGCCGGACGTGCTTGCCTGGGGACCCAAGGCCGTGAAGTTGTTCCGGAGCGGGTCGCAGGCGGCGCTGGCCGCTCTGCCGCCAGGCCGTAACTTCGCGGCGTCCGACGTCGATAACGATGGGTTTCCCGAGCTGTGCGTGTTGACCGCGAATTCCGCCGAGTTGCTGCACAACCGGAAGGGAAAGTTCATGAAGGCCGCAAAACCGCTCGCTACGGGGACATTCACGCACGCCCTCTGGCTCGATTACGACCATGACTATGATCAGGATTTGCTGCTGTTCGGTGAAAAGCCCGTTCTGCTGCGAAATCAGGGAGAGGCCGGGTTCGCCGAGCGCACCAGCGACTTTCCCTTCGTGCCCGGCGCGCCGCTGCATGTTGCGGCGATTCGCGTGATGGCCGATACCAAGGGAGTCGATGTGCTGGCCAGTCACGGAGGACGCGGCTCGTTCCTCTATCGCGACCGGTTGGCGGGCAAGTACGAACGCGTGTTGATGGAGGAGCATTTGCCGGGACCGTTTCAAGTCTGGGATTGGAACCATGATGGCTACCTCGATCTCGCCTATGCGGGCAAGGAGGGCTTGCGCCTGATAGCGAACCGGCGCGGCGTCTGGCGAGAGGAGGGCAGGCTCCCGCCGGTGTACGGAGGCTTTGGATTCGGCGATGTGTCGAATCACGGCGCAACAGAAGTAGTTTCGAGGGGGATGATTCACCCGCTCAGCGGGAAGCCGAGAAAAGCCGAAGGGCTCGACACCGGGCATGTGCTGACAGTTGCGGATTTCAACGGAGACGGCAGGGAAGATGTGATCACGGCGAACGGCGCCAAGCTGATCCTCAACGAGAACACGACGCTCACCAAGAACCGTTGGTTTTCGGCGAAGCTGAACGGCGTCAAGAACCTCAAGCTTGCTCCGGGAGCGGAAGTGGAAGTGCGCGCTGGAGGACTTTATCAGAAAAAAATCTACCAGGGCTACCCGATTACGTTCGGGCTTCGCGGGTACGGACTTATCGACACCGTACGGATCACCTGGCCGAACGGGCTGATTCAGAATGAGCCGAAGCAGCCGCTCGGGCGGCTGACGGCCTACAAAGAAGCGCAGCGGCTTTCCGGATCCTGCCCCATGATCTTCACCTGGGATGGCGCCGGGTTCACATTTCTCACCGATGTGCTCGGCGTGGCCCCGCTCGGCGCCAGCTCGGGCGATGGAGAATACTTCCCCACCGATCATGATGAGTATGTCTGGATCCCGGGCGAGGTTTTGCGCGAGAAAGACGGCTTCCTCGATTTGCGCATCACCGAGGAGCTCGGAGAAGTTACCTACCTCGACCAGTTAAAACTGATCGCCGTGGATCATCCCGCCGGTGTGGAAGTATTCTCGAACGACAAATGGAAATCGCCGCCGTTTCCCGAATTCAGGCTGTATGAAACGAAGAGAAGGCTGCCGCCGGTCCGCGTCGTCGATCATCGCGGACGCGACGTGCTTTCCATGGTGAGCAAACGCGACAGCCGCTACGCCGGCGCGTTTGAGCGCACCATGAGCAACACGGCCGAGATGCACGCGCTGGAGTTGGACTTCGGCCCGGGCGCGCCGGACGAAGATCTCTTTCTCGTGCTCAACGGCTGGGTGGACTGGGCCGATGGAAGCACGTTCCGCAAGACCTCGCAAGAGCCCGGGCGCTCGCTAACGCCGCCTTATTTGCAGGTGCGCGACAAGGCTGGGGTCTGGCGCACCGTGATTGAGGACATGGGAATCCCGTCCGGGAAAACGAAAACGATAGCCGTGGATCTTTCCGGCAAGTTCCTTTCCTCTTCCCGCGAAGTACGTATCGTGACGAACCTGTGCGTGTTCTGGGATGAGGTATTTCTCGGAGTGAGGGAGCCTCGGTCGGCGGCGCGACTCGGCGATTTGCGCCTGAGCACGGCACATCTCTCATTCCACGGCTTCTCGAAAGCCGTGATTCATCCGGAGCGGCGCCAGCCCGAACACTTTATCTATGAACCGGCGTCGTCGGTATCGTCGTGGAATCCGACACCGGGCATGTACACGCGATTTGGCGACGTCAGGGAGTTGCTTGGAGAACCCGATGACCGCTTTGTGATTATGGGATCGGGCGACGAAATCAAGGTCCGGTTCCGCGCCGCCGCGCCCGTCGAAGCCGGCTGGAAGCGCGATTATCTGCTGTACGTGAACGGCTGGGCAAAGGACAGCGACGCCAATACGGCTCATTCCCAAACCGTGGAGCCACTGCCGTTTCATGGGATGAGCCGCTATCCTTATGCGCCTCCGGAGCGGTTCCCCGAAGACGCCGGACGAAGGGCTTATCGCGAACAGTACAACACGCGACCGGCGCTGCGGCTGCTGCGGCCCATCGCGCCATGACGGGAAGACGGGAGCGCGCGGCCGCGGCGCTTACCATCCTGCTGGCGCTGAATGGCGCCTATCTGGCATCGTTCGATTCAGCGACGATACTGTACATGGCCAACGTTGTGCTCCACCTGGCGGCAGGCGCGGCTCTGTTTTTGCTGCTGCCAATAATGCTCTCACGATGTAGCGGGATGGGCCGGCTGGCTGCGCTACTGCTGGCGGCCTCGGCGCTGCCTGCTTTGTACCTCACGGTGAAGGGCAACACGCTCGACCAGCGCGCATGGCTTTATGCGCATATCGCGCTGGCTGTCGCGGGTGTGGCGGCTCTTTGCATCTGGGCTTGGCCTCGTCACCGGCGATTCCGCCGGCTTCCGGCCGCATCGCTGGCCATTCTGGGACTTTTGCCCGCCTCCACCCACTTCAAGTCGGGAGTTTGGCCGGATCCTGCCGGCCGGATCCGCAATCCGGTGAGCGCGCCCGCCTCGATGGAGGAGGAAGGAGAGGGTCCGCGGGGACCGTTCTGGCCGTCATCGTCGCGCACCAACCAGGGCATCATCCCTTCGAGCTATTTTCTCGATTCCGAGCAATGCGGGTCCTGCCATAAGGACATCTACGAGCAGTGGCGAAGCTCCGTGCACCACTTCGCGAGCTTCAACAATCAGTTCTACCGCAAATCGATCGAATACATGCAGCAGGTGCAGGGATCGACCAAACCGAGCCGCTGGTGCGCCGGCTGCCACGACCATGCGCTGTTGTTCAGCGGCAAGTGGGAGAAGCCCGTGCGGGAGCAGATCGACACAGCGGAGGCGCAGGCGGGGCTGGCGTGTGTATCGTGCCATTCGATCGCGCAGGTTCACGACACCATGGGCAACGCGGGTTTTACGCTGGAGTACAACCGGTTACACGAGATTGCCGCGAGCAGGAATAAGTACGTGCAGGCGGTGGACCGGTTTCTGACGTTCCTCAATCCGAAGCCGCACCGGCGAACGTTTCTGAAGCCGTTTCACCGGCTGGATTCCTCCGAGTTTTGCTCGACCTGCCACAAGGTGCACCTCGATGTGCCGGTAAACAATTACCGCTGGATCCGCGGCTTCAACGATTACGACAATCGACCTGCCATATGCCGCTGGTGCAGTCGCAGGATCCGGGCAACCGGAACGGATTCGTACATTCGCACAGGTTTCCCGGCGCCAATACGGCGGTAGCCCTGGCTAACAACGATCCGGAACAACTGGAAGTAACGCGCCAATTCCTGCAATCGGGATTCATCAGCGTGGATCTGTTCGCGGCAAGTCCGGTTGAGGATGATCCCAAACAAGTGAGGATGGTGCGGCGCGCGGGCGAAGCGGCTCAGGCTGCGCTCTCCACCTTCGCGGTGGGGGAAGAAGCCGAAGCCCCGGGGCAGGCGTTTCTGCGCGAGGTGGGCCGTGTGGCCGCGCCGCTCGATAGAGCGGGCGTCCGGTTTGAGCCCGGCTCGACTGTCAGGGTTGACGTTGTCGTGCGTACCCGGAAGATCGGGCACTTCTTTCCCGGAGGAACGGTGGACGCCTTCGACGTCTGGCTGGAAGTGGAAGCAATCGACGCGGCCGGCAAACATTTTTTCTGGAGCGGACGCGTTGAGGAGGGCGGCCGCGGTCCGGTGGAAGGTGGCGCGCATTTTTACCGTTCCTACCAATTGGACGCGGAGGGCAATCCGATCAACAAGCGCAACGCGTGGCAGACGCGTAGCGTATTGTACGTGCGTCTGATACCCCCAGGCGCCGCCGATACCGCCCACTACCGGATCAGAATTCCCGCCAGTGCAAAAGGTCCCATTACTCTCACGGCGAAATTGAACTATCGCAAGTTTGCGCACTATTACACGCAGTTTGCCTACGCGGGAGAACCCGAGCCGGGGCAGCAGAAGCTGGTGAGCCGGAATCATGACAGCCGCGCGTTCTCCTTTGTCCGGTCGAACATACCGGCCAACGTCTCCGGCGCGATCAAGGGCCGCATTCCGGATCTGCCGGTGATCCGGCTGGCCGAGGCTAAAGTAGTATTGGAGCTTGCGCCGCCGGGTGTGCGGACCGAATGGAGACAGGCGATCCTCGCCGGGGATTACGAGCGTTGGAACGATTGGGGTATCGGGATGCTGCTGCAGGGAGATTTGAAAGGGGCCGAATATGCGTTTCGCAAAGTGATCGATGCGAAGCCGGATTACGCGGACGGGCCGCTGAATGTGGCGCGCGCGCTCATTCAGGAAGGCGAGACGGAGGCGGCCAAGCCATTGCTCGATCGGGCCATGAAGATTCACCCCGGCCTGGCGCGCATTCATTTTTTCCAGGCGATGGTGGAAAAGGCGGACGGCCGCTACGATGCAGCCATCGCCAGTCTGCGGCGGGTGCTGGAGCAATATCCGGAGGACCGCGTTGCGCTCAATCAGCTCGGACGGCTGCTGTTCCTGAAGCGCGAGTATGCGGAGGCGGTGGCGGTGCTTGAGCGCGTGATGAGTGTCGATCCGGAAGATCTGCAAGCGCATTACAACCTCATGTTGTGCTACCGGGGACTGAATCAACCCGAGAAGGCCGAGCGCCACGCGCGGCTCTTCCAGCGCTTCAAGGTGGACGAATCGGCGCAGGCGATCACGGCGCGGCCGCGGCTGCTGCGTCCCGACGATAATAACGAGAGACAGATGATTCACGATCATGAAAGCGTGCGGCTGCCATGAGAGCCGCGCTGGTCGCGGCGCTGCTATGCGCCACGACGATTTCCGCCGCGCCGCCAGTCACTTTTACCGACGTTACGCGGCAGGCGGGCATACGGTTCCAGCACAACAACGGCCGCTCGGGAAAGAAATGGCTGCCCGAGACGCTTGGGTCCGGCTGCGCGTTTTTCGACGCCGATAGCGACGGATGGCCGGACATTCTGCTGATCAACGGCAAGGGCTGGATCGCCAGGCCGGGAGTGAAATCGACTCACAGGCTTTACCGGAATAACCGCGACGGATCGTTCGGCGACATCACGGCGGGCAGCGGGCTGGACGTGGAAATGTACGGTCTGGGCGTGGCGGTGGCGGATTACGATAATGACGGCCGCGAGGATGTCTACATCACCGCGCTCGAAGGGGACCGGCTCTTTCACAACGAAGGAAGCGGCCGCTTCAAGGATGTCACGGCCACTTCCGGAATCGGCAACGCACGCTTCGGAACGAGCGCGGCATGGTTTGATTATGATCGCGACGGCCGCCTGGATCTGTTTGTTGCCAATTACGTGGAGTGGAGCCCGAAGGCCGACTTGTGGTGTTCGCTCGATGGCGCGGTAAAATCCTATTGCACGCCGGAGTCGTACAAGGGCGTGGCTTCGAAACTTTACCGCAACCTTGGAGGCGGGCGGTTTGAAGATGCCGGCGCCAGGGCGGGCGTCGCCGATCCGAAGAGCAAATCGCTGGGAGTGGCGGTGCTCGATTTCGATTCCGATGGCTGGCCGGACCTTTTTGTGGCCAACGACACGCAGCCGAACAAACTGTACCGCAACAACCGCAACGGTACGTTCCGGGAAGTGGGACTGATGGCTGGAGTAGCTTTCGGCGAAGACGGAGTGGCGCGTGGAGCAATGGGGACGGACGCGGCCGATTACGACGGCTCGGGGCGCCCGCATCTGCTGGTGGGGAATTTCTCGAACCAGATGCTTGGCTTGTACCGCAACGAAGGCAATGGATTGTTCGTGGACGAAGCACCGCGCTCCACCCTGGGACGCGCGAGTCTGCTGAGCCTGACGTTCGGCGCGTTTTTCTTCGACTACGACCTCGATGGGCGGCTCGACATTTTCTGCGCCAACGGGCACCTGGACGAAGAGATTGAGCGTGTGCAGCCGAAGGTGAAATTCCGTCAGCCTCCACTGCTGTTTCACAACTCGGGAAAAGGACAGTTTGAAGACGCCAGCCGCGCGGCGGGACCCGATTTCATGAGGCCGCTGGTTGCGCGCGGCGCGGCCTACGCCGATTACGATGGCGACGGCGACCTGGATGTGTTGATCAGCACCAACAATGGCCCGGCGGTGCTGTTGCGAAACGACGGTGCGAATCGCAACTCCTGGCTGCGGGTGCGGCTGAAGGGGACGCGTTCCAACCGCAGCGGCATCGGGGCCGTGGTGCGGTTGCAGACCACCGCCGGCAGGCAGTGGCGGATGGTACACAGCGGTTCGAGCTATTGCTCGCAAAGCGAGCTACCGGTTACTTTCGGGTTGGGCGGCGCGCGTATCGAACATGTGGAAGTGGCATGGCCGGGCGGCGCCATCCAGCGGGTTGCCGCGCCGAAGCCGAACCAGGTACTTGAACTGACCGAGCCACAGTCGTAGGATTTTAGATGACCCTCTGCGACCGCGCATGCGACCGGCAATCGGAGGTTTGACGCTAGCCATGCGAATTGTACTCGAGATTCTCGATGGGCCACTGGCGGGCCGCACTATAGAGGCGGATGCCGGGCAAACTATGTCCGTGGGCCGAACGGCCAAGGCTCAAATTATGATGCCGCAGGACAGCTTTCTTTCCGGAGCGCATTTCCAGGTGGAATCGTCGGCGGCTGGTCACCTGGTGCGGGACCTGAACAGCAGTAATGGGACGTTTCTCAATGGGGATCGGATAGAGGAAAACCCGATCAAGAATGGCGACGTGATTTCGGCGGGACAGACGCGGTTTCTGGTCCATCTGCCGAAGGACGACATGATGCAGACGAGCGAAGTGAGAAAGTCGTCCACGGTGACTTTCGCGGCTCCGAGTATCGCAGCGATCGAGGCGGCGGGACAGCAGATGGCTGCGGCCCCGGCGCCGCAAGCTCCTGCGCTGGATCCGGCACAGAGGGCGATCACCGGGTATCTCGAAGGCCTGCTTGCGCCCTTGTTCGCGCTTCTGAGCGCGCCCGCCGAAGAGAAAATCCCCCAGGTTCTGATGGGTTTCGGAGAAACCTTTCAGGCGCTCGACGAGGGAATGTGCCCGGATTCGCCGCTGCCAAACGTGCATCTGGTTCAATTCCAGGAGCGATCCCAACTGTTGCCAAGAGTGGTTCAGCGGCGTTGGGGAACACGCACCGTAGTCTTTTTCGGCTCGATCCATCCCTTCGTGGAAGTGCGAAGACATCTGCAGCAGTTTTCCGTTCTGCACACCGAAGATGGCAAAAAACTGGTGTTTCGCTTTTGGGATCCGAGAGTGCTCGAGACGATCCTACAGGAGATGAGCAGGCAGGAACTGACCGCATTCTTCGGCCCTATTCGATCTTTTGTGATCGAAGGCGAGGGGGATGGACGCCAGCTTCTGGAGTTCACGCTGACTCCACATGGCCTGAGCCGGAAAACGCAGAGCCTGGTGTAAGCGGACCGCGATGGTTGCGCTACGACCGGGCAGCGCTAGGGGTGTGCTCCCACCGCAGGCCGCCGGAGAACTCTAATCCCACCCGGTATTTCAGCTTGTGAGTAATGCAATAGCGAACTGACGCGGTGCCATGCAAGCCAAGTTCGGCGGCTCTGAAGGTAATGAAACTACGCGTCGGTACCCTCTCGTTTAGTTCCAGCTTCGCGCCGGATTCGGAAATGTCGACCACCAGGCCGATCGAAACCCGTTGGACACCATCTCTATCCGTCCAGGAAACCTGGGCTTTGGCGGACGCTGGAACACGCTCGCGGCCACGCTGGCTCTTCTTCATTTTTATATGTATGCTAACACGGGCTGGCGAATCAGTCACGACTTATCTGGGAGACCGATAAGCCGCAACATCCGCCTGAAGCGCGGATCCTCCTTGAGCGAGTCCCAGAGCGGATCAATGCCTAACTGGGAAAGGTGCGGGTCGCGTTGCTCAAAGGCGAGGTCGAGCCAATCAAAAGTGCGATCCACATCGCCGAGACCCAGGTGAACCGCAGCCATGGCGGAAAGTTGCACGTGCGCGGTTTGGCGAAGTTGCTCCAGGCTCGCTAGCACGGCTTGGGCGTCGGCGCTACGCCCTGACCTGCCGTAAAAGTAACCCAGCAGCGCCGGTCCCCACAAGCCGCCCGGAGAAAGCTGAACCGCGCTCTTCTCCATCAATGAAATGGCCTCTGGGTGTCGGCCTTGATAGCCAAGGACGGTACCTTTAAAAAACGTCAGCAAGGGGTAATCGGGATCGACCTGCAAACCGCGTTCGTTCAACTGGAGGGCTTCCGGGTAGTTTCTTTCCGCGCAGGCAATCAGGGCAGCGCTGCCGTAGTAAAGCGGCCGCAAGGGATCTAACTCGATGGCGCGTTCGGCTGCCCGCCGCGCTTCCGGGAGCCTGCCCAAGGAGTATAAGCACAAAATGGAGTACGCAAAATACGCGATATCGTAGTTCGGAGCCAAGGCGACAGCCTTGTGAAACGCCGACTCGGCCTCCGCGAAATCCCACCGGTACGCTGCCAGCAAATACACCCGTGAGGCGTACGCTTCGCCCAAGGAATCATCCAGTTCGAGGGCTTTGTCGAGCAAACCCGCGGCTCTCTCTGGAACGTCGCGGGAGGGGATGGCGCCGTGAAAGCCGGAGGCCAACAGGCAATCGGCGATGCCGACGTGCGGAAGGGCAAACTGAGGGTCGCGTGCAATGGCCGCCTCAAAGTGCGTTCGGGCGAGCTTGAAACCCGCCACCGTGCGCCGGTGCCAGTGCTGCCGTCCGGTCACATAGAGTTGGTAGGCTTCAAAATCGTTCGTCGCGCGTTTGATCAGGCGGCTTTGGCCACCAGCCAGTTTCAGTTGCAGCTTCCGGACGATGGTTTGCGAGATTTCGTCCTGCACTTCAAAGATGTCATCGAGCGTGCGGTCGAAGCGCTCCGACCACATCTGGAACCCATCGGCGGCGTTGATCAGTTGCACGCTGATTCGAAGCCTGCCCCCTGCCCTGCGCAAACTGCCTTCGAGTACTGCGCCGACTCTGAGCTTCTGGCCGACCTCCTGCGCCCCAACCGCGGCGCCTTTGAATTGAAATGCCGAGCTGCGGGCGGCCACGCGCAGCCCTGGCACCTTCATCAGCGCGTTGATGATGTCTTCGGTGATTCCATCGCTGAGGAATTCGGTCTCCTGATCGTGGTTCATGTTGACCAGCGGAAGCACGGCGATGGAAGTGGTTTCGGCGGGCCCTTCGACTGCGCTTTCAAGCAGCGACGATTTGATTTCGGAGGCGCCCTGGAAGCGCTCGGCGGGGTCCTTGCGCAAACACCGCGCGATGATCCTCTGTAATCGCGCGGGAACGCTCGCTGGAAACGGCTTCGGTTCATCGCGCAGGACCGCGGTCAGCGCGGACAACGGCGATTCGCCCGAGAATGCCCGCCGTCCGGCGGCCATCTCGTAAAGCACCGAGCCAAAGCTGAAGATATCCGAGCGGGCGTCGACTTTTTGCCCTTGCGCCTGCTCCGGCGACATGTAGGAGTAGGTGCCCATTACCACACCAGCCTGAGTCTCGGCGGAAGTGACGGTGCTGTCGGAAGGTCCGATTTCGGAGACGCGCGAAAGCTTGGCCAGTCCGAAATCGAGCACCTTGACGGTCTTGCTTTCCGTAATGATGATGTTGGCCGGCTTAAGGTCCCGATGCGTGATGCCAACGGCGTGCGCGGCGGACAACGCATCGGCAAGTTGACCCGCAATGGCCATGATCTCTTCCGGAGCACAAGGACCGGAACTGATGCGCTCAGCCAAAGTTTTCCCCGTGACGAATTCCATCACGATATAGTCGAGCCCGTCTTGCTGACCGATGTCGTGAATGGTAACGATATTAGGGTGGTTTAGCGCTGAAGCGGCCTGTGCCTCCTGCAAGAACCTCCGCCGCCGGTCCGGATCGGAAACTTTGTCCCGGGGCAGCACTTTGAGTGCAACCAGCCGGTTGAGCCGGCTGTCGCGTGCCTTGTAGACTTCGCCCATCCCGCCCGAGCCGGCAGGTGCGATGATTTCGTAAGGCCCGAGGCGAGTCCCCGATTCCAATGGCATAAGGATTCGGGTTGATTGTATCCCACCTGGGGAAAGGGCCGCAAAGCGCCTAAGGCGTGGACAGCTCCTTTTCCAGAGTCCTGGCGGCATCTTCCAGACGCTTCTTCAGGGCCGGATTGTTCTCCGCTTTCCCGATTTCCTTGACGGCCAGAAGGTGCGCTTTCTTCAAAGCCATTTCCTGGCCGGTTTTGACATCGGGCTCGACGCCGGTTCCCTCCCAGTTGGTCTTGGACACCGGGTTGATGGCTCGCCCCGTGGAAATAAAAGCGCCGAAATGCGGATGCAGGCGCGCGCCTTCTCCCGGATGGGCTCCCCCTCCGGTAGTTTCCCCGACAATGGTGGCGCGCTTCAGGTTCTTGAGGTTATAGGTGAACTCTTCGGCCGCGGAAAACGTACGCTTGCTGGTAAGAACGTAAACGGGTTTGCCCGCCAGCCTCTTACCCGGTACGTAGGGCAGTGTCCACCATTGGTGCGTGCTGTCGGCCGGCCGGAAGTAAAGGTCGTTCAAGTGGACCACGTTGTCGAACAGGAAACTGGAGAGCAAGGCGACCATGGCAGGGTCTCCACCGCCGTTGCTGCGAAGGTCGACGATGAGGGCGTCGCTGTTGGCCAGAAAATTCATCGCCGCAACCGCCGTTTCTCCGCCGAGAGCGGCGTTCATGAAGCCGCGAAGATCCAGGTAGCCCACGTTGCCTTCCAGGATTTCTACGCGCTGAAATCCGAAGTTGGATCTGCCGGCCTGCCGGCGCATCCGTTCGATCTCTTCCGGAGGAGGTGGTCCGGACGGGCCGGTTCGCTCCGGAATCGGGTCGAAGCTATAGCGGACGCGAAGGTGTTTGTCGCGGCTGATCTCCTGGAGCTGCTCCGTGAGGATATCGGCGAACTGGCGGGCGCTGGTAACGGCCTCATACTCCTTGCTGTTGAGTCGCTGCTTGAGATCCGCGGCGAGTTTTACGCCCACGCCGGGGAAAACGTAGCGCTTTTCGAGCGCCTCCGCGAGTTTTTGGATCACTTGCTCGTGGTCGGCGGCAGCGATGGCGCGGTCCTCCTGCCCGGGACCGGGTTGGGCCGCGAGCAAGACCGGGAAAACGAAAATGGAGCAGGCGCGAAGAAACTTCATACCAGCCAGAATACACGCTGGAACGATAACGTTGTCTTGCGCGGAATTTACAAATGGGGACGGCTCAAAAGACAATAGTCAACTGAAGCCCGCCGGACACCCCGCCCGCCGGACCGCCGCCCACCCAGCCGCTCAAGCTCGTATCGCCTGGGCGCAGCTTGGCTGATTTCGAGACCGCTTCCACGGCGGATTTGACAGGATCCAGATACGGCTTGAAGGCCTGCTTGGTCTTGGAGACGTTCCTCCAATCGATCTTGTCGAGATCGCCGAGCGCTCCTCGCAGGGCGGCCTCACCCTTTTTGAACACCCCTTCCAGATCGCTGAGGTTTGGGGCAAGCTGACCGAAGGATAACTGCAGACGCCAATCTTTTTCCGACAGCGAGGCCGTGAAAGCAACACCCGGCGCCTGCGTTTTGAATTCCAGCTCCCCGCCCCAACTTCGTTTCACCGAGTGTTGTACTTTGCCGGAATAGAGTTTCATCGTTGCGCCCGAAACGGAGATGGTGACAACCCGGTTCAGCCACTTGTAATCCACCGAAGTCGGGATCGACCCCAAAACCTTCTTCAGGCGGGCAACGATTTCGGATTCACTAGGTCCCGCGCCGGCGGGCGGACCGGGCAGCCGAATCCCGTTATCTCTGGCCCATCCCTGGACCATCACGGAAATGTCAGCGTCGTTGAGGGCCGTGATCTGTGCCGCAAGCGCGTTGCGGACCTGCCGGATAATCTGCGACTCACCCAAAGCCCGCAGGGAATTCGTGTTGGCTTGAAGCCACTTTCTCACTTTTTCGGCAGGCTTTGAAATGTAGTCGGGCGGCAGGTTCAGATTGATTCTTCGAAAGTCTGTCATGGCATGACGCCGCAGTCCAGGCAACGATGCCTGTCCTACCCTCTCCTGCGCCGGCCATCCGGCCGGTTTTTTCCGTCCCCTTCATAGCTCGGCCGCGCCGCCGCTCGCTCCACCACTTTCTGGGTCCTGGCGTCGAACGCCAGCACCTTGCCTTGCCGGTAGGAATCCACCCCCATCTTAATCGCGGTCATGAGCTGATACCCGAATTGCGGGTTCAATACCGGCTTGTTACGCGTCCGCATGCAGTTCAGGAAGTCGGCCATGTGCTCGCGCCCGATATCTGTTTTCTCGACGGCTATGCTGCGCGCGGCGCGCTTGTCCTGGGGAACTTTATCCCGCCAGGCCGGCTCGGGCGTCACTGTGATCCCGGCCGGCTCGAACACGATCGTCCCTTTCTGACCGTAAATCACCTCCGGCATATGTTTGTTGGCGGCCGCGTTGGCCATGGACGAGGAAAGGTTCACAAAGAACTTTTCATATTCGATTACGGTGGCATAGGTGTCGGGCACTTCGCGATCCTTTTGCACATAGATGCCTCCGCTGCCAGTCACCCGCGTTGGAAACTGCGCCCCCATTGCGAACAGCAGCGGCCCCAGCTTGTGATAGAACAGATCGGTGGCGATGCCGCCCGAGTAATCCCAATACTTGCGCCACCGGAAATAGCGCTCCGCGCTGAACGGGCGCCTGGGCGCCGAACCCAGCCACCGCTTCCAGTCGATATTCTGCTCGGTGCCCTCTTCGTCCACGTGGTAGTTCCACTCACCGTCGATCGAGTTCCGGCTATAGGTGCCTTGCGCCCAAAGCAGATCGCCGATCTCGCCCGCTTCAATCAGCTCCTTCGCCTTGTGGTAGCGCTGATCAGCCAGGTGCTGGCTGCCAACCTGCAGCACCCGCCCGTACCTGCCGGCGGCCTGCGCCACGTGCCGCGCCTCATCGATCGTCAGCGTCATCGGCTTTTGCAGATACACATCCTTGCCCGCGGCCATGGCATCGATCGCCATCTGCGCATGCCAGTGATCGGGCGTCGAAATCACCACTCCGTCCACCTCTGGCTTCGCCAGCAGCTCGCGGTAGTCGTGGTAGACGTGAGCGGCTTCCAGCTTCGCCATTTCGCGCGCCCGCTCCTTGTAGCGCGTGTAGACGTCGCTCACCGCCACTACGCTTACATCGGCTTTTTCGGCGGCCCGGGCAAGCAGCCCTCGAAGCATTCCCGTGCCATTGCCGCCAACTCCGATTACCCCCATTTGGATTCTGCCGTTGGCCCCGATGGTCCGGGCGAGAGGCCGTGCCGCGTGGGCGGCAACCGTTGTCAATGCGCCGCCAACAAAGGCGCGCCGGCTGGATTGACTGGTAGACATGAGGGAATTGTATCAGTCTCTGCTTAATGGATCACGAAAACATTGCTACCGAATCCTTATCGAGGGAACTTAGCCTGCCGGTTTGCGTCTCCTCTTGTGAGGTTCAACGCACATGTTTACGTTTCTTCTCTGGTGCCTTCTGTTCATCATCTGCTGGCCGCTGGCCTTGCTGGCGCTGTTCCTCTATCCGATCATATGGCTGCTTCTGCTGCCATTCCGGATACTGGGGTTTGCAGTCGGCGGAGTACTGGATCTACTGAAGGCGATCCTGTATTTGCCCGCGAGGGTACTGGGGGGGCCGCGCCGCGCATAAGCGAATTCCCGGCTGGCCGGGCTTGACGGGAGGGAGTTTGCGCCCGCCCTCATTATACTGATAACATTGGAACTGGATCAGCCCGCTCCAAAAAGAGGTCATTATTGTCTTTCTGCGCCCGTCTACTGTTGCTAACGTGGATGGCGGTCCAGCTCCTTGCTGGGGACGCCGCGGAAGCCCCTGATGGGGTTCCCGAAGATGTACTGGAAAAATACATTGAGGTGACTCAGGCCCAGCGCGACCACCTGCGCGGGGTGAAGATGGACATCGACATCTCGGCGGAGCTTCCCAAGCTAAAGAAAAAAGGCCGGCTGTGGGGCTTGAGAACCATCACCAGGCTGGGCCAGATCACCTATGACGCGCTCAGGTTTGAGGGCGACAATACCGTAAAGAAAGAAGTGATTGCCCGCTACCTGGCGGCTGAATCGGATGTGGATCCCAAGAAGGCGCCCCCTATCACGCCTCAATTCTATAAGTTCCGTTATAAAGGCCTTGTCGAGCGTGTAGGGAAAACCGTTTACATGTTCCAGCTCACTCCCAAGAAGAAACTGGCCGGAACATTCAAGGGAGAACTTTGGCTCGACAAGGATACGTGCCTGCCTTTACGCGAATCCGGCCGGCTGTCCAAGAACCCTTCGGTATTCATAAAACGCTTCGAATTCGTGCGCACCTATGCGATCGAGGATGGATTGTCGATCCCCAAACAGACGCTGGGCACCGTGGAGACGCGGTTGTGGGGTAAGGCGGAGGTCCAGATCGACTTCAGCAACTTCGAAAAAGTAGATGCCGAACCCGCCGCGCACAGTTCAACGGGTAATGGCGTGCTCGCCAGGCATCCGTAACTGCCCTCCCCTTAGGAAGGGTTTCCTCCCACAATGGGCACATGGATGACGGTGACCTCCGTCGATTTGAGCGCAGCCGGCAGGACCTCCACGAGCTGATCCGGCCGGTCTACCCGAACGCCTCGCGCCCCCAGCGACTGAGCCAGCATGTCGAAGCGAATCGGACCGAGCTGCGTGCCAATGCCAAGGCCAAACTGGCGGAGGTGCCCGGTGTGCGTGATTCCCCAACATTGATCATCGGCCACGATCGCGGTAAAAGGAAGCTTCTGGCGAACGGCGCATTCCAGCTCCGCTACGGTAAAGGTGAAGGCGCCGTCGCCGGAAAGCAGCACAACCGGGCGGTCCGGAAAAGCCAAACGCGCGGCCATCGCGCCGGCGATTCCGTATCCTACAACGCCGCTTCGGCCGCAGGTGAGCCAGAAGCCTGGATAGCGGCGCTCACAAAGCACCTGGTGCGCCCACTGGCCGATGCTGCCGCCATCGATCAAAAGCGAGGCGTTATCGGGCAGCGTCCTGGCCAGTGCCGAAACGATGTCCATGGCGTGCGTTTGGCCATTCAACTTCTGGCCGGCCCCGGCTGCCTGAACGCGTAAAGTGAATTCGCTTCTCAGCCGCCGCGCCTGATCCAGCCAGGCGGGGAAACCACGCGACGCCAAAGAAGCCAGATGCTCCCCCAATGTCTCGAATCCCCGATCTAGGCGGCATACGGGGCCGGCTTGTTGCAGATACCCAACTCGGTAGTCGCCGTCGGCGCCGGCCAGCAGGACGCAATCGGCCATTTCCAGCAGGCCTGGGCCGCCGCTTGCCGCGCCGATCACGCCGAGAAACGCGTCGCTCGGCTCATCGCAAACCCCACGATCCCAGATTGGAGTTTGGACAGGAATCGAGAATCGTTCGGCGAATGCCATTAGCGATCGGGCTTGGCCGCCGTAGTACAGGCCGCTTCCCGCAATAATGAGCGGCCGGGCAGCGGAGGCGAGCAGCCGGGCGACGGCTTCGACGTGGTCCTTGGAGACGCCGGGCGGCGCGGGGACCGTATTCGGTTTGAGTAACTCCGCTTCCTTTAATTCGGCACGCTGCATATCCATGGGAAACATCAGGTGGACGGGGCCCTGGGGCGCCTCGGTGGCGCATTGCCAGCATTCGTCCAGGATCTGCATGGTTCGAGCCGGTGAGTCGATGAGCCGCGATAGTTTCGTAACCGGCCGGGCGAGGCTGACCTGGTCGAGGTCCTGAAAACACCCCATTCCCAGTGAGGCCAGATTGGCCGAGCCGCTGATGGCGAGCATGGGGGCGCGGTCGAACCAGGCGCTGACGACCCCAGTGAGGGCGTTGGCGACGGCGACTCCGCTCGAGCTGGCGCACACGCCCGGTTTCCCGGTCAAACGCCCGAAGGCTTCGGCGATGTAGCTGGCCGTCTGCTCGTTGCGGGTGTCGATCAAGCGGATGCCTGCACGGTGAAACGCGTGGAACAGCGGGTCCAGCCCATGGCCGCAAAGGGCCGCGATCCATTCCACGCCGCGCACCTTGAGAGCGCCGGCAAACCATTCCGCCGCGGTCAGCTTCATATCCTGGTGATTGTATCTGTTTATGAAGCGTCGCCGCACCAAACCCTCCTCTCGTAGTAAATTGGATATCGAAGTGTTTCTGTTCACGTTTGCCCTGATTTCCGCGTTCACGCTCCGGGCCGAGGACTTGCCGCGTCAGGCCGCCGAGATTCTTTCGGCGAACTGCTTGAGCTGTCACGGTGCCGCGATGCAAATGTCGGACCTCGATCTGCGCTCGCGCCAGGCCATGCTCAAAGGCGGCAAACGCGGCCCCGCGCTTGTGCCCGGCGATGGGTTCAACAGCCTTCTGCTGCGGCTGGCCTCTCATAGCGAACAACCCGCCATGCCGCCGGGCAAAAAGCTCCAGGACTGGCAACTGGCCGTGCTTCGTCAGTGGGTCGCCACCGGCGCGCCGCTCGAACAGCCCATCGGAGGTCTGGACGAGGCAAAGAAGGCTTTGGCCGCGATGGAGAATCGGCCCATCACGGAACAGGAACGGCAATTCTGGGCTTTCCAGCCGGTTCGGTCCTCACAACCGCCCTCGACCGCCAACCGCAAGTGGGTGCGCAACCCCATCGACGCGTTCCTGCTCCATGCAATGGAACAGCGCAAATTGCGTCCATCGCCGGAAGCCGGCAAGCGCACGCTTGTCCGCCGCGCCTATCTGGATCTTTGGGGGCTGCCGCCGTCACTTGATCAGGTTCAGGAGTTTCTCAACGACACGCGTCCGCAAGCCTGGGAGCGGCTCATCGACAAACTGCTCGATTCACCGCATTACGGGGAGCGCTGGGGGCGCCACTGGCTCGACCTGGTTCGCTACGCCGATTCCGGCGGCTTCGAATATGATCGCGACCGGTCCAATAGCTGGCGTTACCGGGATTGGGTAGTCCGCGCGCTGACCAATGACATGCCTTACGATGAGTTCGTCCGCTTGCAAATCGCCGGCGACGAAATCAATCCTTCCTCCCACGACGCCATCATCGCCACCGGCTTCCTGCGCCTCGGTCCGGAGGCGAATATCAAGACGGAAATGACGCGGATGGATGAGCTCGACGACATCCTCTCCACATCCGCCAGCGCGTTTCTCGGCGTGACGCTCGGCTGTGCGCGGTGCCACGATCACAAGTTCGATCCGATCCCGCAAAAGGACTACTACCGCATGCAGGCCGTCTTTTTCTCCACCAAGCCGCATGAGTTTCCACTCGCGGACGCCGATCGCGTCGACAAGCACAAGCAGGCTGTTGAGGAGTTTGAGAAACGGGTCGCGCCGCTGCGTAAAGAGAGGGAGTCGGTTGAAAAGATCTATCGCGACAAACTGGCCGCGGCGTCGCGGGCCAAACTTCCGGATTATGTTCAAGAGGCGTTACGCACGCCTCCTGAAAAGCGCACTGAGGGCCAGAAGCTGAACGTGATCCAAGTGGAAAAGACGCGCGACTTCGACGAAAAAGACGTTCTTAACGCAATGTCGGCGGCAGACCGCGCCCGCCACACCGCGATCGAAGTGCGTATCGAAGAGATGGAAAAGAGCCGGCCGCGACCGCTGGCTTCCGCCATGGCTATCGCCGAATCAGGGGCCACTCCGGAGCCTTCCCACTTCTTGCATCGCGGCAGCCCCGATTCGAAAGGCTCGGTCATGACGCCGGGTGTGCTCAGCGTGATCGCCCGGGCGGAACCGGCATTTCCTCCGGCCCCGGAGAACGGCGCTTCCAGCCACCGGCGCAAGGCCTTCGCGCAATGGCTTACTTCGCCTGAGAATCCGCTGTTTTCGCGGGTAATGGTGAATCGTCTCTGGCAGCATCATTTCGGCGAGGGGCTGGTTCGCACCCCAAACAACTTCGGCAAAACCGGCGAAGCGCCTACTCATCCGCTGCTGCTCGATTGGCTGGGATCGGAATTCGTGCGCCAGAAGTGGAGCATGAAGGCGGTGCACCGGCTGATGATGACGTCGAGCGCTTACCGCATGGCGAGTGATGATATCGTGGAGAACCGCGCCATCGACGCCGCCAATCACTTCCTTTGGAAAATGCCCCTGCGGCGTCTGGAAGGCGAAATCATTCGCGATTCCATTCTTGCTTCCGCCGGCACGCTGAACCGCGCGGTGGGAGGACCGGGCGTCTATCCCTACATCGATCCTTCGCTTTGGCAAGGAAGCAGCGGACGCAAATGGCCTGGCAAATCGGATGACGATCCGGCGGCTTGGCGGCGCAGTATTTACGTTTTCTCGAAGCGCAGTATTCCGCTTCCGATGCTCGAAGTATTCGACAAGCCCGATTCCTTCGGCTCCTGCGCTCGGCGTAACCGGTCAACCATCGCTCCGCAGGCTCTGATCCTCATGAACAATAGCTTCGTGCGCGGGCAGGCGGAAAGGCTCGCCGGGCGCATCCGGGCCGAGGCGGGCGAAGACGCCGCGCGCCAGGCGGAGTTGGCTTTCGAGATCGCTTTCGCGCGGCCGCCATCGGCCGCGGAAAAGACCGCCGCAGTCGAATTTCTTTCCGCACAGCCGGAGGCGCTTCTCGATTTCTGCCAGGCGCTGTTCAACAGCAACGAATTCGTTTACATGCCATGAAGCCTCCGCGATTCATTTCCCGAAGACAGCTGCTGGCGCGAGCAGGCGGCGGCATCGCCTCTCTGGCTTTTGCGGATCTTGTCACTCGCGAGCAAGCTCTCGGAGCAACGGCCGCCAATCCCCTGGCGCCGCGCAAGCCGCATTTTCCGGCCAAAGCCAAAGCGGTCATCTCGATCTTTTGCTACGGCGGCGTCAGCCAGATGGATACGTTCGACCCGAAGCCCGAGCTGTACCGCCACCGTGGCGAGGCGATGACGGGTAAGGGAAACGTAGTCGTGTCGCAAGGCAATCCAGGCGGATTAATGCCGTCGCTCTGGAAGTTCTCGAAATACGGCCAGTGCGGCATGGATGTGTCGGATCTGTTTCCCAATGTCGGTCAGCTGGCTGATGAGATCGCGTTCATCCGTTCGATGTACGCCACCAGCAATGACCACGGCCCAGCGCTGTTTCAAATGAACACCGGCAGTGTGCTGCCGGGCCACCCGAGCATGGGAAGCTGGGTCACCTACGGCCTGGGCGCCGAGAATCAGAATCTGCCCGCTTACATCGTTTTCTCCGATCCGCGCGGTGGCCCGATTAACGGCGCCCCGAATTGGGGAAACGGCTACATGCCTGCCTCGTTTCAAGGCACGCAATTCCGCTCCACTGGGGATCCCATTGTCGATCTGAAGCCATCGGCGGAAATGACTCCTGAAAGGCAGCGCCGGTGGCTGGATCTGCTCGGCAAACTGAACAGTGAGCATCTAAAACACAATCCAGACGACAGCGAGCTTGCCGCGCGCATCGCTTCCTATGAGCTTGCCTATCAGATGCAGACCCACGCGCTTGAAGCGGTGGCGATTGACAAAGAATCACCCGCCACGCGCAAGCTCTACCACCTTGACGATCCGGTAACGGAATACTTCGGCCGGCAATGCCTGATGGCGCGGCGTCTTGTTGAGCGCGGCGTGCGCTTCGTTCAACTTTATTCGGGGGGCGGTAATTTTCAGACAAGCTGGGACGCGCACTGGGACATCGAATACAACCATGGCCTCCATGCCAAGGAAACCGATGGCCCGATCGCCGGCCTGCTGCGCGACCTTAAGTCGCGCGGGCTGCTCGACCAGACCCTGATCCTGTGGCATGGGGAATTCGGACGCATGCCGATCTCGCAGCGCATGAGCGGGCGTGATCATAATCCTTACGCCCTTACCGTCTGGATGGCCGGCGGTGGCGTCAAAGGCGGCTCCATTGTCGGCGCCACCGACGAATTCGGCTACAAAGTCGCCGAGAACGGCAAGTCAGTGAATGATCTGCACGCCACCATGCTTCACCTGCTGGGGCTGGATCACGAAAAGCTCACGTACTTCCACAACGGCCGTCACATGCGGCTCACCGACGTGTCGGGGAATGTGATTCGCGAGATCCTAGCTTAACGAGCAGGCCGAGCAAGGCGGCCAGTACCAGCGAGAACAGAACCATATGCCACACGTGCTGCTTCAGCCAGGCCGCGGTGTTCAGGCCCAATTGCGCGCCTAACCAGGCCAGACCGACATAGCGCGGGACGCGGCCCGCCAGCACCACAAGCAGAAACTTCGTTGGTGCGACGCCCAGCGCGCCGGCGGAAATCACGAAAACTTTGAGCGGCATCGGGATCGGAACCAGGGCCGGAATGAATACCGAGATCAAGCCGTATCTCTGGAACCACCCGCGGAACTTGCCCGTCTTGCTGGTGTCGGTTATCCGGTCGAGGTACGTCTGGCCCCCTTTTCTGGCGATGTAGTACAGCGCCATGCTTCCAACCAGGGAACCTCCGACGGCCGCCAAAGCATCGAGTTGAGCCGCGCCCGGATTCACGGCGGCGGTGGCCATAAGCAGCGCGTCCACTGCCGCGGGCAGCGGTATCCCCGCCGAATCAAGTACGGCAAGAAGGAAGAGTCCAAACGGGCCCAAGGAGGTTAGAGCGGCGGCAATCGCTTTCAATCTTCTATTGTCCTATGAGTTGACGAAGCTGCTCTTCGTTGAGCACGGCAATGCCCAGAGCTTCCGCCTTGGCCAGCTTCGAACCCGCCGCTTCGCCGGCCACGACATAACTGGTTTTCTTGCTCACCGAATCGGTCACCTTGCCCCCAGCCGCTTCAATCCGCGCCTTGGCCTCTTCGCGCGTGAGAGAAGCCAGCGTGCCCGTCAACACAAAGACCTTGCCCGCCAGCGGACCGCCTTCCTTTTTCGGGGCAGTGTGAGTGAACTGCAATCCCGCCTCCCGCAAGCGCTCGATGAGCTTGCCGTTTTGCTTCTCGGCGAAGAAGCGCCGGATACTGTCGGAAACCTTGGGACCCACCTCGTCGGCCGATTGCAGCGTTTGTTCATCGGCTTCCGCGATGCGGTCCAGGCTTTCGAATGCGTCTGCAAGGATTTGCGCCGTACGCTCGCCCACAAACGGAATCCCCAGCCCGTTAAGGACGCGAGCGAGCGGCTGCTGCTTGCTGCGTTGTATGTTCTGCAGAATTTTTTCGGCTGATTTCTGCCCCATCCTTTCGAGTTCCATCAACTGTTCGAGCGCCAGCGTGTACAGGTCTGCGACGCTCTTCACCAGTCCGCGATCGACAAGCTGATCGACCAGCGCCTGGCCCATACCGTCAATATCCATCACGCCGCGAGCGGCGAAAAAAAGCACCGATTCCTTTAGCCGCGCCGGGCAGTTCGTGTTGATGCAGCGGCTGGCTGCCTCCCCTTCGGCGCGTACGACATCACCGCCGCAAACGGGGCACTGCCGGGGCATAGGAAACGCTTTGCGCGCGACGCCCTCGCGCACCACGCGGACGACTTTGGGAATCACGTCGCCGCTGCGCTCAATAAGCACGGCATCGCCTATCCGCAGGCCGAGCCGCTCGATTTCATCTTCGTTGTGGAGCGTGGCGCGCGACACGGTCACGCCGCTCACCACTACGGGCCGCAGATGCGCCACGGGCGTGAGCGCGCCGGTCCGGCCCACCTGCACCTCGATGTTTTCGACCACGGTCTCTTCCTGGCGCGCCGGAAACTTGAATGCGATCGCCCAGCGGGGCGCCTTGGCGGTCCAGCCCAGCCGCTCCTGCTGCGGGATCGAATCCACCTTCGCTACTACGCCGTCAATCTCGTACGGCAAGCCGTCGCGTCGCGCCTCCCATCGGGCGCAAAATTCAAGCAGTTCGTCCACGCTGCCGCACAAAGCGCGCTCCGGATTCACCTTGAACCCCATGTCATCGAGCGCTTCGAGCGATTCCCAGTGGCTTGCCTGGTAAGGCCGGCCATCCACCAGCAGCAGGTAGGCGTAGTAATCGAGCTGGCGCGAGGCGGTGATCGAAGGATCGAGAACACGCAGGCTGCCGGCCGCGGAATTGCGAGGATTGGCGTAGCGAGGAAGGCCCTCGCGTTCCCGTTCCGCGTTCAACTGCTCGAAGTTCCTGAGTGGCATGATCACCTCGCCGCGCACTTCCAGACGCGCAAGCGGCGTGTTCGCCCGCAGCGGCAGCGAGCGGATGGTCCGTGCATTCTCGGTCACGTCCTCGCCTTCCTGCCCGTCGCCGCGCGTGATCGCCAACCGGAACAACCCATCTTCGTAATGCGCCGCCATGGAGAGGCCGTCCAGCTTGAGCTCGCCCGTGTAACGGTATTGCTCAACGCCAACAAGCTCACGCACGCGGCGGTCGAAATCGCGCAGCTCGGCTTCGTTCAATGCGTTGTCCAGGCTCAGCATGGCCGAGCTGTGACGCACCTTTACGAAACCTTCGCGCGGTTTTCCGCCCACCCGCTGCGTCGGCGAGTCTGGCGTGACAAGCTCCGGATGCTCCGACTCCATTTGCTGAAGCCGGCGCATCATGCGGTCATACTCGGCGTCGGTGATTTCCGGCCGGTCAAGCACGTAGTAGAGGTGCTCGTGCCGGCGCAGCGCGTCGCGCAGCCGCTCCATTTCGCCCACTACGGAATCGGGCATAAACGTTTTATTATGTCAGGTATCACTTATTGTAAGGCCCATCTTATTTTTAACCCGAACGCCGGGCGGCTTCGCCGGAATCCCGGACTGATCGACAAGGTCAGAATGACGCTCGAAACCGCGGGCCACGCCATTGTCCTACAGCCGACTGCCGGACCCGGCGACGCCACTAGGCTCGCGGCGCGGGCTGTTCAGAGCGGAGCCGGCGCCGTGCTGGCCGCCGGCGGAGATGGGACCGTAAATGAAGTGATCAACGGCATGGTGGGCACCGCGACGCCGCTTGGCGTGCTGCCGGCCGGAACCGCGAACGTGCTGGGGATGGAAACGCGCATCGGCGGCGATCCGGTTAAGGCGGCGCGGCGTCTTGGGGAACTGGAGCCGGCGCGTATCGCGCTGGGGCTGGTGAGTGAAACCGGTGGCGCTCCCCGCCGGCATTTCCTTTTGATGGCCGGAGCCGGGGTTGACGCGCGCATTATCGTGATTCTGAATCCGCGGCTTAAGAAACTGCTCGGCAAAGGCGCTTACTGGGTGGCAGGCGCGCAGTCGCTCTTCCGCCGGCTGGAGCAGTTGGACGCCCGGATCGGCATGGAACAAAGCCGTTGCAGCTTCGCTCTGGCCAGCCGCGTCCGCAACTACGGCGGCGACCTTGAAATCGCCACCGGCGCCAGCCTGCTCAAAGAACAATTCGAGGTTGTTCTGTTTGAAGGAGCCAATCCACTTCGTTACCTCAAGTACTTCGCGGGAGTGCTGGCGCGGCGCGCGGGGCGGGTACGCGGCGTCACAGTGGCTCTCACCCAGCGCGTTGCGCTGACGCCCGCCCCGGACCAGACCGTCTATATCCAGGTAGATGGCGAGGAAGCTGGAACGCTGCCCGCTCACGTCGAAGTTGTGCCCGATGCTTTGACACTCTTGCTGCCGCCAGAGTTCCTGCGCAAGGAGCGAAGCCGATGGACAACCTGACACATACTCTCACCGGCTTGATGTTGTCTCGAGCCGGCCTTAACCGCTGGTGCCCGCGCGCTACGCCGATTCTGCTGCTGGCCGTCAACGCCCCCGACGCCGATATCGTCACCGCGCTTTGGACCGCGCTTGATTACCTGGATTCGCATCGCGGCATTACTCATTCTCTCGCCGCCGCTCCTGTCATGGCGGCCCTTGCTGTCGCTATCGTGCGCATCGCGGGGCGCAAATCATTTCCCTGGCTTCGCGCGCTGCTGACGGGGCTTGTCGGGGTGCTGAGCCACCTGGCGATGGATTGGACCAACACATACGGAGTCCGCCTTCTGCTGCCGTTCTCCAGTCAGTGGCTGCAATTGCACATCACCAATGTCGTCGATATCTGGATCTGGACGGTGTTGATCCTTTGTATCGTAGGGCCTTTGCTCGGCCGGTTGGTCAGCTCGGAGATTGGTGCCAAGCCGGGCTCCGGACGTGGCTCGGCGGTGTTCGCGCTGCTGTTTCTCGTTCTCTACACAGGCATTCGCTACACGCTTCATGAGCGTGCAGTGAATACTCTCAACTCCCACGTTTATGAAGGCGCGGTGCCCCGGCGCGTGGCAGCTTTCCCCCACTTTGCGAATCCGTTTTTATGGATCGGCTATGTTGAAAACGACCGCTTCGTTATTGTTCAGCGGTTCAGTCTTCTTAGCGCCTTTGATCCCGCCGGCGGGGAGGTGTTCTATAAGCCAACGCCGTCTCCGGCCCTTGATGCGGCCCGCCGGACCGCAACGTTTACACGCTACCTGCGCTTTGCACAATTTGCGTTCTTTCAGTTGACTCCGGTGGAGAGGCCCGAGGGCGGGGTTAGAGTGGAAGCGATGGACATCCGCTTCGGGCAGCCAAGCGCGCCGCGATTTGTCGCCACGGCGATCCTCGACCCGTCGCTGCGCGTGGTTGAGGAGAGCTATACGTTCGGTCCCTTGCGCCCGCGCTAGCATGAGCTTATGGAATACCCAATGCAGATCGGCGGCCAAGCCGTGCGCACCGGTGACGCGCGGCCGGTCCAGCTTCCTTACGACGGCAGTCCGGTAGGCGTGATTTTTAACGCCGGAAAGCAGGAAGTGGATCAGGCGGTCGCGGCGGCCAAGGCAGCGGCTGCCCTGATGCGCGAGATGACGCTTCATGAGCGGGCCGCTATTCTTCGCAAAGGTTGGCAACGGTTGATGGACCGGCATGAGGAGTTCGCAAAAGCGATCAGCTCTGAATCCGGCAAACCGATTAAAGAGGCACGCATCGAAGCCGAGCGCTCCGCTCTGACGCTTCTGTTTTCCTCCGAAGAGGCGCACCGGCTGCATGGCGACGTGGTTCCCATGGACGCTTCGCCCGCCGGCAAAGGGCATCTTGCGATCACCGTGCGGGAGCCGCTGGGCGTGATCGCCGCCATCACTCCGTTCAATTTTCCGCTCAACCTCGCCATGCATAAGATCGGCCCGGCTTTGGCGGGCGGCAACGCCGTGGTCCACAAACCTGCTTCCGCCACGCCGATCAGCGCCGTCATGATGGCGGAGCTGTTTCTTGAATGCGGCCTGCCCAAAGGCGCGTTAAACGTGCTAACCGGGCCGGGCGGCTCGATCGGCGAACAACTCGTCTTCCACAAAGACATCGCCATGATCAGCTTTACGGGCAGTCCCGAAGTCGGACTGCGCCTTCGCAATCTGGCCGGGATGAAGCGCGTGGCGCTCGAGCTCGGCAACAACTCCGCGGTGATTATCGAAGAGGACGCCGATCTTGCTGAAGCCGTTCCGCGCTGCGTGGCCGGCAGCTACGCTCACTCGGGCCAGGTGTGCATTTCGGTGCAGCGCATCTATGTCCACCAGGCTGTGCGTAACGAATTCGTGGAGCGCTTTGCCGATGCCGCCGGCAAGCTCAAGCTCGGCCATCCGCACGATGCCGGCACCGACATCAGTTCCCTCATTACGGAACAGGAAGCCGAGCGCGTGGAAAGCTGGATTAGCGAAGCGGTGCAGGGCGGCGCGCGGCTGGTGGCGGGCGGCCGGCGGCAGCACGCCACTCTCGAGCCGGCCGTGCTCACCGACGTGCCTTCCACGGCTCAGGTATTCTGCCGGGAGGCGTTCGGTCCGGTTGCCGGGATCAATTCGTACTCAATGCTGGACGAAGCCATCGAGCGCGTCAACGATTCCGACTACGGGCTGCAAGCGGGCATCTATACCCGCGACATTCACAAAGCGTTTGCGGCCGCGCGCCGGGTGCACGTCGGCGGGTTCCTCATTAATCAGATTCCTCAATACCGCGTCGACCAGATGCCCTACGGCGGCGTCAAATTAAGCGGCACGGGCCGGGAAGGCCCCAAATACGCCATCGAGGAAATGACGGAGCTGAAGTTGATCTGCTGGAAGACCTGAATCTCCACGCCTTGACATTCTTCAGCAGGACGGAGAATGCCAACTGGTTACGGCTTTCGGAAGCCATCAGGTTAGTGATGCAATCCACCGCGAAGTGAATTGGGAGGCAAGGCATGGGCTGGCTAATGGAACTCTTTCGTGGGGAAAAGCGTAACCGGCAGCTCGATCGCGAAGTGCAGCATCACCTTGAGCAGATGGAGGCTGATTACATAGCCGCTGGGTTGAGTGCAAACGAGGCGCGACGCCGTGCGCGGATTGAATTCGGGGCTCCTGAGGCTGTAAAGGAGCAGTGCCGTGAAGCGCGCCGGGCCTATTATATTGAGCAATTCATTCGGGATCTTCACCACTCTTTGAGGGGTTGGCGGCGAGATCGGGGGTTTTCAGCCGTATTCATCCTTGTAATCGCCTTGGGCGTCAGCGTGAACACCGCCGTTTTTACTGTCGTGCAGGCTGTTTTACTGCGTCCCTTGCCATATGAAAAGCCGGAGCGGATCGTTCGACTCTTCCAATTCAAAGAACCCCAAGGCCGGCATACCGTATCTCCACCTAACTATCTCGACTGGCGCGTTGGCAGCAATTCGATGGAGGCGATGGCCGCTTACCAGGGCCAACTTTTCGAACTGCCAGCGTCTGAAGGAACGGACCAGATCTCCGGCGTAAGGGTCTCTGCCGACCTGTTTCGCGTTCTGGGCACGGCGCCCAGACTTGGTCGAGCATTTACAGCCGAGGAAGACTCTCCTTCCGGCGCTCCGGTGGTCATCCTGAGTGACGAACTGTGGCGAAGCCGCTTTCAGGAGGATCCCGAAATAATTGGGAAAGCCGTCCGGTTGGGGGCCGCTTCCTACACAGTTGTTGGGATTATGCCACCGGGCTTTTGGTTTCCGCTCCGGCAAACCGCGCTGTTGACACCTCTTCGGATCGGCGATCCAACGCATCGCATGCGCCGCAGCGAAAACTATCTTAACGTGGCCGGCCGGCTGAAACCCAACGTTACGCTGGAGCAGGCGCGTGACGATCTAAGCCGGGTTGCGCGCCAATTGGAGATAACCCACCCATTTGAGGATGCGGGATTGCGTGTAGATTTGGCGCCTCTGGAAGAAGTCATGTTCGGAAATACGCGAAATCCACTGCTGGTTTTGCAGGCTGCCGTTTTTCTGGTTTTGTTGATTGCCTGTTCCAACCTGGCGTTGCTGCAATTGGCAAGAGCCTCGGTCCGCCTCAAGGAACATGCCGTGCGTACAACCTTGGGGGCTAGCTTCGCTCGTCTGGCTCGGCAGAGCCTTGCTGAGTCGCTGCTGCTTACCACGGCGGGTGTTGGGGCAAGCTTGCTGCTGACATGGTGGGTGATAGAGACATTTGCGGCCTGGATACCCGCGACGCTGCCTCGCTACCAGGACATCGGAATTGACGGCACGGTAGCATCGTTTGCCCTCGGATTAGCGGTGATTACTATCGCACTGGTCGGCTGGATCCCGGCCGCCACAGCCTGGAAAGCCAATGTTGTACAGGATCTGCAAGGGACACGGACGAGTCCGGATGGGCGCAAATCATTCTTGCGGGACGCTTTGATCCTTTCTCAGGTGGCGCTCTCCTCGATGCTGCTGTTAGGGGCCGGACTGTTGATCCGGAGTATAGCCAACCTCCTTGAGCAGGATGCCGGCTTTGAAACAAAAAACGCTCTTACGATCAGCGTTGCTGCGCCTGAAATGACCGGTACCAAGCGAATACAGCACATGGAAGAGTTGCGGATGCGCCTTGCAACGATCCCTGGCGTTGCGAGCGCAGGGTTCGTAAATATTAGTCCATTGGTGCCGGAAACACTTGGCACACGGTTTACGATCGCCTCGCAGCCTCTCCCCTCACCAGAGTCAGTTCCAACCGCGGCCTATCGCGTCGTCTCGCAAGGATACTTCAGGGCGATGGGCGCCAGAATACTCAGCGGGCGTGACTTTGACACGACGGATACAGGGGTTGCGCCGGTGTTCATCATTAATGAAACGATGGCCAAGAAGTTTTGGCCCTCCAGAAACCCGATTGGCGAACGGATTCGGCGTGGCGGTGTGGATTCCAAGAGCGAGTACGGCCCAATCGTCGGCATCGTGGCTGACATGAAACAGCAAGATCTTGAAACCGCGCCCGCTCCGGAGATCTTTATCGCTTATCCCATATTCCCGTTGCCAGGCGTCACTTTTGCCGTGCGTTCCCAACTTAATCCCGGCATCCTAG